>Ga0209166_10002382_pt1 | contig 14422 bp, 12 predicted proteins | sample Coa_R1_3_FD_187151 | JGI IMG/M metagenome (GOLD analysis project Ga0209166, IMG submission 187151) | Surface soil microbial communities from Centralia Pennsylvania, which are recovering from an underground coalmine fire - Coalmine... | ecosystem: Environmental > Terrestrial > Soil >... | reverse complement strand
ACTGGTCGATGCGGGAGCCGCTGGGCAACCAGCCCAGGCGCCCATAAAAAAAGCCGATGAGCAATAAGCCGAGCCAGAAGATGGGCAGTGAGCCGCCGATAAGCGACAACACCCGCACCACATGGTCGGGCAGGCGGTTGCGGGCCACGGCCGAGGCCACTCCCGCCGGCACGCCGATGAGGATCGAAAATAGGAGCGCGGTCAGCGACAGCTCAAAGGTCGCCGGAAAGAAGTCGTGCAGGTCGGCGGCCACCGGCCGGCGGGAATGGATGCTGAGGCCCAGGTCGCCGTGCACGAGGTTCGTGACATAGATCCAATACTGCTGGGGCACCGGCTTATCCAGGCCGTACTGAGCGCGGAACTGTTTGATCTGGGCGTCGGTGGCGTGGTCGCCCAGCGCGGCGCCCGCCGGATCGGTAGGCACCACATGCGACAGGGCAAAGGTGATGATCGAGACACCGACCATCACGGCCACAAAGCCCACCAACCGTCGGAGAAAAAAAGCGAGCAGTGCCATTGCGAGCGGGGGGCGGCAGTTGGCGGCGCGTTGGGGTGCAGGCCGGCACAGGTGCCGGCCTGCACCCCATGGGTCTTGCTAGACTTCGATTAGCTGGTCTTGCTGACCGACCACAGGTCGGCGTAGCCCATCGGGTTCCAGGCGAAGCCCTGAACCTTGGTGCTGACGCCGAACAGCTGCAGCGGCTGGTACAGGATGGCGTACGGGCCGTTGTGCAGCACGTACTCGGTGATGTCCTTGTAGGCCGCTGCGCGCGCCGTTGCATCGGTCATCAGCGCCGCGGCTTTCACCTTGGCCGCAATGCCGGGATCGTTCCACGAATTGCGCCAGGCGATCGAGTGCGCGTCGTAGTTGGCGAAGGGGTTCACATTCGTGTCCGGGTCGGCATAGTCGGGACCCCAGTTGATGAGCGTCAACGTGTTCTTCTGCGCGCGGTAGGAGGTCAGCAGATCGGCTTCGGCCTCCTGCTTGATATTGACGGTCACGCCGATCGCTGCCCAGTCCGATTGCAGCTTGGCGGCCAGGTCGGCCCAGGCGACGCCCGCGGCGTTGCCCGTCGGCACGAGCATATCGAGGCTGACTTTGCTCACCCCGGCCTTTTGGAGCAGGGCCTTAGCGCCGGCCACATCGGCCTGGAAGGGCGCGTCGGAGTTGAAGCCAAAAAAGCCGGCCGGCACGATGGTCTGCACCTTCTTGGCATTGCCCGACAGCAGGTCCTTGATGATGCCGTCGTAGTCAATGGCCATGCGCAGGGCCTCGCGCACCTCGGGTTTGTCCAGCGGTTTCATCGCGGTGTTCATGCCCACGTAGTACAGCAGCAAGTTGTCGCCCTTGGTGCCGACCGTGTTGCCGCTCAGGGTGGCCAGCTGCTCGGGGGTCAGGTTCTCGGCCAGATCGGCATCGCCTTTTTGCAGCTCGGTCAGCTGGTTGGCCGACTCGGGCACGTTCTTAAGCAAAACCGAGCTAAGGGCTGGCTGGGTCCCGGCATAATTCGGGTTGGCCTTGAGCAGCACTTCCACGCTCTTGGTCCAGTGGTCCGCCATGTATGGGCCGCTGCCGGCCGTGTGGTCGAGCAGCCAGGCCGAGGCATGGTCGCCGTTGGTCTCGTGGGTCTTCGCTTCCTTCGAGTCCACGACGCTGGCGATGGTGTTGGTCAGCACCGACAGGAACCCGCCCGGGCTGGCGGTCTTGGGCATGTTGATCTGCACCGTCAGGGGGTCAACCGCCTTGACGCTGTCGGTGATCAGGCCGCCCACATCGGTGATCAGAAAGGCCGGCGAGCTGTTGATCGCGATCACGCGGTTGATCGACCACACCACGTCATCGGCGGTGATGGGGTTGCCGCTGGCAAACTTGTTGCCGGGGTGCAGCTTAAAGGTCATCTCCCAGTGATCGCCGGCATCCTTGGTGGCCCAGGTATCGGCCAGGGCCGGTTTGATGGTGGTCAGGTCGGAGCCGACAAACTGAACCAGGGTCTGATAAGTGTTGTGGTCCACCAGGATGCCGGCATACTCGTAGGCCACGGCCGGGTCCATGCTGATCATGTCCTGGAAATTGCCGTCAAAGGTCAGCGTGTTGGCGGCGCTGGCCGGCGCGGCGGTGGGGGCCACGGTGGCGGCCGGCGCAGTTGTGGCCGCTGGCGCGGCGGTGGGGGCCTCAGTGGCCGCCGGGGCCGAGGTGGCCGCTGGGGCGGAGGTGGCGGCCGGGGCCGAGGTGGCCGCCGGGGCCGAGGTGGCCGCCGGGGCCGAGGTGGCCGGCACGGGGGTGGCCCCGCTGGCGCAGGCCGCCAAGGTGAGGCTCAACAGCGTGAGCAAACTGACGAGCATATAAGGGATACGGTGAGACTTAGTCATTGACTCCTCCTTGCGATAGTGTGGAACACGGCGTCTAGAGAAGATGCAGCGCGTGGCTGTCGGTTATACCCGCGAGAGGAATGTGGAAGCGAACACGCTCGATCAAACTATAGTCACTTCCGCATCAGTCACGCGCAGGCGATTTTGCACCTGGCCAGCCAGAGTGGGTTGGCGGGTGCCGGCGCAATCGCCTCGCGCACGAACGACAGGGGTTGCCACTTGAGCATGCTAGATGCATTATTATGGAGGTGCAAAGTTCTGTCAATTGAGTGTTTGACCTATTCGCCGAGGACACCCATGCAGAAACCTCTAATCGTCGACGGACACGAAGACCTGGCTTATAACGCCGTATTCATCGGCCTGGACCCCAGCCTGGCGGCCGAGGACAAGCGCCAGCCCCTCAGCCCGGGCGCGGCGCCGCGCCGCGGCGGAATACCGATGGTGGGCATCCCCAATTTACTTAAGGGGAATGTGCGGGTGGTTTTTGCTACCCTGTATGCCAACCCGGCCACCAATCTGCACGCGCCGCCCGGCCACACCTACTCGACGCCCGCCGAGGCGGAGGCCCAGGCGCGCGACCAGTTAACGTACTATCTGAACCTGGCCCAAGGTGACCCGCGCGTGGTCATCATCCGCAGCCAGGCCGACCTGGAGCGCGTGATCGCCGCCGAGCAGCCAACCGTGGGGTTCGTAATCCTGATGGAGGGCGCCGACCCGATTGTGAAGCCCGAGGACGCCAGCCGCTGGTTTGCCGAGGGCGTGCGCATCGTGGGCACCTCCTGGGGCGCCACACGCTACGCGGGGGGCACCAACGCGCCCGGCCCGCTGACCGCCCTCGGGCGGGCGCTGATGCCAGAGCTGGCGCAGGCCGGACTGATCCTGGACACGTCGCACATGGCCGAGGCCTCGTTCTTCGAGGCGCTGGACCTGTTTCCCGGCACGGTGATCGCCAGCCACAGCAACGTGCGCGCGCTGGTGCCCACCGACCGGCAGTTGAGCGACGACATGATCCGCGCGCTGGTGGCGCGCGACGGGGTGATTGGGGCCGTGCTGTACAACAAGTTCTTGCAGGCCGGCTGGGCGGAGGCCGGCAGCCACAAGGCAGCGGTGCCGCTGTCGGTGGCGGTGGCGCACATCCAGCATATTTGCGACCTGGCCGGCGATGCGCGCCATGTGGCGATTGGCTCTGATTTTGATGGCGGCTTTGGCTCGGAGTCGGCGCCGGCCGAAATCGACACCGTGGACGATCTGTATCGCGTGGGCGAGGCCCTGGCGGCGGCCGGCTTTAGCGACGCCGACGTGGAGCAGGTGTTGAGCGGGAACTGGCTGCGGCTGCTGCGGCGCGGCCTGCCCTCAGGCTGAGACGAAACGGCGCACCAGGTCGAGCGCGCCGGCCTGGTCGGGATAGGCGCTGACGGTGATCGTGGGCTCGTCGTTGCCGGTAATCATCTTGGAAATGCGCGCCCCCTGCCGGTAGAGGCACAGCACCGGCTTGGCCAGGGTGAGGGCCAGGGCAATCTCGTAGCCGACGCCGTGCGAGGGGGTGCTCACCTCGGCCACCAGCGCATCGCAGCCTTTGATCCAGAAGACGTCGCGCTGGTAAACCTCGCGCGGGTCGACGCGCTGTTCCATCAGCGCCACGCCGGTGCGGGCCAGGTGAGCGGTCAAGACTTCATGCCCGCTGGCCAGCAGGTCGTCGACAATGGCCGTATAGATGGCTTCGTCGAGGCGCCCGCCGGTGATCGAGCAGGAGAAGTAAATCTTCTTCATTGGATGGCGATACAAAACGGCCCGGTCAGGGTGACCGGGCCGTTGATGTCAGTCTTCGCTATCGCGGCGCTTGCGCTTGTTGATGCGGCGGATGGCCTTCTTCTTCTCGATGCGGCGGACTTCACTCTTCGACACGAACCAGCGCTTGTTGCGCAACTGGCTCAGCAGCCCACTGCGCATGACCTTCTTCTTAAAGCGCTTGAAAAGCTGCTCTTGCGATTCGTTCGGTCGCAAGGTTACAGACGTCATTGAAATTCACCTCCTCACCGGTGTGAAGTTGCTCGCGGGGCGCAGCCGAAGCCAGACCCAGACAACAAAGCGACGCCCAATGGGCGCCGGCAGTTATCAAATAACCACACGAGCAGGCAGAGTCTACCTTGGGAGAGGGCGATTGTCAATTCGGAAAACAGGGCACAGGGCAGAAATCAACTCATCCTGATGTGTGAACGACTGCCAGGTAAATCGACAAGCTGATCGTAATATGCGATTACATAATCACGAGCTTCGCCCGAGCACTTGACTCTGTGTATAATTGCACTCACTTCGCGACCGGGCACCTGACCGCATTATCGTGTAACCACTGCTCGATGCTTCGAAAATTCAGCACCAAACGTATCGGTCTTGCTGATGGTAGCCGGCTTCTGGCCGTTCTACCCGGTTTTGATGGACGCCTATGATGGCAGCCGCAACGCCACGCTTAAGGCCCAGCTCCTGCAACGGGGCTGTGGCAGGTGCGCGGGCGTATTCGGATGAGCTTTGACCAGATGGCGCACATGGATTTACACTACATCGAGCACCAGTCGTTCTGGCTCGATGTGCAGTTATTGATTCAAACGCCGCTGGCCGTTGTCGGCGGCGCCGGCGCGGGCTGAACGCCGGCAGGCGATTGACCAAGCCTGACTACGGCCGGCCGCGCCGATCAGCGGGGCCGCGCGACGCACCTACAAAGGATTGATCTATGTCTCAACAGATGCCAGGCGAAAGCCCAACCGTGAATTTGAGCAGCGCGCCCACCCCAGCCGGCGCACCCACCCCGGCCGGCCTGTCGAAGCCACGCAGCAACACGCCTTTGATCCTGGGCGGGGTGGGCTGCCTGATCCTGATTCTGCTGCTGGCTTGCGGCGGCGCCGTGGGTTACTATTTCTATACGCGCAACCGGGTGGCGCAGTTGGTGCCAACCGTGAAGATACCCACAGTGTCGGTGCCGACCGTGGTTGTGCCAACCCTAGATGCGACCGCCGCCGCGCTGGCGACGGGCGTCAGCACCCAGATCGCCCAGCTCACCCAGCCGGCGGCCACCAGCACCCCGGCGGCTAAAGCCACGGCAACCGAGGCGGCGGCTGGACCCACTGACACACCCGCGGCCGCGGCAACGCAGCCGGCGAACGGTGCTCGGGTCATTGCGTTTCAATCCAACCGTACCGGCAACAATGATATCTATGTGATCGATGCCAGCCATCCGGACACGGTGACAGACTTGACCCACGACTCTTCCGGCAATGATACTGGCCCAGCCTGGTCTCCCGACGGAACTCAGTTGGCGTTCGCCTCGGATCGGAGCGGGGTCAATCAGATTTATATCATGAACGCCGACGGCAGCAACGTGAAGCAGCTGACGCAGGGCACCGCTGCTGCCTATCACGCCAATTGGTCACCAGATGGCAAACAGATTGCCTACGCGGCGCAAGCCGGCGCAAACCTGCAGATTTTTGTCATAAACGCCGACGGTTCAAACGCCCAACAACTGACCAAGGATCCGAGTGACAACTTTCTTCCTAAGTGGTCACCGGATGGGAAGCAGATCAGCTTCCTGTCAAAGCGCAACAATTCATTGACAGGCACCGGCGAGATATATCTCATGAAGGCCGATGGTAGTAACGCGCATCGCCTGATGACGACGAACCAAAACGTCCAGCGTTCGAATTGGTCGCCGGACGGCCTGGAGATCGTGTTCAGCGCCAAGCCCGACCCGAAGGTGGGCCACTTGCAGATTTACCTGGTTGGCCTGCAAGGCACTGATATGCACCAGGTCAGCCAAACCGACTCGAACGCGACCTCACCGGCCTTTTCGCCGGATGGTCTGCAAATTGTCTTCGAATCCGATCGGAAAGACAAAAAGAACAACCTGTTTGTGATGCAGGCCAATGGAACGGGAGAGGTGCAATTGACCGACGCCGCCGGTGACAATACCGTGGCCACCTGGCGCCCAGGTGCGTAGGCTGGCGGGATTATCTGGCTTCCGCCGCTGAGTTGTTCGCGAAGTTCGGCAGATATAAATGATTGGCAAATGACAGGACGGCGGTGGCGCTGTCAATGTGCCCGAGCACGTTGCTGACGCGTACCCAATACGTGCCGGGCAGGGCTGCTGGGTTGAAAGCAGCCGCATTTGGGCCTACCGGATTTTGCGTCTCGCCGCTGACCCCGCGATACCACTGATAGCTGAGAGGTGCCTGGCCGGAAACAACGGTGGACAGGATGACATTCTGCCCGCCGACAACCACCTGGCTTTGGGGTTGGGTAATGATCCACGGCGCGCGCATCAGACCGTATACAACGAGCTGATTGGAAAAGGTGGCGACGTAAACCTTGCCATTTGCCACCGTTGGCGCATTGAACTTAGCAAATTTTCCGGGGGCATCGCGGGCCAGGTTCAGGCTGCTGTCCCACAATTCCTGAGTGACATTGCTGGCGTTATAGGCGCGCAGCACAGCTAGTAAGTCAGTGCCTGGCACGTTGAACGGGGTAACCGCCCAGAGAATACCGGTGTTGGTCATGCTGCCATTCGCGGAAAGTGACAAGGCCGCACCCTGCTTGAAAAACGATTGTAGCTGCGTTGTGCTAGTGGCGACTGGGGCTGGCTGGATCGTGGCGCTGACCGGTGAATTGATGGTCAGGCCAAATTCCCTGAGCGCCTGGCCTTCACCCCAGATATAGAAGCGCGGCCCGGTTGGCCCGTTCCAGAAAACGGGCGGCGGGTGGTTGCTGTGGGCGATGGTGAAGAAATCGGTCGCCTGGATGCTGGCCACCAATCGGTCTGTGCCGCCCGGGCCTTCTTGGTACCCCCCCATATCTGATTGGTCAAGCAAGTAAAGCAGACCTGATTTTCCTCCACCGAGCATGAGCTGTGTTCCAGGCAACAAAAGCGCGCCGCCGGAGCCAAGATCTTGATCGTGGGCCTCCAACTCCGATTGATTCTCCGGGGTGAAGGAGTCGATCACCGGCAGCACGCCCGAGATCACCCCCTGTGGGTCAAGTTTGACGAAGCTGTCTCCGTAGTCGCCTGTCGCCGGGTTGAAGTGGCCGTTGGCGGTCATCACGTAGATTTTCCCGTCCGCGTTGGCCGCCAGCCCTTGGCCTGTCTGCCAGATGCCGCCCAGGCCGCTGTCGGGGGTCGAGTTCCAGGCCGAAACCTGTTGCAGCGTCGCGGCATCGTAGCCGAATACCCAGCCGTGATAGGGTTGGCTGCTGCCGAAACTGGCAAACCCCATATAAATCACCCCATCCTGTAACAGCAGGGCGGTGCGTTGATCTTGCTGGCGGACCTGAAAGCTAACTACGCCGTTTTCGCCCTCGGCGGCCGTGCCCGGTACACTCCCGCTGATAGTGACTGGCCCGGCGAATTTTTCAGAGCCGTTGGCGAGGTCCAGCGCGTGCAGCTGGTAGGCGTACTGGCAGGGGCAGACTGGCGGCTTAGGCTCTCGCGTCAGCGCAACCACATACAGCGTCTTGCTGGCCGGGTCAATCACCGGGGTGCTCAGGATGCCAATCTCACCTACAATATCGTCATAGCCAGGCGGGCCAAAATCATGCCCAAGCGTGGTGGTGTTGGGAATGGTATAGGTGACCGGCGCCGAGAGTCCCAGGCTTACTTGCCAGAGCGGCTGCGAGGCAGCGGGGTTGTCTGCATCGAAAGCATAGACGCTGTTGTGCATGGTGGCCACGTAGACCACATTGCGCGGCCCGCCAGGGACTGCGACGCCGGGCACATATAGCGGCTGCGCGTAGATTTGCCCGTCCACTTCACGCACGAACAGCTTGCCGAACTGGGCGGAATTGACGTTGGTGGTAGTTAGAAGTGATTCGCCGAGATAGGCACCGGTGCGGCCGTTGTCGTTGTGTTGCGTCAGCACCGGGGACGGATTGCTGCCGCTGGCGGGCGTGGCCGGCAGGCACCAAATAATTGCTATAGCTGCCAAAAAGAACAGGCGTTGGATTTGCTTATGTCGCATGGAATTGTGTTATTGAGCGTTCGGAAGAATAATGTGTTGGGCGGCGAGCTAGCCTTGGGACCTATTGCGATGGGCGCAATACTATCACAACTGTCGGGCGAGCCTATGCGGCTGGTAAACCTGTGAAAGCCGAAAACACTGGATCTATCGATCCGGTTGAACCCCTGGCCGGTAGGCGGCCCGAGGGTGATTTGGGCGTGCGTGGGGCTAGATTATATGAACTGCCCTACTTTGCCGACTTTCGCGGCAGCCTGAGCTTTGCGGAGTTCCCTGGCCAGTTGCCGTTCCTGCCGCGGCGGTATTTTTTGACTTACAACGTTCCCAGCCAGGAAGTGCGTGGTGAGCACGCGCACCGGACGTGTCACCAGTTTCTGGTGGCCGTGGCCGGCAATTGTGCCGTGATCATTGATGATGGGCATAACCGCGTGGAAATAGTTCTGGATCGACCCACCTTAGGCATTCATATCCCACCGATGGTGTGGTCGGTTGAATACAAACACTCACCCCAGACGGTCTTGATGGTGTTGGCGTCCGACGTCTATCAACCTGAAGATTACATCCGCGATTATGATATTTTCCTGCAAGAGTTAGCGACCCTGCACGGTTAACGCCGATGTTGCCGGGCATTGGAGAATTTAGGCGGGGCGGGCCGCTTTGTGGCCCGCCCCGCCTAAATTTTCAAGTTCATCGGAAAATGATCGGGAACAACAGCGCCACACAAAAGGGGAGCGTGTATACCGGATTAGAGAATAGCTGCGGGTGGCCGGCGTGGTCAATTAGGCGCACGCGAAACGCACAATAGTTCTGGGTAAAACTCCCAAACTGGCCAGATGCCAGCGTGTGTTACACTTATGATTGTCCATCACCGACTGGTATATGGCTGTTCGCGCTTGCCTGGGGGGCTTCTTTACGTGGTGCGCCGGCCCAAGCCAGTGCTTCGGACCGCCCCTAATAAACGCCTGACCCGTGAGCAGAGAACCCGTTAATGACAACTGAACTTCCATTGGTGGAGTACGATTCGGCCGCGCGCCGTTCGTCGCCGCTAGCCGAACTGGTCGAGCTATTTCGCTATCGCGATCTGGTGCAGATGATGGTCACCAACATCATCAAAACCCGCTATAAGCGCTCGGCGCTGGGCGTAGTGTGGACCCTGCTGAACCCGCTGTTGAATATGGCGGTGCTGACCGTGGCTTTTTCGTCGCTCTTCAGCAGCACCCTGGTGCATTACCCGGTGTATGTGCTCACCGGCCTGATCTTCTGGAACTTTTTTACCCAGACGACGATGTACGCGATGAACACGCTGGTATGGGGCGGCGGGCTGCTGAAGCGGGTGTATATTCCGCGTACGATCTTCGCGGTGTCTTCGGTGGGCAACGGGCTGGTGAACCTGGGCTTATCCATGATCCCACTCATCCTGATCATGCTGGTTTTAGGCCATCCGCTCCATGGCACCTGGTGGATGATGCCAGTGGCGGTGCTGCTGTTGGCCACGTTTGCCTTGGGTGTCTCCCTGTTTATGTCGACCCTGGCCGTCTTTTTCACTGACGTGGTCGATATTTACCAGGTCTTCACGCAAGCCCTGTTCTTCCTAACGCCGATCATGTACCCCAAGAATATCCTGCCGGCGAATTTGGTTTGGCTGCTCAATCTGAACCCGCTGTATAACCTGCTGGAGGTGTTTCGAGAGCCAATTTACCTGGGAGCGATACCCGGCAACCATACCTTGGCGGCAGCCGTTTTTTCGGCCATGGCGGCGCTGGTCATTGGCTGGTGGGCATTTACGCGAAAGGCGGACGAGTTTGCTTACCGCCTCTGAGGCGGCGCCGGCGCTGACGGCCAGTGCCAGCGCCCAGCCGGTGATCCAACTTGAAGATGTTTCGGTGCGCTACCGGGTGCCGCGCCAGCGCATCCCATCCTTCAAGGAGTACATGATTCGCTGGTTGCGCCGGGAAGTGGAATATAACGAATTCTGGGCGCTGAAGGGGATTAACTTGGAAGTGCGCCAGGGCGAGGCCTTTGGCGTAATCGGCCCGAACGGCGCCGGCAAAAGCACCCTGTTGAAGGTGGTGGCGCGCGTACTGCGGCCCATTTCCGGGCGGGTGCGGGTGCGCGGGCGGGTGGCACCGCTGCTGGAGTTGGGCGCCGGTTTCGACTTTGAGCTGACGGGCCGCGAAAACGTATATTTGAACGGGGCCATCCTGGGCTATTCACGCCAGGCCATCAGCGAGCGCTTTGAGCGGATCGTGGATTTTGCCGGCGTGCGCGAGTTTGTGGACGCGCCCCTGCGCACCTACTCTAGCGGCATGGTGGTGCGGCTCGGGTTTTCGGTAGCGACGGATGTGCGACCCGAGGTGCTGATCGTCGATGAAGTACTGCAGGTCGGCGACGCCGAATTTGGCCGCAAGTCGGCGGCGCGCATCGAGGCCTTTCGCACGGCCGGCACGACCATACTCATGGTGTCGCACAATCTGACCGCCGTGACCAAAATGTGCGCGCGGGCCGCATGGATTGAGCATGGCGCGGTGCGCGAGATTGGACCCGCCGGAGACGTAGTCCGGCAGTACCAAGCCGGTGCGGGCTAGTTCAATGGTTGCGTCTGATTTGGCCGATCAAGGCCTATTGTATTACCTTCACATTCCGAAGACGGCTGGCACGACATTTACGGCCATTCTCGATCGACAGTTCTCGGCCGAGCACATCTGCCCTGCGCAACTCTGGCACGAGCTGTTGCGCATTCCACCTGAGCGACTGCGACAATACCGTCTGCTGCGGGGGCATTTTTATTACTGTGTGCGGGCGTTGCTGCCGCCTGGCACGCGCATGGTTACCCTGCTGCGCGATCCGGTGGAACGCTCGCTCTCGCATTATTCCCATATCCTGCGTGAGCCGGGGCATTATCTGCATGACCGCGCCCTCGCGTTGGGGAGCCTGGAGAATTTTCTCCACGATCATGAAACCCGGACGATGATCGAGAATTTCCAGGTGCGGTCCATTGGGCTCGATCTCGATCCGGTGGCCATGGCGTCAGCTCTGGACGCCGACAGCCTGAATCATCTGATGCTGGAGCGCCTGGTGGAGACGGCCATGCCGGCGGGGATTGCCGATGACGAGCTGCTCAAGCGAGCCAAGGACCGACTGGAGACCTTTGCATTTGTAGGTTTGGCTGAGCGCATGCAAGAGGCGCTGGCCGTTCTGGCGCATACATTTGACTGGGTAATGCCAACGGCGTACCCCAACTTGAATGTATCGTCGAACCGCTTGCGCCGCGAGGCTATACCCATGCAGACATTGGATCTGATTCGTGAATATACGCAGCTGGATTCTGAGCTATACGAACACGCGCGCTGTTTGTTCGAGGCGCGCCATTATTTGATCGAGACCTAACATATATGCCGACTGAACGGGTCGTCGAAATCCCATGGGCGCTCATGCAGCTCCCACAGGCCGGCGTGATTTTGGATGTGGGCAGCTGCGACGCCGACTACCTGGGCGTCATTCAGCAAGCCGACCGCCAATTGCACTGCTTGGACCCGCGCGACTGCAGGGAAGACGTTCCGCCGGGGGCCGTGTTTCACCACCAAAGCCTGATTGGGAACGATTTGCCCGAGCATGCCTTCGATGCTGTGCTGCTGCTGTCGGTGCTGGAGCACATTGGGCTGCCCTGTTACGGTCAGTCGCCTTTTGCCGACGGCGACCAATTGGCGCTGGCGGAGGTCTGGCGTCTGTTGAAACCGGGCTGCCCGGCCATCGTAACGGTGCCGGCAGGCCAAAGCAAGGTGGTCTCCTGGTATCGGCAATACCACCCCTCAACATTGCAGCGGCTCTTTCGGGGCTGGCGCACGCAAATCCTGTATTGGGGGTTTGCCGGCGGCCGCTATGCGCCAATTTCGGAAGGCGAGGTCGAACAGCACGACTATCGTGACTATCATGCTCGCGGGGCTGGCGCGGGCGCATTGGCCGGTATCGTGGCTTATCCCTCAACTTAGCACGTTATATGGAAGAGCCTTCGACTTTCTTTGTTGACGATGGACCCAACCGCGTGCGGGCTGTCACGCGCCAGATCGGATTGACAACCTTTGTGGGGCATGACAGTCCGATCACGTTCGACCTGGTGGTTGGCCTGGATGATCTGGACAGCATCAGCCAGTCGATTATCAATCAAACCTATTCGGCCCCCTCCAATTTTCAAATGATGTTTGAGCTGATACGACCTGGCTGCCGGGTGCTGGACCTGGGGGCCCATATCGGCACATTTGCGCTGGCGGCGGCGGCGGCCGGCTGCCAGGTGGTCGCGGTAGAGGCTTCCCCGCACAATATCGCGTTGCTGAACGAAAGCGTGGCTCGCAATCACTTTTCGCAGTTGACGGTGGTCCACGCCGCCGTCAGCGATCACGTTGGTCGGCTCGATTTTGTCCAGAACGGCCCGCACGGGATTGTGGCCAGACCTGTCTTGAACGCGACGACGGTGACGGTGCCAGCCCTGACGGTTGACTTGATCCTGAAGCAGCTTGGGATTGACCGGGTCGATCTCATCAAAATGGACATTGAAGGTTCGGAGGCGGCGGCCATACATGGCATGCCGGCCTTGCTCTCCGGGCCGGACGCTCCGCCGATTTTCTATGAGTCGAATGGGCACACCCTGCGGATATTTGATCAAACCCCATACACCCTAAAGGGATCGCTGTCTGAGCTGGGCTACAACAATTATCTCTGTGAAATGCAGCAATTGATCCCAACGCAGCCCGATGAGCTGCAGGTGGAGTGTATTGTTGACTATCTGGCGGTCAAACAGTTTCCGGGTCAGCTCCGGCGCTGGCGGCGCACAAAGCCACTTTCGCGCCAGGCCCTCATCCAGCGCGTGCTAGAGCAGAGCCAACACTCCAATCCTGATCATCGCGCCTTTCTGGCGCGCACTTTGGAATTGAAAGGCCGCCATTTGCTGACAGACGTGCGTGTGCGTGCCGCGCTCACCACGCTCAGTCGCGACGCCGACCCGGAGGTGCGCGCGGCAGCGGCTTGGGTTCCTCAGTGGGCGGCCCGGCCCTATCCGCGCGCTGCACGCACGCGTCCGGTGCCCCCCACGAGCAAGCTGCGCATCGGCATCGATTATCGTATTCTTTCGTCGGGTATTAATCTCAACCGCGGCATGGGGCGCTATACGCAGCAGCAGCTGCGGGAGGTGCTCAAGCTCGATCCGCACAACGACTACGTTCTATTCTGCCCGCCCGAGTCGGACCTCTTCCTAATCCTGCCTGAGATTCGATCGGCGCCGAATGTGTCCATTGCTACCATCGAAGTATCCGCAGATAAAGCTGTTTCTGAGCCAAACCCACCGGAGAAAATACTTCGATTTGCTGAGGAATATCAGGACTGGATCTATCGCCAGCGAGTCGATCTATACCACGCGACCACGCCATTTTCTTGGCATGAAACGGTGTTGCCTTATTTTGACGCTTGCCCAATGGTGGCGACGTTTTATGACGCGATTCCACTGATCTTTTCTGACAAATATTTCCCGCCGCAGGATCCCATCGGGGCAGTCTACAGTCGGGCGATTCAGTTTGTCCACGACGCCCGCCGTTTTGTGGCCATCTCTCATTCGGCCCGCCAGGACGCTTCCCGCTATTTTGGTTTGCCGGCCGAGCGGATCGATGTGGCCTATCCTATCGCGGACCCCTGGTTTCAAGTTCTGCCGGAGGAGGAGGTGTCGCCGCGGCTGCGGGAGCTGCGCAGGCGGGTCGGACTGCCAGGGCAGTTCGTGCTGGCTGTTCCGCATTTGCATCACAGCAAGGGCCTGGATGTATTGCTGGACGCCTACGCCTTGGTGCCGCTTGAGATCCGCCGGCAGTTGCCATTGGTGATCACATGCCACCTTACCAGTTTTGAGGATCAATACCTCAGAAGCCTGGCGCAGAGCCGCGGCATTAGCGACTCCCTGGTTATTACTGGTTACGTGTCTAACGAGGAAATGGCGGCTCTGTATAACGCGGCCACAATGCTTGTCCATGCCTCGCGCTATGAGGGCTTTGGCTTGCCCGTGCTGGAAGCGATGC
>Ga0209166_10002380_pt1 | contig 14428 bp, 15 predicted proteins | sample Coa_R1_3_FD_187151 | JGI IMG/M metagenome (GOLD analysis project Ga0209166, IMG submission 187151) | Surface soil microbial communities from Centralia Pennsylvania, which are recovering from an underground coalmine fire - Coalmine... | ecosystem: Environmental > Terrestrial > Soil >... | reverse complement strand
GCGGCCCGCAACGCAGACTCGGGCTCCTCCGTGGCCTCGGTCACTCCGGGAGTCGCCAGAATCGCGCGCGCCAAATCTTCCGGCGTGTTGGCCTCCGACGACACGCGGTCAGGCAATCGCAATCCAAACGCGGCCTCCAGCCGCGTCAGCAGTTCGACGCGCTCCAGGCTGCCGAGTCCGAGGTCACGATCCAGTTGCGAGGAAAGGTTCAGCATCGGCAGCGCGCCCTGGCTGCCAAGTTCGCTGAGAAGAGTACGCAGGACCTCCAGCACACGCTCGCGTGTGGTGGAAGTGTCGATTTGTGTCGCTGGCGTGGCCACGGTTCGCACTGGAAAACCCTGGTTGCACTTGGCCCGAGGCTAACACGCTCACGCATGGAATGCCAAGCCGGAAACGTTAATTTCACCGCAAAGAGTACATCGGAATGCATGCTACTAGCACAGGCTTTAGCTCGTACAGCTCTCCAAGAGAAGGCGCTTGCGCGAGCCTTGGCCATCACGCAGCCTTGTGGTTGCATATCGAAAGGCTTTGTGCCAATATGCAACCAGGAGGTTGCATAATCTATGCCTGAGCCTGTACAAGAGCCCACAGTCCCCGACCGCATTGAGAAAAAGATTCTTCTCCGCGCCCCGCTCAAACGCGTCTGGCGCGCCTTATCCGACTCCAAGGAATTCGGTACTTGGTTCGGCGTTAAATTCGCCGCTCCCTTCATGCCCGGGGCACGCATTACCGGAAAGATCGTGGGAACCACTGTCGACCCGGAAGTCGCCAAGGCTCAGAAACAGTACGAGCACGTCGCATTCGAAATCACCATCGACCGCATCGAACCGGAGCGGCTGTTTTCCTTCCGCTGGCACCCCAACGCCGTCGAGCCGGGTGTCGATTACTCCAACGAGCCCACGACGCTTATCGAATTCACCTTGGAAGAAGTCCCCAACGGCGTCATGCTCACCGTCACCGAATCCGGCTTCGACCGAATCCCGCTCGCGCGCCGCGCAAAGGCGTTCGAGGGCAACGAAAAAGGCTGGGGCATGGTCATCCAGCTCGTCGAGAAATACCTTGCGCAGGCATCGTAATACAATTGCGGGCACGGAGTTGCTCCACTCCGTGCCGCTCTTTGCTGCGTTGGGAGACACGGTGCGTCTACGCTTGGTCACGCGTCTTTGCGACGAAGGATCAGCATCCATAAGCAAACTTACGGCGGGCACCGGCCTCACGCGCCAAGCCATCACCAAGCACCTGCGCGTCATGCAAAACTCCGGTCTGGTGCGCAGCACGAAGCGCGGACGCGAACGCCTCTGGCAATTGAACCGGCAACGCCTTCAAGACGCGCGCCGCCACCTCGACCTCATCTCGCAACAGTGGGACGTCGCCTTGGCACGTCTGAAGAAGTTCGTCGAGGACTAAGGGCTCCTCGCTTTGTCACTCTGAGGGAAGGAGAGGAGCTCCGGCTCTATAGTCCGTGTCGTAACTGGGGGTCGGACCTTTAGGTGCGACACTAGACCCTGCAAATCAGTTGGGCTTTAGCCCCTGAGGAATTGACTTGCCTTCCCGCAAGCATCTTAAGCTCGCGCTTGAGATTTGAGGACCTGGACCCACCTAAGCGCTTTTCTTCGCCGCCTGCGGCAACGAAAAGCCCTTGGGCAGCAAGGCAGTCGACAAATCCACCCCAGAAAAATCGGCACCGGTCAAATCCGTTTCCCTCAAAATGGCCACGCCCATATCCGCGCCCGAAAAGCGGGCACCGGTCACGGCGGCCCCTCTCAGATTCACGTTTCTTAGACGCGCGCGTTCGAAACAGGCGTTCGAAAGATCGCATCGAAAAAATTCCACGCCGCTCGCCTGCGCCCCGGTCAGGTCCGCGCCAGGCAGAATCGCTTCGGTCATGTCCGTGTTTCGTAAATCCGCGCTTCGAAGGCGGGCGCCGGTCAGGTCCGCGCCGGGAAGCCGCGCGTTCTTCAAGTCGCTTCCTTCCAAATTCGCGTTTCGCAAAATGGCTCCGCTCAAATTAACGCCGGATAAATCCGCGTTCGAAAGGTCCGCGCCGGTCAGGTCCGCGCGCACGCCGCCGTCTTTTCCACGAAAGAAAAGTTCGTGCGCCTCCAGAATCTCCGTTAACCTTTTCCCGTTGTGTTTGATGCTTTTCGGTTTTCTCAGTCCCATCGCCAGTCCAGTTCAGAATGATTGGATTTTGTATGCTTCAATTTTACTGGAACTGGCGGGGCTAGGGAAACTCTGGAGTTAATTCTTGGCTGGGATCGGGGACGCGGCCACAGGCGCTGCGGCTTGCGCTTTCAGCGAATTGAGCACGGCTTGCGTCACGTCCTTGCCGCCGCGCGAATTGTTGTAAGCGGACTGGATCGTGTAAATCGGTCCCCAGGGAATGCCCCACCAGCCGGCTACCAGCGAGAGCAGCGTGAAGGGTAGACCCTTGGTCACCGCGCTTTCGCCTTGGCGCAAAAAATAAATATCGGAAGGCCTGCGGAACGTCAGCACGATGATCGAAATGCAATACTGGAATAGGACGAACTTCCCTCCGCGCTGGATCTCGAAGTCCAGTTCGCCGTTCTTCATTCCTTCGAGACCGCGAATCTTCGTCGCCATAGTCTGCCTTTCTATGGAAGCTTGGGTTGTGAGAGCCCAGGCTGTACGGCCAGCTGCATTTGCACGAGTTCGCGCGCCGCGGCAAAGCCTTGCCACATCATGTAGAGCGCATACGCGTGCACGGCGGCATCGAGCCACATGCTGAAGAACAGCAGCAGCGCGCCGTCCAGGGCGTAGGCAATCATCCCTGCCACGAACGCCCCCTGTGAACCGGTCTTGGCCCATTTCCAGCACAGGATCAGCATCAAAAGAAAGACGCCATCGACGGCGATGGTTACGAACATTCCGTTCTGGCTGGCGCCTTTGCCCACGGCATCCACGACTTGGGTAATGCCCAGGCCAAAGATGAAGCGGATCTTGGCATCCACGATTTGCAGCACGGAATTGATGCCCGACAAGACTGCGATCGTCAGGAACCATCCAGCTCCCCGCCGCATCCGCAGAATGATCGGGAAGCGCGGGTCCTGCGCAGCAGGCTGCGTCGATGCACTTGGAGGAGCGCCACCGGGACTGAGTGACATTGTTTCTTCTCCTTCGAGGGGAGTGGACGTTCGCTAGGAACATCTTCCCATGCAAATTAACGCGCGCTGGCATCTAACAACGTGTGGTGTGCTCAACCAGCAAGCGGTCACGGTCGAAGCAAATGCCGGGGCCTAGACAAATGCAAGCCTTTTTCCCGTGAAAAAGTCGCGCAAGGCTCGTAAAATTTCATTAGGGATGTTCGATCTCTTCACAACGCGGAACAACGGCGGGAGTTTTCCGTTTCGCCTTTTGTGCGTTGCGCTTCTCTTCACATTTTTGCTGGCGGCGGCTGTTCCAGTACGAGCGCAGGATCGCGAGGATGAAATTGTCGCGAGTCTTGCGGGTGGGCGCGTCATCGTTCACGTTGCGAAGGACGTCATCATTTTTGCCGCTATCGATCAGCCCGTCGAGCCCAATTCCATTCCTCCCCGCGTAGCCGGCGTGGACGCCACGCACATCGCCGTGCTGTTTGGAGCCTCTGAATGGCGCATCCCCGCTGATCCCAAACCTATCCGCTTGGATCGCAATGTTGTGCGGCTCGGCGGAAGAGAAGCTCGCCAAGACGCCACTCCCGAAGAAGCCGAACCTGATCTCGAGCTCATTGGCACGGCCTTCCTCGAAAAGCTGCGCCCGCTCGTTGGCCAGTTGCACCACAAGGTGGATTTTTCTTCCGACGATCCTGTCTTCGAAATGGTGATTATTGGCTACGCGCCGGGCGACTACGGTCCCGAAATTTGGGTCGCCGAGTATCACATGGAGCAGCAAGAGGTTGCCACACGCGGCGAGGAGTATTGGCAGACGCGTCTCTTGCGTCCGCACTTCACACAGCTCTACCCGCCGGAAAAGCATGCTCCGCGCATTTTGGTCGAGAGCCGTTACCCCGCCGGATTAAAAGGGCCCACACTCGAGGAAATGATTAAAAGCAACGACCCGCGCATCGAGTCTCTGACGAAACAGGCCCACTTTGAGAAGGTTCTGGAAAACCTGCGCGCCGGCAGCGCTCAGAAAGCAGCGTCGGCGGAGTCCGTTGAGTTTATGCGCGCCGCCGTGCCCTTGCTCGCTGGCAATTCTTCTTACGTCATCGGAACGCTGGAAGAACAGCGCGGCCTGAACTGGGTCGTCCCGCCAACTGAGCCCGTCGAGAAGGCCCAGGAGGACAAGAACCGCCCGCCCGAAGCCCCCACGCTCCGCCGCCCCATCAAACCTTAGTCGGTCATCACGACCTTTTCGATGGAGTCGCCGGGGCGGATGATGCCGCCTTCCAGGACGCGGCACAGCATGCCGCGCCGGCCCCAGAGTTCCTTGCGCAGACCCGGCCGGATGCGCTCCATTTGATTGCAGGGCGTGCACACCATGGTGACTTCTAAGAGCGCCTCACCAATGCGAAGGTGCAGGCCGACCTGCAGGCTGTTCACGTTCAAGCCGCCGGTGGTGATGTTTTCGCGCAGAATGCCAGGCGTGAGTTTCATGGCTTCCAGAGTCTCGCGGTCTACCAGCAAGACCTGCCGGTCGCTGTCCGCTTTGGCATGGGCGCAGCCTTCGAGTCCGAAGTCTGCGAGGAGACGGGCCTCTTGAAGCTCTTCCATCTGCACATGCTTCTTTGGCGCACGGAACAGGTTATGCACGCTCGCCATACTCTTCAGTTCCCGCTCGCCTTCAGCGAGTTCAAATGTCGTCCAATGTCTCTGCGGTAGTGCATGCCGTCGAAATGAATCTTGTCAGCAGCGGCGTAGGCTGAGCCGAGAGCCGCGCCCAGAGTTGGACCAACGGCCGTAACTCCCAGCACCCGTCCGCCGCTGGTAAAGACTTCGTCGCCAATGCGCTTCGTTCCGGCGTGAAGAACCTTCACACCGGTAATCTGCTCCGCAACGGTTAGTCCATCAATCTTCTTCCCCGACTCGAATCGCCCCGGATAGCCCCCGGAGGCAAGAACGACGCAGGCGCTCGCGCCGGGATTCCAAAGCAACTTGGAAGCATCGAGCCGGCCCGCCGCCACATCTTCGAGCACACCTGCCAGGTCAAAATCCATGCGGGCAACAATTGCTTGCGTTTCGGGATCCCCTAGGCGGCAATTGAATTCGAGAACCTTGGGGCCGGAGTTGGTCAGCATCAGGCCAATGTAGAGAAAGCCTTGATAGGGGATGCCGTCGGATTCCAAACCCCTCAACGTCGGCTCGACTATAGTCGAGCCGATGGCTTTTCGAAGCGGTTCTGGCAGCAAGTCATCCGTGGAGTATGCCCCCATTCCACCGGTATTCGGTCCTTGGTTGCCGTCAAAAACGCGCTTGTGGTCGCGCGTCGGAATGAGCGGCGCATAAGCCCTTCCGTCTGTCACCACAATGAACGACAGCTCGTCGCCTTCAAGACCTTCCTCCAAGAGGATGCGTTTCCCGCCCGCGCCCATTTCGTTCTTTTCCATTACGCGCTCGATAAAGTCGCGCGCCTCGTCAAAATCCTGGGCGACCAGAACGCCCTTGCCGGCGCACAAGCCATCCGCCTTGATTACCACGGGCCATTTGACGTTTTGCAGCGCGCCGTAAGCCTCCTTTGCCGATTCGAATGCGCCATACATTTTTGCCGTTGGGATGCTGTGCCGTTTCAAGAATTCCTTGCAGAAAATCTTGCTGCCCTCGAGCTGCGCTGCCTGCTTCGACGGTCCGACGATGGCCCAGCCGCACTCGCGGAACGCGTCACTGATGCCGTTCACGAGCGGCAGTTCCGGTCCGACCACAGTCAGGTCCGGAAGATTCTTTTCCGCAAACCCAACGAGGCCTGCCACGTCGCCGGCGTCAATGGCCACGCATTCGGCATCAGCGGCAATCCCGCCGTTTCCGGGAGCGCACCAGATTTTCTCCACGCGCGGACTTTGCTTCAGCTTCCACACCAGCGTGTGCTCGCGCCCGCCTCCGCCAATCACCAGAACTTTCATCCGTGATTCCTCGCCCACAGCTCTTTCGAACGCCGCCAACTCTCTCGAACGATAGACGCGACCCTTGTGCCTGTCAACCTGCCACCACCCTGCTTCCCGTTGGCCGCATTTCTTTGTTGCTAACCCTATTCCGGGTTTCGCGTTCGCGGCATGACTAACCGATTGGCAAACCTGTCCCTCAGACCAGTTTTCCGTTCTGCCATATGACCGCTACGCTGAGACAAATTCCCGAACGCTTGCTGTGCCTGACAACGACGTGGAGGGCGACGGCGATGATTCTTATTCCCTTGAAGCACGAGAACATGGAGGGCCGGCGCTGGCCCATTGTTACTTTTGCCCTGATCGGGCTGAACATCCTGGTATTTCTCGGCACGCATTGGACCATGGAAGAACAAGCGCCCAAGTTGGCTGAAGTGCGCCTTCACCTAATCCTGCTGGCGGCCGAGCATCCCGAACTAAAGATCCCCGATGATGCGCAACAGTTCGTGGGCGACTTTCAAAAAGCCAATCCGGACGCCTGGAAGCAAGCGGCCTCTCCTTATAGAAAACTGATTGATGCCGCGGACGCGCGTTACCGGATGTCGGACGACAGCGAGAAATTGCAAGAGGAGATGGATTCGCTGGCGCTGCAATTTCATGACCTCCAGGCACAGTCCATCTTGTTGAACTACGGATTCGTGCCGGCGCACAAGAAGGCGCTCGCTTATCTGACCTCCATGTTCATGCATGCGGGCTGGATTCACCTGATCGGGAACATGTGGTTCCTGTGGCTGGCTGGTTTTATTTTGGAAGAGAATTGGGGCCGTGCTATGTATCCCGCGTTTTACCTTCTCGGCGGCATCGTGGCTTCGCAGATTCACGCGCTTGCGTATCCCCATAGCATCGTGCCTTGTCTCGGCGCTTCGGGAGCGATCGCTGCGCTCATGGGAGCGTTCCTCGTTCGTTTTCCAAAGTTGAAGATAGACATGTGGGCCACGGCCTTTTTTATGCGGTTCCGCTTCAAGGCGCCGGCGTATTCGCTTCTCCCGCTGTGGCTGCTCACGGAAATTTTCTATGGAGCCATGGTTGGTCAGATGTCCGGCGTGGCACATTGGGCGCACATCGGCGGCTTTATCTTTGGCATGCTTGGAGCGCTGGTCATCCAGCATACGGGCCTGGAACACAAAGCCAACGCTGCGATTGAAGAGAAGGTTGGCTGGAGCGCGGATCCCGCTATCGTGCAGGGAACCGAATGCCTGGAGCAAGGCAGATTGCACGAGGGCATTGCCATCCTTCGGAATTACCTGCAGGCTAAGCCGGACGATGCCGATGGGCATTCCTTATTGCGCCAGCTTTATTGGCGCAAGAACGATGTTCCCGCGTACCTCGATGCCTGCATCAAGCTCTGTCAACTACACCTGAAGGGGCAGCACAAGGAAGCCGCTGTCCAGGATTACCAGGATTATCTGAATGCCGGAGGGAACCGCATGCCCGCCGCTACGTGGCTCGAGCTTTGCCGCATTTTCGAGGGAGAGCAGAATTACGATCGTGCGCTCAACGAGTATGATCAGCTCGCGCAAGCGTATCCAAAGGAGCGGCAATCAATTCTTGCTCTGCTATCTGCGGGCCGCATTTCGCTGAAGCAGTTGAACCGGCCGACGGACGCTCTCCGCTTTTACAACGCAGCCAAGGCTTCGCCGGTTCCTCACTTGGATTGGGAATCCAATATTCAAGCGGGGATTCAATCAGCCCAGAAGGCGCTTGGAATTTCGTACGAACCGGCGGGCATGGTGCAGAAGTAAGACGCCCGGCATACGCGCAGCCCGATGGGAAGCGTTGCGGATCCGCCTAGTTACTGCACTTTAATATATATACTTGTGTACTAGCCGTTGCCGGCGGCGCGGATGGGAATAGTTACGGAAGCGGATGCGGCGTCAGACGACGCGAGCATGTGGCAACGGCCGTCGAAAATTCCGCCGGGATCAATCACCATGCAAGGAGAGTGAACTTCTCCGGTGACAACACCCTTGGCTTGAATCTCGACGCGGCCCTTCGCGAAAATCACGCCGTCGAAGCGGCCGGAAATCACCACGCGGTTGCCTTCGATTTGTCCTTCGACCTTTGCGCCGTCGCCGAGAATCACGGTCTGCTCGGAAATAATGTTGCCTTTGACATTGCCATCAATGCGGAACGTGCCCTTAACCGTGAGCGTTCCTTCAAGGCTTACGCCCTGATCTATAAATCCTGTCCACTCTTCGCTAGACGCGCCGTTGTGTTCTCCGCTGCTGGGCCACTTCCACGCCATATCGAGTTCCCCCAAATCTCTTGACACTTCTACTTTAAATGGGCCTGAAAACAAGTCAACGCAGCAGAAGAATCCGGTTGTCGAAATTAAGACTGCACGAAGGGACAGTTGCCGCGCAGAGAAATTTCCACAGCGCGAAAAACTATTTCATCAGGCGATCGTAAAGGCCCATCAATTGGGCGTCGTCGTAAAACTCGAGCACCAGCCGGCCGGGACGCATTTTGGTTTTCACGTGCAAGAGAATTCGTGTGCCGAGATGACGCTGCAACTCTTCGAGCGCCTTGCGAATGTTGGGATCCAGGTGCGGCGGCGCGGGAGGTTGCGGATGTTTTCCCTGCGAGCGGCGCGCAGCCAGCTTTTCGATCTGGCGCACGGTCAAAGCGCCACGGGAAGCGCGGTGCGCGTAACGCATGCGCAGCTGTTGCTCCGGCACAGCGAGCAGAGCGCGGCCGTGGCCTGCCGTGAGCTTACCTTCTTCGATCCATTCTTGAATTTGCTTCTCAAGCTTCAGGAGGCGAATCGCGTTGGCTACGGTTGCGCGATCTTTCCCCGTTCGCTCGGCGACGACTTCCTGCGTCAAGTGAAATTCATCCATCAGCCTCTCGAAGGCGCGCGCGGCCTCCATGGCGTTCAGGTCTTCGCGCTGGATGTTTTCAACGAGCGTCATCTCCAGGGCGAGTTCATCGGGCACCTGCCTGACGATGGCGGAGACTTTGTTCAGGCCTGCGCGTTGCGCGGCGCGCCAGCGACGTTCTCCGGCGATGAGTTGAAACCTGGAGCCGATCGGTCGCAGGACCAAGGGTTGAATGATGCCACTGGCTTTGATGGAGCGAGCCAGTTCGTCCAGGGCTTGCTCGTGGAATTTGGTGCGTGGCTGATAGGGGCTCGGCTCGATTAAGTCAATGTCAATTTCCTGAGGACCACCTGGCAACGGCTGGCGGGCGGGCATGGCTGCTGCGGCGCTTCCGGCTGCGGTTGGTTGGGGCTGTGGCGGCGCGGGCGCTGGTTCGGGCTTCTTGGCTTCAAGCTCCCGAATGAGCGCTCCGAGCCCCCGTCCCAGTGCGTTTCTCGCCATTATGGATCACCTCTTTCGCAAGATGCGTGTAACCCTCAGCCCCTTTGCTGTTCGCGTCGTAGAGAATAATCGGCTTGCCGAAGCTCGGGGCTTCTGCCAGCCGGACGTTGCGCGGAATAATGCTCTTAAAGATTTGCGGCCCAAAGAAAGTACGCAAGTCGCTGGCGACCTGGCGCGAGAGCGTCGTGCGGTCGTCGTACATAGTGAGCAGGATGCCTTCGATTTCGAGGTTCGGATTCAACGTGCGCCGGATGCGCATCAAGGTATCAAGTAGCTCGGAGACGCCTTCGAGGGCTAGGTACTCACATTGAATCGGAACCAGAACGGAGCCGGCGGCGACCAATGCATTCAACGTCAACAAGTCCAAGGCTGGCGGACAGTCCAGGATGATGAAGTTGTATTTCTCTTCCAAAGGCTTGAGCGCGCTGCGCAGGCGGTATTCGCGCTCTTCTGCGGCCACGAGTTCGACGGCTGCTCCGGCGAGGTTCTTGTCGGCTGGGATAACGTCCAGCCCTTCCACCTGTGCTTTTTGGATGATTCTGTCGAATGGTTCGCTGAGGATCAGGGAGTGGTAGAGCGTACGGCGCGACGGGTCTTTGGGGAAGCCGACAGCAGCCGTTGTGTTGGCTTGGGAATCGCAGTCCACGAGGAGCGTGGGCTGACCGGCTGCGGCGAGACAGGCCGAAAGATTCACGGCTGTAGTTGTCTTTCCTACCCCACCTTTTTGATTGGCAACCGCGATGATTCGGGCCACGAAACCCTCGCCAGCGAAAATCTAGCAAAGGAGGTTGTAGGATGCAAGATGTTTCACGTGGAACAATTGCGGGACGGTGGAAAAGTGGGGAGACCGACTCCAATAGATTCTTGGGTGCGAGCCGGTGTTTCACGTGGAACAAAGGCAAGCGGCAACGCGAGCCCCGAACCTCGAGTCGAACCATTGTTGAACGCCGCCGGCTGGAATACCCGGGGTCGTGCTCCACGCGGAGCATTTGCGGAAGATGAAGGGCCTCTTCGGAACGCCGGCTAATGGAAAGTTCAATGGGTACTCGTTGCCGCGGACGTTTGTTCCACGTGGAACATCACCCTCTGCGAATCAAGGTGAGCAACCTGGCGTCATTAGGGAGCGAGACGACCGCGCCGGCGCTATGGCGTGTCGGGAGTGTTTCACGTGAAACACAATCATGAGTGAAGCGAGACTTGGGTGCCTTCAGGCGAAGGAACGTATACATTGCGTTGCTGAAGCGTTCCACGTGGAACAAAGCCGCAGTTCAAAGAATGTTCGCCGGAGCCCCTGAGGAGCGGGTCCTGACGAGGGACGTTCCACGTGGAACAAAACGTCAGCCGGGATCCGCAAGGGTTCGGTGGATTGTTTCACGTGGAACACTTTCGAAGACGAGGGGGCCGTTTCGTCCGAAGAAGGTCTATGGCTTCTTGGTTCCGACGAGGATAAGCCGACGGAGGGAGTTGGGGACGGGGATCGGCTCCTGCCAGTCCCAATCCAGATTCTTGCGAATCTCCGGGAGATCGTTCGCGCCGATCCAGAGAACCACTTGCCTGGCGGCCAAGGCATCGGAGTGCGCCCAGTCCAGGAACTTCGAGTATTCACCGAGCGCGCGAGAGCATAGGAAATCGAGTGGCGCGATCTCCTCGCCGAGCTCCTCGTAGCGACGAACGAGAACCTGGGTCTCCCGAAGTCCGAGCTCGCGAATCACTTCCGCCAGGAACGTGGCCTTCTTGATATTCGATTCAATCAGAAAGACTTGCAGTCCGGGCCGCAGGATTTTGAGCGGAAGACCCGGAAACCCGGCACCAGTACCGGCGTCGGCGAGCCGACCTTTTTCCAGGGCTGCAGAAACGCCTGCAAACATGCATTCGCAGAAGTGGCGGTAGAGGATTTCCAAAGGATCGCGGATGGCGGTCAGGTTAACCTTGTCATTCCAAGCCAGTAAAATCTTTATATATTGTTGAATCTGAAGGACTTGGCCATCGTAAGCCGGGAGCTTGAATTCTTCGAGGGCGCGGCGAATCACCGCCATCGAGGGAAGGGTTGGGCTGGCTGTCGTCATCGTAATAGCTCTTAGCTCGCATGAGCCAAACCGCTGGCCTGGGTGGCTCGGTATGTCAGTAAAGCATTTATTTACTATAAGTTACATGACATTATGCTTTGTCTCTGAACCCCCAAGACCTGGTTGCGCTGCACCCGCGCTCCGCTTCAGATACCGCCTCCCGGCCACTCCGGCCACAATGTCGATCGCGCTATGCCAGAAGACCGCAGGCACCAAACTATTGTACGCCAAGCGGCTCGCTCCCAGAACCAAACCGGCGACGAACGTCATCACAATGCCACCCCTGCCCTGATAGCTGTGAGCCAGCCCAAAAAGAATCGAAGAGACGAGTACGACCAGCCATGCTGTCAAGCTGGCGTGGATAAGGGCCGCCATGGCAAAGCCGCGATAGAGAAACTCTTCGCAAAGCCCGGCAGTAATCGCGAGAGCCAAGTAGGGAGGTAGCTCAACTGCGGTTTGCGGAAGGATGCGCTCGGCGATGGCTTGCAGAGGGCCGCGCGACTCTGGGGGAATCCTACTGACACGGCGCAGGTTGAGCCATTGCAAGCTGGCGATCACGGCGGCGCCCAGAATTCCTGCGATCAGTAGCGTCGTGCGACCATCGAAGATGAGCCCCAACTGTTGCGCAGTGTAACCATGCGCCCACACACGCCAACCGACGACGGCGACCGCCAGCCATTGAAAGGCGATGGTTGAAGCGTAAAGGACCAGCCGCTCCATCAAGCTGACATGCGGCATAGCGAGCAGCTTCTTCATGCGCGCGCGTCCGCGCCAGGGTAAGAGCACGCCGAGCGCAAGGAAGATCAGCCAGAAGTCCCAAGGCATCCGCAGATAAGAACACTTTCTGCGAGGTTCGCGCAAGTTGCCAAATTAGGGAGACGGGCGAATTCTACCCGGTCTTGCCGCGAATTGTTTCTGTATTGATTGTATAATCTGGCCGCTTATGACGGTGGCGCCTGGAACAAAACTGGAACCGTACGAGATCCAATCCTTGCTCGGTGCAGGGGGAATGGGTGAGGTTTACCGTGCACGGGACGATAGACTGGCTCGGGAGGTGGCGCTAAAGGTTCTGCCAGCAGCGATGTGCGGAGACGCCGACCGCATGTGCCGATTTGAGCGCGAGGCACGAGCGGCGGCGGCGCTCAATCACCCGAATGTGGTAGTGATCTACGATATCGGAACTCACGCGAACACGACCTACCTTGCCACGGAGTTGCTTGAGGGAAAGAGTCTCCGCGATGAGCTTGCGGCTGGTGCGCTGCCTGTAGGCAGGGCCATTGGCTGGGGGATTCAAATCGCCATGGGGCTCGCTGCGGCGCACGCGAAAGGGATTATTCATCGGGACCTCAAGCCGGAGAACGTGTTCATTACGAAAGATGGGCGGGCCAAGATTCTGGATTTTGGCATTGCGAAGCTCGTGGAAAAAGCAGCCTTGGGAAATGTGCGAGCGAATGAGAGCAAGTCAGCGACCCTGACGGTTGAAACGACACCAGGTATGTTGCTCGGCACGGTTGGCTACATGAGTCCCGAGCAGGTGAAGGGCGAGGAGGTCGATTGCCGCAGCGACATTTTCAGCCTTGGGGCGATTCTCTATGAAATGCTCTCGGGCGTGCGAGCGTTTGCCGGCAAAAGCGCCGTGGAAAGGCTCAACGCCATCCTAAGACAAGAACCGGAGGAGCTTACGAGAAGGAGTCCAGAAATCTCGCCGGCTCTCTGGTGCGTCGTGGAGCGCACTCTCGCAAAGAATGCGGAGGAGAGGTTTTACTCCTCACGGGACGTGGCATTTGTGCTGGAAGCAGTCACTCGAGATGCGCATGCTGTACCTCATGCAGTCCGGCCTAGTGAATCAAGAACCGGTGGGATAGTGCGTGAGTTTGCTTTGACGGAGCGGGTTTGCAGGCAACTGGACCGAAGCTCGCTAGATCCCCGGATCATCGGCGGTCACATGCTGTATGCGGATAACGGTCGGGAGTCGGACGTGCTCCTGTGTTACCTGCACGGAATCGGGCTTGATGCCAGTGACTTTACAAGTCACCTTGAGGGAGCGACATGCCGTGCGGTGGCCCCCACCCTATATGGGTGTGAAAGACACTCGAGCCGGCGAATACGACTGCACGTCGCTGATCACCTAACTATCCTCCGGGAGTGGTTGCGGCATGTTGTTGAGCACGAAAACATAAAGGCCATTATCCTCGTTGGATTTTCGGCAGGGGGGGACCTGTGGTTGGAGTTTGCGTCTCGTGAAAAGGACTCGGCTTTGCCAGTTAGCGGCTTGCTGGCCTTAGATCCCAATGTCAGTTTCGAAACATGTTGGGTCACGCGGATTTTGGCGCAACTGTGCACTGATACCCCCGCACAAGTTATTGAAAAGCTGCAGACTTTAAGTGCTGGAACAAGAACCTTGAACGAATGGCTCAATGTTCACGAGTATCTTGTCCGAGTCTTGCAGAAGTTCAAGGGAAATTTGGAGGTTTTGGCGCAATTTGCCGCAGAGATTGTGCAACCGTTTGAAGGGGCGGGTCTGGAGGAGTTCGCAAGACGCTTCCGAGCCGCTACGTCGGCGATACCTTACGTTCGGTGCGTGTTTTCAGGGGCGGGAGTTTCCAACCCCGAATTGGAAGGCATCGGCTCAGTAAAGCTTGCGAACCTGGATAGTGGTTTCCTTGGCAAAGCGTACTCCGAGGATTCGATGGTCGTGGAATACGATGCGGACCATTTCGAGCTTCTGGACCCAAAACGGCTGAAGAAGTTCATCGACCCGATTCTCAAGATTGCATCACGTGCTTCTACAAAGCGCCGCTAGGGCGAGCACAGTTAGGCCGACATGCGGCATAGCGAGCAGCTTCTTCATGCGCGCGCGTCCGCGCCAGGGTAAGAGCGCGCCAAGCGCGAGGAAGATCAGCCAGAAGTCCCAAGGCATCCGCAGATAAAACCACTTTCTGCGAGGT
>Ga0209166_10002379_pt1 | contig 14428 bp, 15 predicted proteins | sample Coa_R1_3_FD_187151 | JGI IMG/M metagenome (GOLD analysis project Ga0209166, IMG submission 187151) | Surface soil microbial communities from Centralia Pennsylvania, which are recovering from an underground coalmine fire - Coalmine... | ecosystem: Environmental > Terrestrial > Soil >... | reverse complement strand
CTTGAGCTGAAGGCCTTGCCGGACCGGCTCGCCGGCCCGGAGGGCTCGCGCTCGCCCAGGCCATCCCGATCACCCGCTGGCCGAAGCGGCGCTGCGGGCGAAGTTCCTGTCCTGCGCGCGCCGCCTTGACCCCGCGCGCAGCCAGGACCTCCTCGACGCGGTCGCCCATCTGGACGAGCTCGACGACGTGGCGCAGATCGCCCGGCTCACCGCGCCGTAACCACCCGCGCCGGTCAGTCACCGGCGACGCGCATGAAGCTGGCCAGGTCGTAATAGACCCGCTCGCACATCAACTGCGGGCCGTCGAACTCGAACACGGCAATGCTCGGCAGGTCCACCCGGTATGGCGGCGCCGGCTCCATCGACAGCGTCCTGATCTCGACAATGACGGCGTCGTCAGAGTGGTAGAGCCGGACGATCTCGTACCGTCGGTGGCCTCGGGCCTCCTTTTCCCGGTAGTACCGGCGGACCTCGTCGTCGCCGTCGAAGATCTCATCCGTCGGGACCAGCTCGTATCGCGGACGGGCGAACGTGGCGATGACCGCGTCGACGTCGTTGTTGTTCTCGGCTTCGACGTGCTCGAGCAGAATCTGCTCGCGTTGAGCCCGCAGATCCGTGTTCAGCATGAGACCGGCTCCTCAGTTCTTCGCCTTGGCGGCTGGGCCGATGACCTGGCGGGCGATCTGCGACCGCAGCATCTCGCTGGTTCCCTCGACCACGCGGGCTACTCGCAGATCGCGGAACCAGCTTTCCAGGGGCATCTCCCGGGCCATGCCCATCGCGCCCAGGATCTGCATGACGCTGTCCACCACGCGGAAGCCCACTTCTGTGCAGTAGAGCTTGGCCATCGCGGCTTCGAGCCTGGCGTCCTGGCCGGTATCGGCTTTCCATGCGGCCTGCCAGGTGAGCCAGCGCCCCGCGTTGATCTCCACTGCGGCGTCGGCGATGCTCCACTGCAGCCCCTGCCGGGTGGCCAGCGGCGCCCCGAAGGTGCTGCGGGTCCCCATCCACACCACCGCCAGCCGGACCGCCTCGTCGGCGATGCCTACCGCCCGGGCCGCATACGTCAGCCTGCCTCGGACCAGCCAGCTCGCCGCCAGGGACAGACCCTGTCCCTCCTGGCCCACCAGGTTGCCGGCCGGGATGCGCACGTCGTCGAGGATCAACTCGGTGGGAGCGTGGTTCCTGATCACCGGGATGCGCGACGTGGACACCCCCGGGCGGCTGGTCTCGACGATGAAGGCGCTGATGCCTGCGTCGGTGCGAGCATAGACGACCCCGTAGTCGGCCCGTTCGGCATTCGTGATCCACATTTTTCGGCCGGACAGCACGTAGTGGCCGCCGTCCCGCTTCGCCGTGGTCCGGATGGCGCGAGCGGGATCGGATCCGCCCGACTCCTCCGCGATCGCGGTGAACGAGGTCCAGCCGTCCTCGATCGTCGGGCGCACGAAACGCTCGATGATGTCCGGCCCGCCCTGATAGAGCACCACCGGCGGGCTCTGGCCGAACGATCCGCCCCCTGCGTGCGGGAAGCAGAACTTGTGCTTGCAGGCTTCCTCGAGCACTACCACGAGTTCGAAGGCCGACAGGCCAGCCCCGCCGTATTCGGCCGGCGCGTCAAGGCACCACAGGCCCAGGGACCTAGCCCGCTGGCGCAGGCCCGTGAGCACCTCCGGCGGGATGGCAGTGGCTTCCGGCCCGAGCGCGTCTTCCGCGGGAAGCAGCTGCTCGCGGACGAACCGGCCCACCAGATCACGCAGCGCAACTAGTTCATCGGGGAGCCCGAATCCGGAAAACGTCATGGAGTCTTCTCCGCGCACTGGGGGCATAGGATCCTGTCGAGCCGACAGCCAGACCTTCAGCCGGGCGGCGTCCACCTCGGCAAATTAATTAGATTATTAAACGTGATGATCTGTCAAGGGGAGGCGAGCTCAGCCCATCAGGTCGTAGACGGTGAGGCTGGCTGATCCTTCAAGGATGTACTCGTCGGCCGCGAGCAGGTGCTTGCGCCACAGGCTCTCGGCCTCGACAGCATTCCGCTCCTCGATCAGCGCGATCAGTCGCTCGTGAGCGCGGAATCCCTTGCGCATGGCCCGCTCGCCCGCCGGCGTGCCGGCGTCGTCACGCGCGTGGGACAGGTTCACGACGTCGACGATGTGGCGCAGCATCCCTGAGAGCACGATCAGCGTCTGGTTTCCGGTCATCTCCACCAGGAGCTGATGGAACCGGCTCTGCTCGGGCATCTGCTCGACCGGGTTGTCCCGGAGTTTGCGCGAGGTCTCCAGGGCCTGGCGCAGCGTTGCGACCTGCTTCTGGGTCCGGGATCGCGCGACCTGAGCGACACACCCAGGCTCGATAACGCCGCGCGCTTCATAGACGTCGCGCAACGTCGCGCCGCGGTGCTCGAGCACCAGAGCGGCGTAGCGGGCGGCGACATCCCCGTTCGGGACGTGCACCATGGCCCCGCCGTGCGCGCCGCGGCGGACGCTTATCAGGGATTCCGATTCCAGAACCCGGAAGGCCTCCCGTAGCGTGGGCCGGGACACACCGAACTGCTGCATTAGCTCCGACTCGGACGGGAGCGCGTCGCCCTCCGCTAGGTCTCCCCTCACGATCTGCCGGCGCAGGCTGCTGGCGACCAGCTCACCCATCTTGGGTACCCGTACCTGGGAGCCAATCGGCGCCTGCTCCCCGTTCCGCAAAGCCTCGGTCATGAACGCGCCTGCCTTATAGCCGGACATGTTTGAACGTAGTCAATCACGTCAGATCATCTACCTAGGCATCCTACCCGCGATCCGTAACCGGAAAGAGAGTGGAGCCTTGTAACCTTGATGTATCGGGACGCCTGATGAAGCGGGTCGCGCAAGGTGCATTTCACCACCGAGCGGCGAATTGTGCGTGCTGATGTCCTCAGGCTTTGACCTGGGTAGATGCCGGTATCGCGCGCAAAAAGGCATGGCTTGCATCGTCTATAGCGAGCTATCGATCCCCCGACCGGATCACGCGATCGAGATCGGCGTCATCGACATCTTCGATCGGCTTGTCTTCCGTAGAGACGGCGTTGTCCACGAGCACCCAGACGCCCCGCATCGGCAGTGCCCGCTCAGCTGTCACGCGACGCCGCCACAGCCACGGAGCGGGTGCTGCCTTGGTTTCCATAGCGACACATCCTGCCCACGAGTTGATCTGAGAACCATGGGACGCGGCCGGCCTGTTCAGCACGGCAGATCCGGCGAACCTCAACGAGATATCGATGTCTTAGTATAATAATTTTACCGAACGCCTGCGATTGGAGCGGATCCGTGATCCATGCCCAGCTCCCCGACGGGGTACTCCAGGAGATGCCCGAGCAGATCCGCGCCGTGTTGGCCGAGGCCCGGGAGGTTGAGTTCGCGACGATCTCGGCCCGCGGCGTTCCGGTCAACAACCCGCTGTTCCACTACTACGGGGCCGCCGGGACCACCATCGACGTGGCTACCGGTGTGGCCTACCCGGCTAAGGCCGACCGGGCCCGGCGCAACCCGAGAGTCGGCCTGCTCTTCGCACCGGGCATAGCGGCGCAGGACCCAGTGGTGAAGGGTTCGCTGCCCGGCCAGGTCAGCACGGAGGGAACCGCGGCCGTACCGCCAGGCGACCACCCGGTGGTGGTCATCTGCGCCTCCGCCTCGGTGCGGGACTCCGACATCCAGGCCAACACCGATAGATACGTGCGCGACTTCCTTCGCGATCACCCGCTGCGCGTGCCGTGGGAGCAGGACCGTGAGCGAGTCTGGTACTACGCGCGGATCTATATCGAGTGCACTCCGCGGCGGGTCCTCTTCTGGCCGGCGGGCGCCTCGGGCGGGGCGGCACCGGTCGTATGGGAGGCGCCGCCGCAGTGGCAGGCTCGTCCGTCAGATCCGGCCCCGGCCAGCCGCGGCGCGCGCCGAGAGGAGTGGCCTGCCTCCCCCTGGCAGGACAGTGCCAAGGCCGTGCTGGCGGACATTCCCATCCCGACCCTCACCGTCATCGACGATGACGGCTACCCGCTGCCGTTCCCCACCATGGGGGCCCGGATCACGGATGAAGGCTTCGAGCTCAGCCTGCCGGGCAGGCTGCCCTGGTCGCCCGACGGGCCCGCGTGCCTGACGTTCGCCGTGAGTGCGACCTTCCTCGGGAAGGTGCGGCAGTCCGCGGCCCAGGCGATCTTCACCGTAAACCGTCTGGTCGGAAACCTTCCGCTGTCCGGCAACAAATTGCTACCCGGTGCGTCGCCGCAGGCCAGGAAGATCCTGCTCGCTCGCCTGGCGGAGCAACTGGAGTTGCGGAACCAGCCGATGCCCGAGGTCCGACGCGGTCGACTTCCGGGCGAAATAGTGTAAAGATTCAGTTAAATGACCGCGTCGGTCGCGGATCCGACTGGAGGGCAAATGGTGATGTACCTGCACACCGCTCCCGCCGCGCCTGGCACCCCACCGCCCCCCGTCCGCACGTGAGCCGCAGTCATCGGCCGCGTCGGCGCGGCCCGGCCCGCCTCGCCCTGCTGCGGATGGGACATAATCTGGAGCACTGGCTGATCCCGCCGATGCGCTGGGTAATGACGCCGCGGCGGATCCGCCGGATCCGCGACCTGCCCGGACCGAACCTGATCCCGCCGCTCAAGGTGCCTCCGCCGTGGACCGCGCCGTCAGTCGGCCCACCACCGGAGCTGGCCACCGTGCCCGGCATCCTCCGCGATGACGACGCCGAGACCAGGGCCTTCGCCGAGCGCCCGCTGCACGACTGGTTCAGGACACACCCCGAGGCGGTGCGCTGGATGGCGCCGCACTACTGGCGGTCGTTCCTGCCCGTCTCCCGTCGCCTGCTCCGGGCCCGGCGTGCCATCCACCACACCGAGAGGCACAACCTAGCGCCCCCCGCGTCGCACCCGGCCGGCCTCGACCAGGAGCAGCTCACGCTCCGGCTCAAGGAGGAGGCCCGGCGGCTGGGGATCAGCGCGGTCGGGGTCGCGCCGTACGACCCGCGGTTCACCTTTGCCGAGTACGCGGGCCGTAATGCCGGCGACCGCATGATCGTCTGCGTGCTCGAGCAGCCATGGGCGGCGACCCAGGAACTTCCGTACGCCGGCACCGAGAAGGCGGCGCTGCGGACCTACGCCAGCCTGCTCGAGCGGATGGTGGGGCTAGCCAGCTGGCTGCAAGAGCAGGGATTCCAGGCCCGCGCCGAGGACTACGAGGGTGAGTCGATCTACATCCACTACGGCGTGCAGGCCGGCCTGGGCCAACTCGGGCTGAACGGGCAACTGCTCACGCCGCAGGCAGGCTCCCGGTGTCGGCTGGCTGGCATCACGACGGACGCGCCCCTGGTATTCGATTCGCCGAAGGACTTCGGAATCGAGGGGATCTGCGACCGGTGCCAGGTCTGTGTGCGGCGCTGTCCCGTCGGCGCGATCCCGGCCGCGCGGCGAGAGTACCGCGGGGTGACTAAGGCCAAGCTCAACACCAAGCGATGCTTTCCCATCGTCACTCAGGTGGCTGGGTGCGCGATCTGCATGAAGGTCTGTCCGGTGCAGAAGTTCGGCCTGGACGCGGTGCTCGCGGAATACCGGGCCAGCGGACAGATCCTGGGCAAGGGCAGCGACGAGCTCGAAGGCTACGACTGGCCCGTCGACGGGAGGCACTACCCGCCGGGGCAGCGCCCGCGTATCGCCGAGGAACTGGTCGCCCCGCCGGCGTTGACGTTCGACCCGGCGCGCCTAGCGCCTCCCTGATATCCGTGCGGTCGGCCACTGCCCGGCCCGAAAGACATCGCCGATGGACGTGATCCCGGTCGCAGCGAGCTCACCGATGGACACGCGTCCAGCTCCCTCCCGGCCATAAGAGCGGGGTGGCACCGGGGTTCACTGCGAGTTCACCACGTTCCGCGGGTCCGGTGTGACTTCACCGGGCCCGGGGCGCCAGCCGCGCAGCCCAGGGCGTCGTCCACGGGGCTAGCCCCGGGCCCTCCGCTCACGTCCAACCCGTCAACAATAAGTCATCTTTTATTAAAGATTTAGATGATTGTTATAAGATGTTGAAGAAGCCGGTTTAAGCTGAAGAAGGTTCGTGTCAAGCGAGCGCCGGGCTAGGCGCTCACGACCTGAAAATAAGGAGACGCGATGCGCGGTAGGTTGACTGCGATCGCCGGGGTCTGCTCCGCGATCGTGATGTCGGTAGCAGCATGCAGCTCAAGCGGATCGTCGGCGGGCGCCTCATCAGGCTCCTCGGCCTCTTCGTCCGGCTCGACCGGAGGAACATACGGCGTCTTCGCCGTCGAGGCCCTCAGCGGCCCGGACGCCGCCTACGGCCAGGCTGCCGGCGACGCAGTGAAAGCTGCGGTCGACGTGATCAACAACTCGGGCGGCGTGCTGGGTCACAAGGTCGTTCTGACCATGAAGGACGACGCCGGCGACCCGACTACGGCGGTGACGCTGCTCGAGTCCGAGCTGGCCGGCCCGACCAAGCCCAATCTCGTAGTGCCAGGCCTGTTCAGTACCGAAACCGTTCCGCTCGTCCCGATTTCGACCAAGGCGGGAATCCTCACCGTGGCGCCCGGAGACGCACAATCACTCGACGATCCCGCAAAGTACCCCTTGCACTTCAGCTGCACGCCGCTTGGCTCGTCGACCGCCACTGCACTTATCGCGGAGATGAAGTCCAAGGGGTATACCAAGATCGGGATCGCCGTGACCGATGACGAGGCCTCAGTATCTACCGCGTCTTACCTCGAGGCTGACGCCAAGGCAGCGGGCATGACTTATACGGCCGCGCAGCTTAGCCTGACCGCCGTCGACGCGACCCCGCAGCTTGAGCAGCTCATGGCGGCCAAGCCGCAGGTGGTGCTCTTCGTGATGGACGGCGCCTCGAACGGCGTGCTGCTGCGCGCCCGGGCCACGCTCGGATTGACCCTGCCGTTTTACACCAATACTGCGGGAACCTCGTTCAACGTCGGGGCGCAGGTGCCTCCCGCGGACTGGAAGAACGTCTACCTGCAGGCCCAGAGCTTCCTGGTCTACGGCAGCCCCGAAACTCAGACACCGCAGTTCAAGACGTTCTCAGCCGCGCTGTCGAAGTATGTCCCGCAAGTCACCCAGGGCATGGCCCTCTACGTGAACCCTTACGACCCCCTACTGGTCTGGGCCGCCGCGGCGAACAAGGCGAAGTCCGTGGACCCGCAGAAGGTCGCGGCCGCGATCGAGACGCTGAACAACTCCTCACAGATACCGAACTTCGTCGGCCAGGGCACGCTGTATGGCGGTGACGCGCACTTCCCGAACTTCTCGCCCTCCGACTTCGTCTACGTACCGGTCGGCCCATACGTCGACGGGCTGGTGAAGCCCGCGAGCTGAGCTCGCGACGAGGGCACCGCGTCTGAGGGAGAGATGAGTTGAAAGCACACGGCAAGCTGGCCTATCTAGCCCAGCGGAATCCGGCGCTAAGCCGGGAGCAGTTCGTCAGGCGCTGGCGACAGCACGGTGCCCTCGCCATGGGCCTGCCCCGATGGGATTCCATCGGGCGCTACGCCCAATGCGATTGCCTGCCTGTTCCGGCCGGGCTGAGCCGTGCGTCGCAGGAGTACGACGGCATCGGCATCGTCTGGTTCACGGAGGCAAACCCCGGCTCCCGCGCCGACCGTGAGCGGATGCGGGCGGATGAGCGTGAAACGTTTTCGACGTATGTAGATGAAATCGCACTGATCCTGAACGAACGGGCCAGCCGGGACGGTCACGGTCCCGTCAAGGCCAATCATTTCCTGGCGCGCCACCGTGATCTCACTCGGGACGAGTTCACGGCGCGGTGGCTTGAGCACGATATCGATCGTGGACCGCGCGCCCGCCTGGTGGCGTGCTACACGAGAAACGAAGTAATCGCCGTCAGGCCCGATAGCCATCTGGAGTTTGACGCCTACGACGAGTACTGGTTCGAGTCGGGTGCAGCGCTGTCCGAATACTTCTCGGGGGTCGGCCCGGATTCTCTCGGTCAACCGTGGATCGACGACGAGCGCTCGGTGCTCGTGGTAACGAACGAACTGGTCCTCTACGACTTCCTTTAGCTGGAGGCTGATGAAGCTTGCCCTGAGCCGCGAGGAAGAGTCCTTCGCGGACGAAGCGCGCACCTGGCTCAACGAGTACCTGGTGGGCGAGTTCGCGCAATGCCGCGGGGTAGGGGGTCCGGCCGACGACGATGCATGGGACGTCCGCATTGCGTGGGACCGGGAGCTGGCGGCGGGCGGCTGGCTCGGCATCAGCTGGCCGGCCGAATACGGCGGGCGTGGCGGCACGCTCCGCCAGGAGATCATCTTCGCGATCGAGGCCGCCCGGCTGAACCCGCCGTACCGGGCTTCGGTACAGGGCCTGGAGCTGCTCGGTCCGATGCTGCTCGCCTTCGGCTCAGAGGCGCAGAAGCGCCGTTTCCTGCCCCGGATCCTCGCGGTCGAGGAGTCCTGGGCGCAGGGGTTCAGCGAGCCGGGAGCCGGTTCCGACGTCGCCGCGGTGCGCACCCGAGCCCGCCTGGACGGCGGCCAGTGGATCCTGGACGGGCAGAAGATCTGGACCAGCATCGGGGCTCGCGCCGATTGGCTTTACGTCCTGGCCCGGTCCGATCCGGCCAGCGAGCGGCATAGAGGGCTCTCGATGCTGCTCGTCCCTGTGGCCCAGGACGGCGTGACCATCCAGCCGATCCGGAACCTGTGCGGTAGCAGTGAGTTCTGCCAGACGTTCCTCGACGGGGCGCGAACCGACGCCGACCTCGTGGTCGGCGAGCCGGGCGATGGCTGGAGGGTCACGCTGGGCGCGCTCGGCACCGAGCGTGGCGTGAGCCTGGCGTCCCAGCAGATGCGCTTTGTTCATGAGGTGGAGCGGCTGGCCCAGGCGCTGGGTGACGCGCTGGTGACCGGGCCGGTGCTCCGGCGGCAGCTCGCCGACGCGTGGGCGTACGCGAAGGTGGCGCAGTGGCAGGCGCTGCGGCTGATGGAGCACGCGATGGCCGACGGGCCGGTAGGTCACCTCCCCTCGGCCGCGAAGGTGTTCGCGTCCTCGTTCCACCAGCGCCTGGGCGCCCTGGCCTTCGATGCCCTCGGCGCCGCCGGGCAGCTGGTGGAACCGGGTTACGGGCTCGACGAGCTGCAGCGGACGTCGCTGGCCGCGCTGGCCGAGTCGATCTACGGCGGGACCGCTCAGATCCAGCTGAACATACTGGCCGAACGAGCACTGGGCCTGCCCAGGTAGGGCTGGCCTCCCACGGCTCAGTAGGTACGCAGGCCCATCGCGCGGGCGGTGGCGTTGAGCTGGATCTCGCTGGTACCGCCGGAGATGGTGGCGACGATGGATTCACGCCAGCGAAAGCTCATGACGCTCTCGGTGGAGAAGCCGTGCCCAGCGAGGATCTGCATGCCGAGACGGGTCGCCGCGACATAGGTTTCCGACCCCTTGAGCTTAGCCATGGCCGCTTCACGGGCGGCGGGCTGGCGGCGGGAGACCAGCCACACGGCGCGGTAGGCGAGCATCCGAGCGGCGTCGATCTCGGTTTGCAGGGCGGCCATCTTGTGGGCGAGAGCCTGGAAGGTGCCGATCGGACGGTCGAACTGGATCCGCTGCTTGGCGTAGGCCAGCATCTCGTCCAGGGTGGCCTGGGCGACGCCGACGTAGGCGCCGCTCATCAGCGCACGCTCGAGCTCGAGGTTGGACAGCATAACCGGCCAGCCGCCGTGCAGCGGGCCGACGAGCCCGTCGGCCGGGAGAGCGACCTCGGTGAGGTAGACCTCATAGGTGCCCAGCACGCGCCGGGCCAAGGTGGGGGTCCGGCGCAGCTGGACGCCGGGCAGACCGGGGTCGACCGGCGGCAGGCTGATGCCCTCGTGCTTGGGCTTGCTCGCGCCGGTACGCACGTACATGGCGATGTGGGTGCCAGGCACGCCCGCACCCGTGCACCACGTCTTCTGGCCGTTGACGACGAACCGGTCGCCGTCGAGGACCGCGCGGGTCCGCAAGGCGGCGGTGTCGGAGCCGCTGTCGGGTTCGCTCATCGAGACCGCGTAGCGGAGCTGCCCGGTGAACATCCGCTCGCGGAGCGTATCTCGCTGCTGCTGGCTGCCCCACCGGTGGATGGTCAAGCCGATGACCACGCCGCCGACGTAGCACATGGCGATGTCCAGGCTGGCGCGGCCGAGTTCCTCGGCCAGCACGGTGAGCTCGATCGCGCCGCCGTCCCCGCCGCCGTCCTCGGCCGGAAACGGCAAGGCGAGCCATCCCATGTCGGCCAGCCCCTTGAACAGCTCCTCGGGAACGGTCTCGGCCTCGTCCCACTCCTTGGCGCGCTCGGGCGGGCAGACCTCCGCGACGAACGCCTGGGCCACCTCCTTCAGTATCTGCTGCTCGTCGATAGGCCGAAATCCACGGCAGATCTCCCGGTGGGCGGACCGCCTGTGACGGTCAGATCTGCGGTCACGGGCCGTCGGCCGTGAGCGCATGTTGAGGGTTAACAGATTAATAATATGACTTGTTTATCCGGGTGAGACAAGTAGATTGAAGAAGAGATTCGGCGACCGGGCCCAGCCGCCCCGTCTTCGTTCCTCGCGAGGCCTGGAGGCAGCCTTGGGACCGCTGGACGGTATTCGGGTTATCGAGATGGCGGGGATGGGGCCCGGTCCCTTCGCGGCGATGTTGCTGGCCGACCTCGGCGCCGACGTCATCCGGGTGGACCGGTGGTCGGATTCCGGTGACCTGCCGGACACCGAGCGCAGGGTCCGCGGGACCGATCCGACCCGGTATGTGCTCCACCGTGGGCGGCGTTCACTCGGGGTCGACCTCAAGGCGCCGGGGGCGACGGAACTGCTGCTGGACATGGCCGCGCAGGCCGATGCCCTCATCGAGGGATTCCGGCCCGGGGTCATGGAACGCCTGGGCCTGGGGCCCGAGGTCTGCCTCGCGCGTAACCCGCGGCTGATCTACGGCCGGATGACCGGCTGGGGGCAGGACGGCCCGTTGGCGGCGACGGCCGGGCATGACATCAACTACATCGCCCTGTCCGGCGCCCTCCACCAGGTGGCCAGGAAGGGCGAGCGGCCACTGCCGCCGGTGAACCTGGTCGGCGACATGGGCGGCGGCGGGCTGATCCTCGCCTACGGCGTCGTCTGCGCACTGCTCGCCGTGACGCGCGGCGGCGGCGGTCAGGTCGTGGACGCGGCGATCACGGACGGCTCGGCGCTGCTGACGGCAATGCTCTACGGCCTGGTGGCGCAGGGTCGCTGGTCGACGACACCTGGCACGAACTTCGCGGATACCGGGGCGCCGTACTACGAGGTCTACGAGACGGCAGACGGCATGCACGTGGCCGTGGGCGCCATCGAGCCGCGGTTTTACGCCACCCTGATCGGCAAGCTCGGTCTGGAGCCGGAGGCCGAGGAAACGCAGAACGACCAGAGCCGCTGGCCCGAGACGAAGGCCCGGTTCGCCGAGATCTTCCGCACCCGCACCCGGGATGAATGGGCCGCCTACTTCGAGAACACCGATGCGTGCGTGACGCCCGTGCTCAGCATGCAGGAGGCGCCACGTCATCCTCACAACCGGACCCGCTCGAGCTTCGTGCAGGTCGACGGTGTGGTCCAGCCGGCCCCGGCTCCTCGCTTCAGCGCCTCGCCGACCCGGATCGACAGGCCCCCGCCGGCGCCAGGTGAAGACACCGTATCGGTGCTGCGGGACTACGGGTTTGCTCCAGCCAGGATCGAGATGCTGCGATCGCAGAAGGCCATCGGCTGGCCCGCGTAGGTGCGGTCGGCCACGAGCCGGCATCGCCTACGGCGTAGCGCTTTTAAAAAGGCATCTAAGTTAAGTAATATAACTATATAGATGACGCCGCCTGCGGTCTGCGGCCGTACCAACTGGGAGGAAATTTCATGCTGGACACAACAGAACCGCCGCTGCTCGCCACGGGGCGTACCTGGCATGAGATGCCCGTCGGGCTGGCGTTCCGTACGTCGGGGCGCACCATGACCGAAGCCGACCTCGTCAGCTTCCTCGGGCTGTCTCTTTACACCGAGCCGTTGTTCCTGGATGCCGGCCACGCTGCCGAGGGCGGCTACACCGGCCGCCTCATACCTGGCGGGCTGACCTTCATCGTGGCGGAGGGACTGGTGCTGCAGACCAATGTGCTGCATGGTACCGGGCTGGCCTTCATGCACTCCGACCTCGATATCCGCAAGCCGGTGTACGTGGGCGACACCATTCACGTCGCGGTGGAGGTCACCGAGTCGCGGGCGTCGAGCCGGCCGGGCCGGGGCGTGGTAACGACCAGGAACCTGGTCCGCAATCAGCGCGGTGAGGCGGTCATGGAGTACAACCCAGTGCGGCTGATCCGCGGCGACGACTTCGCCCTGGCGCCTCAGCCCCTGGCGTAGGACAGATCCTCGCGCGTGCGGAGGCCGTCTGTGTGCGGTGAGGGATTGGGCAGCGCCACACCGCCGTCCAGGGCCCGCGCCGCCGGCTCTACCTTCTCCCACGACCGCAATAGCTTGCGGTGGGCGATCCGCCATTCGCCCGACCGCTTCTCGAACCGGTCGACGTAGCGTCCCGCGAACCAGAACAGGCCGCCGCCGAGTTCCGGCCGGATGAGGTGACTCGCGGTCACATAGCTTTCGGTGAACGCGACGTCGCCTTGCAGGTCGATGCTGATATTGCTCAGGGCGTGCATTGTGGCCTGGTACACGCGCGGCATCCGCTCGTCCAAGTAGGCGACGAAGCCCTTGGCGTCCCCGGCGTAGGTACCATGCTCGTCCGCCGCGTCCGGATGGTAGACCGACAGCAGTTCCTGCATGTCGTGGCGGTCGACGGCGTGGCAGTACCGGTACAGCACCCGGGTGATTTCCCGCTCCGCAGCCAGGACGGCCAGGATTTCGGCCAGGGCCTCGGGAGACTCGCTGTTCATTCGCCGCTGATCTCCTCGAACAGCACCGCGATGGTACGGTCATAGGCCATCGCGGAGCTGATGGTAAGCCCGGACGACGCCTCCGTCAGCGCCTTGGCCGCGACCGCGAGGTCGGGTCCTTCCACCTCGTAGGTGGCCACGTACCGGCTCGGGAACCGGCGGCTCACCGATTCCAGGCCGCCCTGGCTGGGCAGCTGCACCTCGCTCATCCGGAAGCGCCTGGCCGAGCTGAAGCCCGCGAGGGCGAGCACCTCGGGCAAGTGGATGTGGTCGTACCAGTCGTTGTAGGCGGCGTCGTCAGCTGTGCTGACGGGTTCGCTCAACACCAGCAGGATTCCGTGTGCCATGCTTCACTCCATCCGCCCGCCGTGCCGAGGCGTCTCCTCGTCCAGGCACTTAGTCAGTGATGTTTAATCATTTAACTACTAGGTGGCCAGCCGGCGCTAGCGAGAGGACGGCGTGGTTTCGCCGCGGTCAGCCCCGGAGCTCGCCGGGATCTCCGTTCTCGGTCCCGGCCGCTCCTGCCCGCTCGCCCGCAATACTCACCGTGAGCATGCCCTCCGCCAGGAGTTTCCCGCCGGCACTGGTGACCGAGACCCGGGCGAAGCTGAGTGTCCGCCCGCGACGGGTGCAGGTCCCCTCGGCGATCAGGTCTTCGCCGGGCGCCACCGACATGTACTGCACGTTCATCGAGACGGTGGTGAGCCGGCTGCCGCGGTTGAAGTCGTGGCCCGAGATGACCGCGCCGGAGCCCGTCGTGTCGATGAGCGTGGCGACGACTCCGCCGTGGAAGACTCCGTCGTGCGCAGACAGCCGGTCGGCGAAGGGCACCCGGGCGCGGACCAGGCCGGGCTCCCAGTCGAGGATCTCGATGCCGATCAGCTGGTTGAAGGCGATATGGCTCCTCCAGTGCTCGCGGAACCACTCTTGCTTGGCTTCCAGCGCCTGCGGCGTCAGTGTCATCGACGGCTCCCTATACGGCTAAACAATTAAACCATATAGCCGACGGACCGTTCAGTCATCGCCGCGGCGGATCGAACCTAGGTAAAGGATTGCGCCACGTACCCGGTCGCTGCTACGGCCGGGTGAAGGCTTCGAACTTGGGCGGGCGCTTCGCCACGAAACTCCGGACCCCCTCGCCGAAGTCCGGATGCTCTTTGTGCCGGTCCGCCCACAGGCCAAGCGCCTGGAGCCTGGCCGCCTCGAGCGACGATTCGGCGGCCGCGTAGACCTGCGCCTTCATGGTGGCGACGGCGATGGGCGAGCAGTTGGCGGCGATGTCTCGCGCGTAGCCCAGGGTATGGGCGAGCAGGTCTTCGGCCGGGACGACCCGGTTCACCAGGCCCAGCGCCAGTGCCTCCTCTGCCAGCAGGATCCGGCCGGACAGCAGCAGGTCCATGGCCCGGCCGGTGCCCACGATGCGAGGCAGCAGCCAGGCGATGCCGTGCTCGGCCATGATCCCGCGGCGGGCGAAGGCCGTCGAGATCTTG
>Ga0209166_10002378_pt1 | contig 14433 bp, 14 predicted proteins | sample Coa_R1_3_FD_187151 | JGI IMG/M metagenome (GOLD analysis project Ga0209166, IMG submission 187151) | Surface soil microbial communities from Centralia Pennsylvania, which are recovering from an underground coalmine fire - Coalmine... | ecosystem: Environmental > Terrestrial > Soil >... | reverse complement strand
CTTCGTCTTTCATCATTTGGAGGTAATCGCGCAGCGCCATACCCGTTTTCAGCACGCCATAGTCGGTTTCCATCGGCGAAAACGCGTGGACGTGCATGGCGGGAATGGCGCGTTTGAGGGAGCGCAAGAGATCGCGATAAAAGAAGCCGTCAAGGTCGCGCGGCAGGCCGCCCTGAATGCAAACTTCCGTGGCGCCGCAATCCCAGGCTTCCTGAGCGCGGCGAACGACCTCCTCAAAAGAAAGCGAATAAGCGTCGGCCGCTTGCGGGCCGCGGCCAAATCCGCAGAAGCTGCAACCCACAAAGCAAACGTTGGTGAAATTAATGTTGCGATTGACGACGTAGGTGATGGTTTCGCCAACGGTTTCGCGGCGCAGATAATCCGCGACAGTCACCAGGGCTTGAAGCTCAGGACCTTCCGCCATCGCCAGGTTCAACCCCTGTTCGAAGGAAAGCTCTTCGCCTTTCAAGGCCGCTTCTAGAGAATTTCGCGCCGCGGGTGCGCAGCCTGACAGCGCCTTCTCGAGCGTTGCCGGCGGCGCTGATTCGCTTCTCATTGGCGTAACTACGTGCTCGCTCATTGAGGTTGGCCTAAAGTGGTCGTTTCGGTCCGTTCCTCTCGATTCTTAATGGCCATCCTATCAGAGCCGGGCCAACTATCGAAATGGCGCTATCCCCAGAGGCTTTGGGGGGATGCCGCATGTGTTGACCTTCTTCTGGAGATGTGTCGCAAGAACTGCACAAGAAAATGCTGGGGAGTCAGGCTATGATAGCCGCCTGAACCAGGAGGCCGGGATGAGTGGGAGAAAGAGAGCGGCGGGTTTCGCAGCGTTGGCTGGAATGTTGGCAGTTCTGTTCGCCACCGGCGCTTTCGCGGACGATCGCGTCAAGACGGAGAGTGGAGTCGTTGAGGGCATGGCTGCAGCCTCGCCGGGCGTTCGCGTCTTTCGCGGGATTCCTTTCGCCGCGCCGCCGGTCGGAGCGTTGCGATGGAAAGCTCCGCAACCGGTAAAACCCTGGAAAGATGTTCGCAAATCCACGGAATTCGGTCCCCGTTGCATGCAGGCCCCGATTTACTCCGACATGATTTTCCGAGACCGAGCGGACAAGCCGATGAGCGAGGATTGCTTGTACCTGAACGTCTGGACGCCGGCGAAGTCCACGAAAGATGGCCTGGCGGTAATGGTGTGGTTTTACGGCGGAGGGTTTCAGGCGGGATCGAGCTCCGAGCCGCGCTACGATGGCGAGAACTTTGCTACGAAAGGCATTATCGTCGTCAGCGTGAATTACCGGCTGGGCGTTTTCGGATTTCTCTCTCATCCCGAACTGACCAAGGAATCGAGCGAGCACGCATCCGGAAACTATGGATTGCTGGACCAGATTGCTGGCTTGCGTTGGGTGAAGAAAAATATCGCGGCGTTCGGCGGGGATCCTGACAAAGTTACGATCGCGGGCGAATCGGCGGGGTCGCTGTCTGTGAGCGCGCTGATGGCTTCGCCACTTTCCAGGGGATTGATTCGCGGAGCGATTGGAGAGAGTGGCGCATTCTTTGGGCGCCCGCCTGCCGGTTCAGCGATGCAGGCGCTAAGCGAAACGGAAAAGATAGGAACGAAGTTTGCAGAATCCATCGGAGCGAAGGACTTGGCGGCGTTGCGCGTGAAAACTGCTGAAGAGCTTTTGGCTGCGGCGCAGAAAGATCCTTCGGCGCGGTTTTGGCCGAGCGTTGACGGTTATGTGCTGCTGAAAGATGTAGCCACAATTTTCGCGGAGGGCAAACAGAGCCACGTGCCGTTGCTGGCCGGTTGGAACGCGCAGGAAGCAAGCTGGGCGGTAGTCTACGCGAAAGAGAAGCCGACAGCTCAGGCCTTTCCGGAGCAAATGCACGCGCGATTCAACGATCGAGCGGCGGAGATTTTGAAACTCTACCCTGCGAGCACGGATGAAGAAGCGCGCAAGTCTGCCATCGACCTAGCAAGCGACTTGTTTATCGTCTACATCGCCTGGGAATGGCTGGAGATGCAGAATAAAACCGGTCAGGCGGCGGTCTATGGTTATGTGTTTGACCGAACCCCGCCGGTTTCGCCGGATATGAAGGACAATGGAGTTTCCCCAAAGGAACTGGGTGCGCGGCATGCTTGCGAGATTGAATATGTTTTCGGAGCGCTGAAATCGCAGCCAAACCCGTGGGAGCCGATGGATTTCAAGATTTCGGATGCCATGGCTTCGTATTGGGCGAACTTCACGAAGACCGGCGATCCAAACGGTTCAGGACTGGCGAAATGGCCCGTTTACAAGGGGGCCGGGAATTTTTCGATGATGCATTTTGAAGAAGAAATTAAGGCGGCTCCGCAAGCGAACCGCGAGCGGTACGAATTTTGGAGCGGCGCGGAAAAGAAAGCCGGCGGGCATTGACTTTGGTCGAGCTTCCAGAAGGAAGAGCGCTGGCTGCGGGCGAGGCTTCGGCTAACAGGTTCTGGTTTCCATGAAGCGCAGCACACTCCTAATTCTGCTCGGCCTGGCGCTCGTCGTTATCGCGATTGCGACTGCTGCTTCAGTGCTGCATGACGGATTGAGCGCGAAAGCCACGCCGGCGAAGCTGGAAGCGTTTGTGGCGCGCAATGCGCGTCACCTGGCGATTCCGCGGAACGCACGCTTGGCGCAGAATCCCGTTTTGGACGCGACCGAAGTTCAGCGAGAGGCAAGGCTGCATTTCGCGGATCATTGCGCGGTTTGTCATGGGAACGACGGCAGCGGAGACACGCCGATCGGGAACGGCCTTTATCCCAAACCTCCGGACCTGCGAAAACCCGCGACGCAGGATTTGAGCGATGGGGAATTGTTCTGGATCATCGAAAATGGTGTTCGATTCACCGGCATGCCGGCCTTTTCCAGCAATGCGGATCACAATCACGCGAGCGGGAATCACGGTGGTGGGCAAGACAGTTGGAAGCTGGTCCACTTTATTCGTCACTTGCCGCACTTGACGTCGGCGGAACGTATCGAGATGGAGCGCTATAATCCCAAGGGACCCGAAGACCGCGCCGAGGAGCAAGAGGAGGAGCAATTCCTGAATGAAGCAACGCCCAAGGCCCAGCCAGAATCACAAATTCATAGGAAGAAATGAGGCGGCACCAGCACCGCCAAGGTAAATGATGGAGAGGAACATGAAAGCCAGATGGCTCACACTTGTGTTGGCCCTTGCGTTTACTGCCGGGGCGACCCTTGCGCACGGAAACAAAGTGCACATCAGGGGGAAGGTCGAGAAAATCGGCGCCGATTCTTTGCAAGTAAAGACGGTCGACGGCAAGTCGGTGGAGGTGAAGCTGGTGGTTTCCACGGTCTACATCCAGCATATGGCTGCGAAAGCGGGCGACCCACCGGATACGAACAGGCCCGCCAAGCTGGCCGATGTTGCGGTTGGCGATGCGGTGGTGATCCATGCGACGCCGAAAGAAGGAACACTGGAAGCGGATGAGGTAAAATTCACAGCGCGGGAGTCGAACAAGGTGGCCGCGGCGAAGCCGAAGTCGTAAGATTGCCACGACGGAGCTTTTAGTCAACCAAATGACAGGAGTGGGTCTTTAAAACCAACCAGACCTGCTTTTCCTTTACTAGTTCGAGGGCACGAACCGCTCCCGGCGTGATATGCGCAACGAACGTTACTCCGCAGTCCACGCGCGCAACGCACATTGTACCCCGCTGTTCCAGTGAGAGGATTTTACCTTCGAGAACATTGCGCGCGCTTAATCCGTGGGGACGCTGGGACGCCAGCAAGATGTCCCCGGCGCGAATGGCAATCTGCACGCCGTCGCTGACGGAAGCATGAGCAAGCGGGACTTCAATTTCACATTTACTCTCGTTGAACCGCACGCGCATCACGCCATCCGGCTCGCGAAGATCGAGAACTGTGGCGCTCAGCAGATTCTCAAATCCAGCGGCCAGCGCAAGCCGCTTGCGCCGAGGCGCATCCAAAACGTCCATTGGTGCGCCATGGCTCACGACGCGGCCATTGTCGATGGCAATGACGCGCTCGCCGAGGGCATCGACTTCTTCGCGGCTGTGGGTGACATAGAGAATGGGAATGCGCTTCGCTGCATTCCAGGCGCGCAAGTCCCCGAGGATCGCGGCCTTCAGTTCCGCATCCAAGCCTGTCAGTGGCTCGTCAAGCAGTAAAAGTCGTGGTTGGGTTACCAGCGATCTGGCCAGAGCGGTCCGCTGCTTCTCTCCGCCTGAAATCTGCGAGGGCTTCTGGTTTCGCAGGTCCGCTATTCGAAAAGCCTCAAGAATTTCTTCGACGCGCCTGCGGCGATCCCGTTCCGAAGTATCTCTCAGTCCGTAAGCGACGTTTTGCTCAACGGTCAGATGCGGAAATAAGGCAAGCGTTTGAAAGACGTAAGCGATGCGGCGTTTCTGCGGTGGAACGTCGATGCTTCGTGCCGCGTCGAACAAAACACTCTCACCGATCGCGATTTTGCCGGTATTTGGACTTACCAAGCCTGCGACGCAATCGAGCAGCGTAGATTTTCCTGCGCCGGAGGGACCGAACAATATCGTGATGCCTGGAGGCGCTTCGAGAGAAACATCGAGAACGAAGGATCCTGCGTCGCGACGTTCCTTCTTGATGCTCGCAACGAGCGGGCAAGAACTCACTTCGCTGCCCATCCCTTCCACGCAGGCATCCACACGCGGCGATTTACCGCGTAAACGAAACAAAGCACAGCGAATGCGATCGCTAAGAGGAGCAGCGCGAGGTGGTTGGCTTCTCCATATTCCAGAGCTTGCACGCGGTCGTAGATGTCGATGGAAACTGTGCGCGTCACGCCGGCAAGATTCCCGCCCACCATCAGCACCACGCCAAATTCTCCCAGCGTGTGCGCGAAGCTCAGCACGAGCGCTGTGATCACGCCGGGCAACGACATGGGCAGAACGATTCGCCGGAACGTTCGCCATTTTCCTGCGCCTAGAAGTGCAGAGGCGTCCAGCAGTTTGCGGTCGACGGCTTCAAACGAAACCATGAGGGGCTGCACGGCAAAAGGGAAGCTGTAAACGACCGAGGCGAGAACAAGTCCTGTGAATGTAAAAGCCAATCCGTGGCCAAACAGCACGATCCACAGTCTGCCGAGAGGGCCGCGCGGTCCCATGGCCAATAAGGCGTAAAAGCCAAGAACCGTGGGAGGCAGAACCAGCGGCAGGGCGACCACGGATTCCAAAAGGAATTTGCCGCGCCAGTTTGAAAACGCGAGCCAGTAAGCTACGGGCATTCCGATCATCAGCAAGATCACGGCGACAGATACTGCCAGTTCCAATGACAAGCTCAGCGAATTCATTCCTTCTCCGTATTTCCTCGCGACGGATATTCCGAGCGGCGTTTTCAGACTGATTGTCTGCTACTTGCCCACTGGAATAGCAAATCCGTATTTTTCCAAGATCGCTTGGCCCGCCGCGCCCTGTACAAATTTCAAGAACTCAAGCGCCCCAGTTTTGTTCTTTGCGCTTTTTAGCACAACAGCATCCTGCTCGATCGGCGTGTGCACGTCCGCGGGAATCTCCCAAGCCTTTCCGTCTTTCATTCCAGGAGAAAGCGCCAGGGAGCGAGCTATGATTCCGGCCTGTGCATTGCCGGATTGCACGAACTGCGCCGCTTGCGAGATATTTTCACCGTACACAAGCTTTGTTTTGACCTGCTCGTAGATTCCGGCCTTTTGCAGGGCGGAAACAGCGGCTCGCCCGTATGGTGCAAGAGGGGGATTCGCGATCGCAATTTTCTGGACGCGAGCGTCCAACAATGCATTCCACTTGTCTTTTGCGATGTCTATTGGCGAATTGGCCGGCGTCCAAATGACCATCTGACCCAACGCGTATTTATACAGCGTTCCCGGTTCGGCAAGGCCCGAGGCTTCCAATTTCTTCGGGTAGTCCATGTCTGCAGAAAAAAACAGATCGAAAGGCGCGCCACCCTGAATTTGCGCGAAGAAATTCCCGCTTGAGCCAGTCGTCACGTCTACCTTTGTTCCTGTCCTGGCTTCAAAATCTTTGGACAACTCGTCCATGGCGAACTTCAAATCGGCTGCAGCAGCAACGCGCACGACTTTCAGTTCCTGCGCGGGCAAATTCGTTGACCTACAAAGGAAAGCCGCGAGAATTGCGCAAAAGAAGAGACACGAACGGAGATTTGTGTTCGCTCGAGTCACGTATTCGCTAATCACGAGTCACGGCAGTCTGTTCAAACGCGCAGAATCATCACTTCCGTGGACTTAATGAGTGCCGCTGCACGGTCGCCCGGTTTCAGCCGCAGCTCTTTCGCGGCGTCCGCGGTGATGATCGACGTGATTTGCTGCTCGCCGATGGCCAGAATCACCTGAGCCAGCAGCCCGCTGAACTTGAGCCCAACGACGCGGCCAATCAACTGGTTTCGCCCGCTGATTTTGCGGAAATGCAGACGGCGTGCCGCCAAGTCGCCGCGTTCGAACTTTTTGGGAATCATCCGGTCGATTTCACTCTCGGGCACGCGATGGTGGCCGCCCGGCGTCTTCACGGATTTGATTTTTCCGTGGTAAATCCATTGCTTCAGCGTGGGATAGCTAATGCCGAGAATGTTGGCCGCCTCGCGCGGCGCCCAGCAGCTTCTGCACGGTATGCTCCGCCTATGCATAATAAAACAGATAGAACCGTATAGACAATGCGTTTTTATATAGATATGCTCTTGGCCGAAACCGTCTCTGGCGGGGACGGCAGGGCGCGGTAACGTTCCCATCACACCAAAATTCAGTCTCCTTATTCAAACGCTTACAATGCGCTTAAGGCTGGAATCACGATGACGCACTATAGGCGAGGGTACCTTGGAAAAGGTTACAAACGAAGAGATACGCAAAGCGGTCGAGCTTTTCTGGTCCACGTTTTTGGCGAAGTCGGAAGACCAACTGAACTCTTTCTACGCCCCAGGGAGTACGGTTTTTCAAATTGCCATGGGAAGGTCTGAACCTGGCCGGCTCGGCGCGATGCGGCGCTCCCGCGAGTATTTTGGACGGGACACGCGGATGGAGATGAAACTCGGCCCCATCGACGTGGTTCTAATCGGCAACGATGTAGGTGTGGCGAGCTATACGTTCTCGTTTCAAGCCACGGGCCGCGATGTCGGTGGCGGAAAGCGCGCGGAAGAGAAACTCGACCTGATCCGCGCTACGCACGTTTTTCAACGAGACGCGCAGGGCAAGATGCACATCCTTCACGAACACTTCTCAGTTCCTGTTGTTGGCTAGGGTTTTTTGCTGAAGCAAGGTAGTGCTTCGCGGCGTGCGGTGCCTTGGCAGCGCGTCTAGCCGTCTAGTTCCGCAAGGGCTTGCCGGTTTTCAGCGTGTGCGCGATGCGCTCCTGAGTCTTCTTTTCTCCGCACAGGGAGACGAACGCCTCGCGCTCGAGGTCGAGAACATATTGTTCGCTGACCATTTGCGGCGCGGTCAGCGGGCCACCGGCAAGAATGTTCGCAAGCTTGCGGCCCACGTGCGCATCGTATTCTGAAGCGTAGCCTCCGCGCACCATCATGTGGATCGCCAGTTTTGCTCCCGCAAGGAATTGTTCGCCCAGCACTTTGATTTGAGTAGTTTGTGATCCCTCTTGGTAACTCGCCGCAGGCCGTTTGTACCCGCCGCGCGCCAATGCCAGCGCAGCTTCTTTCGCGTCGGCAACCAGCCGGTCGCGGTTCATCGAAACGCCATCTTCGCGCCGCAAATAACCGAGGTCGCGGCACTCCTCCGCACTGGTGCCAACTTTCGCCATGGCGATCGATTCGAACACCGGCTTCAGCGCATGAAACAAATCCAAATCTTCTCCGCCCGCCGCATGTTCATTCGCGCGAATCAGCATCTCCTTCGTGCCGCCGCCACCCGGAATCAATCCCACGCCGGTTTCCACCAAGCCGATATACGCTTCCGCAGCGGCCTGGATTTTGGCAGCGTGCAGGCTCACTTCACACCCGCCGCCAAGCGCCATTCCTTGCGGTGCCGCAACCACCGGCTTCGGCGCGTATTTGATCGCCAGGTTGACAATCTGAAATTGCTTCACGGCCATGTGCAGCTCGTCCCATTCCTGTTCCTGCGCAGCGACGAGGACGAGCATCAAGTTGGCGCCAACCGAGAAATTCACCGCCTGGTTGGCAATCACCATCGCATCGAAATCGGTTTCCAGCCGCTTCAACCCCTTATGGATCATGGCGATCAGATCTGCGCCAATCGCATTCATCTTCGCGTGAAATTCGCAGCAAACTACTCCGTCTCCAAGGTCAATGAGGCTTGCTCCAGAATTCTTCTCGATTTCGCGCCCAGCTTCTTTCAACGACTTCAGGATAATGACGCCCTTGGGCTCCTCGACTTTCTTGGCGCCTCCCGAGCAGACGTCAAAAACCGTCGCCGAACCTTTTTCTGATTCGTAGAAGCCCTTCCGCCCGCTCGCGAGCACCTTCTCGATAACCGGCGCAAGCGCTCGCCCCTCTTTCTGCACTTGCGCGGCGAACGCTTTCACGCCAATCGCATCCATCATTTCAAACGGCCCAAGCTCCCACCCAAAACCCCAGCGCATCGCGCGATCCACGTCCACAACGCTATCGGAAATTTCCGGCACGCGCCGCGAGGCGTACAAGCACATCTCCGAAAGCCCACCCCAAATGAACTGCTGCGCCTTGTCGCCCTTTTGTCCTTCGAGTAGCGGCCCAACCAGGGCGCGCAGCCGCTCGCGCGTATCTTCCATAGCTTTGCCCATTTCGAGTGACCCGAACTTCGCCTTCTGCCGCGGCCGGTACTCCATCAGCTTGACGTCCAGCACAAGAATTTCCTTTTCGCCTTCGCCGCGAACTTTTTTGTAAAAGCCCTGCCCCGTCTTGTCGCCCAGCCAGCCGCGCTTGGCCATTTCTTCGACCATCGCCGGCACTTTGTACCGCTCGCGTGATTCGTCATTCGGCGCGGTTTCGTAGATGTTTTTCACAACGTGGACCAAAACGTCGAGTCCCACAATATCTGCTGTGCGAAAAGTCGCCGATTTCGGCCACCCCACCGCCGGCCCTGTGCACGCATCCACCTCTTCGACGGTCATGCCAAGCGCTTCCATCAGCCTCAACGCGTTAAGCATCGAATAGGTACCGATACGGTTGGCAATGAAATTCGGCGTGTCTTTCGCGATGACCACGCCTTTGCCGAGCCGGCGGTCGCAGAAGTTGCTGAGCGCCGCCACCACATCGCCCGAAGTCTTGGGTCCGGGAATCACCTCAACAAGTTTCAAGTAGCGCGGGGGGTTGAAAAAATGTGTGCCTGCCCAATGCTGCTGAAACTCTTCGCTCATGCCCTCGGCAATCAAGTGAACGGGCAATCCCGAAGTGTTGGTCGTTACAATCGCGCCCGGCTTCCGGAACTGCGCCACGCGCGCCAGCAATTTCCGCTTGATCTCCAGGTTCTCCGCGACGACCTCAATAATCCAGTCCGCTTCCGCGCAACGCGCCAGGTCATCGTCAAAGTTTCCAATCGCAATTTTGTCCGCTAACGATGCGGTAAAAAGGGCCGCAGGCCTGGACTTTTTTGCCGCTTCCAGCCCCGCGCGCACAATCTTGTTACGTTCCGCAGGTGGAGCGTCATCGGGCAAATTCGGAGGCACAATGTCCAGCAAAACGCACGGCAATCCCGCGTTCGCAAAGTGCGCCGCGATCCGCGAACCCATCGTTCCCGCGCCTAGTACCACTGCTTTTTCAATACGCCATTCCATAACCCGCCCTTTTCCCGCGAAGTACTTCCGGAACGAGGTTACAAAACCGGCAAGCAACGGTCAAACGTGCGCACGCGTCAAAGCTATGGCGCTAAAATAGATAAATGGCGGATGAAGAAAAAACCTCGGGACCTCTCGCCTGGCTCAAGAGCGCGAAAGACAAAATTCGCGCTTTTGCCCACGGCAATGAGTTGCAGCAGAAAGAGCGACCGCGCGTTGGCTTGGCCCTCGCGGGTGGTTTTGCCCGCGGCATCGCGCATATCGGCGTCCTTCGCGTGCTTCGCGAAGCTGGTATCCCCATCGACTGCGTGGCGGGAACCAGCGTTGGCTCCTTGATCGGCGCGGCTTACTGCGGTGGAGCTTCGCTCGAAGAGATGGAAAAAATTGGTTCGTTTACCACTTTCGCGGACTTCGGCCGCTGGACGCCTTCCTGGCTGGGGCTCGCCACCAACCAGCGCATGGAGAAATTCCTGACGCGGTTCACACCCGCCAAAACCTTCGAAGAACTACAAACGCCGTTAGCCATCGCCGCCACGGACATCATTGATGGCGTAAGCGTTTACTATTCGACCGGACCGATAGCTCCACCGCTTCGGGCTTCCTGCGCCTACCCCGGACTATTTGTGCCCATTCAGTATGAAGGCCGCACCTTGGTGGACGGTTTTCTGACTGCCCCTGTGCCCATCGAAGGTGTGCTTTTGTTCGGCGCGGATCTTGTCATTGCCGTGTATCTGGAGTCGGGCAATCTCGGCGAGCCGCGCACCCTTACCGATATCCTCAGCCGCTCGTTCAACATCATGCAGCGGCATGCCGACCTTGCCTGGCGCACACAGGCCGATATCATCATCGAGCCGGACGTGAAGCAGTTTGTTTGGGACGATTTTACGAAAACGCCGGACATGGTGGCGGCAGGCGAAATTGCGGCCCTTCACGCTTTGCCCCAGATTCGAGCGGCGCTACGCGGCGAAAAGCACGACGCTGCTCCCGGCGGCCACCTCTCTCCCGCTGCTTTGAAATAATCCACTGCACTGAACACACATCCGGAATCGTTCAAGGGTCATCCTGAGCCTGCCTGCGGCAAGCAGGCGGAGCGAACGATCTCACCCGATCGTTGCCCGGCTTCCTACGCGGGAGTCACCCTGACTACCACTGGTTGACCATTGCCTTTCCCGCGCTGCGTTAGCCACGCGGCCAATCCTTCCGCAAAGCGTTCGGGCGTAAGGCGAAAGCTCGCTTCGATTCTTCCTTCAGCCACCGGCAGCGTGTCGTCAAAATCCGCAGAATTCGTGAAATTCCGCATGCAGAATTGATCCAGCCATTCGAGCGGGCAGGCTTTGCTCTCGCCCTGAATGACGACATTGACGTTGAATTTCTGCGCGTACATAAGACTTGCCTAAGACCGCGAATTAAGGCAGGGGAACCCTCAAAAATTTGATCCTCTCGCGTTCCGCAGGGTTCAAAACCAGTCTCTGGGTTTGGCGTTCATACTCCCCCAGATAGGCCTTGGCCCAGCTTCCATTAGCGACGAGCGCCGCCACGTTCTCGTCGGACTTGTATCCGGCATACTTCGCCTCAGAAAAGAAGCTCACGGCCCACGTTCTTCCCCAGTTTGGCCGGCACTGTTTCAGCGATGCTTCAAGAGGGAGCAACAACTTTCGCGCCTTTGCAGTCGTGTTGAGCTGATCAACTCTGGCGATGACAAAGATTCTCTCATTTCGATCGTCAATCCGCACGATTTTCGCCGAATCGTCGCTCTTGCAACTCTCTTGGGGAGGCGTTTGCGCAGCCATCCTGCTCACAAACAGAAACGCCAAAGCAAAAGCAGCCAAATATTGCTTACAAGATCCCAAGATTTTCACCGATGGTTTTAGATTAAGAAACGCGAGGCCGCTTGACCGAATGCGCCAAGCCCATGGCTTCCAGAAGGCAGATGAAATACCAGCCAATGTCGGTCTGATACCAGCGAAGCCCCAGGCGCGCCGAGCCGGCGTGCGTGTGATGATTCTTGTGCCAATTCTCGCCCCAAGCCGTCAGTTGCAATGGGCCGAGCCACCAGACGTTGACGCTGGAATCCCCGCCCTCTTTCGCTTCGCCGAGGTGCGTCAAGCTGTTCACCAGGCATTGCATGTGCAGGCAATAGACCAGCCGCATCGCGCCCATCCAGAAAAAGCCCATCCAGCCAAATCCCAGAATCAACCCGCAGAAAAGCGAAAGCAGTATGACCGGCGTTTCCGCCCAGCCCCAGATTTTGTAAATCCCACTCGTCATTTCCGGCGCCCAGCGTTTCTTGTCGGCCGGCTCGGTTTGATACAGCCAGCGCAGATGCGCCCACCAGAAGCCGCCCTGCTTCGGGCTCGAAATATCTTCCGGCAAATCTGTGACCGCGTGATGCAAGCGATGATAAGCCACCCAGCTAGCGGGATGCCCGGAGCCGTTAAAGACCGCCCAAAAGATCAAAAATTGTTCGACGGCCGGATGCGTTTTGAGCGTCTTGTGCGCGAGCATGCGGTGATAGCAAACCGTCGTGCCGAGCCCGCCGAATGCGGTGAAAAGCACGGTCATGCCAAGAACCTTGAGGCTTGGAATGGGAAAGAGAATCAGGCCCACGACGGAAAGAACGTGAATGAGGATCAGGTAGGTGAAAACGCCTTCCTTGCCGTGAACCGGTTTCCAAAAGGGACGGTCCCAGGGATGCGCCTGTGGCGCTTGCTGCGTCAAGCTAATTTCCATGGATTCTCCGATGATCTGCAAAATTGAAGGGGCTGGTATACCCTGGCCTGTCGAGCGTATAGGCTCATTCAGGATAGCATTGTCCGCGTTACAGTGCTTGGAAAGTGTGAAAAGATTGTCGAAATGGTGTACCGAATGTGTCGCCGACTTCCGACGGCGAGCTTCCTACGGCGAGCTTCCTACGGCTGTTTTCCTGAAAGGGTGCTGTAGGGCCACATTTGACAACTAGCTCGACACCGTGTAACGAAAAGGTAGCAAATTACACAATTCGTAAGCCAAGTCCTTGCGACCTGGGGAAGCTTTGAAAGGCTTCCAGAGGAGCCAAAATGTCCCCACAAACACCCTACAACCTTCGCAAGCTCCTCCGCGCCGCTGGCATTGTGATCGGCTGCGCCTTGTTTGTCTCGTGTAACCCGCCCAATTACCCGACCAAGCCGATTGAACTGAAGTATTACGCCAACGGGCCTTGGACGGTCACTGTTTCCGTTGGTTCCTTTTGCTGCGATTCGCTCGGCGATAAGTTCGATGTCTACTATCCGAGCAGCCCGGCTCCGCCTCCGGGCGGTTTCCCGATTCTCACCTGGGGCAACGGCACGAATTCCTTGTCAACCAACTACACGTTTTTCCTGAAGCACATGGCCTCCTGGGGATTCGTCGTCATCTCCGCGCAGGACAAGAACGCCGGCTCCGGTCAAACGATTCTCGATGCCGCAAAGTTCATGATTGCGCAGAATACAGTTCCCGGTCCCTTCCAAAACAAGTTAAACGTCAGTCAGGTCGGCGCGTTTGGGCATTCACAGGGCGCCGGTGGTTCGATCAACGCGCTGATCAAATCCGCCGGCTTGATCAAAACCGTGATGCCCATTGAATTGCCGGCACAGTCTTTTTGCCTCATTCCCGCAGATTGCCCTGACACCTCACACATCACGCAAGGCACGATATTCCTGCTGGATGGTTCGCTGGACATCCCCATCTCTCCGCCGACGCAACCGGGCTCTGCAACCGGCCTGCAATCTATCGCCGCCTTCTACAACGCCGTTCCTGCAGGCATTGTCAAAGTCAAAGGTACATTGATTGGCCCCACTCACTGTGACGTTCAGGGCTCTCCGAATTGCACCGCGGCGACAGTTCCGTGCCTCCTGGGTGTTTACGGCTATCTTGGCTACCCAACGGCATGGATGAGGTTCCAACTTCAGAACGACAGCTATGCCCATGGCGCTTTCGTGGGCAGCACGGGCGAGGTTTTCTCGGAGACAAAGAACTGGCAACACGTTGCCAGCACCGTCCCGTAGCCCGTGTCTTAGGAATTCACCGCTTTTTCGTGATGCCCTGTTTCGTCGCGTCAAGCTCCCGTAGGATCTGCCGCAGCATGCCCAGCAGAAGCTGTGCGTCCTCGGCCGAAAGATTCAGCCGTCGGATCAAGCGGCGAATCTTCTCATCGGGAGGTGCAGCGGAGCGCCTTTGATTCACCCTGCTTGTCTCGGGTTTCAAATAGCCGCTGGCCTGTAACGTATCCAGCAAAAGGGAAGTGAGGCGCTCGAGATCACCCGACGTGGCGAGCGCAGATTTTTCCACCGCAGACGCGGACGTGGAATCCCGCGCGAGCTCATACAAGCAGACGGCCACGGCCTGCCCGAGGTTCATCGAGCGATGCTCCTCGCGCGTCGGGATGCGCAGCAACCAATGGCAGTGGCTGAGTTCCTCATTCGAAAGCCCGCGCTTCTCCGAGCCAAAGAGAATCGCTACGCGGCCCGTGCCCAGGCGCTTTCGAATCAACCGCGCTCCTTGTTGCAAATCGCGCACTTTGTGTTGAGGGTCGCGCTGACTCAGCGCCGTCGTGCCAACCACCAGCGAGCAGTCTCCGATAGCTTCCGCCAGCGATTTGAATTCTTCGGCTTGCTCCAGCAAACGCGCGGCTCCCACGGCGGAACGCGCCTCCCGAAATGCAAGCTCGAAG
>Ga0209166_10002377_pt1 | contig 14437 bp, 10 predicted proteins | sample Coa_R1_3_FD_187151 | JGI IMG/M metagenome (GOLD analysis project Ga0209166, IMG submission 187151) | Surface soil microbial communities from Centralia Pennsylvania, which are recovering from an underground coalmine fire - Coalmine... | ecosystem: Environmental > Terrestrial > Soil >... | reverse complement strand
ACGTCGGGATGCCGGAAGTCGTCGTGCCAGTAGTAGAAGTAGTTGATCTTGAGACCGCGCGTGGCATCCACCTTGGCCGTCCCCTTGTCGGTCGTCGGGAACGTGGTCATGATGAAATCCTCGTCGTACGGAATTCGGCGCTGCTTGTCCCGCGTGCCGCCGAGTTCCAGGCCCGCGAGGTAGGCATCAAGGGGCGACTGGTCCAGCGCCGGATGTTCGAGGGTGTCGTAGACCTCGTACCCCCAGCCGCACAGGTACTCGTACAGAAGCTCCAGGTCCCAGATGGCCAGGCCGCGCGGATTCACTTCTGGGACCACCACCCGCACATCCTGATGGGTCAGCTTCGAGTTGCCTTGTAGGTTATGGATGAACTCGGAGTGGACCGTCCCAAACAGCCGCTCGCCCACGCTTCCAAACCGAGGTTTCGCGCCCGCTCGCGTCTTCTTGGTGACCCGGTACCGTGCCAGAAGGGACTCGAAATAGACGCTGCGGAAGTCGGTACCGCCGTCCACTACGACGGTATCGGGCAATCGCCCCCACCGACGCACACAGACGCGCAGGGTCATCATGCACGAGCGGTAGCTTGGCTCATCGAATGTAAGCCACATCGCCAGGATGCGCCGCGAGTACGCATCCATCAGGAGGCTGAGCCAGGGCTTGCCGAGATTCTTGCCTGTACGCGCGCAGCGGCACTCGATTTCGAGCTGGGTATGGTCCAGGTGGGCGATGTGCCAGGGGCGGTCGCCGTGCCTGGGTGTGTCGAGGCTCAGGTGCCAGTAGAACGGCTCGCTGTCGTAGGCGGCACGGCGGCCACGGCGGGCACGATCGAGATCGTGCGCCTGAAACGACTTCAGCGCCTTGAGCCACGCCTTGTACCGGGGTGCCTCCAAGCCCTGACGGGTGCACGCGTTGGCGAGCATCCCATAAACGATCTTCTTGCTTGGCGCGTTAGGTTGGCCGAACTCGGTGACGGCGAGTTCCGACATGAGGTCGTAGACAGTCTGTGGGAACCGCGACGAACGATTGCCGGGGTTTGGCTGGGGAATGAGGCCGACATAGCCCCACCCGTACTTCTGTTCCGCAGCTCGATATGCCGCGGCCCAGCGTTCGACGGTGCGGTCAGGGACACCAGAGAAGCCCTGACCAGACAGATAGGCCGTGGCAATCTCGCTGCGGAAGTTGGCAATCTCCAGGTCTCGCGGGCTCGACTTGGCGAGGACCTGCCTCACCTCTTCGGGCAGCCCGCCGCCATCCTCGGGCGCGCTGGCGCCCCGAAGTGAGCCAATGCGCACGAGGCCATCAAACTGATCTTGGTCCAGCGCCACCAGGCGTCCATCGCTGCTGCGAAGCGACAGCACTTTGCCTGCGTTCAACAGCTCCCAGGTCAAGCCATCCCAGTCGTAGCGCGCGCCCGGTGTGACCGACAGGACGCGTGGTGTGCCGAGACCGGTCGCGGAGAGCGTGTCCCGCCGATGGCGAAACGCCTGCGCCACGCCCTGATCGAGGAAGACTTTGGTGAGGCGATATTCGGCGAGTGGGTCGCGGCGCAAGTCCACGTGCAACTCGTCCACAGCGATGAGCTGGTACAGGTCGTCCGCCCTGCCGGTCATCGACGGCTGGGCGAGGAGGTTGGCCAGCGTCAGGCCGGGGTTCTCCTGGACGAGTTGACGGATCGTTGCACGTTTGTCTTCCGCCACGAACGGCCGCTCGTCAAGCAAGTAGTCCTCAAGAAACTGGAGGTTGCGGTAGAGGATTGATTCGATCTCGGCCGACGAGCGCAAGCGATAGTAGAGGCCGTACTGCTCCGCGTAGCGCTCGCCGGGCGGGCACCGCCAATGACCATCGTCGGTGCGTACGTAACGGTTTGGCATTTTGACCGCGAGCTTGGTCAAATCCTGTTCGGTCTTCCATTCCTCCCAACCAGCCTCACGGGAACGCATCGCGAAGAAATCGGGCGTGTGACGGAAAGAAACGGTCCGACCCTTCAGGCCCGGGTAGGAAAGCGTGAAGGTCGATGGCTGGTCGTAGTACTCGGCCACGTCAGCAGCGTGTTCCATTTCGTAAATGCCCGGTAACTCGACCGTGTGCGACTCGAACTGGATCGTCCGCTGCATCTTCCGGCTGGGATAGCGGCCACTCACGTTCTTCGCCGTGGTACGAACGCGTCGCATTGGCTCGCCGGTCCGAATGGCCTCAACAATGCGGACACCGATTTCGGTGAGCTGCAGGTCCTGGCACCAGGCGCAAAACTGGTCAGCCTTCAGCATGCGCTGGCCCTCCTGCGCTGGCCGCGCGCCACGGCACGCACTCGGGAGTTCACGACAGCCCCTCGCTTGTGATCTGGCGAATCCCATCGGCCATGAGGCGTATGGCAGCAGCGTGAGCCTGGCGATGTTCGTGACAGTCAGTCACGTTGAAGCCGACGCGTACTGCCTCATCAACGATGGCTGCCTGGCGCGGCGCCAAACGGGCCAGGCCGACTCCGAACATTAAGCCAAGTTGCCAGGCTTCAGGCGCATCTACGCCGCTGGCCGCGACGGCATCTTCCGCGAGCAGGTCCAGTTCCCAGGCGACCCGCTCGTAGATGCGCGCCTGATTCTCGTTGACGCGTGTGCCCAGCGACCTGGCGGACACGCGTGAGCAACGATGTCGTCGTATATTGGAAGGGAGGTAGCCCGAATGGTGATCGCGCCAATCAGGCGAGGGCGGTATAATAGCCACGGAGTTCACGCTCCTTAGGGCTGGTAACCCAGCCCGGCCGAAGCCACCTGTGTTGATCGCGCGGTGGCTTCGTTGCTGTTAAAGGGCCTGCGTACAGTGAGATTGCTTGGCCAGTCGATGACGTGGCCGATGCTGTCGGGGTGGACTACGCGGCTGGGGGCTGTTGGATGTGGGCGTCATGAGCTAAGTTCCTTTCGGGCTACGCCGGACATAGGATCAGGCCGGCTGGCGGTTGTCAAATAATTAGCCGCGCTTGCTCAGCGGTGGTTAGATTCCTTATGAGGCAACAACATTTCACCAACGGTTTGCTTCGCAGCATCACCACGTAATTGCACGCATATGTCGCATACATTTTTGACCGTCCACTTTTGCACTTCATTTTTGCACTTCGTTTCGGCAATCATTTAGGCCGCATCGCCTCGGCTGCTATCGTCAAGCGACGACAGGTACAGCGAGTCCGGACAGGCGCCATTGGTGGCGAACGGGCAGCGGGCACAGCCACGCAGGTCCGGGAAGGCCTCGCCGCCGTCCCTGACGATTTGAGCGACCCGCTGGGTCAGGCCGGTCAGCAGCGCGTCGGGGTCGGTGATCGCCGTCACGTCCGCTTCCCACCACTGCTCCAGGTGGGCGACGATGTAGCGCACGCGGCGCTTCCCACCGCGCAACGACACCGGCAGATTGGGCGACAGGCTCATTGCGAGGAGTGTGAAGGCAACGCTTAGCTCCAGACGCGGGTCGTTCAGCACCGCATGCCCGCTCTTCCAATCCAGGCAATGGACTTCACCCTGGAACGTCGCGATGGCGTCGGGCCGGGCGGAGCAGCGATACACCGGCCCGTCTGGGTCCATGGGCGACTGCCACTCAAACGGTAGCTCCACCTCGGTGCCCAGCAGGGTCCGGTGCCCGAGGTACGGGTCCGCCGAGGCCCAGTTGTCCGCGAACTCCACCAGCTCCGCGGGCACCTCACCCTCCCCGCGCGAGCGCGCCCAGGCTTCTGCCGCCAGCGACTCCAGTGCAGCGTCGGACAGCGCGTGGCTGGACCCAGGCCGGCCAGTCGCGCGGCGCAGGCGCGGAGCCAGTCGTTCGACGACAGCGTGGCGGGCGCGGTAGAGCGCCAGTGGGGCAGGGACGGCGACGGCCTTGCGCTGTGCGGCCGACTCTCCACCAAACTTCGGTTCGTCAGCCGGTGGTGTTCCGCGCGGCGCGCCGCGCAGGATGAGCGCGACTTGCCGCTCGCAACCACGGATGAGCTGTCCCAATAACGTCGCGTGAAGAACGGACTGCATGTGGCGCCTACCTGTCTGACCCGGATGTGCCGCCGTGTCATTTTTGACACACCGATTTTGAATTGCACCGTGTGGGTATTGACACGGTCGGCGGGGCTGCTGTACCGTAAAACAGAACTACCGTTCGCGTCAAGCATTATGGCTCACCATGTCTTTATTGACATGGTGGAGCATCGGAGAGCGCACTCATGCCCAAGGACCTCGACGCCCTGGCCCAGCTCCTGGACCAGGCCATCAGAGCGAACCCAGACCTTTCCCAGCGCAAGGTGTCCCGTTTGATTGGAAAGGAGGATTCGTGGATGGGCCACTTCGTGAATCCTCCCGGCGGGATCCGCCGCATGGCCGCGCCCGACATTGAAAGCCTCCGTACCCTCGGAAGCCTGTTGCACATCCCACTGCACAAGCTGGTCTCGCTGGCCTACGGCGTCGATGTGGACGAGCTGTTGTCGTCCATGGATAGCGGGGCCTACCACGGCCCGGATGGTCCGCTACACGGGCTGTCCCAGCACGACCAGGAGGAAATTAAGGACTTCGCCGCGTACCTGCGTATGAAGGCCACCCAGCGGCGGCCTGCAACCCCGCGTCCCATCCGCAGGAAACCGCGCAAGACCGCTGGATCGGGGGATGCGCCTGCTGGCTGAGACAGGTACACACAGGAGACCTCCATGTGGCAACCATCAGGACGAGGCGTTTTCGATCCAGATGTGTTTGCCGCCCGCAACCACATCGTCATCGAGTATCGAGACCTTGAGGGGATCCTCGGCCTGTTCGTGCGCGTACCGCTGCCCAGCCTGCCAGGTGGCCACCAGCGGACGTCCTCTGGCATCGCCCTGGCCGAGAGCCTGGAGCGGCGCGAGAACGTGCGCCAGCGACGTGGAATCTTGTTTCACGAGTGTGGCCATTGGGCCACCACCGTTGGCGAACACATCCTCGGGTGTGAGCAGCGGGACCTCGGCGCGTCAAAGGACAGTGATCTGCTCGAACGATTCATGCAGTGGAAGCCGCGCCCGCGACCCGGCATGTATGACACGCGCCGCTGGCTCGACCACATGCCGCTTTCCCACTCGCGTATCGAAGTTGCCGCCGACCGGTGGGCGATGATGGTGGCACTCGGGACTGCTCGGCAGCGCCATGCCGTTCAGGGTGGTGCTGGCTGGCTCACGACGGAGCCGACTGGTCTGTCGTTGCACCGGTGGAAGCCGACACGGTTGTTCGAGATCTTGCGAGCGGATGGCCACATATCCCAGCAGCACATCTTCGAGCTGGCGGAGGAACTCCAGTTGCCCTTCTTGATGGTCAGGCGCTGGCACGTTGTGTGTGAACGGCTTGGGCTCCTCCGGGGAGCAAATTGGAAGCGCGACGAAAATGCCTTCATCGCCTGAAGTGCCGCGCGACTCTTGGCGCGAGGTGCCTGGACTGACGACGTGTTACTGAAGTTCCTGGTGACACCATCGGCAAATACCCACCCGTGGGCCGCGTCGATTGGCCGGCCACCACCTGGAGTGTTTCGAAACTGGCTTGCAAAGGAGCATCTGGTGTCACACCACCACCAGACTCCGACCCGGCCGATGAGAAGCTCTGCAAGGCTGAAGTGTGGCGCCTCACTTTCAGGAGCGTTTTGTTTCGATCGTCAATTCTTTCCCATGCGCGCGCTGGCTCTGGGCTAAGAACGTCCTCGTCCGTGGCTGCGGATGACGGCTTGCAGGTGCGGATTGGAGGTGATCCGCAGCACTTCTGCGCGAGTCGCAGCGTGGTTCACATCCAGGTAGATGGGCGCGCCCTCGGCGACAACGTACGCAACACGACCGAGTCCACCGCCGTGGCGGGCCGCGTACTCTGCCAGCCCTACGGCCTTTGGCCAAGCATCGTCGCGAGTCGGGTCATGCGGTTCCAAGATGTCCACGACAAGGGTCCCATCCTGACGGCGTAAGACGAGGAAGTCGGGGTAGAAGGCGTGGTATCCGCCCATTCGATAAGGGATGCAGACCGACCAGCTCTTGCGGTCGAAGTTACGCAGCCAGCCTTCCACGGACCCGTCCGCCAACTCAGCCTCCATCGTGCGTTGCTCCCACTGGTTGAGGTCCAGATGACACAGGCCAGCGCCGTCCACATACAGGTGCCGCTCCCACGCACGCTCACCCTTGGAGACCATGATGCGGTCGTCGTAGCTGTGGTCTACGGTCTCGGGCTCCACCGCCAGCCCACGAATAGCCGTATAGGCATCGTCTTTAACGGCGGGTAGGGCTCGGCGGGCGTCTCTGGATGCGAGCCAGACTCGATCGAATTGGGCCTTCGTCGCATCCTCAATCGCTTTGACGACTGACCGGTCGCGCAGTAGATAGAACAACTCCAACGTGGCTTGTTGACTGTCAACGCCTTCGGCACGTCTTGCGCGCCAGTAGTCCATGTGCAATCCCTCGCCCAGCCGGCGCCCACACCACTCCAGGACGTCAGCGATGTTTTCCTCCGAGACAGGGATCGTTTCCACCTCATCCTCTTCGGCGTCAACCCAGGTACCTGGCGCTACGGCGACAGACGCAAGCCGTACGGTCGTGCTGGCGGCAAGCTTCTCGGCAAACGTGGGGTCGCGTAGAAGTCGCTCTCGTTGCTCGTGCAGCAAACCAAGAACAAAGGCCCTGGCGTTCTTGCCCGCGTCCAGGTCAATCTCATCGAAGTTCAGTCGGCGGCCGAGTCGGATCAGACGCCGCGCGTCGCTGACTTTCGGAGCGCGGCTGAGCGCGTAGCTCGGAACCGCTTCGAGCGCCGAGAAAAGTGTTTCGCGCCCCGTAGCACGCGTCAGTTCCTCGATCTTGCTGCCCTCAACCACGCTGATGCCGAGCAGCGTTTCTGGATCGCCTAGCTTCAGCCGTTCGACCACCTTGAGCAGACCTGGACGATCGTAGTGCGGCAGGTACAGCGCGACTGAGTTGAGGAAGTCGTTGCCCTCGATACGACGTGCGAGTGGTGTGCGAACCATTCGGCCTACGAGCTGGGCGATCAGCGTTGCATCAGCCGCCGGGCGGAACGACATCATGACCTCGGCACGCGGACAGTCCCAGCCCGTCGAAAGTGCCATCTTGAAAAACACCACGCGGACGGATGGATCACCATCGATGTCCGATGCTCGTAGTTTGCGTACAGACCGGCCATCCAGACTGAGCGGCGTGTCCTCCTGAAAGCTGTGGGCGACTTCAGCATCAGAAAGTGGTCCGACCGCTCGCTCGATGACCCGCAACGCCACCACGAGGTCAGTCCGCGATAGGTTCGCACTCGCCGCGTCTTCAACCTGAACGACGAGGATGGGTGACGGCGGGGCTGGGAGGCCCTGGGCGGCCATGTAAGCCTCCCACTCTTTTGCGAACCTGCCCCACCGACTGGCAGCCGCCCCGAGCAGAGTCCAATCGGTATCGCCTTTGGCCTGGTCCGGAAAGAACAGCGTGACAACATCCTTGAGCAGGCCCGACTCGCGAACATCTTCGGGATCTACGATGGTCTCGCGGCGAACTCGTGATATGCCGCTCAGTAGGGCCGTGAAACGCTCGGGTGTGGCGCTGATCCCGACGAGCAGCGGGACGGGTGGGATCTCTCCGGCAGAGCCCTTTACAAACTTTTGAACAATGGAAGTAGCCCGGTCGCGTGCTGAGCGGGATTCCTGCATTCCCTTGTGAGCCTCGTCGAGAACGACCCAGAAACTCGACGGACGCTCGCGCACCGTGTTGGTGATGGTTTGCCAGATCGTAAATGTCCGCTCGTCCCCAGCCGCGACGAGGCGCCGGTCGCGCCCCAGCTTCTGGGTGTTCAGGAAATAGACCTTGCCAGGCGCGAATATCTCGCGGTCGAAGGTTTCGTGGTCCACCAGCACGAGGTCTGTGTCACGAAAGACATCTCCCGTCTCCTTGATGCGCCGTCGGCTTTGCTCGTTCAACTCAGGCATATCACTGAGCCACAGGAACGTTGCGCGAGGGTCGCCCCGTATGGTGTCGTCGCCCTGCACAATCGCCTCCAGCAAAGCTGTCGCCATCACCGTCTTGCCTGAGCCGGTCGGCGCAGCGAGGACCAGGGCTTGTGGCTCTCCGTCCACGATCTCCCGGCGTGCATGTACGGCGTCGCGGAAGAGCCTGCGTAGCGCTTCCCGTTGGAAATCCTTGAGTTCGACCTTCATCCGCTGCGCCCTGAGTTGACTCGGAAGTTCCGCAAGTAATCGCGGAAGAGCATCGACGTGTGCATCTGACGCGGCAGGTCGGCCCTCATCTCACGGAATGCCTCTTCGGAATCAGTCACCAGGAAGACATGTGTGATGTCAGGGCGATCTCGCAAGGCGGACAGTAAGCTCGGAAAGGCAGCCTCGTCAGTGAGTACGGCAAACCGCACATCCTCCCCGACTACGCACGGTTGACATGCGTCGAGCGCTTGATAGTCGCCATACCCTCCCGCGCACAGCCAGAGCACGGGGAGGATCGCTCGCAGGTCGCGACGGTACGCAAGTTCGTCCGGATCGAGGTAGCGGAGACTCTGGAACTCAACGTTCTCGTCAAACCCGTCGGCCAGTTCCTGGCCACCCAGGTAGGCGCCTTCCAGCGCCACTCCATCGTCGCGTTGGCCGGTGACCGCGAACTTGCAGCGTGGGTGGGTCACTGACTGGAAGATGCCGTGACGCTCGTACTCGGGGTCGCCGGGGAAGACGCCACGCCGCATCAGGATTGCAGCACGCTGGGCGTCCACTTCGTTGTTCGTGACCAGGAGGCAGCGCCGAGTGCCACCGTCCTCCGCGTTCAGCAGACACGTGGCTTGAAAGGTTGTGCCCGAGCCAGCGAAGTAGTCGAGCACCAGCGCGTCAGGTCGGTCGCCCACGGCAATATTCAGACAGTCTCGGACGGCATACAGAGACTTTGGATACGGAAAGGCATCGCGACGGCCCAAAATAGCCGACAGCATTTGCGTGCCGCCCGCCCCACCGGCTGTGTGTCGTCCGCGATGCCACATCGTTTTCGGGATGGTCCTGCGCGAAGCTGACGTCTCCATCAGGACCTGGCCGAACGGACCACGCCCCGTCACCCTGATCGCGCCAGCCGCGATGCCATCGACGGTGCCCTTCATGAGGTATCGGATCGTCCAGGTGCCGCGCGTGTCATCCCGTGAAGAGACGTAAGCGTAGCCCTGCTCCGCCAACACCATCAATCGTCGCCCGTCAACCCGCCAGATTCCGAGCCTGCCGTCATTTCTTACCGGCCAGGCTGCCTCGTAACCATCGACGATCAACGGGCGGGCGTCCTCGGCCATCCCGTCAGGGAATGGCGTTCCGACTCCGACGATGCGGTGGTCGTCGTTCTGGTCAAGGAGCACGGGATAACATAGGTTCTTGCGGATGGCCCGATACCAGGCGTTGCCTCGCCGCAATAGCGACTCCCACTGGACGACTGCGCTCGCGCCTTCCGCGTTCAGCATGTCATCGGGGCCGCTCACTGGCTCGCGATCACCGAGGAAACAAAACAACGCATACTCTTCGACTCGCGACAGCCCTTCGCCCGAAGAGCCGCTCGGGTTGATGCAGATCGTCACCATCTGGCGGCGCGCGGCTTTAAAGAGATGCTCTTGCTCCAGGAGCATGCCCAGATGGTGGGCTTCGTTTTCATCAATCGTGATGATCAGCACCCCGTCTGGCTTCAACAGTCGCTTGGCGAGCTGAAGCCGCCGTTCCATCATCGACAGCCATTTGCTATGTCGCCAGTCATCATTGATGTCCACATAGTGGTTGTTGTATTTCCAGTCACGTGCGCCGGTGTTGTAAGGCGGGTCAGCATAGATGACATCCACCTGCCCCTCATAGGCGTACAGCAATAGTTCCAGCGCGTGGTAGTTCTCGGCGTCGATGACTGTGTGATATGGGCGGTCTCCGCCCCGATTGACGCGATCGACTCGCTCCAGCGTCGGGTACATCGGTTCACCGAAACGACGCAGCGCGACGAGGTCCGAGACCGGCATTTGCTCGGGCGTCCCATCAATCAGGTCAGCAAGTGAGGCAACGTCACCATCGACGGCGACAACGCGCCACGCGTGATCGGTGCTATCTCCACGGCGAGCGGCCAGGCCACCTGGCCGAAGCGCGATGCCACGTGCCGGCATGAACTCGGGAATGTGCTCCTCAAAGACCAGCCCAAACTTCCGCTGGTCGCGCAGTTGCTCGACAGCCAACGTTAGTTCCTGGCGTAAGTGAGGGTCGGCGACCAACCGCAGGAGATCGTCAATCCGGGCCACGTCTACTCCGCTTGTGTGGTTGGTCGCTCGTCGGCTGGACGAGTTCCTCGGCACGGCCCAACAATTCGCTAGGGCTCGTCTTCAGGGCACCAGCGATTCGAACGATGTTTTCGAGCGAGACGTTACGCTCGCCGCGCTCAACACTGCCGATGTACGTGCGGTGGAGGTGACACGTATCGGCCAGGGACTCCTGGGAAAGTCCCATCTCTAGCCGGCGGGCGCGGACGGCTGCGCCGAATGCTCCGACCCACGCCGATGGATCCACGAATACCGGACGCTAAGGCTATGTTGACTATGGGTCTACAGACTATAGGTAGCAACCGAGTTCGTAGTTCGGTCTGGGCGCTTTTTCTAGGCGATTCGGGCCGCTCAGGCGCCAGCGCGCCGGGCATTCTAGTGGCTTCATCCGCTTGGGCGTCGGCGTATGCGTGCCGGTTTCCTGGGCCCAGTCTGGAGAAGCGGTTGAAGAACGCGAAACAGTCTCGCTTTTCTAGATAGGGCACTCGCGGCCGTGTTGTCAGAATTGGTCGCTGGAAAATAGGTCAAAACTACACAAGCGCGAAAATTGATGGCACATTGCTTGTGACTGGCCAAGGCTCGTCATGTTGAAGGGCTACGGACATGTCAGGTACGAGGTTGGCGAATAACGGATCGCGAGCACAGGCAGGATGGCTACGTCGCTTCGCGCATGCTTCTGGACGACTGGACTGGCATCAGGTACGCCTGTCAAGGGGCCTGGCCTTTCCGTGCCTGGCGTTCGTTCTTGTGCTTGTCGGGTTAGTGCTGCGTCCGGGAGTGGTAGCGGCTCAGACGGCGAGTTGCAACGGAACGGCGTATGCACGGAGGACGGATGGGCCGCTATCGGGTGGCTTTTATGTATTCAACGGGACGGGTCCGGGCGGACTGACGCGTGTGGCCGCCGTGCCCGCAGGAGCCACAGGAATTACCCTCTATTTCGATGCCGTGACCGGTGGGGAGCCCTACAACGCGGTCGGCGGTTATGCGCAGTGGTACGACTCCTCAGGTACATACGTAACCCAATCTATCCAGGGGTATTCTATGGGCCCGGGCACCTACCACTGGACCATCCAGGGAGGCCCAGGCGGATACCTGGCATTTATGGTGATACCTCAGAATGGTGGGGTAAATGCGACGACCTGCGCGTCCTGGGATGGTGTCGCGCCGCCGCCGTCGTCTACCCCGACCAATACCGCTACCCCTATCCTGTCCCTGGCCGTGCGAAGGTATACACCGGTGGCCGGATGAATGTCGTCGGTGGCGGCCAGAAATGGCAGTCACCGGTGGCCAGTTGAAAGTCCCCGCCCTCGTAGAAGCAACGCTATAGGCGCCCCTCCCCGGGGGCGGCCATGCTGGAGGTGTCTAGCCACAGCAGGTCTACCCGGGAGGGGACGCCCACATGAAGTGTCTGAGGGACGAGATGGAGATTGTCAACGCGTACGAACTGGTCGGCTCGTATCGCGGCGCCGCGGCATTGTGCGGCACGACGGCCAAGACGGTTAAACGCGTGCTGGAACGGCGAGTGGCCGGCCAGGTCGGCCGACGGCCGAGCCCCGCTCGCGTGCGCAACACGGCAGCGGTGGTCGAGTTGATCCGGCAGAAGGTGCGTGCCAGTGATGGGCGGATCTCCGCCAAGCGGCTCCTGACGGCAGCCAGAACGGCGGGCTACGCCGGCTCGACGCGGAACTTCCGTCGGGCGGTGGCCGAAGCCAAGGCGAGCTGGAAGAAGCAGCGTCGGACCTACCGTCCGTGGGTGCCGCAGCCCGGCCAGTATCTGGTGATCGATTGGGTCGAAGAAGCAGGGCGAGACGCGCTCTGCGCGGTGCTGGCCTGGAGTCGCGTGCGGTTCGTCCGCTTCGGCGCCGATCAAACACGGCCAACGACGCTGGCGCTGCTGGCCGAGTGCTTTGAGGAACTGGGCGGCGTACCCGAGCTGGTGCTCAGCGATCGGATGGGCTGCCTGAAGGCTGGCGTGGTGGCCAACGTGGTCGTGCCACACCCGGAGTACGTCGCGTTTGCCGCGCGGTTTGGCTTCCGTCCGGATTTCTGTGAAGGGTATGACCCTGAGTCGAAAGGTCTTGTGGAAAACCTCTGCGGGTACGTCCAAACCGACCTGATTGTCCCGGCGCTGCTCGAGCAGGACTGGCCAGACCTGGCGACGGCCAATGCCGCCGCACGCACCTGGTGTACCGAAGTCAATCAGCAGGTCCACAGCGAGATCGCCGCCATTCCAGCCGAACGACTGGTGAGTGAGCGGCAGGTGTTGCGCCCCTTGCCTGCGCAGCGGCCACCGTTGCGAACCGGCGAACAGCGCAAGGTCGAAAAACGCGGCAGCATTCGGTTCGGCTCGGCTCGCTACCTGGTGCCGAAGACGCTGGTCGGCGAGTGGGTTGACGTGGTGGCCCAAGAACACCAGGTGGTCATCTCGTACGCCGGTGCCGAAGTCATCCGCCATGACGTCAAGGGACCAGGCGAAGTCGCCTTCGGCGAACTGGCGGATCCGGATCGGCGACCGGCGCGGGGTATCCGTCCCAGGACGGCGACCGAGATCGCGTTCATCGGCCTGGGTCCGTCCGCGGAGCTATTTCTGCGCAGCGCCGCCGCAGCTGGCACGCTGCGGCTGGAGCATGAGTTGGCCGGCATCGTCGAGCTCGTGGCGGTCTGGAGTCGTGAGGCCGTCATCGGTGCCCTCGAGCGGGCGACCCGCTTCCGTCGGTTCAAAGCCGGCGACGTGCGCGCCATCCTGGAGGCAGGACCAGGCCTGCCGAAAGCGGTGCGCGCCGGCCAGCAGCTGGTGCTGGATCTGCCGATGGTCCCGGTGCGTTCACTGAGCGCCTATGCACTGGTCCAGGCAGGCTTGCGGTGATAGCCGCCGCACCACCACCCCTGCCGCCCGACTTGGTCGAGGGTCTCCGTCGGCTCAAGTTGGCCACCATGCGCGAGCAGGCCGCCGACGTGCTCCAATCCGCCAAAACGCAGCGCTGGGGCGCCGAGGACGTGCTGCGCACACTGCTCAAGGTCGAGATCGCCGCGCGCGAAGCGGCCAATCGTCGCATCCGACTCAAACACGCCGGTTTCCCGGTGGCCAAGACGCTGGAGGCCTTCAACGTGGTCGAATCATCCATTCCTCGCCCCACCTTTGAGTACCTCTCCTCACTTGAATGGGTGGATGCCAAGGAGAACGTGCTCCTGATTGGACCGCCGGGCACCGGCAAAAGCCACGCCCTGGTCGGCTGCGGCGTGCGCGCGGTGGAACGCGGCAAAAAGGTCCGCTACCTGGTCGCGGCTGACCTGATCGAGACGCTGTACCGCGGCCTGGCCGACAACACCGTCGGCAAGGTGATCAGCCAGCTGCTGCGCAACGAGCTGATTCTGATCGACGAACTGGGCTTCGCTCCACTCGATGATACCGGTTCCCAGCTGCTGTTTCGTTTCGTCGCCGCCGCTTACGAACGCCGCAGCCTGGGCGTAGCAAGCCATTGGCCGTTTGAGGAGTGGGGTCACTTCCTCCCCGTTCAGACAACTGCCGTCTCGCTCCTCGACCGGCTCCTGCATCACGCGATCGTGGTCGTCACGTCTGGTGATTCATGGCGGATGAAAGAGGCACGGACACATGGACCTAGACGTGACGTATAGACGGATGCCCTTCAGCTCCGTAGATCTGGACCTGGTCGACCTGCGACGTGCGCTGGGTGGCCTGACGCAAGCCGAGGCGGCGCAGCTGCTCCACGTAACGCCCAACACCTGGGCACGCTGGGAACGCGGCCAACTACAGCTCCACCCAGCTCGAAGGCACCAAGTACAACGGCTCCTTCAGTTGGTGAACCGATACGGCGAGGGCCCGTTCTGGGGCCTGGGCATCGACGGTATCCGCAGTGTGCTTGACGGACTCAGCGTGCCGGAGGCGCTGCAGATGCACGGCCTGGACGCGCATGGCGCACCGCGCCGTCGCTAGACCTTTAGCCCGGGGTTCCGGCGCCATGCGTCCCGGCGACTTCACCCGGGTCAATACCCAACTGCTGCAATTCAACACCCGGGCGTGCGCTCTCTGTGGGAGGTGATGCGAAAAACACAACCGCTACACGAGGACTTTCGATTGGCCACCAGCGTTGACCTGCGACGGGCCGTCACCGGGGACTTTCACCTGGCCCTTGACA
>Ga0209166_10002376_pt1 | contig 14438 bp, 15 predicted proteins | sample Coa_R1_3_FD_187151 | JGI IMG/M metagenome (GOLD analysis project Ga0209166, IMG submission 187151) | Surface soil microbial communities from Centralia Pennsylvania, which are recovering from an underground coalmine fire - Coalmine... | ecosystem: Environmental > Terrestrial > Soil >... | reverse complement strand
CCAGCGGAACTGCCCCGGCAACAGCGCCAGAAGCGCGGGGATGAAGATCATCAGCCAGATTCCGCCGAGGGTCTTCGCCAGCGGCGATTGCACTTTCATGGAGCGGAACCAGCGCGCGCCCAGCATGGTGGGAAAGATCACCAGCAAAAATGCGCCCACGCCGAAGAATTGCAGCATAGCGTCGGCGGTGTAGGCGCCGACCACGCCAATCCAGTTGCGTGCGGCATGCGAGCCAGTGAGAACCGAGGCGCTGTTCCACGAAGGATCGAGCGGCGAGTAGGAAACCAGTGCGAGGAAGAGGAGGAGCGCGGAGACACACATCAGGAATCCCACCAGCTCGTTGAGCCGACGGTTCCCGGTGGGCACAAAAATCGTTGCCAGATAATCCATGAAGGCCGGATCAATCGCCGAAGACGCTCCTTCGGCGCAACGGCCAGAGCCCTTACATTATGCCAAGAAGCAGGGGTTCTCACAACGAGGGAAATCGTGGATAGTGTTTACCTAGTTTCCCACCGCGCATTACGAGCCAAATTGCCTACCCGAACGGACTTAGTTTCTGAGGGCCATAGTACTGCGCTGTTGCCGCTAATCTGTCCAATTCGGTTGAGCCAATGATAGGGCTCCGTGAATCGTGTACTATGCACAATTTCTGTAAATCGCTTGTTCTTACGCTTGAGCCGAGGAACAGGTCGAAACCGAGACCAGGCACCTGAAAGAAGTGATGATAGGGTGATCGCTCTTCCGCAGTAAACGGCGTACCGGTCGTTAAAGTACGGTTGGTCGAGCTGAGAAGGACACGCAAAGCGCGCCATTTCCTGGAAATAGAAGACGTCCGAGTAAGAACTGCCGAAATTGTTCCGCGTACTTTTTCCCTAAATCAAGCTGAGGCGTCAAGTTTTTGCCATCGGAGAAACGGGCGACTCCGGCGCGCCAAAAGACGCCAGCCGCAAAGTGAGAAAGGCATCGAACGTTTATGTCGGTGCCGCAGGCGGAATAAAGCGCGTAGTTGGGATCGACTTCGAGTGGTGTAGTCCCTTCAATGGTGCTGCGGAGAGGGAATGTGCCATCAGGTTGAGCGCAATGTTCGATGACCCAGTCCTCGCCCTCACTCTGTAGCAACTGTTCACATTCGTCGCACAGGAGATATCGAGTGAACTGACGTGAGGTCTGGACTTTCTGCCCCCATGTGATTTTGTACGGGTTAGGGTTCTTCCCATCTCGATTGGGGTTCTGCAGGTGGCGACTGAAGCCGGCAGCGATCAAATGACTGTCGCACAGAAGTCGTATTTCGTGGCACAATGCACACTCCGCTGTTGGTCTGTTGCCCACGAAGTCGAGTTTACCGCTACTTGATGGATTTCCGTGTCCTCTACGTTGTCGTGAATGGAAAAGGAATGGAGCAAGTATCTACGACAGCCGCGAGGCAAACACCAGCACGAGTACTCCCACGATGATCCGGTACACGGCGAAGGGGGCGAAGCCGCGCTTTCGCACATACGCCATGAACCAAGCTACTGATGCATAGGCGACGATGAACGAGACCACGAAGCCAATGGCCAGCACGACCCATCCGTGGGGATCGATCTGCGAGACGCCGATGGGGTTCTCGCCTTTCCCGCGCAGCGATTTATAGAGGGTATAAAGCGTGGCTGCAGCCATGGTTGGGATCGACACGAAGAAGGAGAACTCCAGCGCCGAGGCGCGCGACATGCCTGCGATCTGTCCTGCGGCTATGGTCGACATGGAACGCGACGTCCCAGGAAATACCGCCGAAAAAATCTGGCAGAAGCCGATCCAGATGGATTGTCCGAGGCTCATGTCTTCCATCTTCCAGGTGTGAATGCGGGTGTTTCCGTTGGGACCGGCGGCTTCGGCTTTGGCGTTCATTGCATCCACGATCCACATCACGATTCCGCCGATGAGCAACGACCAGCCGATGATGACAATGTTTTCGAGGTGCTTGCCAATGACCTTGGTCAGGAGAAATGACGGGATCGCGGTAACCACGAACGCGACTATCGTCAGTCCGAGAGGATGAGTCAGCGCCGTGCGGTTACCGCTCTCACCGCGCGGGAAGGTCGAAAGGAATTTGGTGATACGGCTCCAGAAATAAACCGGCAGGCACAAGATCGCGCCCAGTTGAATCACGATGGAATACATCTTCCAGTAGCCATCGGACAGGCTGATGTGCAGCAGCGCTTCCGAGAGGCGCAAATGCGCGGTCGAACTGACAGGCAGAAATTCGGTCAAGCCTTCGACAATACCGAGAATGAGTGAGAGCAAGTAATCGTGCAAAAGTCCTCCGAGTCATCATGGCACAAAGGAATTCCTTCGTGAACCTTCGTGACCTTTGTGGTGAAATGCTTTTGGTTAATTACTGTACGGAGAATCAGTATCTCAGAAATATCTCAGCTGGGGAGTTTGTCGGTTGAGTCTGCCGACTTCTTGCGGCGGCTGATCAGGGCGGCGATGGTTGCGTAGAGTGCGGCGTTCAGGATTCCGACGACGATCCAAAGAAAATAGAAACCACGCGTGCCGACTTCCGCGTCGATAATCGGAATAGCAAGCAGGGAAGTCGGGCAGAGCACGGTGAAAAAGATCATCATGGCGGAATCCCGGGGCGCATCCGCAAGAGTGCTGGTAACAAGTTGATACGCGACGAACAAGGCGGTGACTGAGAAGCCCAGCATCGCGAATCGAAATTTATTGTGAAGATTGCCTGCCATGGAAGCATTCAGTCGGTCGCATTGCCAAACGTGGGAACGCCCTGCTGAATGTAAAAGATGAGAGTCTGGGCGCGCAAGGTCCATTCGCTCTGCGGGTATTGACTGACAATCTTCTGGGCTTGCGCGAGGGCGCGGCTTTTGGCCTCCTCGGCCTTCTTCTGGTTGCCTTCCGTGCGATAGATCTCAATCAGGGCGGATTGACGCCAGGCTGCGTCGTAGAGCGCTTCGGGCGCGGCGGAAGATTGCTCGTGCTCCTTGGCGTACTTCTCGTAGATTTCAGCTTCTTTTTCCGGGCACTTGGAGGCGCCTTGCCAGTCTCCGCAAAGTTTGTTTTCGATTAAATGAAAGGCGGCGAGGTCGGCCCATTTGGTGCCGGGAAACTTCTTCATGACCAGCTTCATCCACTCTTCATCGATGGTGCCGCGCATGTAGGCCTCGCGCTCCCGCGCGGAAGGACGCGTCATTACATCGGCCCGATCCATCTGCCAGCGGATATCTGCGGCCCGGTACAGCCCTTCCGCTGCCAGTGGAGACGTGGGAAATAAATCGTAGACACGATAGTACAGGCGCATGGCGTCCTGGGCGGCATCGCGGCGGCCGCGGCGGCGGCTGGCCTCGTCCTCAGAATTGGCGGCTTCGCCGTAGATGATCTTGTCGCCGTTGGGCGTAGACATTGTGACCAAGGCTTTGTTCGCGACCCATCCAGTGATGGTCTTGCCTTCGGCCTCGGGATCGTCTTCATCGGCATCTTTGCGGGGCTCGCGGAGGATGGCTTCCACGTGCGTGAAGTCGCGGCTGGAATCGATGATCACCAGTTCGTGGCCGCGTTCGGCTTGGCCCAGCTTCGGTGAGTCGGCGCTAGGGGAGACGCGAATGGTTTCGCCTTTCACGAGCGTGCCGCGCTGGGCCTGGGCAATGGCGAAAGAGGCAGAAAAAAGGAAAACCGCGAGGAAAATGGCGAGTTCCCAAAATGTGAATAGCCAGGGCTCGGAGGGTATCCCCCCTCCCCCCTGGTCCATTGCAGTCATCGGTTTACGGGAACTACGGCGAAAAATCCTAGTGCTAGAGCAGCTTAGGGGCAAAATCTTACGGACAAAGGAGTTAACCTCGCTTTGGGGCGCGCGTGCCATGAATTGCGTTTGCAATATTCAGGATCAATCGTTTGCGGATCGAAGTCAAGGTCATTTGAACGATATGCGGGATGTGAAAAGCCTCAACCACGAAGGGCACGAAGGTCCACGAAGGAAACCTAAGTGCGGAGCTCCTTCAACATCGCGGGCTCGATGTTGCCGCCCGAGATGATGGCTACGTTCACCTTTGTCTTTGGCAGTTGATCGTGGCGAAAGAGGAATCCGGCGATGGAGACCGCGCCGCTGGGTTCGGCAATCGTCTTTGGATTCTGGGCCAGCAGTTTCATGGCCTGGCGAATTTCGTCTTCGGTAACGGTAACGATGTCGTCGACATAGGCGCGGATATGCTCGAAGTTGATGGGGCCGACGCTTTGCGTGCGGAGGCCGTCGGCGAGCGTGCGGGAGACTTGCTCAGCGGGGAACTGAACGATCTTTCCGGCGCGCAGGCTGGCGTGCGCGTCGGCGGCGAGTTCGGGTTCAACGCCGATCACTTTGACTTGGGGATTTGTGAGCTTGATCGCCGCGGCGACGCCGCTGATGAGGCCTCCGCCACCGACGGGGGAGAAGATGGCTTCGACTTCGGGTAGGTCCTCCAGAATTTCCAGGCCGATGGTGCCTTGTCCCGCAATGATCTTTTCGTCGTTGTAGGGCGGGACGATTACGTACCCATGCTGGGCGGCCAGTTCTTCGGCCTTGATTTTGCGCTCATCTGATCCGGGGCCGACGAGGACGATTTCTGCGCCAAGCCTCGCCGTCGCCTCGCGCTTGATGGCGGGCGCGTTGTTGGGCATGACGATGACCGACTTTACTTTGAGCGCACGAGCGGCATAGGCGACTCCTTGGGCGTGGTTGCCGCTGGAGTAGGAGATCACTCCGCGCTGGCGCTCTGCTTCGGAGAGGGAAGCGATCTTGTTGTAGGCTCCGCGGAGTTTGAAGGCGCCGATGGGTTGCTGGTTTTCGGGCTTGAGCAGCAGCCGGGCTTCGCGCGGGCGGACAGCCGAGGGCGGCTGCCCCCACATGCCCTGTGGGAACTCGATCAGGTGAGTGCGTGTGGTGACGCCTTGCAGACGGGATTGCGCGGAGCCTATATCGGAGAGGGTGATCATTCGTTTCGGCTGGGCCTACGCCACAGAGTATCGTTTATTGCGGCTCTCCCGCCACTGGAAGTTGCCCGCTGTTTTCACAGGTCCCTCCGGGGCTTGGTTCAACTTGGCCTTTGCTTCATAAAAATCGTGTTGACATCATGATGCCTAACAATATAGCATCATGATGTGCGCACTACACTGACGCTCGATGAGGACGTTGCGGCTTTATTGAAGATAGAGGTCCGCAAATCCGGGGAACCGTTTAAGCAGGTGCTGAACCGGTATCTGCGCCTCGGACTGACTGCCTCTAAACCGCCCGCCCGTAAGCCTTTCAAGGTGAAGCCGTGGAATCTGAAGCTGCCTCCGTTTGAAAAAGTCGAGGAGTTGCTCGAATACTTAGAAGGGCCGGATCATCGGTGATCGTCGTTGATGCCAACTTGCTGATTTATTCCTACGACATCCATTCCTCCGATCATCAGAAAAGCGTTGCCTGGCTCGAAGAAGTGTTCTCCGGCGCAGAGGCAGTGGGACTGCCGTGGCCAAGCATATCTGCGTTTCTGCGAGTGGTTACGAATCGACGATTGCCGGGCGTCCGTGTGTCTCTCGACCAAGCTGTCGACGCGGTAGACCAATGGCTCCAAGCACCGAATGTGCGGATACTTGTGCCCGGCGACCGACACTGGTCGGTGCTTCGGCGAATGATTGTGGAGGGGCGTGCCGCAGGTCCGCTGATCAGCGATGCAGAGATGGCCGCGCTTACGATCGAATATGGAGGAGTACTCCATACCGCCGATCGGGACTTTGCGCGCTTTCCTGGGCTGCGTTGGTTGAATCCGCTGAATGCCTAACGGGCTGAATGCCTAAGGGCTCGACTTCGCCTTCGCGTGACAGACGAAATGCGTCCGTCACGACATGAACTGATTAGATTTCCAAAATCACCGGCATGATCAGCGGCCGTTTCTGGCTCTGCTTGGAGATATAGCGCTTGAGGTCGGCGCGGATTTTCTCTTTGATCACGCCGTAGTCAGCCTTCTCTTCATCGCTGGAATGTGCGAGCGTGTCTTCGACCATGCGCTTGGCGCCTTCCAGGAACCCGTCTTCGCCGATGTTGAAGCCGCGGGTCACGATCTCGGGTGCCGTCTCGACTTCGCCGGACAGCTTGTTGATGGCGATGATGGGAAGCACGATGCCGTCTTCGCTGATGTGACGGCGGTCTTTGATGATGAGGTCTTCGACCACGTCGGTGCGGCTGCCGGAATCGATGCAGACGCGGCCGACATTAATGCGTCCGGTCTTGCGCGCGCCGAGTTCGTCGAATTCGAGAATGTCTCCGCTCTCAATCAGCATGACCTTTCCCACGGAGCTTTTCATGGCGGCGGCCATTTCGGCGTGCAGCTTGAGTTGCCGGTACTCGCCGTGGATCGGCACGAAATAGCGCGGTTTGACGAGGTTGATGATGAGCTTGAGTTCTTCCTGGCTGGCGTGTCCGCTGACGTGCACCGGCGGCGAAGTGCCGTCTTCGTAGATGACATGAGCTTCGCGGCGGAAGAGATGGTCGATCATCCGGTAAATGGTTTTTTCGTTGCCGGGAATGATTCGGCTCGACAGCATGACCGTGTCGCCCTTTTCGATCTTGGCGTGCTTGTGGTTGTCGACGGCGGCGCGGGAGAGTGCGGACATGGGCTCGCCCTGGGTGCCGCTGATCAGCACGCAAACTTTTTCCGGCGGGAAGTTTTTCATCTCGCCGGGATTGATGAGCAGGCCTTCGGGAATCTCGATGTAGCCGAGGTCTTCGGCGATCTCGGCGGAGTTGTTCATGGAGCGGCCGATGAAGGCGACTTTGCGTCCGTGCTCATGGGCGAGTTGGACGGCGAGATTAATGCGGTGGATCGACGACGAGAAGCAGGAGATAAAGAGGCGGCGCTTGGTGTGGGCGAAGACCTCGTCGAACTTGCGGCGGACGGCGCGCTCGCTGGGTGTGTATCCCTTGCGCTCGACGTTGGTGGAATCCTGAAACAACGCGAGCACGCCCTGCTTGCCATATTCAGCGAAGGTGTGGAGATCGAAAAGTTTGTTGTCGGTGGGCGTGGGATCAACCTTGAAGTCGCCGGTGTGGATGACGACGCCCAAGGGGGTATGGATGGCGAGCGCTACACAATCCACGAGGCTGTGCGTCACCTGAATCGGATGGACGGTGAAGGCTCCGAGCTTGATGCGTTCGTTGGCGCGCATCTCGCGGAGGTCGGCATCGTCGAGCAGGCCATGCTCGTCAAGCTTGTCTTCGACATAGGCGAGCGTGAACTCGGTGCCCCAGACGGGAACCTTGAGTTCGGAGAGCATCCAGGGGAGGGCGCCGATATGATCTTCGTGACCGTGAGTGAGGATGATCCCGCGGACTCGCTGGCGGTTCTCGATGAGATAAGAAATGTCGGGCACGACGATGTCGACGCCGAGCAATTCGGCTTCGGGAAACATGAGGCCGGCGTCGATGACGATGATGTCCTCGCCCCAGCGCACGGCCATGCAGTTCATGCCGAACTCGCCCAGGCCGCCGAGCGGGACGATTTGCAATCTTCCGGATGGCATGGAGTAAGGATGATGCTAGCACAGTGAGAGGAGCTGGGAGCTTCGAGCTTTGAGCTGCGAGTCGCGAGCGCAAAGGCCTCAGGAACTTCAGTTGGAGAACCTTTGCCGGTCGAAGCGGCGCGGCTGAAGCCGTGCCCTTCCCGGTCTTATGTTCTCTCAATCCCGTGTCCCACCGATGGCATTCCTCGTAGGCATGCGGTAAGGTGGGAATGATGGCAGAGGAGCGCAAATCGTGGTTGCGTCGAAGGGCCGAGACGGCACTGGCGGGCGGACTGACACGTGCTTACTCGACGGTTCGTGTGGATCCCGACAAGTTTCTGTTGCAGCTGCGGGCGGCTTATCGCGTGCCGATCAGCGGGTATCACGGCGTTTTCTCGCTTGAGATTCACGAACTCGACGTCGTGGCGGAATCGATCATTCGCGGGGGCATGAAGGTGGCGGCCGTAGAGGGCGCGGGATTGGGGCTGGGAGGGCTGATCACGATTGTGCCCGACCTGGGCATCTTGTCGGCGATCACGATGCGCACGATTCAGAAGCTCAGCCTGCTGTACGGGTTCCAGTTCAATACCGATGAAGAGATCGCCGAATTGTGGATTGCGGCGGCGAGCGCGGCGGGCGTGGACTTGAGTCGCGAGTTGCTGGAGAAAGAAGTCATCAACAAGTTTGTGCCGAAGGTGATTCAGCGGATTGCGGCTCGGGCCAGCGCCGAAGTCGTGGAGAAGTGGGCGGGGCGCGTGATTCCGCTGGCGAGCTCGGTGATTGGCGCGGGATTGAATTACTGGTTTGTGCGGGCGTGGGGAGAGCGGGCGCGAACGCATTTTCGCGAACGGCATTTGCTGCTGCGGCAGCGCGCGACAGATGCGGTGCGGCCGGGATTGATCGAGCAGAGCTTGCCGGGTGGCGCGGGATAGCGACTCGCTCTTAAAACTGTCGACATTTGTGACGGCTTACGGTGCGAGCGCGAGACGAGTTCACGACAGCATGCGCGACGAAGGCGTTACCGGATAGGTGGCCTTCCGGCGACTGTTGGGTCCCCTGCACTGTGATACAAAAGTAATAATGCCTATCTTTTCTTGTGCAGCCATTCTGTTCGATCTGGATGGAGTGCTGGTCGACTCCACGCGCGCGGTGGACCGCGAGTGGCGCGCGTGGGCGCGGCGCAAGGGCATTGATGGCGATGCCATCATGGCGATCGCGCACGGCGTGCGGACCATCGAGGTAATCCGGCAGGTGGCGCCGCATTTGGACGCGGAGGCCGAGGCCGCGGAAATCGAGGACGAGGAAGCGCATGATCCGGACGTCATTGCGATGCCGGGCGCTCTTGATCTTTTGCGATCGATTCCCGCAGGCCGGTGGGGCGTGGTCACTTCCGGTTCTCGACTTCTGGCGAGCGCGCGGATGCGTTTCTGCGGATTGCCAGTACCAGAGGTCTTGATCACTGCTGACGATGTGACCAACGGAAAGCCCCATCCCGAGCCGTATTTGAAGGGTGCGGAGAGGATTCGGGTCAGTCCTGCGGAATGTTTGGTGATCGAAGACGCACCTGCCGGGATTCAATCTGCGAGAGCTGGCGAAATGAAAGTGATCGGGATGGCAAGCACGTATGCGGCGGAAAGATTGGCGGGAGCGGATGCAGTGGTTCAGATGCTAAGGCACATACGGGTGTCTCCGAATGGGGCCGGTAAGTTGGTTATAGAGGTTTAGCCGCGGATTTTATCTGAGCCATTCTTCCAATTCGATGCCGCGGTCGGTTTTTTCGTCGCGGTACTTCACGATGACCGGCGTGTACAACGAAAGGTTCCAGCCGGCGGCTGCGCCTTTTTTCACCGCGCGTGAGCCGGGGACCACTACCGCATTTTCCGGCACCTCTAGAGTTCCATCCGAGGCGCGATACACCTTCCCTTTCACCAGATCATAGAGCGGAGTCGAGCGGGTCAGGATCGTGCCGGCGCCGAGCACGGCGCGGGCGCGTACTAGCGTGCCCTCGAAGATTCCGCAATTGCCTCCGACCAGAACATCATCTTCAATGATCACCGGGGCGGCGTTGACCGGTTCGAGGACGCCTCCGACTTGGGCGGCGGCGCTCAGGTGGACGCGCTTGCCAATCTGCGCGCAAGAGCCAACCAGGGCGTGCGAGTCGATCATGGTGCCTTCGTCGACATAGGCGCCAACGTTGATGAACATGGGCGGCATGCAGATCACGGAAGGTGCGACGTAGGCTCCAGTGCGCACTGAGGATCCGCCGGGAACCACGCGCACACGGTCGGCGATCGAGAACTGGCGGGCAGGGAAGGTGTCTTTGTCGACGAAGGAGAGGCCGGCGCTCATGTCGGCGAGCGCGCCCAGGCGGAATCCGAGGAGGATGCCTTGTTTGACCCAGGCATTCACTGTCCAGCGGCTGTCTTTTTTTTCGGCAGCGCGGATTTTGCCTTGCGTGAGTTGGTCCCGGAATTCGAGGAAGGTTTTGCGCGCTTCGGAGTCGTGCTCGACCTCGCCTTGTGCGGAGAGGCGCTCGATGGAGGATCTCAAAGACATGAATTGTTGATTGTTGATGGTTGATTGTTGATTTGTCAAAGCGAGCGACGAAAAGCGGAAACCACGAAGGGCACTAAGGTACACGAAGGAGAGCGAAGCCGAATCAATCAACAATCTACAATCAACGACTTCTTCACACGCACTTGCACTCGCTGCGGATGAGCACTCCGGTCATGGCGTGGGCGGCTTCGCGGGCCTCGGGCAGCGTCGCGTAGGGGCCGTGCCAGCGGGAGTGGTTGGCATCGTGGCCCGAGGGGCGTCCTTTGCCATGGCTGCACTGGCCGCAGGTGCCGCGGTGCAGGACGATCTTATGCGGTCCGGCGGCCCAGTTTTCGTAGATGAAAAAATCGTGGGCCTCGGCCGCGGGACCTACGGGTTTGCTGATCAATCCTACTTCGGTGGCAACTTTTTGCAGACGCGAGCGGGTGTCGCGGCGCATGGGCAGGAGCGGCAGACGGTAGATTTCTTCGATCTTGCCCATCATGGCGAGCACGGCTTTCACCGGTAGCGGGCTTGACTCGATAAAGTTGGCTTGCATCAGCGGCAGGTATTTGCGATGCAGGGTGCGCGCCGTGGTCCAGTCATTGGCGAGCGCAGCGCGGGTGAGCGCCGCCATTTCGTGTGGGATTTCGTTGGAGGCGACGGAAACAATTCCCACGCCGCCTAGCGCGATGACCGGGAGCGTGACCGCGTCGTCGCCAGAGAAGACCAGAAAAGTCTCCGGGACGCTGTTGATCATCTCGGCGATCTGCGTCATGTTGCCGCTGGCTTCTTTCACGCCAACGATGTTGGGAATCTCGGCAAGGCGCACGAGCGTTGAGGGTTCAATGTTGGCGGCGGTGCGGCCGGGGACGTTGTAGAGAATGATGGGCTTGTCGGGGACGGCTTCGGCGATGGCTTTGAAATGGCGGTACTGGCCTTCTTGCGTCGGCTTGTTGTAGTACGGCGAGGCGGTGAGGATGGCGTTGACACCGGTCCGGGCAGCAAGTTCCTTGGCTTTTTCAACTGCGTCGTGGGTCGCGTTCGAGGTTGCGCCGGCGACGATGGGCAAGCGTCCCGCTGCGACGTCGATTGTGGTGTCGATGACGTGCAGCCATTCGTCGTGGGTGAGGGTGGGAGTCTCGCCCGTGGTGCCGCAGGGAACGAGGAAATCAATGCCAGAGTCGATCTGCCAGGTGATCAGGTTGCGCAGGGCCGCGTCGTCGATCGATCCATCCTGACGGAACGGAGTAACGAGAGCAGTGCCACAGCCGCGGAGTTGCATAGGGATAAGATAGCGCGAATCAGAGTGTGGGGGAAACGCTGGGGCGAAACTTCAACCGGCGGCGTTTACGATCACGACATGCTCGGGCTCAATCCAAATAGAATCCATGCAAGATTCTTTTCCCAGAACCTCGCCTACTTCCAGTTCCAGCAAATGCTCCTGAAATCCAATGATTGGGAAAACTCGACCGACGCACTGTTCAAAGAGACTTCGGGTGTGTATCTGCCCATCGGGCAGGCCGGAGGGGATTGTCAGGACCCGGACTCTATCGCCTATTTTCATGGCTTGTTTCGTTCGATGGCTCACAACTCCCTCCAAACGTCCTTGAAATCGTAAAAGCCCTTTTTTCCGGCGAGCCACTCGGCGGCCAGGACAGCGCCTTCGGCGAAGCCGCGGCGGGATTTGGCGTCGTGGCAGAGATAGATGCGGTCGGCGGCGGATTCGAGGACGACCTCGTGCAGGCCGACGACCTCGCCCTCGCGGAACGAAGTGATTTCCAAATCATCCTGCGTTCCACTCGCTTCGCGCATCAAGCGTTGAATCGCAATTGCCGTGCCGGAGGGAGCGTCCTTCTTGTGCGCGTGGTGGCGCTCGAAAATCTGGCCGGAGTAATTGTGGCGCAGAGCGGCGGCCGCGCTGCGAGCCGCGTCAAAAAAAAGATTCACCCCTATTGAGAAGTTGGCCGCGTAGACGAACCCCGTTCCATGCTCCTCGACCAATTTGCGGATGCGATCGAGTTCTTTGTACCAGCCGGTGGTGCCAACGACCATGTTCTTACCGGCGCGCACGCAGGCTTCGATATGCGCGACGACAGCATGAGGTGCGGTGAAGTCGATGACTGTGTCGATGCCGCGCAGGGCATCCGGCGTGAGTGCGGCGCAGGCGATGTTCTCTTTGGTGCCGGCGATCACGAGAACGTGCTTTCGTTCTCCTGCCACGTCGGCCGCGAGCGCTCCGGTTTTCCCACGGCCTAAGAGGAGAAGATTCATGGCAAACTTACCACATAGCTTACCGTAGCAACTGCAGTTCGTGTTCACGCGTCTTGGTAGAAACACCCGATTGCATCGCCTCGCAATTTATCCCTGACCACTTTATCCACAGGGAACGGATTCCATTTGACAACATTCGTCATCTGCACCGCATCCCATAGCGACGGACGATGCAGGAGGTCTCATGGATCAACATCAAATGGTTATTCTCATCGCAGTTGTGGTGATTGCGCTAATCGTGATCGCGGCGATTGCATTTGTCGCGTCACGCAAGCGGCGCAGCATGAAGCTGCGGGAACATTTCGGGCCGGAATACGATCGCGTGCTGCGGCAAGAAGGAGACGCGCGCAAGGCGGAGGGCGTGCTCGAATTTCGCGAGAAGCGGCGGGAGAAGTTCAAGATTCGTCCGCTGTCTGCGACCGACCGGTCGAGCTTTAATGTGCGCTGGAGTGAAGTGCAGGCGCGGTTCGTGGATGATCCGCGAGGAGCGGTGACCGTGGCCGACAGCCTGGTGACCGATGTGATGCAGGCGCGGGGGTATCCGATCGGTGAGTTCGATCAGCGTGCGGCTGACTTGTCGGTGGACTATCCGACAATCGTGGAAAATTACCGCGCGGCGCACGACATTGCACATCGGCACAGCGCAGGCAAGGCCAGCACCGAAGACTTGCGGCAGGCGATGGTGCATTACCGCGCATTGTTTCAAGAGTTGCTCGAGGAACGTCCAACCCAGCAGAGAAAGGGAGCATAGACATGGCGACGCCGTTAAGAAAAGATGAACCGCAATTTGAAAACGAGGAAAACATCACTACTGCCGATTTGGCCAAGGGGAAGCGGCCGGAACCTGCGGAAGGCCGGGGGCCACAGGCCGTCAGCGACGAGCGCATGATGGCGGAAAGCTCGCGTGCGGATGGAACCCCGCTGTTTCCCAGCAACGAACTCAATGATCTGCGGACGCGGTGGAAGGAGATTCAAACTGCATTTGTAGATGAGCCGCGTAAGGCGGTAGAGCAGGCCGATAGTCTAGTGGCGTCTGCGATGAAGCGGCTGGCCGAAGTGTTCGCGCAGGAGCGCTCGGGACTGGAGCAACAGTGGGATCGCGGGGACAGCGTTTCGACCGAAGATTTGCGGGTGGCGCTGCAGCGGTACCGGTCGTTTTTTGACCGCCTGCTGTCGGTTTAGGAACGGACCACGCAGCCCCGGACGCATTCGCCCGGGGCTGCGTGAACAGAATTGAGTGTAAAAAAACGCGCGGACGAGTGCATCCGCCGCTACGTGGCTATTTTTACGCGAAGACTTCGTGGTCTAGTTCGGAGAAGAAAGTTTTGTGAAGGCGCTGGATGACCTCGGGGACTTCGTCTTCTTCGATGACGAAGGTCAGATTGATTTCGGACGCGCCCTGGGAGATCATGCGGATCTTCTTGTCAGCGAGCTCCCGGAAGACCAGCGCGGCGATTCCCGGAGTCTCGCGCAGATTTTCTCCGACCAGGCAGACGATGGCTTTGCGGCCCTCGTATTTCACGTCGGCCAGCTTGGCGAGATCGGCGGCCAGCGCCGGAATCGCCTGATTCGAATCCACGGTCAGCGAAACACTTACCTCGGAAGTTGAAACCACATCGACAGCGACTTTGTGGCGATCGAAGGCTTCAAAGATTGTGCGCAGAAATCCGTGCGCCAGTAGCATGCGCGGAGCGGCCACGTCGACAATCGTGATGCGCTTTTTAGCGGCAATCGCTTTGAAAATATTTTTGGTGTGCGGGGCGCGGGTGGTGATGCGCGTGCCTTCGCAGGAAGGGTTGCGCGAATTCAAGACGTAGACGGGAATGTTTTTCTGAATCGCCGGCAGCACCGTGGCAGGGTGAAGAACTTTCGCTCCGAAGTAAGCTAATTCGGCAGCTTCATCAAAGCTGATGACTTTGATGCGGCGCGCGTCGGGGCAGATCCGGGGATCGGTGGTGAGAATGCCGTCCACATCAGTCCAGATCTCAATTCGCTCAGCGCCCAGGCCGGCGCCGAAGATGGCGGCGGAAAAATCTGAGCCTCCGCGTCCGATAGTGGTCGTGATGCCGGCGCGACTGGCGCCAATGAATCCTCCCATCACCGGCACTTGTCCGAAGGCAGCA
>Ga0209166_10002374_pt1 | contig 14441 bp, 11 predicted proteins | sample Coa_R1_3_FD_187151 | JGI IMG/M metagenome (GOLD analysis project Ga0209166, IMG submission 187151) | Surface soil microbial communities from Centralia Pennsylvania, which are recovering from an underground coalmine fire - Coalmine... | ecosystem: Environmental > Terrestrial > Soil >... | reverse complement strand
GCTTTACCTACATACCGCTGGCCCCAGGGCTCTGATCCTCGAGGCATCAGGAGTTCGCAATCGTCCGCGAAGAAATTCATCACGGCATCGAGGTCGTGTGCGTTGAAAGCGGCAACGAATCGCTTCAAGTCTTCAACTGTCACCGTGCGCTGGGATGCCACTCTCGATGGGCCGATAAATGCCAAGACCGTCAGGACCATAAGGAACCTCTGCCAGTTGAGTTTCATGCGTTCCTCCTCGGGCTGGGGGACAGCTTTGACTTGAGCGGGCGCGCGCCTCGCTGGTTTGTTCCCACTTCTTAACATGACCCGGTCGAAAGTCGCCAGTCCTCAAATTTGCCGTGCCACGATCGAACGCGGATTTTCCCGCTCTGCTCGCTCAACACCTATGCGTAGTCGAAGAGGGTCATAAAGCCGAAATCCATATGCAATTGCTGGTGGCAGTGGAGGAGGGTCAGACCGGGGTTGTCGGCAACAAAGTCCACTTCGGCTTCCTGGTAGCCCCCTAGCATGAGGACGTCCTTCATGATGCCGGACGTAGGTTTCCCCGCAATGCTGGTCAATTCAAAACGGTGACGGTGAAGATGGATAGGATGAATATCGTCGCTGGCGTTGTGCATGCGCAGGCGGTAGCGCTGGCCCTGTTTCAGATGAAAGGACGCACGGACAATCTCGCGAATCATCGGAAATGAAGCGCCATTGATCGTCCAGCGGTTGAAACCTTCCTCGGCGGCGTTTTCTTTTGCAAACGTCATGTCCAAGGTCTCGTCTGGAGCTGCAGCCGTCGCACCGGGTTTCGCAAAGCGCAAATAGCTCCAGCGAAACGGCGGAGGGGCGATCCATTGTGCGTGCCCCGCGCGTCCGGCATACTCCACCACGATTCCCATTCCGTGCTGGCGATCATCGTTATCAAGATCACCCAAAATCCAAACACCCGGATGATTCATTTCTACGATTGCGGAGATACGTTCGGCCGTCCCCAGCCACAGGACGGGAACTTTTGCGGGATTTGGCACGGGATTTCCGTCCAGGGCGGTGACCTCGAACAAATGACCGGGCAGTGCGAGACTGCGAATCTCCGTCGCGCTTCCGTTCAAAATATGAAACAGGACTCGTTCGCCTTGCTTCACGCGAATGGGTTCTCCGTGACCGAACATGCGACCGTTGATGGTGAAGGAGCGATAGCAGACTTCGTAGCCATGAGGCGTGCCTTTCGCGAGAGAGGCCTTCATGGCGGACTCGCCGGTTTGCTCGAGCAATTTGTCCGCAGCGGAAGGAGAAAGAAAATCCTGGGCCATGTCCCCGCCGGGGCTGAAGGTGGGCTCGAACTCCTTCAAAACCAGAAAGACTTCGCGGTCGTAATTGCCTGGTTCGTGGCGAGGCTCGATGTAAACCGGCCCCACTTGCCCACTGTATTGACCGGCGGAAAGATCGGCGCCGGCGCGAATGTGCGTGTGATAAAGGCGAAAGCCCGCGGGCCCTGGTGTGAAGACGACACGCCGCTTCCCACGGGCCGGAATGAACGGAGTGCCCTCTTCGGAGGCGCCGTCCACGTCGGCGGAAACATGCTGGCCGTGCCAGTGCAATTGCTCGGGCGTGTCGGTTTCGTTGTAGATATCGATGATGGCTTGCTGGCCTTCTTTGAAACGTAGGAGTGGGCCTGGAAATTGGCTGTCGTAGGTGGTGGCAGAGAGGATGCGGTTCGGCGCAATCTCTATCGGAGTGGTCTTGATATGCAGGGAGTAGTCGGCGGCAGACCCGGCTGGCGTAACAGCGGAGCTGCTGCTCGGCGCGGAGATTTGCGCCTGAGCAAGCTCTCGTTTCGGAGAAAACAAGAGAGCTCCCGTGGCGAGCCCCGTGGTCTTTAGAAATCGACGCCGCGATTCCGCAATGCGGTACATGGAATTCCTCCAATGCGATCGCAAGCTATTATTGCGCAACCAGCGGATATGCGCCCGCAACCCGGAATATGCGAAACACGGCGGGCCGAGGCTTACAGAACTGGAAAACTAACCCGGATCATCGCGGAGTTACGGCAGAGCAAACGTAAAAAGCGCGGAGCCTGCCGCGACGGCGACGTATTGTTTGCCGTCAACAGCGAAGGACATCGGCGACGAATAAACGGAAGCGCCGCACTGAAAATGCCAGAGAGCCTTTCCGCTCCTTGCGTCGAGCGCGATAAAATTTCCTTCCGCGTCGCCGGTGAAAACAAGTCCGCCGGCGGTGGAGAGAACCCCGGACCAAGTGGGCGATGGATGCTTCCATTCCCATTCTATTTTGCCGGTTTCGGGATCCATGGCGCGGAGCGCGCCCCAAAAAGGCTCGGCATCGTCGTTTGGAAAATACGCGCTGCCGTAATAAGCATGTCCCTCTTCGTAAGGTTGCGGCGCTGTGCTGAAAATGTCGCATTGCTCGCGCGCGGTGACGTAAAAAAGTTTTGTTTGTGGATCGTAAGTGGGCGACATCCAGTTCGTGGCGCCAGCGGCGCCGGGGCAGACGCGATTCCCTTCCAGCGTCGGAGAGGCGTCTTTGAGAGAGAGGGGACGTCCTTCCGCGTCTTTCGAAGTGCTCCAGGTAACTTTGGCGTAGGGATTCGAGGAGATTAATTTTCCCGTGGAACGATCGATCACGTAAAAAAAGCCGTTGCGATTGGCTTGGGCGATGAGATGTTTGTCGCCTTGATCGATCATGACGGGAACTTGCGTGGCATCCCAATCGTGTTCGTCGTGCCGGGTGAATTGGAAATACCATTTGAGTTTGCCGGTGTCCGGGTCGAGAGCCAACAAGGAGTCACTGTAGAGATTGTCGCCGGCGCGCCCGATGCCGCGATTGCTGGGTGAAGGATTGCCGGTGGTCCAGAAGGTGGTATTGGTGGCTGGATCATAGGAGCCGGTGATCCAGGCGGGCGCGCCGCCAATTTTCCAGGAGTCGGCTTCCCAGGTCTCGTGGCCGGGCTCACCGGGTCCCGGAACGGTGTAGAAGCGCCATTTACGTTCGCCGGTGGCGGCATCGTAGGCGTCGATGAAGCCCCGGATTCCGTATTCGCCGCCAGAGACGCCCACGAGGACGAGATTTCTGATGGCCAGCGGCGCGAGGGTAATGCTGTAGCCTTTGCGATAGTCAAACGCCGTGGCATCCCAGATCACATTGCCGGTCTTGGAATCGAGCGCGATGACGTGGGAATCGAGCGTGCCGAGGAAAACTTTGTCGCCGAGAATAGCGAGGCCGCGATTCACGCGGCCGCAGCAGGGACGAATATCCGCGGGAAGCGCGCGCTGGTATTGCCAGATGGGGCGGCCTGTGCGGGCGTCGAGAGCGTAGGCGCGGTCGTCCTGGCCGGTGCCGTAGAGAATTCCGTCCACGACGAGAGGCGTGGTTTCAAATTTTCCGCCGGCCATGGTTTGGTAAGCCCACTTGGGGACCATCGTGGCTGCGTTCGAAGTATTGATTTGGTCGAGTGCGCTGAAGCGGTGACCGGAGTAATCGCCGGAGTACATGAGCCAATTCTGCGGCTCTTTCGCGGAGTCGAGAAGACGCTGCGGTGTGACCTGGGACTGCGCGGCTGAAGCGGCGATGCCGGAAACAACGAGAAAGAGTAGCGAGGCGTGGCGTGATCTCTTCATGAGTGGCTTGCTCATTGAGCACCTACGCTGAGCAGGAATGCGAGGACGTCCTGCAGGTCTTTGTCACTCAACATGTTTTTGTCGTATGCGGGCATGAGAGATTTGCGGCTTCTTTCGAAAGAGCGGAGCTTGTCTTTTTCGAAGAGGTGAAGCTGCTCGCGGAGATCCAGCATCTGAACGGTGAAATGGTCTTCATTCAGGATTACTCCGGTAAATTTCCGGCCATCGGCGGTTTCGACGTTGGCCGTTTCGTACTCCTGGGAAAATTCCTTCATGGCTTCAGAGAGGCCCTGGGCAAGGCGGCGGCTGGGGTTGCGCACAGAGTCGATAAGATAATCGGTGGAACGGGCCGAACCAGTGGCAGTCAGGTCGGGGCCGAGTCGGCCTCCTTTCCCTTCCACCATGTGGCAGGTGTAACAGACCGCCTCGCCGAAGAAAAGAGCTCTGCCGTGTGCGGCATCGCCAAGAGGTTGCGCGGGCGTCTTGACTTGGACGCTGCGGAGGTATGTGACGACCTGCCAAATTTCTGCCTCGGTCATGCCGACGCCCTGCTGCGTGGCGCCATTGGGAGGCATGGCGGTGCCGGGAACGCCTTCGTTGATGGTGCGGAAAAGATCGGCATCGGCATTGCCGTGATGTTTTTGCGCGCGAGTCAAATCGGGGCCGCGGCCGCCGCCGCGCGCGCCGAGTCCATGGCAGAAGGCGCAGTTCGCGCGGAATTGGGATTCGCCGAGCTTTGCGACTTTGGCATCGCCAGCGAAGGGATTTTTGTCCTGGGCGAGAAGCGGAGGGGTTGCCAGGCAAAAGGCCACAGCGGTGAAGAAGAAGGTTAACAAAGCGCCGCGATTTACAATGCTGCGCTTCAGCCGAAGAAAAGGTGCGTATTTGTTTGCGATGTTCAAGGCAGGCATAAGAAGTGAGCCTCCTGCGGTTCTGGCGGAATCGCGGTCACTATACCATCCCGGAGCGTGCACGAGGTTCGGAGAAATCTCGCGCAGCACGCGTCAAAATTATGATGAGCGACAAATTATTTCGCGGTCTTCGTAAATGCTATGTTTCGGACGCGGCCGGCGAAGAGCTCGCAGCCGGTGATGTGGCCCTCAGCATTGCGACGGAAAACGATGGAAACGCCATCGGGACCTTGGAACTCATCACGCACACTTGGATTGAGGATGGCGGGTTCCTGCCAAGTGGTGGCGAGTGTAAGTTTGCCGTCTTTGACGGCGAAGCGGTAAGTGGCTTCGAGTTCGCTGCTCGTATAGACGCCGGCATATTGGGAGAGATCTCCGGCAGAAATCTGTATTGGTTGGAATTTCTCGAGGACCTGAGGAGCGGTATCGGTGGCAGTAAGTGTGAGCCGCATGGGAGCACCATCGCGGGAGTCAAACTTCATATCCAGTCCCTCGGCCGCTGCGAAATTGCCTGGGCTCAGCGCTTTGAAATGCAGGCCGTAAGCTACCAAGTCGCCTTCTTTGGCGGAGATATCGAGCACCGAATGCGAATCCGGGTTTCGATATAAACCTGCGAACGGCTGGGGATCCACGTGCGATGACGCTGAAACGCGATGCTCCGGAGGAAATTGGCCCTCAAGATAGATGTCCGCGACCTGATTTACCAATTGAATGGGATTGCTGGTGCCCAAGTTGCAGAGGCAGATCACTGAGAATTTTTGTTGCGGGAAGCGCAGGATCTCCGTGCGATACCCGAAGAGGGCGCCGGCGTGTTCGACGATTGGAAGTCCACGGTAAGTGCTGATCACCAATCCGAGGGCATATTCAATTTGTTTTCCATTGTTCAACACGCCGCGTGTCTGCATCTCTTTCAGCAATGAGCCTTTTCCTAATTTGTTGTTGTAAAAATTGCGGTCCCACAGAAGAAGATCATCGACGCTGCTCATAAGCCCGCCGTCGCCGATTTTGTCGAAGTTGGTGGACCAGTCGATGCGAAAGCCGCCGCCGGGGCGCGGCTCGTAGGCAGGAACGCGGCCTGGGACGACGACGGAGTGGTCGTCGTAGAAGCGCGTGTGGGTCATGCCAAGGGGCTTGAAGATATTTTCATCGGCGAATTGAGAGAGGGGCTTGCCAGTGGCCCGGTGGATGACCACGCTCATCAGAAAATAGTTTGTGTTGCTGTAGAGGTATTCGTCGCCGGGCTGGTAGTTGAGGGCCTTTTGGCGCGAGAGCAGATCGAGCAGTTCGGATGTAGGGTGGATGTCCTCGAAATTGCGGCCGGCAAGGAGGAGCAGGCCGAGGATGTCGCGGAAGCCGCTGGTGTGATGCAGCATTTGGCGGAGGGTGATGGTCTTTCCGTAGGAAGGAAGTTCGGGAATGTACTTGCGGACGTCATCATCGAGCGAGAGATAGCCTTGCTCGGCAGCGAGCACGACGCTGGCGGCGGTGAATTGCTTCGAGACGCTGCCCATGTAGAAAACGGACTGAGGAGAGAGAGGGACTCCGAGTTCGAGGCTGGCCGTGCCGTAGCCTCTCTTATAGACGAACGCGCCGTCGCGCACGACGCCCAGCGCACAACCCGGCGTATCGGGCTTGTCGTAGGCCGAAAAAACTTGATTCACTTTGCGTTCCAGATCGCTCGCTCCCTTCGCGTTCCGTTGGCCGAGGGTGGCGGCTGCAAATAGCGTGACTGCGGAGAACAGTGCGATGGCAGCACGGGGGAAAAAGCTCATGGGCGTGGACTCCTCAAGATTCATCGAGCCAGCGGAGACTATCTCCGAGTGGAATTGAAAGCAAAGCCTTTTGCCATCCGCTAACCGCAAGGGGTTAGTGGGCATTATCCGGTTGCCGCGTTATCAAGCATGGGTTCTATTGGCTGGCGAAACGCCCGGTTTCCGGCATTTATCGCGGTTGACCGGTCCGAATCGTGTTCCGAAGAGATTCAGTAAGAGTTTTAGCGGGATAGAAAACCATTTCATCGAGATTCCTCAATCTGGAAACATAACGTTTCGATTTTTCCTGTGTGGTGATAATCCAACCACCACAAAATGCAGTCTGGTGCGCTTTGATTCGCAGACCGAAACTTGCAAGTACGATGTACACTCCTAAGCTGCGCAATGAATCAGTCGGAGCTGACGATTGAAGCGACTAACGTCCCCAGTCTTCGAAGTCGAAAAGGAAAATCCGGCTACCCCCGGTGAACAAGTGGAACGAAGCGAAGCGGCTTGCGAGGCCGCGGCGCTGCCACTGAGCTGGGCGGTGTACGCGCTGGCGATTGCCGGGTTTGCTCTCCACGTGGCTTTCGGCGGCCGGTTTGGATTCTTTCGTGATGAGCTTTACTATGCCGCTTGTGGACAGCGCCTGGCTTGGGGCTATGTTGACCACGCGCCCCTCGCCCCGTTTCTCGCCCGCCTTAGCCACGCCCTTCTGGGCGATTCGCTCCGCGCCCTGCGTTTTTTGCCGGCGCTGGCGGCTTCAGCCAAAATACTTCTTGGCGGATGGTTGGCTCGGGAACTGAGGGGCGGGAAATACGCGCAGTTTCTCGCCGCATTTTGCGTGTTGCTTGCTCCGATCTACCTGACGTTTGACAATTTTTTCTCGATGAATGCGTTTGAGCCGGTGTTTTGGATGGCGTGCGCGGCGATCGTGCTGCGCATTCTGAATGGCGGAAATTCAAAGCTGTGGCTGCTGTTCGGACTCGTCGCCGGCGTTGGGATTTTGAACAAACACTCCATGCTTTTTTTCGGTTCGGGGATTGCATTTGGGCTGCTGGCTACCTCCGCGCGGAAGCACTTCCGGCAGGCATGGATATGGCTGGGGGCCGGAATCGCGTTCCTGTGCTTCCTTCCTAATTTGCTTTGGGAAATTCAAAATGGCTGGCCAACGCTGGCTCTGTTTCACGCGGTGATGGGCACGAAGTACGTGATCGTTTCGCCTTGGGCGTACATCTGGCAACAAACCTTGCTGACAAATCCCCTGGCTGCGCCCATTTGGATAGCCGGCCTGTGGTTTTTGCTGCGAGATCGGCTCGGAAAAAAGTATGCCGCGCTGGCCTGGGCGTATTTCACAGTTCTGGCGGAGATGCTCATCCTGCATGGGAAAATCTATTACCTGGCGCCGGCGTACGTGATGCTGCTGGCAGCCGGCTCGGTCTGGATTGAACTGCGGTTGGTTCCGCGAGCAGGAGCCTGGTTGCGGCCGGCGATAGCTGCGCCTTTATTGATCAGCGGAGTGATTGCGGCTCCATTGGCGATGCCGATTCTCCCAGTCGAAGCTACGATCCGCTATACGCGTATCTGGGATGTGCAGGCGATCCACGTGGAAAACGTGCCGCAGGGCGAGTTGCCGCAACTCTTCGGGGATATGTTCGGCTGGCAGGAACAAGTGCGCGCAGTGGCAGGAGTTTACCAGGCGCTGCCGGAGTCCGAGCGCGCTCAAGCCGTCGTGCTTGCCTACAACTATGGGGAAGCTTCCGCTATAAATTATTTCGGCCCGAAGCTGCGATTGCCGCGAGCCATCAGCGGTCATAACCAGTATGGGTTGTGGGGACCTGGCACGATGACCGGTCAAGTTGCCGTTGCGATTGGGTTTACCGAAAATCAGTTGCGTCAGTTTTATGACGAAGTCACGCCGGAAGCAACGGTCTCGCCGCAGTATGCAATGCCGGAAGAGTCCCGGCTTACGATTTTCGTTTGCCGGCGCCCGAAAAAGAGCCTGCAGGAATCTTGGGCGGAATGGAAGTACCTGGCTTAAGGACCCGGCGTCGGGGTCTCCGTGACGATCCGGGGTGCCCGCGACGGATCCCACATACTCGGTTAGCGCGTTAAGCAGGATTTAACAGGTCACAACTGCGGGACCCGGTAGCATCCGCAGTTGGAATTACTCACGAGTTTGCACAAAAGCTACACCGAGGGCTGAGCGTTTGTGATGCAGGCGCTCTTTCAGTCTTAGCCGTTCTTTCTCTGCTTCCTTCCTGGTCTTAAGGAGCTTCGAGAGAAAGACGAACTCGCCCTCCCGTCGTTCGTACACAACCCATCGACCACTCTTTTTCGCAACCATAGGAGTCTTATCTCACAGCTCGCACGTCGCTGTACAGGTGCCGCTCCAGGTTTTGTTACTCGCCGCTAGGGGCTGGAGTTTGCGATGAGCTCTTCGGCAGTTGGGGGGCTTGATGTAGCTCAGCGGTACCTGCCCCGTCAGCGAATCCATCCAGGTTTCAATCGACTTCACCTGGGCGTCGTTGAGTGTTACTCCCCGCTGGTGAACCGCCATGTTACGGATCGCCTGGTCCACTGGCGGGGAGTCCCCCGGGTTTTGCGTAAGTGTTCATTCTAGAAGGGGTTAAAGTTGTTTGTTTTGTTCCACTTTTGTAAGTGTTGATTCTAATGAACTTGTTTTCGCCAAAATTGTGCAGGATGCGCTTTGTTTCGCAGATGTTGCAAATACAAGGCTTAGGCCAACTGACGGGCTCCGGAAAGCAAAAACGCCAGCATGGAGCTGGCGATACGGGAAATCAGGCCCATTGTTACCTAGGATCTCTTATACGCTTGGAGTAACTGTTTGTCAAGGAAAAAGCTAAGGAAAAGGTGCATATATATTCATGGCATTTGGCATTCCAGGCCGGGTGGTATATCCCCAGACCATTTCACATTAGGAAGGCATTTGCGGACCGCGTTGCTTAGCGGAATTGGCATGGGCGGAGTAAGATGATCGACTACCGATTTGAACTGAATTGAGATAGGACAAGACAAATGACTACGGAAGCAAACGAACGAATGCAGAGGCCGCTTGAGGCGGTGGACCCACAGATTGCCAAGTTGCTGCGAGAAGAGGCGCAAAGGCAGGCTACCGGGCTGGAGTTGATTCCATCGGAGAACCTCGTGTCGGAGGCGGTGCTGGAGGCGATGGGGTCGATCTTTACGAACAAGTATGCGGAGGGGTATCCGGGTAAGCGGTATTACGGCGGATGCGAATACGCGGACAAGGTGGAGCAACTGGCGATAGACCGCGCGAAGGAACTTTTTGGGGCGGAGCACGCCAACGTGCAGGCGCACTCGGGGACTTCGGCCAACATCGCGGTCTACATGGCCACGCTGCAAAAAGATGACGTGGTTTTGGGGATGAACCTATCGCACGGCGGGCACCTGACGCATGGGCACCCCTTGAATTTTTCGGGGCGGATGTACAAATTCGTGGCCTACGGGGTGCGAAAAGAGGATGAGCGGATTGATTACGAGGAGATCGAGAAGCTGGCGAAGGAGCATAAGCCGAAGATGATTGTGGCGGGGGCAAGCGCGTATTCGAGAATTATCGATTTCGAGCGGATTGGGAGGGCGGCCAGGGCAGCGGGTGCGTTATTTTTTGTGGATATGGCGCATATCGCGGGACTTGTTGCGGCGGGAGTGCATCCTAGTCCGGTTCCGCACGCGGACTTTGTCTCGACTACCACGCACAAGACATTGCGGGGGCCGCGCGGCGGGTTGGTGCTGTGCAAAGCGGCGTTTGCAAAGGAACTGGACAAGCTGACGTTTCCGGGGACGCAGGGCGGGCCTTTGGTGCATACGATCGCAGCGAAGGCGGTGTGTTTGAAGGAAGCGATGGAGGCAAGCTTTAAGGAATACCAGAAGCAAGTGGTGGCGAACGCGAAGGGGCTGGCGGCAGCTATCGCGAAGCGTGGGTTTAGGATTGTGACGGGCGGGACGGACAATCACGTTTTTCTGGTCGAGGTGCATTCGCGCGGAATCACGGGAAGCGACGCGGAAAAAGCGCTGGACCGCGCGGGGATAACGGTGAACAAGAACTCGATTCCGTTTGACCCCCTGCCCCCGATGAAGGGAGGCGGGATCCGGCTGGGAAGCCCGTCGGTGACGACGCGGGGAATGCGCGAAGCGGAGATGGAGCAGATCGGCGGCTGGATTGGGGAGATTCTTTCCCACCTGGGAGATGCGGAAACAGAACAGCGCGTGCGCAAGCAGGTTGCCGAGTTCGCGGCGCGGTTTCCGATCTACGAATCTCGCGTGCGAGGAACGTCTCGCGCGGAACACGCGCAGGCGTAAATGCCGAACGGATCAGGCAGCAAGAAAACCGGCTGAATTGCGAGTTTTTGCGTACTGTACCTGGCTGCTTCTCTCGTACCAAAGTGCGGCTGAACCAAGACTGTCCCACCGGTCAGTAGATTCCGGCTGAAAGTGCGCGTAGGTTCAAAAAGGACTGGGATGGGAACCATAAGCGCCACTTTGCACTCCGTTGAACCGAACACCACCAGGGTGACTGCAACATTTTCATGGGGGACCTCGAAAAGGGCGATCCAGCCAAGCCCGGCACCTTGGAGCCGAGTGTTCTCGTTTTCTGCAGTGTGGGCGGGTTTCCCGCTTCCCGGTAAGTCCTATTCCTCTTCCATCCTGAAAAGACTGGGAGCAACGAGGTGAATCAATGATGGACACAGAAGCCTTCCGCGAGTTTAAGACTGGCTTAACCTTGCTGCGAGATAACTACGCCGTAAAAGCATTGCCGCACATGAAGCGCGCGGTAGACCTCGACAAAAACAATCCGTACTACATGTCTTATCTGGGAGTGGTTCTGGCGCGCTCGGAACAGAAGTGGGGCGAAGCAGAACGGCTGTGCGACACGGCGGTGCGGATGAAGAGGAACCAGGCGCAACTTTACTTGAATTTGGCGGAAGTGTACGCGACGGCGGGACGGCGCGACGAGGCCGTTGAAGCGTTGCAGTCCGGGCTGAAGTTTGCGAGACGAGATGTGCGGTTGACGATTGCGATGAACCGGCTAGTCGAACGGCGGGCTCCGGTGCTGACATTCCTGACGCGGCAGCACCCCATCAACCGGCAGCTTGGAATATTGCGCCACAAAACTCTGCAAATGTTTGGGCAGGATTAGCAGCGAGTTTTCTCCAACCCCCCAATAACAAGAAGGGGCGGATGGCTAAACGCCATCCGCCCTTTTTTGCTTTTGAAATAACTTGAGAAGCGAAAGAGAAACCACTGCTACCGGCGAGAAGTGGAGAAGCCGAAGGCAGGGTTCTGCTGCAAGCCCATTTCCATGAGGATTTTCAGCCCGATCCCAAACATACCCGTGGGGAGAGCATCTCTGCGCACAACTTCCGCGAGATATTCGCGATTCAGCGACATGGGATCCTGGGAGTAAGGGAGAGTCACAAAAAGACGCATGCCGATTTCATAGGAAGGTTCGCTGGACTGGAAGAAAACACCGCTGCGAGAAACGCTGAGAGTTCCGCGAATATCATCGAAATGCTCCTTCTCAGGATCGGAAGGGCGGATGCGCATGAGCTGAGTAATTTTGCAGCGGCGTGTGGAGCGGCGTTCCTTGGAAGCTGGTTTAGAAGTGGTGGTGCCACCAGTGCTGGGGGTCTTGCCCATAATGCCTTGCTGGGTCTCCATGAATGCCTTGCCTCTCGCCGAAAAGAACGCTTCGAAAGAGAGTGTAAGGCTGGCGCAACACAAAACCTATAGCAGAGACGTACCTACACTAGAGTAGGACGCCGCATAGGGATAATAGTACGGAAGTACTGCGAAAGGAAGAGTGCGGAGACGGTTTTGTTTGCTAAGGAGAAGAATTAGAAGGAAATAATGGAAAAATTCCGAACTGAAGTGGCAAAAAGGGGATTGGTACCAATGTGGGACTAGTTGGGAAGAGGATCCAATTACGGCTTGGGCGCATGGCATAGATACGATGGGAGATAGGTTGGGGCCTGGCGCAGCGAAAAGAATAGGGACGCGGCTGCGCAATTGCAGCAGAAATGTGCGCGTCGCGAGTGAATCCAGCGAAGCGATAAAGAGTTGGAACGCGGCAGAAAGCGCTGAGGGAATCCATCATGAATACGGCGGCGCGCCGGAGCGTACTTTCGACAGGGAATGGGAAGCGCGATGAGCTCCGCAGTGGAGAAAACGGAGGTCATGTGGTGGCCCCTGAGGATGCAGGGTTTACGAGAACAAGCGGCGGGGCGGAGCAAAGAGTGCGGGTGCATATAGCGGCGGAAAACCGGCTCATGCGCGAGGCTTTTTCAAGGATACTGGTGAGGCGCGGGGATATCGATGTGGTGGGATTGCATTGCGCGGAGCCTTTCAGAGTGGAAGGGCTGATTGAGGAAAAGCCCGATATCCTGCTACTGACGTCGCGGGGGAATTTGGCGGAAGACGTAGAACTAATTCGCCAGGTGCGATTGACGGCGCCGGAAGTCCGGATCCTTTTGGTCGGAAAGTCGGAGGAGGAGACGGAGTTTCTGCAATACGTGCGGGCGGGGATCAAAGGATACGTGCCGCTAGACGCCTCCATGGAGGAGCTCGTGGAAGCGCTGCGAGCGGTGCAGGCCGGCAAGGCAGTGTGTCCCGGGTCGCTGTGTACCGCGCTGTTCCGGTTTTTTGAAAGCGAGGCGACGTCCATACACTCCGGGACAATCCAGCCGAGGCTTGGCTTGACGAGGCGTGAACAGCAAATCGTTCCGCTGATCGCGCAGGGACTGACGAACAAGGAGATTGCGAATAAGTTCTGCCTGTCCGAGCAGACGGTAAAGAACCATCTGTATCGAATGAAGCACAAAGTCGGAGCAGGCGACCGATTCGGGATTGTCCATCTTTGCCGCACGCAGGGATTCCTGGTTTAGTGGTTCAGGCCTTGTGAAGGTTCACCCGTTCTGAATAAATTCTTCGTTCCGCGCCGCTGGAAAATGCCAGGAATTTCCCGCCGAGTTGCGATTCCTCCCCGCAGGTGACAACTTTCCGCAGTTTGTGCGATTCTCTTTCTCGAACTTTGCCGAGGAAGTGCCGATGCTCAAAAAATTCAAAGATTTGACGGAAAAAGAAATTCTGGCGATCGCCATCGCCGCGGAAGAGGAGGACGGACGGATCTATGGCGAGTTTGCGGATGCACTGAGAGAAGAATTTCCATCTACCGCGCAGATGTTCGAGGAGATGCGCCTAGAAGAGGTCGGACACCGCGACCGTTTGTTTGAGATGTTTCGGCAGCGTTTCGGGGACCATATTCCGCTCATCCGGCGGGAAAACGTGAAGGGATTCCTGCAGAGGAGACCGGTGTGGCTGGTGCGGCCGTTGGGCGTGAAGACAGCCAGGAAGCAAGCGGAATTGATGGAACTGGAGGCAAGCCGGTTCTATGCGCGAGCGGCGAGCAGGACGACCGACGTATCGACTCGGGAATTGCTGAACAAGCTTGCGGACGAAGAGAGAAAACATACACAGACGGCGGGGCAACTGGAAGAAAAACATCTTACCGCCAATGCGAAAGCGAGCGAAGAGGAATCCCATCGCAAGTTGTTCCTCCTGCAAGTAGTGCAACCTGGACTCCTAGGGCTGATGGATGGCTCGATCTCAACTCTGGCGCCGCTGTTTGCCGCGGCTTTTGCGTTCCAGAATAGCTGGAAGGCATTCCTGGTAGGGCTGGCCGCATCTGTCGGTGCGGGCATCTCCATGGGATTTTCGGAATCGCAATCCGACGATGGTTCGTTGACCGGGCGCGGCTCACCGTGGCTGCGCGGTGCGGTGACCGGCTTGATGACCACGGCAGGCGGAATTGGGCATACTCTGCCGTTTCTAATCGTCAACTTTCATGCGGCCGTCCTGGTGGCAGTGATTGTCGTAGCATTCGAGCTGATGATCATCAGTTATATCCGGCACCGATATATGGATACGCCGTTTTTGCAGGCGGCGTTTCAGGTGATCGTTGGCGGCGTGCTGGTATTTCTGACGGGATGGTTGATCGGAAGCGCATAGAAATGGGGCCAGCGGTGAGCGCCCTGCCGACAGCAGAAAAATCATGGAACAATCCAGTCTGTTGCGGGATCAGTCCGCTTGAGCGGCGGCGGGAGCAGGGGTGTGTCA
>Ga0209166_10002372_pt1 | contig 14463 bp, 14 predicted proteins | sample Coa_R1_3_FD_187151 | JGI IMG/M metagenome (GOLD analysis project Ga0209166, IMG submission 187151) | Surface soil microbial communities from Centralia Pennsylvania, which are recovering from an underground coalmine fire - Coalmine... | ecosystem: Environmental > Terrestrial > Soil >... | reverse complement strand
AACCCCTCCAAGGTGACGGGGATTTCGTGCGGCTTCAGAAACTGGTTGAGCGTACATGTGTCCGGCCGTGGTTCCGTGATCGTGTCGAGGTAGAGCGGAAAGCGCGCGAGATACGGGAGTATGAGTCCTACCAGATACCAGGACTGCTACAGACGGAAGATTATGCACGTGCAAGTGTTAGCGCCAGCAGGCCGACTCTCGCAGAGGATGCAATAGAACGTGCGGTAGCTCTGAGGATGACTCGGCAAAGGATTCTTGAGCTAGACCAGGACTTGCCATCGGAGTTCAACCACGGCCCAAGGATGCACCTGTGGACGATTATGGACGAGTCTGCGTTGCATCGCGTGGTCGGCAGTCCAGATATCATGAGAGTGCAGCGTGGCCACTTGGCCGATATGGCGCGGCAGCCCAATGTCATGATTCAGGTCATCCCTGACAGTGCCGGTGTCACGTGTGCATACGGCAAAGCATTCTCAATTCTTACGTCAAACTCAAACTCCACGGTCGTCTATCTGGAGGATGTCAGGAGTGCTCATTACCTACGCGATCAAGAGCAGGTAGCGGAGTACTCGCTGAGATTCGACTACCTGCGGGCGATGGCGTATGACGACGTGAAATCACTCAAGCTTATAGAAGGTGTGAAGGAATGAATCACGAGTGGCGAAAGTCCACGTACTCAACGGCTGAGGGTAACTGCGTCGAAGTGGCACGCAACGTACCGGGCACCGTAGCCGTACGCGACTCCAAAAACCCCGACGACGGGCATTTGATGCTCAGCCGTAGCGCGTGGCAGGCATTCACAGCCAAGATCAAGGCCGGCCGCTTGGGCTAGGGAAGGTCAGCCCCCGAAACCCGCCGCACTTCTCAGCGGCGGGTTTTTCGGTGTCAGCAAGTCAGGTTCCCCTGGTTCCGGCCGTCGCCCGCCGGAGACGCGCTGAACGGCGCTGTAGCCAACGCTGCGGCGTGAATCCCCGATAACCGTGGCTGGGGTAGCAGTCGGCCGCTGCGGCCGGCGTGGCCGGCTACGGCGCGGCTACCGCGATCAGCACGGCGCCGTAGAACACGCCAGCGAGACTTAAGTAGGGGCGCAGCACGGCACCGTAGGCCGTGGATCACCCCCGCGAGAGTTAAGTAGGGGCGCAGTCACGGCACCGTAGGCCGTAGAACACGCCAGGGAGACTTATATATGAGGGTTTTTGGTGCCCAGCGGAGAACTGGCCAGCATGGGAGGTACTGAAATGACCATCGAGCAAGCCGAGCCGGCCACGCTTCCCGACCTGCCGCGCGTAGACCTGATCATCTGGTGCGAGCGGGGAGCTGATGTGCTGCAATGGAAAGCCGCTGAGCTGATTGCCGATGAGCTGACGGACGGCAAGAGCGGCCGGGAGCTGGGTCGGCAGATAGACAAAGATGAGTCGCACGTCCGTCGTATGCGAAAGTGCTGGGTTACAGGAGGGAAAGACCGCAAAGAACCGGATGCACCCGGATCTCGTCACCGCGGATTTGCACGCCGAGGTGAAGCGCATTGTCGGTCTCGGCGCGGCAAAGGCCGCCGAGTATGACGAGGGCGGCGCCCAGTGGATAACCCTCCTGGACCCGGAGGGCAACGAGTTCGACGTCATGGCGGAAAGCACCTGACCCCTGGATATTCAGCACGGGGACCTGAGGCTGCGAGTACGCTGGCGGCACCATGTCCGAGGATCCGGCCGCCGCGTTCCAGCCTGCCTTCTGGGCCGTCAAACTGGTGCTCGCGCGCGCCTCGGCCACAGCCTTCGCCCGGCACGGCGTGCACGAGGGCCAGCAGTACATCCTGCGCTGCCTGTGGCAGGAGGACGGCCTGCCGCCCGGCGAACTCGCCAAGCGCCTCGGCCTGGCCACCCCCACCGTGACCCGGGCCGCCGCCCGGATGGAGGCGGCCGGGCTCATCCACCGCGAACCCGACGAACGCGACCGCCGCCTCATCCGCCTCTACCTCACCGATCGTGGCAGCACCCTGGAAAAGGTCATCGCCCAGGAGATCGACGAACTCAGCGAACGTGCCCTGGCCACCCTGACCACCACCGAACGCGCCACCCTGGTCCGCTACCTGGACACCATCCACCGCAACCTGTCCTGACGGACCCAGCCCGGCCCGCAGGGGCGCCAGCCAGCCCCGGGTTAGCTGGGGACCCGGGGGTTAGCCGGAGAACTCGGCCAGGGTGCGTTCGGCTTCGGCCAGCCATTCGCGGCGAGCGGCCAGGGCTTCGGCGGCGCGGGACTCTTCCTTGGTGTCGCCGCGCTCATGGGCCTTGGCGAGCTGCTTTTCGAGCTGGTCGATGGTGGCCTTGATCTGGGCCACCGTGCCCTGGGCGCGGGCCAGCGCCTCGGGGTTGGACCGGCGCCACTGGGTGTCCTCGGCCTTGCGCAGCGCATCCTCCACCCGGCGCAGGCCCGACTCCAGGCGTTCCCGGGCGTCGCGGGGCACCGAGCCTGCCTTCTCCCAGCGCTCCTGGATGGACCGCATCGCGGCCCGGGCGGCGCGCAGGTCGGTGGCGGGCAGCAGCGCCTCCGCCTCGGCCAGCAACCCCTCCTTGACCTTCGCATGCTCGCGCAGCTCAGCCTCTTTCGCCGAGTAGAGCGCCGACCGCGCCTGGAAGAACTGGTCCTGGGCACTCTTGAACCGCTCCCACAGGACTTCCTCATCCGCCCGGCCGGCCCGGCCGGCTTCCTTCCACGATCGCATCAGGTCCCGGAACGCGCTGGCCGTGGGGCCCCAGTCGGTCGAGGACGCGAGTGCCTCGGCCTCGGCGCACAGCTTCTCCTTGCGGGCCTTGGCCGACTCCCGCTCGCCCTCCAGGCCGGCGAAGTAGGCCTTGCGCCGCTTGGTGAACGCGTTGCGCGCGGCCGAGAACCGCTTCCACAGCGCGGTCTCCACCGCGCGGTCGGCGTGCGGGGCGGCCTTCCACTCCTCCAGAAGCTGGCGCATCCGCTCGCCGCTGACCTTCCAGTGGGTCGCCTCCGCGACGATCCGCTCGGCCTCGGCGACGATCCGTTCCTTGATCTCGCTGGCTTCGGCCCGGGCGTGCTCGCGGGCGGCCTTGGCTTCCTCGCGGCGGCTGTCGACCTGGCCGGTGAGCGCCTCCAGACGGGCCCGCAGGCCGTCCAGATCGCCGACGGCCCTGGCCTCCTTGACGCTCAGCAGCAGCCGCTCGATGGTCGACTGCGCCTGGGCCGGTGACAGATCCGTGGTCACGAACCGCTGCTCGAGCAGCGCGACCTCGGTCTCCAGCGCGGCAAACTTGCGCTTGAAGAAGTCGAGCGCCTCTTCCGGGCTGCCCGCCTGCCACGAGCCGACCTCCCGCTCGCCCTCGGCGGTCCGGACAAACACCGTCCCGCTCTCGTCAACCCGGCCCCACGGATCGTTGGCGGTGCTCACCCGCGACCTCCTGCCCGCTGGCTATGCGGTTGGCCGACTACCCGGCCCGCTCCCGGCTCAGTAACTACCTATTTTGACGCTTTCGATCGTGACCTTCTCGTTCGGCTGGCCACCGCCCGCTGGGTTGCTGTTGTTGTTGCCAGCCTTGGCTACATTCCTGACGATATCCAGACCTTTGACCACGACGCCAAACGGTGTATAGCTCGGTGAAAGGCCGCCGCCGGCGTAGCAGATGAAGAACTGGCTGCCGTTGGTGTCCGTTCCGCCCGAATTCGCCATGGCCACGGTGCCCGCTGGGTAGGTGGCTCCGGTCGTGTTCTCGTTGGCGAACTTGTACCCCGGGCCCCCGCTGCCGGTGCCGGTCGGGTCACCGCACTGCAGCACGTAGATGCCGCTGTCGGTGATGCGCGGGCACGGCGTGTTGTTGTAGAACGCCTTGTCCGCCAGGTACACGAACGAGTTGACCGTGCACGGCGCCCGGTTGTTCAGCAGGTCGATGACGATCGTGCCCAGGTTGGTCACGATGGTCGCCTGGCTCTTGCCCGAGGAATCCGGCTTGGACGGCGGCATTCCGACCTTGCGGGCGGCCGTCCCGTTCGGCGTGTAGGTGCAGTGCGACGCGGGAGCCACCGAGGGTGCGCCGGTGGGCACGGTGGCCGCCGGGGTGGCCGGCGGCAGGCTCGGCGGGGCCGTGGTCGAAGGGCTGGGCGTGGGCGTGGTCCTGGCCGACGCGGACGCGGCCGGCTTGGAAGCCCCGAACAGGAAGTAGGACCCGACGGCGATGGCGATGACCGCAGCGACCGATCCGCCGATGGCGGTCCGCTGCCGGATCTTGTGCGCCCGCTCGATCCGCCGTGCCTGCTGGCGCTCGTAGCGCTCACGCGCCAGCTTGCGCTGACGCTCCTTCTTGCCCGTCACCAGTGCTGCCTTCCTGAGTCGGTGCCCGGTCATTACCAGAAATCTGTGAGACCGAGCGAATGGTACCTGGGCCGGGACGGAATCGGCGGTTTCGTTATCGGTTCGGTAACCTGGCAGCGGTGCGCGTGGGCACCCGCCCGTATTGTGCCGCGCGCGGTGCGCATGCCCGGGCAGACCCCGCCGGGCGCCCTATCAGAGAGGACGACCGTGCTCGTCGCCGGGTTCCCCGCTGGATCGTTCGGGACGAACTGTTTTATCGCCGCCCCGGCGCCGGGCGAGGAATGCGTCATCATCGACCCGGGCCAGGACGCCACCGGCGGGGTCGAGGAAATCCTCCGGCAGCACCGGCTCCGCCCGGTCGCCGTGCTCCTGACCCACGGGCACATCGACCACATCTGGTCGGTGGTGCCGGTCTGCGGCGCGAAGAACATCCCGGCTTACATCCACCCGGACGACCGGGAGATGCTCAGCGACCCGCTGCGGGGCTTCCCCGCCGGGGTGGGCGAGCAGTTGTTCGGCGGGATCACGTTCACCGAGCCGGACGACGTCGCCGAGCTCACCGACGGCGCCAGGCTGAACCTGGCCGGCCTGGAGTTCACCGTGGACCATGCGCCCGGCCACACCCCGGGCTCGGTCACGTTCCGGCTGCCCGCCAGGCAGGGCGAGCCCGCCGCGGCCACGATCGGCGGCGCCGGCCAGCCCGTCCTGTTCTCTGGCGACCTGCTGTTCGCCGGGTCGATCGGCCGCACCGACCTGCCCGGCGGGGACTACCCGGCGATCCTGGCCAGCCTGGCCCGGGTGTGCCTGCCGCTGCCGGACGAGACCATCGTGCTGTCCGGGCACGGCCCGGCGACTACGATCGGCGCCGAGCGCACGTCCAACCCGTTCCTCGTCCCGCTGACCGAGCGAGCTTGACTGCCCGCGTGGGCGAGCCGGACGGGACGACGGTCAGCTACCGAAACCTTAGGAAGGGCTGAGATCTGGATGATCCGCACGCACGAGGCCGGTGAACTGCGGGCGTCGGACGCCGGGCATCAGGTGACGCTGGCAGGCTGGGTGGCCCGCCGCCGTGACCACGGCGGGGTGGTCTTCATCGACCTGCGCGACGCCAGCGGGGTGGCCCAGGTGGTCCTCCGCGAGGAGGACCTCGCGCACGACCTGCGGGCCGAGTTCTGCATCCGGGTGACCGGCAAGGTGAGCCGCAGGCCCGAGGGCAACGAGAACCCCGAACTGCCCACCGGCGAGATCGAGGTCAACGCGACCGAGGTGGAGGTGCTCAGCGAGTCCGCGCCGCTGCCGTTCCCGATCGAAGGATCCACGGAGCTGAATGAGGACGTCCGGCTGCGCTACCGCTATCTGGACATCAGGCGCGCCGAGATGGCACACGGGCTCAAGGTCCGCTCCCAGGCCGCCTACCTGACCGCCGAGGTGATGCGCGAGCACCGCTTCGTTCAGGTGGAAACCCCCTACCTGACCCGCTCCACCCCCGAGGGAGCCCGCGACTTCCTGGTGCCGGTACGGCTGCGCCCGGGCAACTGGTACGCGCTGCCCCAGTCGCCGCAGCTCTTCAAGCAGCTCCTCATGGTCGGCGGGCTCGAACGCTACTACCAGCTCGCCCGCTGCTTCAGGGACGAGGACTTCCGGGCCGACCGGCAGCCGGAGTTCACCCAGATCGACATCGAGATGAGCTTCGTCACCCGGGATGACGTGCTTTCGCTGGCCGAGGACGTGGTCGGGAGGCTCTGGTCCGAGATCGCCGGTTACCAGGTTCCCAGGCCCATCCCGCGGATGACCTATGCCGACGCGATGAGCCGCTACGGCTCGGACAAGCCGGACCTGCGCTTCGGCAACGAGCTGACCGACCTGACGAGTTTCTTCGACGGCACCGGCTTCGGCGTGTTCCAGGCGCCGCATGTCGGCGCCGTGGTCATGCCGGGCGGCGCCACGCAGACCAGGCGCGAGCTGGACGGCTGGCAGGAGTGGGCCCGCTCGCGCGGCGCCCGGGGCCTGGCCTACGTGCTCATCGATGCCGGCCGGCAGGTCTCCTCGTCCGGCCCGGTCGCCCGGCACCTGTCCGAAGCCGAGCGGGCCGGGCTGCCCGAGGCCACCGGCGCGGCCCCCGGCGACTGCGTCTTCTTCGCGGCGGGCACCCCGGCCGCCGCCCGCTCGCTGCTGGGCGCGGCCCGCCTGGAGATTGGCCACCGCTGCGGCCTGATCGACCAGTCGGCCTGGGCGTTCACCTGGGTCGTGGACGCGCCGATGTTCGAGGATGACGGTTCGGGCGGCTGGACCGCCGTGCACCATCCGTTCACCGCGCCGCTGCCAGAATGGGCGGACAAGTTCGACAGCTCACCGGAGAACGCGCTGGCCGACGCCTACGACATCGTCTGCAACGGCAACGAGATCGGCGGCGGCTCGATCCGTATCCACCGGGCCGACATGCAGCGCAAGGTCTTCGACGTCATCGGGCTGTCAGCCGGGGAAGCCGCCGCGCAGTTCGGGTTCCTGCTGGAGGCGTTCAAGTACGGGCCACCGCCGCACGGCGGGATCGCGTTCGGCTGGGACCGGATCATGGCGCTGCTGGCGCGCAAGGAGACCATCCGGGATGTGATCGCCTTCCCGAAGGCGGCCTCGGGGCTGGATCCGCTGACCGGGGCGCCGACGGCGATCACGGCCGAGCAGCGGCGCGAAGCTGGGATTGACTCCAAGCCGGTCACCAGTTAGGCCGGCTGGGCCGGACAGAAAACCTGTGGCGCCGGGCCGGGCTGGCGGGCTTTCCTTGGGGAATGCGTTTTGAGCAGTTCGATGTGACGGACCAGGCGAACATCCGGGTCTGGCACGAAATGTATCTGACGGCAAAGGCCGTGGATGAGCCGCTGGGGCCGCCGGCGTCGCTGCGGGCGTTCATCGGGTGGTTCACCGAAGGTGGGGAGTACGTCCAGCGGGAGGGCTGGTTCGCCCCGGGGGAGCAGGGCGGCTGGGACGGGGCGTATGTGCTGGAGTTGCCGGCCAAGGACAACACGCACCGGGCGAAGATGGACCTGCTGGTGGGACTGGAGCGGCGGCGCCGTGGGACTGGAACGGCGCTGGCCCGTCACGCCATCGAGCGGGCCCAGGCCCATGGGCGGACGCTGCTGCGCAGCGGGGCGATGGAGGGCTCACCGGGGGTGGCGTTCGCGGCCGCGATGGGGGCGCGGCACGACGGGACCAACGTGCGTCGGGTACAGGATCTGGACGATGTGCCGGACGGGCGGCTGGCGGAGCTCCGGGCCGGGGCCGAGGCTGCCGCGGGGGGATACTCGCTGGTGTCCTGGACGGGTGCGACCCCGGACGAGCACGTCGACCAGGTGGCCGTGGTGAGCATGGCGCTGGAGGATGCGCCGCATACGACGGGGCACGAGCCGGTGCACATCGACGCGGCGCGGGTCCGCTTGGAGGATGAGCGGATCGCCGTTCAGGGACTGCGGTACTACTCGGTGGCGGCCCGGTGCGACGAAACCGGCGACCTGGCCGGGATCACGCAGGTGGGGGTGGACCCGGAGCAGCCTGACTGGGGATACCAGGAGCTGACGGCGGTGACCCGGCCGCACCGGGGACACCGGCTCGGCCTGCTGATGAAGGTCGCCATGCTGGAGTGGCTCGCCGGGGCCGAGCCGGCGGTGCGGCACATCATTACCGATAACGCCTTTGCCAACCGGCACATGATCTCAATCAATGAAGAACTCGGGTATCACGTGCTGGACCAGTGGCAGATCTGGCAGCTGGGCACCGGGGAGCAGGGGAGCGTGGCTGTCCCGGCCAGCTCGGCGGCCACGCTGCCCTGACCTGGGCGGTGTGCGGGTAATGTCAGGGCGTGGCACGGGCGCAGGATGGGCAGTCGAGCAGCTTGTTCGATGCTGCCGAGGAGGAGGCTGCGCTGGCCGCGGCGCCGTTGGCCGTGCGGATGCGGCCACGGAGCATTGACGAGGTTGTCGGGCAGCGGCACCTGACCGGCGAGGGGACGCCGCTGCGGAAGCTGGCCGACAACGACGCGCCGATGTCGCTGGTGCTGTGGGGGCCACCCGGGACCGGGAAGACGACGCTCGCGCATGTGGTGAGCCTGACGGCCAAGCGGGAGTTCGTTGAGCTGTCGGCGGTGATGGCCGGGGTCAAGGACGTCAGGGCGGCGATCGACGCGGCGCGGCGCAGGCTGGGGCTGACCGGGAAGCAGACGCTGCTGTTCATCGATGAGGTGCACCGGTTCAACAAGGCGCAGCAGGATGCGCTGCTGCCAGCGGTGGAGAACCGGTGGGTCTCGTTCATCGGGGCGACCACGGAGAACCCGTTCTTCTCGGTGGTCGGGCCGCTGATGTCCCGGTCACTGCTGCTGACGCTGGAGCCGCTGACCGAGGCGGACATGGTGGCGGTGATCGACCGGGCGCTGTCCGACGAGCGAGGGCTTGGCGGGACGGTGACGCTGCAGCCGGACGCGCGCGAGCACCTGGTGCGGCTGGCCGGCGGGGACGCGCGGCGGGCGCTGACCTACCTGGAGGCGGCGGCGCTCGGACTGCCCAGCGGCGGGTCCATCGATGTGCAGACGCTGGAGCGGGCGGTGGACCGGGCGGCGGTGCGGTACGACCGGGACGGCGACCAGCACTACGACGTGATCAGCGCGTTCATCAAGAGCATCCGGGGCAGCGACGCCGATGCCGCGCTGCACTACCTGGCCAGGATGATCGAGGCGGGCGAGGACCCGAGGTTCATCGCCCGGCGGCTGATCGTGCACGCGAGCGAGGACATCGGGCTGGCCGACCCGACCGCGCTGCAGGCCGCTGTCGCGGCGGCGCACGCGGTCGAGTTCGTCGGGCTGCCCGAGGCCCGGATCAACCTGGCCCAGGCCGTCATCCATCTGTCCCTGGCGCCGAAGTCCAACGCGGTGATCAAGGCGATCGGGGCGGCCGAGGGCGACGTCAAGGCGGGGCTGGGCGGGGCGGTGCCGGCGCACCTGCGGGACGCTCACTATGCGGGCGCGCAGCGGATCGGGCACGGGCATGGCTATGAGTACCCGCACGACTTCGAGGGCGGCATCGTGCGGCAGGCGTACGCGCCCGAGGCCGTGGCCGGGCGCCGCTACTACGAGCCGTCCCAGCATGGTGCCGAGGCCCGGTACGCCGAGCGCTCGCAGCGGATCCGGGCTGCTCTGGGTAAGGCCTCCGATTCCGGGCAGACCGGGCAGGCGCCGGGGGATGAGCCCGAAGCGGGCAGGATCCCGCCGTAGGGCGTGGTTCCGGCAAATTAGGCATCGTCCTGACCTGGTCATTCCCGACCCGGCGGTGACCCGGCCATATACACGGTAAGGTCGGGCGGGTGAAGGAGCAGGTGCGATGAACGCCGGGCAGGTAGCCGCGCTGATAGCCGCGGTCGCGTTCGCCGTGGGCGTGGGCGCCGCGATCTACGCCCTGCTCAAGCTGGCCAGGCTGGCCACCGAGGCGACCCGGTACCTCACCGGGATGCAGCAGCGCACCGGCGAGCTCATCGAGCAGGCGCACGCGGCCATCGACCGGGCCAACGAGCAGCTCACCAAGACCGAGGCCATCACCGCGAACGTCAACGAGGTGACCGCCAACGTCGCCGAGCTGACCGAGCACATGTCCGCGCTGGCCAGCCTCGGCCGGGCACTGGCCACCGGCCCGGTGGGCAAGGCCGCCGCGTTCGCCTACGGCGTGCGCCGGGCGGTCAGCCTGCGCCGGGACGGCGGTAACCGCGGGGCCGTGACCGCCCCACCCGCTCCGCGCTCCGCTCTGGCGCCTGCCATGGGGCGGCTCTCCGGCGAACGAAGCACGGCCAGGCGGGGAATCGAGACGGGATCGGCCACCCGGGCGATCGGCAGGCCGCCGCGATGACCCACAGGCTTTTCTGGCTGACCGTCGGCGCCGGGCTCGGCATCTCCGGGTACCGCCGGGCGAACCGCTTGGTCAGGGGGTTCACCCGCCAGGTGGCGCCGCGCCCGCGGCTCCAGATCACCGGGCTGGCCGAGTTCGCCCGCGACGTCAGGGACGGCATGGACCTGTACCAGGAGCAGCAGCGGCTCAATATCGAGCGGCGCCGGGCTTGCGGAGGTCATACCCTCGATGTCCACCGGGGGAGTGACGCCGAGGGCGGCCGCGACGGTTCGCGGGCGCCTCGCGCGCACGGCTAGCACCCACACCGAACCACGACGAGAAGGACGGCCGCTAATGGAGTCGGCAGAGATCGCACGCCGCTTCCTGACCTATTTCGAGCAGCGAGGGCACACCGTGGTGCCGTCGGCCAGCCTCGTGTCGGAGGACCCGACGCTGCTGTTCGTCGTGGCCGGCATGGTGCCGTTCCTGCCCTACCTGCTCGGCCAGCAGGCCCCGCCCTACAAGCGGGCCGCCAGCGTGCAGAAGTGCCTGCGGACCATCGACATCGAAGAGGTCGGCAAGACCACCCGGCACGGCACGTTCTTCCAGATGCTGGGTAGCTGGTCGTTCGGTGACTACTTCAAGGCCGAGGCCATTCCGTGGGCCTGGGAGCTGCTCACCAAGCCCGAGCGGGACGGCGGCTTCGGCTTCCCCGAGGACAAGCTGTGGGCCACTGTCTACCTCGACGACGACGAGGCGTACGGCATCTGGCGGGACCAGGTCGGCCTGCCCGAGAACCGGATCCAGCGGATGGGCAAGGCCCAGAACTACTGGGACATGGGCGTGCCAGGCCCGTGTGGCCCGGACTCGGAGATCTACTACGACCGCGGCCCCGATTACGGGCGCGAGGGCGGCCCGGAGGCGAACGAGGAACGCTATCTGGAGATCTGGAACCTCGTCTTCATGCAGTACGAGCGGGGCCCGGGCCGGGGGATCGACTACGAGATCATCGGTGACCTGCCGGCCAAGAACATCGACACCGGCATGGGCCTGGACCGGATGGCCGCGATCCTGCAGGGCGTGGACAACCTGTTCGAGATCGACACCACGTGGAAGGTGCTCGACCGGGCGGCGGAGCTGACCCGGCAGAAGTACGGCGCCGACCACCGGGCGGACGTGTCGCTGCGGGTCGTGGCCGACCACGTGGACAGCGCGGTCATGCTGGTGGCCGACGGCGTGCTGCCGTCCAACGAGGGCCGCGGTTACGTGCTGCGCCGGCTGCTGCGCCGCAGCATCCGCAACCTGCGGCTGCTGTCCGGCGGCCAGCGCGGCGGCAGCGACGAGCGGTTCATGCACGAGCTGGCCCGCACCGCCATCGAGGCGTACGGCCCGCAGTTTCCCAACCTGGTCAGGGACGCGGCCAACATCCAGACGGTGATCGAGGCCGAGGAAGCGGCGTTCCTGGCCACGCTGCGCACCGGCAGCACGATCTTCGACACGGCGGTCGCCGACGTCAAGCGCCGCGGCTCGGCCACGCTCGGCGGGGACAGGGCGTTCCAGCTCCACGACACCTACGGCTTCCCCATCGACCTGACCCTGGAGATGGCGGCCGAGCAGGGCCTGAAAGTGGACGAGGACGGCTTCCGCCGGCTGATGGCGCAGCAGCGGGAGCGCGCCCGCAAGGACTCCCTGGAGAAGAAGACGGGCAACGCCGACGTGTCGGTGTTCGCCGCGCTGCTCGAACAGCACGGCAGGGCCAGCTTCACCGGCTACGACCAGGTGACGGGCGAGGCGGTCGTCACCGGCCTGCTGGTGGACGGCGCGCCGGTCCCGGCGGCGGGAGCGGGCACCGAGGTCGGCGTCGTGCTGGACCGGACCCCGTTCTACGCCGAGGGCGGCGGCCAGCTCGCCGACACCGGCGTGATCAGGACGTCGAGCTCCGGCGGCGCTGACTCCCTGGTCGAGGTCTTCGACGTCCAGACGCCGCTGCCCGGCGTGATCGTGCACCACGGCCGGGTGCGGGCCGGCCAGATCGTGACCGGCGCGCCGGCCTACGCGGAGATCGACACCGAGCGGCGCCGGGCGATCTCCCGGTCGCACACCGCGACCCACCTGCTGCACCGCGCGTTCCGCGGGTCGCTGGGCGAGTCGGCGGCCCAGGCGGGCTCGGAGAACTCGCCCGGCCGGCTCCGGTTCGACTTCACCGCCGCGGGTGCGGTGCCCGCCTCGGTGCTCCGCGAGGTTGAGGACGAGGTCAACCGGGTGCTCGTCACCGACCTGGACGTGCGGGCGTACCACACCTCCATCGAGGACGCGCGGAACATGGGCGCGCTCGCGCTGTTCGGCGAGAAGTACGGTGACGAGGTCCGGGTGGTCGAGGTCGGCGAGTACTCCCGTGAGCTGTGTGGCGGCACACACGTGGCCAGATCCGGGCAGCTCGGCCTGATCAAGGTGCTCGGCGAGTCGTCCATCGGCGCCGGTGTGCGGCGGGTCGAGGCGCTGGTGGGAATGGACGCCTTCCGGTTCCTCGCCGCCGAAAGTGTGCTGGTCAACCAGCTCGGTGAGCAGCTCAAGGCGCGCCCCGAGGAACTGCCCGAGCGAATCTCCGGCCTGGTGACCAGGCTGCGCGACGCCCAGCGCGAGCTGGACAGGCTGCGCAGCGCGCAACTGCTCGCCTCCGGCCCTGAACTGGTCAGCGGCGCCCAGGACATCGCCGGGGTGAGCCTGGTGGCCAGCCGCCTGCCCGATGGCACGGCGGCGGACGGAATCCGCAAGCTGGCGCTCGACGTCCGCGGCCGGATGCAGGCGGGGCAGCCCGCCGTGGTGGTGCTGGCGGGCGTTTCCGAGGACCGGCCGGTGGTCGTGGTCGCGGTCAACGAGGCGGCGCGCGGCCTGGGCATCGCCGCGGGCAGGCTGGCCGGGATCGCGGCCAGGGCGCTCGGCGGCGGCGGCGGCGGCAAGGACGACGTCGCCCAGGGTGGCGGCGCGCCCATCGGCCAGCTCGGGCCGGACGCGATCGAGAGTGCGTTTGACGTGGTTCGCACCGCTCTGAGGGACACCGCAGGGGCCAGTGGCGTACGGTGATGCCGTGTCGTTGCCTACCAGTTGCGTGGCGGAACCCTTCACGCCGGACCTCGTGCGGGTGCCGGTGAGGAGGGGCGTGCGGCTGGCCATCGATGTCGGTTCGGCCCGCATCGGGGTGGCCCGCTGCGACCCCGGCGGCACCCTGGCCAGCCCGCTGACCACGGTGACCCGTGGCAAGGGCGACCTGGCCAGGCTGGCCGAACTGGCCGGGGAAACCGGCGCCGTCGAGGTCATCGTCGGGCTGCCCACCACCCTGTCCGGCCAGGACGGCAAGGCGGCGGCGGACGCCCGCGGGTTCGCCCGCAAGCTGGCCGCGCGGGTCGCTCCGGTCCCGGTGCGGCTGGTGGACGAGCGGTTCACCACGGTGACCGCGCACGACGCGCTGCGCGCCGCCGGGCGCGACTCCCGGGCCAGGCGCGGCGTGGTGGACCAGGCGGCCGCGGCGGTGCTGCTGCAGGCGGCCCTGGACGCGGAGCGCTCAACCGGCCACCCAGCCGGCGAGCCCGTATCATCGGCGGCCGGAGCCCGGAAATGAGCGACCGCAGGCGCCGGGGCGAGGACGAGTTCGCCGACGAGAGCCCCTGGCCGGACGATAACCCCAACGACTATCGCTGGGCCCAGGACCTCGCCAGGGAAGCGAGGGAAGAAGCCAGGGAAGAAGCCAGGCAAGAGGAGCGGCGCGGCAGGCATTCGGCCGTCCACCGGGCCCAAGGCGACCCCTATCAGCAGCCACCCGGCTCGCAGTCGCCACAGGTACCACGCCCGCCCGCCCCCCGGGCACCCGTTGACCCGCGCACCGGGCACCCGTCCGGCCCGATGCCCACGGTGCCTGCCGAGACCTACAGCCGTGGTGCCCGGCGCGGCGGGGCGCCGGCCGATCCGCGTACCGGGCACCCGTCCGGCCCGATGCCCACGGTTCCGGCCGGGAGTTATGACCGCGGTGGGGTACCGGCCGATCCGCGTACCGGGCACGCGCCGGGCCCGGTGCCGACGGTGCCGTCTGAAACGTACGACCGCGATCCGCGGCGCGCGGGGCCGCCGCCGGCCGGCCGGTCACCGCGCGATCCGCTGTGGCGCGGCCAGTCCGGGCAGGACGGCGGCTATCCGCCGGAACGCGCTGGAAGTGGCCGGTCCCAGGGAAGGCAGGGCAGCCCACCGGCCGGTGATGATTACGGCGGGGGCCAG
>Ga0209166_10002371_pt1 | contig 14466 bp, 10 predicted proteins | sample Coa_R1_3_FD_187151 | JGI IMG/M metagenome (GOLD analysis project Ga0209166, IMG submission 187151) | Surface soil microbial communities from Centralia Pennsylvania, which are recovering from an underground coalmine fire - Coalmine... | ecosystem: Environmental > Terrestrial > Soil >... | reverse complement strand
CCCTGTACCCTTGCGGCGTGGCTGCCCCGTGCGGTAAGCCATAGTGGACCGGCCAGCCCGAGAGAGTGCCAAGGATACCCTGCGCCGAGAGCGCCTGGGGTGGACATGCGCCTCTCGGGGCTGGTTTGCAGCCGAAAGCCCAGTGGGGAGTTCGCGCCGTGAGCGCCAGTACAGGGGTGGTGTTGGCTGCAGGAGCCGGCCGCATAGGAGGAGGCTTATGACCGACACCGATGGTTTTGCATTTTTTGTGGGCATCGATTGGGGCTCGCAAGCGCATCAGGTGTGTGTCCTGAATGCGCAAGGTGAAATTCTCGGGGAGCGGCAGGTGCTGCACACGGCGGCCGCTCTGGAGGAGTTGTTCGGCTGGTTCGCGAAGTTGACCGACGGTGCGTTGGCCGGACTCGTTATCGCCATCGAGGTGCCGCGTGGCCCGCTGGTGGAAACGCTGCTGGAACGCGGTCTCACCGTGTTTTCTCTGAACCCGAAACAACTGGATCGTTTTCGCGACCGTTATTTTCCGGCGGGCGCCAAGGACGATCGCCGCGATGCATTCGTGCTGGGCCGTTCCTTGCGCACCGACCGGCACTGCTTTCGTCTGGTGCGCCGCGACGATCCGCCGGTCATCCGCTTGCGCGATCTCTCGCGACTGGACGAAGAGTTGGGCGTGAATTTCCGCCGCTATGCGTGTCAGTTGCGCGAACAACTGCAACGCTACTACCCGCAACTGCTGGCGCTGTGTCCGCAGGCCGATGAACCGTGGTTGTGGAGCTTGCTGGAAGCCGCTCCGAATGCGGCGAAAAGCAAACGGTTGTCGGAAGCGCGCATTGAGAAATTGCTGCACGCGCATCGCGTGCGACGATTGCGTGCGGCGGAAGTGGCCGAGCAACTCCGCGCCCCGGGTTTTGCGCTGGCACCGGGAACGGTGGAGGCGGCCAGTGAACATGCGCTGCTCCTGGTTCCGCACTTGCGGTTGCTGGCCGAACAGCGCGGCGAACTGGCCGCGCGCCTCGAAGCGGTGCTGGAAGAACTGGCGGGAGAGGAAGCCGCGGAGGGCGAGAAACCGCAGCATCGTGACGTGACCATCCTGCGATCCTTGCCGGGAGCCGGACGTGTTGTCGCCGCCACGATGCTGGCCGAGGCTGCGCAAGCCCTCGCGGAAAGAGATTATCACGCGCTGCGCGCGTATGCGGGAGTCGCGCCGCTGACGCGGCAAAGCGGCAAACATCGTAGTGTGCAGATGCGCTACAGCTGCAATCTGCGGATGCGTAACGCCACCTATCATTGGGCGCGGGTGAGCATGCAGCAGGATGCCGTCAGCCACGAGCACTACCGCCAGCTGCGCGCTCGCGGACATTCGCATGGGCGAGCGTTGCGCGGCGTAGCCGATCGACTGCTGGCCGTGCTGTGCGCCATGCTGCGGTCGAGAACACTGTTCGACACTACGCGTCGCCATGGCCAACTCCACCCCGTCGCCTCGAATGCCGCACCGCACGGGGCAGCCCGCCGGAAGGGTACGCACCCTTCCCCAACCGCTTGACAAATGGTGGGGAGTCCACCCCGGGGTACTGTTGCAAGGTTATCGAAAGAAAAGACTTGCAAATTGGGCAGTTTGTAAGTGATTGAAAAGAAAAGACAGTGGCGAGCGATGAGTGGCGAGTGGCTAGCGCCGAGCGCCAGAATGGGAAGGAGTTAAAGTTTTTCTTGAAGAAATTTCTGCCAATACCCCCCCTACCCCGGTGGTTTTCGTAAGAGTGGCAAATAAAGGAGTTAGAGCATACGGAACTTGGAAGAATATACGGAACTTTGTAGGAAGGCCGCGGATGGAGTGGTAGCGGAGGATTCTTAGGGACTCCCTGGCGGGGACGCATAGAGTGCCGGGTTGAGCCTGGCTAACCTCGGGAGAGGATAGCATGGCTTTAGAGATTAGTCAAGTATTAAGCAGGGAACGGGGGAAATTGAGGGTTGAATTGTAAGAATGGCCGTGTGAATGTCGCGGGCAGGGCAAGGCGAGCAGGAAAGAGTAAACCAGACCACGCAACGAGCGGCACGGTTCTTCCTCTCGTGGCGCAAGAGTTGCCCACGCGCCAACCGCTCAATGTTCATTCATGGTTGTCGGTCGAATAGGCTTTTGCGATGGCCCTAATTTTTTCCGCGATGTCATTGCCCACGTCAGATATTTCTTTGGGAGCCACCGTATCCTGCCCAAGGAATTTTTGTAGACCAATTTCTAATGGCTCAAGTGCAGAACGACCCTTGGAAACTTCGAGAATGTTAAGGACTTCCTTTGCATGGCCAGCGCCCGCTGCATGGATTGCGGAGTTGACTGCGCTTTCGATCATGTTGGTATTGTCTGCGACCCCATCGAGTAAGGACGAGAGCAACTTTAGAACATCGGGCCACTTGCGACTCATCACATGAATCAGGCAAGCGACACTCACGTCACTAATTGAATTCCGGGCAGCAACTGCCTCCATTGCCAATGCCTCCGCGACGCTCAAGAGTTGAGGCTGCTGAGGGTCTGCAATTTGCAATGCCGTATGGATCAGAAGGGCAGGACGGCGCTCGTTTGCATCGAGATATTCTGCCAGTTTCCCTTCCATTTCATCAATAGAAATGCCCTTCGACTTCCATTCTGTTACCAGCAATGAAGGCCAAGCCGGTGAGGCCCACTTTCCGTTCGAAACTGAATCGCGCAATAGCTGAAGTGCCGCATCAGTCTGGCCGGCGCGCAACTTTATTTGCGCCAGCTCCGCCTGAGGTCCGAAGCCTGTCGGACTAATCTCGATGGCCTTCGCGTAGGCTTCTTCTGCCTGGCTCATTTTGTCCTGTTGTTTTAACAGGCTCGCCAAGGCGCACCAAAAGTAATATGAGTCTGGATGATGGATTAATGCTGAACGATAAACTTTCTCTGCATCGTCGAATCTTTGATGCTCTATAAGGAATTCTGCAAAAGCATCGCAGAAAGTCTCTTCCCCAGGGTCGAGTTCAATACTCCTGCGCATCGCAGCTTCAGCCTTAGGTGCTAATTCACTTTTCCTGCTGTAAATTTGACCCAGTTGATACCACGTGCGGCCATGATTGGGAAATTTTTGAGCCGTAGCCTCATGCCACTTTTGAGCCTGCTCATAAAAAGGTTCGGCGCGACGCGGTTGACCTCTCTCCGACTCAATAAACCTGGCATAATTCCACCAGAGGGCCCCGTCTCCGTCCTCAGGATTCTGGAGGGAAATCGCGGTCTCGTATGCTTTTTCGGCTTCGTCCAAACGATTGAGATGGTTGTGAAAAAGTTCCGCGAGCCGTGCCCAAGAACTTGCGCAGGCTTCCTTGTCACCTACCTCAATGGCTTTCCGAATTGCGTGCTCGCATTCCTCATACCGACCAATGTCGTGAAGGCAGTGAGCCAACTGCGACCAGGCGACGCCCTGTGATTGGTCCAATTGAGTTGCCCGCTCCAAGGCCGCTATTGCTGCAGTGTCGTCGCCGGTACTCCTAGCCAGGATTCCCTTGTGGAGCCATAGCCACCAGTCACCGGGAGACAGTTGCGTTGCTTTCTCGATTAGATCTTTTGCTTCGTCCAGCCTGCCGAGATTCTGATAGAGGGGCACAGCTAGGTGACCAAGCGCATGGCCGTAGCGTGGTGCGAGCTCAACTGCTTTGCGAAACATCTCCACGGCTTTTTCATAGTCGGAGATCTGGTAATACTTATTTCCCTCTGCGATTAGAACAAAGACTTCGTTCGGCACGTCCGCGTGGTGGTGCAAAGACTTGTGGTCCCTGATCTCGAGCCCAGCCAAATGCCGGAACTCTTTTGGAAGTTCGAAAGACTCAAAGAACTCCTTCGGCGTCGCCTGGATGATGGCCGCACGATGATTGGCCGCAAGAGGCGTGTTGAGGATTTCTCGATACGCGATTAGGAGCTCTGTCCGAGACGCAGGGTCTAGCCCACAAGCCTCCCTCGCAAGTTCTGCTGTGGATTCAATTAGCTGGTCACGGCGGTAAAAGTGCGTCATGAATTGGACGGCCGCGCGCACTCTTGAAGAGGGGTGCCCGTGCTTACGGACTAGGTAGTAGATGTTGTAGAGCCGCTCGGTGGCCTGATAAAGTTTCTTGCGTTGGGACCGATCGAGTACGGAGACCGCACCGCGTGATACGAGTCGGTTGAGGAGAGCGCTCGTCTTACTCACGCTGAGTCGGACACTTTTCGCGATTTCTTGGGAAGTCGTTGGCTCCCAGATGTCCAGCACCGTTGCAAAGACTTTTCGTTCGATTGGAGGGAGAGAGTCGATCTGGGACTTGAAATACTCCGTGTGCTCGTCGACTAGTTGGATTAGATCAGATAGCAGGTCTCGGAAAGATTTCTTATAAGAGAATTCCGCAAGTATGCGCACGAGACGGGGGTTTCCACCTGTTAGGATCTGTATTGCTCTCGTTTGTCCTCGTGGCAAATGTTTGTGTGTGATTGAATAAAAGAGGAGGCCGCATTCTCGTGGGCTGAGTGGGTCCAAGTTGTAAATTGTGAATAGCTCGAACCATGCCTTGCCCACGTTATCGATTCCCGAGAACCTGCTGACCGCCGTTGCCAAAAGCATGATTCTTCTCTCGTTGATGAGGGTGTGGCGGAGGTCCCATGCTGCTTGAGCGGTAAGTTGCTGTCCAAGCAGCATGTTCAAGTTTTCAATTATCAGCAGGATTCGCTTCTTGGAGCCCTCGGAGAACGTCAACAGCTCCCCTAGAGCTCGTTCCCTGAGTCGGATCTCATCCTGTTCAATCGCCAGCTTTGAATACGCCTCCCTTGCGGCACGAGAATCTGACTGCTCCGCGAGTTGGTGGAGGGTTTCTAGCCAAAACTCTCCCGGAGTGGAGATTTGATAGGCCTCTTCTGGGAATGTGATTGGAAACCATTTCTCGGCGTATGGGGGATTGTGTCGGACCTCAGTGGCGACGCGACGGACAAGAGTTGTCTTGCCAATCCCCCGCGGGCCAACAACCAAGATGTGCTGATTCGACGGTCCTTCGTTTTCTCGGACGACTTCTAGAAGCAGATCTAGGTATTTTCCGCGGACGACGAATAGTCTTACTAGTTCGGACTCACTGGCAAAGGCAGGATTGTACTTTGGAGGTAGTTCGGTCATCGGGGGGCCACCTTTTGCTTGGCAGCGGGCTTGTAACCAAAGGCAAATCTTGCTTTCCACCAATCGTGGACAAGCTTTGACACGAAGCAATACTCGTGGTTGTTATTTTGTTCTAGGTATCCGTCGTGTTCGAGGATTCCGAGGATGTCGCGTAGGCTGTTCGAGGGTAGCTTGCCCTCGATGGCGTATTGCTTCGCGATTGCGTCGGCTGCTTCGGTGTCCATGGCGTCAGTTACTGCCACCTCAGTAAGGATTGCCAGAGCAAAGGGGTAAAGGTCCGGGCCTAGAACGGTTTTCAGTCGCTCCTCTAGATGGCTCAGCTCGGCGTGCCCTTGGATGCTAAGCATTTCTGTGCGGTAGACGTCGTCGATGATAGCCGGTGTGATCTCCGTGGTTTCTCTGAGCTTTGAATATCGATAAACACGATCGAAAAATACTTGGACGTAGTGTGGGATGCAGCATCCAAGCTGTGTGATCATTTGTTGTTCTGCACCGTCACGTAAGTTGAGGCCGTATTCGATCGCAGAGGCCCGGATGAAACTCAATGCTATATCGTTAGTCCATGCCCGTAGGGGAAAGGGGGTAAAGGTGTTGAGCGTCGCGTTTAGGCCGGCCAGGTGCAGTATCGGTTCAAACCCTATGGAACCGGTCACGACCATTCGCACTTTTTTTTGATGTCTAATCGAATTCTGCCGTAGCCAAGACATGAAGGCGTCCGTCTCAGAGCGTCGTTCAGCAGTTATCCGATAGTCGGAGCCTTGGAGGAGTCGATTAACAAGGATTGGTACCTCGTCAAAGAAAATGACAACAGGTAGTTCTGATTCCGACAAAGCCTCAAAAAGTCGGTCACCCTTAGCTTGCCAATCAGTTCCAGTGATGCCGCTGCGGAGTGTAATGGTAAGCTCGTCTATGCGCAACGAATCGATCTTGCTGGTCAGTTTGCTCAGCACCGAGTCAAAGAGCCCAGTTGTCTTAGCCCAAAGACCAAGATACGGCTTGGTCGCCATGCTTAATTCCACAATTGCATCTGCGGGAGAATGGGCCTTTTGAAGATCGACTTGGAGACAGATGAACTTATCTTGTATTTGTCTAGCCGTTTCTCGCATGAGACTGGTCTTACCGATTCGTCGCGGAGCCGTGAGCAAGACATTGCCGCCTTCTTTGAGGTCTTCAATTAAGAGCGCCAATTCCGCTTCCCTATCCCAGAAGTCTTCACCTACTACCCAGTTGCCGAGTGCGCGCCTCATAACTCCCAGCCTTCTGCAACAAGACCGTTGCCAACAGATTTGTTGTATTATCCATTATTCAGGCTCACACCACAACAAAATTGTTGCACAATCCTATGCTCCGTGTAAGCTGTTTAGATTTAATACTTTACGTATGATGAAGAGAGGGATGCCCGGCTTCCCGGCATCAAGATCATCGGCAGTCCACGCCGGGAAAGTGAGTGACTAATTCCCAGTTTCAATGCTTCGCCAGGCGGGCTTGCACGGCTTTGCGCGTGGCAACCAACGTGGCGGTCAGCGTCTCTTTGGGGACGCTGGTGACGAACGGCTTGATCATCCAGCTCAGCAGCGCGGGAATGTCGCGCGTCAGGGAGGCCACTTCGCTTTGCACGTACACGCCGCCGTCGCGCTCTTCCATCCTCCACCAGGTTTCCATGCGCCACAGGAACCCGCCGTCTTCGCCCGGCGTTTTTTCGCGCTCGTCGCTCTTGCCCGCGTTGTCCACTTCCGCGATGCGCACCGCGGAGCTTCGGCTATGCGCGCGCCCCGGGCCGTCGTGGAAATACTGAATGTCATGCTCGGTGTTCAGCACCACGGTGATCACCTTGTGCCGGCGAAACCGCAGGAACACGCGGAAGTGGTCCCCGTCCCGGGATTCGATCTTCGAGCGTTCCACATCCGGCCCGTAGTACACCGAATGGTGGTCGTAATCTTCCAGCATGCCGAGCACATCGTCGAGTTTCGCTCCCGGGATGAACACCACGCCCGCCCAGTGGTGGATGAGGCCCGCGGGACACGCGATTTCTTTTCCGCCATCGCGCATTTCGAGCTTCTTCATTTGCACTTCGCCGCGTTTCAGCGCCGCGTAGGCTTCCGCGCGCTCCGCGGCCGGCAGTTCGTCAATCCAAAACAGATTGGTTCCCTGCTTCAATTCCTCGGCGTTTCGCGCTTCCGTCAATTTCACGTAGCGATCGAAAGCTTCCAGAGTATTCGCGTGCAACTTGGCCGGCTCCGGCTCCGCGCCCTGCGCGAAGTCCGCGGCCGCCGGGTACAGCGTTGCTGCCGCCAGCAAGATCGTCCGCGCTGCACCCCAGTTGTCGCGCGCACCCTTCACCTGTCGCACCATCCTGTCATTGTGCACCCGCAGCCCTTGGCCAACGTACTGATTTGGCGGCGCTTTTATGCCCCGTCGCCTGGCCACGGCACTTCGGGTTGCACGCCGCGCACCTATCGGTGGGACCAAGCAAGCGCGCCCAGACACCCCGGCGCCGGCTTCGACCGGCTTGGTCGAATCCTCGCAGGACAGAGAGGAAAGCAAATTGGGCCGAGAGGAAGAAAACGACAAAGAGAGGGAAGCGATCTTACGGACAGAGGGAAGCGGAAACTTGGCGGGTTGGGTAGCTCGCACACGGCCCCTTTCGGGGCCGCTGTCCCCGCGCGGCCCCCAACCCGTTCTTAGCAAGTTACGCGGGGGCTTTACAGCGCTCAATGGTTCGCCGGAGCCAGAGTACAGGGTACGGGGGTCGTAGTACGAAACGTCGATTTTGGCGAATGTCGCCACCCATGCGACCAGCATTTAACTTATTTTGTATCAATGAGATACAGAGGACCTTTGGGACGCCTCAAGTCTTGAAGGAAATGAATAGTACTGCCCGTCGATTGCTGTTCATGGCTCGCCGGTCAGCGAAAAAGATTCGGGACATACCAGCGGGCGTAAGTGGCGAATCCCAAGAAAAGCGCGGCCCACCAGAGTGCAAGGACGGCCCGCATCCAAGGTTTGTACCTAGAGATTCGCAGCCTTTCCGGAAGCAGGCGCGTGCCGGCCGCGAGCAGTATGTACAGAGCCGCAACCTCGGTAGTGCTTCCGAGAGCCGCGTGTGCAGTTGCAAGTGCAAAGTAGGGCTTCGAGAGTTTGGCCGGAATCCGAGGAAGCACATGCGTACGAAAAGAGGGAACCATGGTCAGGGTAATCACCGCCAAATTCAGAATGACAATGACCGATTGACACCAGCCGTGTTGGCGGTAGCGCTTGGCACGCGCGAGCCATGCTCCAACAAGAAGGCCCGCCCCCATGGCGAGTTCGAGTAGCAGAACGACGTCGGCTGCGAAAGGGGCCTGCGTTCCCAGGAAACCTTGATTCAACGGTCCACTCCTGTGCGTACGAGGACAGAACGTCCAAATCCTCTTTTTTGGTTAAGGCTTTTCGTTCTATTGAACGACGACCTTCCCGGTCATTTTCGGGTGAATGGAGCAAAAGTAGGCGTAGGTGCCGGCCTTCGTGAAAGTGAAAGAAAATTTTTCGTCGGTGTCGAGCACTTTGGATTTGAATACCTTCGGATCATCGGCGCTCACAACGGTGTGGGGAATGTCATCACGGTTCGTCCAGGTCACCGTGCTGCCTACCGATACCGTCAAGGCGGCGGGGCCGAAGCTGAAATTGTCAATCTTCACTTCGACGCTTTGGGTTTTTTGCTGCGCGGCCAAAGCGGAGTGTTTTCCACCCAATGCGGCGGAACCCAGAACAACCATGGCCACAACAACTGCTACAAACACACTTCTCCGCATGAATTTTTGCCTCCTTTGTTTTATTTCGAAAACTTCAGGTTTTCGGGTGCTCCGGAAAAGGGACAGTCATTCGAGCGTCAAATCCACAACACCGAGTGCTTCCTCCGTATTTAGAGACACCCATAGCAATGCTGTTTTTCCGTCGCCGATCCCCAATTGTCTTGGAGGGCGGCGCGGGTGAGAGAGTCCAGGGAGCCCGCGCCGCGTATGGGACGTGTTTCGTTTGTGCAGACCGTCAGGGGCGGCAAGTTATTCCCGCCACTGATTTCCGGTCTGCCTGCCGTTTTGCTGCTTACTAACCGGCTGCTAGATTCGTCACTCTAAAGGGACAATAGGGAATAAAATCGGTCTACAGGCGGTTTGTGCCTATGAGTGGGAAAACCCAGGGGAGTGGGTTGGACGTGTTGGATGTGCACGAGCGGGCGCGCTTCGAGCAGCTCGTTATGCCCCACCTCGACGCCGCCTTTAACCTTGCGCGCTGGCTTTTAAGAAGCCGCGAGGATTCAGAAGATGTAGCGCAGGAAGCCATGCTCCGCGCTTACCGCTTCTTCCGCGGTTTCCATGGGGGAGACGCGCGCGCCTGGCTGTTACAAATTGTTCGAAATACCTGTTATACATGGTTGGAGAAGAATCGTCCTGTGGAACTGACGACCCAATTCGACGAGGAACTGCATCCGCAACCCAGCGTCTCTCCGGAGTCCCTGGCCATCGCCGGAGACAACCGGGAGCGACTGGGCCGCGCGCTGGAGACGCTGCCGCCGCGGTTCCGGGAAGTGCTGGTTTTGCGCGAGCTGGAAGGATGTTCTTACAAAGAGATTGCTTCGATTACCGCGATTCCCATCGGCACGGTGATGTCGGCGCTGGCGCGCGCGCGCCAGAGACTGCAGCGAGCCCTCACACAACCTCCGGTGCAGGAGGCTTCCCGTGAGTTGTGATTACACGCGTACAGCGCTGCACGGCTACCTGGATGGCGAGCTGGACGCTTCGCGTTCCGCCGAATTCGAGCGCCATCTCGAGGATTGCCGTGATTGTGCGAAGGCTTTGGAGGTGGAAGAATCGCTGCGCTCTGTTCTTCAGCGCAGCAGTCTTTGTGAACGCGCGCCCATTTCGCTTCGCAAAAAAATCCGCGCGGATTTGGACGCAGCCACGGCTGTCCCTGTGGTACAGAGAATTCCTGCCTGGCGTTGGGTAGCAGTTGCGGCCTCGATTCTGCTCGTCGCCGCGATCTCCTGGTACGCATGGCCCCGCCCCGGGTCGGGGACAGCGAGAAACCCCGATGCCCCGCCCTTCACGGCAGCTGAGTTGATTGACGCGCACATTCGCTCGCTGCAACCGGGCCACCTTACCGACGTGGCCTCCACGGATCAGCACACCGTAAAGCCCTGGTTCAATGGCAAGCTCGATTTCGCTCCGCCCGTAAAAGACTTCAGCGATGATGGTTTTCCTCTGCTTGGAGGACGGCTGGATGTTCTCGGCGGCCAAAACGTCGCAGTTCTGGTTTATGGGCGCCGCAAGCACTTCATCAATGTCTTCGTTTTGCCTACGAAAGACCCGGACACCCCGATTCACCCCCCCGGATTACGGCAGGGATATCAGTGGCTGCACTGGCGTCATCAAGGAATGGAATATTGCGCTGTCTCGGACGTCTCTGTTGCAGACCTGCACGAACTCGCTCAGTTGATCTATCAGTAGGACAAAACGTGATTAGCTAAAGGGATGGCACTTTTAAGGTGCCGCCCGAAGCAGCCCATTGCCGACTTGAGGTTGAAGTATACGCTGAGATTCTTCGCGCATCCTCATCGGATGCACTCAGAATGACAAAACCTGGTTATTGAGGATTGGGCTTGCCTTTGACGTAGGCTTTGGGAACTTCCTTCGCGTAAATCAAGCGCAGTGTCACGTTTTTCGTTTGTCCTTTGCGTACGTAGACGTTTTTCTCCCACTCGGAGAAAACGCCCTTTCCGGAAGCGCGCAGATCGTAATTGTCGGCCTTGAGCTTGGTGATCGTGAAATGGCCTTGCGCATCCGCGTGAACCGCATGCGGAGCGTTTCCACCCGAAGATTGGTAGGTCACCGCCGCATGCGGCACGGGTCTGTCATCGGGGCCGAGAACTACGCCGCTTAGGGTGGTTATTCCAGTCCCCTTATGATGCTGCGGAGCAGCGACAACGCCGCGAACCGTCAGGAGAGCAAGAAAAACAATCGCCAGAAGCAAAACAATACGTTTCATTTTTGAAACCTCACTAGCGCTCGTTGAGAGTCACCCCAAAGGGTGCGGGTCCGGGCAGCAGCCCCTCGTCACTTCTTTCAGTGTAGGCGTCGTTGGTTTAGGTTACGTCTTCAGGCGAGAAAAATGTGCCTTCCCGCAACCTGCCAGCAAGGACAGGGCGGCAAACCGAATTTCCGCAGGTTACTCGTTGCGGAGGGCGACGATGGGATCCACGCGGGAGGCGCGGTAGGCGGGAATCACGCATGCGGCCAGCGCCACGAGCACGAGCGCCACGGCGGTTCCCGCGTAGATTCCTGGCGCGATGAGCGCGACTCCGAACAGGAGCGAGCGCAAGAGTCCGCCAAGGGCGGCAGCGAGCGCTCCACCTGCAAGAAGTCCAATGGCGCTTAGCCTCATGCCGCGTCCGAGGACCATACGAGTAACGTCCACGGGCTTGGCGCCGAGCGCCATGCGCACGCCAATTTCGCGCGTGCGCTGCGCCACGGCATAGGCGAGCACGCCGTAAACCCCGATGCAGGCGAGTACCAGCGCCAATCCCGCGAATACGCCGAGCAAGATCATCGGGCGCGTGCGGTCGGCAACATTGGCTTCGATCAGTTCGTCCATCGTTCGAACGAGCGTTACCGGTTGCTGCGAATCCACGGCCCACACGGCGTTTTCCACCGCTTTCGTTGCGCTTTTCGGTTCCATGGCTGTGCGTATCACCAGGCAGGAATAAGTGTCTGGCTTGACCTGACCAATGGGCACATAAACGGCCGGCTTCATCCCGAGCAACAATCCACGGTCGCGGACATCATGAACAACGCCGGCTACCGTGCGCCACGGTTCGTCTTTGTCGTCGAACCGAATACGCTTGCCAACGGCGCTTTGTCCAGGCCAATGGCGCTTCGCGAAGAACTCGTTGACCACGACAACGAATTGGCCTCCCTCGCGATCGCTGTCCTGCAAGAAACGCCCTTCTTGCAGCAACGCGCCTACCGTCTGGAAATATCCGGACGTAACCTCACGGTACAGCGCATCATTCACTTCGCCGGGTTGCAGGGGCGGCTCCCCTTCCACAATGTATCCGTAGGTGTCACCGCTCGCGGTAAAAGGCGCATCGGAAATGAAATCGGCGCCTTTGACGCCTGGAAGAGCGCGCACGCTCGCCGCAACGTTATTGTAAAAATTCCGCCGCTTTTCCTTGGTGTCATACTTCGGGTCGGGCAAAGGCACGGCCATGGTCAGCAAATGATCGGGGCGGAAACCCAGATCCTGTTTTCGCAGGTTCCAAATCGTCTGGATCATCAAGCCCGCGCAAACCAGGAGAGCAAAGGCCAGCCCAAACTGGGTCACAACCAGCCCATCGCGCAATTTCATTCCGCTTCGCGATTCACCGGAACGGCCGCCGTCTTTCAACGCCTCCTGCAAAGACACATCGGAAGCCCGGAACGCCGGGGCAATCGCGAACAAAATGGCTGCCGCAATGGAAATGGCTGCCGTGAAAAGCAGCACGCGCCAGTCAATTTGAAACCCTGCCTGGCCAATCTGCGGTGGCACCAGTGTGCCGAACGCGCTCCAGCAGGCTTGCCCCACTCCCAGCCCCAACGCGCCGCCCATTACGGAAAGGAGCAGACTCTCCGAAAGCATTTGCGCAGCGATTTGTCCCCGTGTTGCACCCAAAGCGACACGCACTGCCATTTCCCGCTTTCGGCCAGCGGACCGCACCAACAAAAGATTCGCCAAGTTCGAACACGCAATCAGCAGCACGAATACAGAGGCCACTTGCAACACCAGCAGTCCGTCTTTGGTGTCGCCCGCAAAATCTTCTTGCAGGGGGACGACGACCGCGCCCAACTTGGCGTTCGTCTCCGGATATTGCTGCTGGAGCCGCGCCGCGATCGTATTCATTTCGGTTTGCGCGTGCTTCCGCGTAACGCCTGGCTTCAACCGAGCCACGACGTTCAAAAAATGGTTGCCGCGTTGCGTCCACCTCTCCGGCGTGAGATACAGCGGCATCCAGTAGTCGACATTCTTCTCTCGAAAGAAGAAACCTTTCGGCATGACACCCAGGACCTTTGTCTGCGTGTTGTTCAGTAAAATCGAGTGGCCTACGATGGACGTGTCTCCGCCGAAGCGGCGCTGCCACAGGCCATAACTCAGAAGGACGACTTGTTCTTTGGCCTTGTCTTCCTCGGGAGTGAAAACTCGCCCGATGACCGGCTCCACGCCAAGCACATCAAAAAAGTTTGGCGTGACGCGCTGCCCGAAAAGCTGTTCCGGCGCTCCGCCTCCGGTCAGGCTCATGCTGCTGCCTTGCCGCGCCGCCATATCGGTGAACACAGTGTTTTGGGCCTTCCAGTCCAGGTAATTGGCCGGGGCCGGGGTATTCTTCGGGAAGCCGATGAACGAAGAGTCCTCCCAAACCATGACAAGACGATCCGGCTGGGAGTAGGGCAGAGGCCGGAGCAGTATTGCTTCGACCGCGCTGAAAATAGCGGTGTTGGCGCCAATGCCGAGCGCAAGAGCCGCAACAGCCACGGCAAAGAACCCGGGGTTCTTGAAGATCTGGCGAAGGGAATGCCGCAAGTCGTTGAGCAGGCTCATGATGGTAATGACGATTAATGGCCCGGAATGTTTCCTGTGATCTCGCCCTGGACACGGGGCCTCGGTTTTTTGTGGAATACTTGAATTTCGATATTTCTTTCGGGAGTTGCTATGCCTCGCTATCTTACTCAGCACACGCTCGCCTGCCTGACGCGCCAGGGAGCGCAAGCCCTCGCCCAACGCATGCGAGCGGGCGGCACGGCGCGTGCCGAACGCGTACTCGTCAATATGCTCGAAGGAAAGATGTTTGTGGAGTTTCGCGCGGAATCCCGCGAAGCGCTCGAAGGCTGGCTCAAAACTGAGGGCATGCATTTCGATTTTTTGATACGCATCGAATGGGAAATGCAGAGCGATAAGCTTCAGCCTGCTGAATAGATTAGCGGTCGTCATTTCCGTTTGGAGAAGTGAGATCCCCGACAGTTGACCGCAGGGAAGTCCGAGACATTCCGGAGATTTTCGCCTAAACGTTTGTGATAGACCGGAAACCTTCTCTGACTGCCCGGAATCGCCCACGTGTCGTCCCAAAAACGGGCACTCTGCATTTGCTCCGTATTTCAGCCTATGACACTAAGTGCTTTATTTTCTTTAGCTTTGCTTGAGTCTTTGCTTGGCGATTTAGCTGCCTTCCTTTACTCGCTATGGCTACCATATCCCTGGGTATCGAAGCTGTTACTCGTCCGGCTTTGCTGCTACAAGCGCAAAGTGGCAATCGGGAGTCATTGGCCGA
>Ga0209166_10002369_pt1 | contig 14471 bp, 9 predicted proteins | sample Coa_R1_3_FD_187151 | JGI IMG/M metagenome (GOLD analysis project Ga0209166, IMG submission 187151) | Surface soil microbial communities from Centralia Pennsylvania, which are recovering from an underground coalmine fire - Coalmine... | ecosystem: Environmental > Terrestrial > Soil > Unclassified... | reverse complement strand
CTTTGGTTGTCCTGCCGCAAGCTCAGGACATCGAACTGCTTTTTCCGGGGTCACCATCCACGCCGTTTCAGTCGCCGGTGGTCCTGCCGCAAGCCGAGGACATCGAACTGCTTTTTCCCGGGTCACCATCCGGGTCGGTTGTTCTTCCGCAGGTTCAGGACTTAGAACTGCTTTTTCAGCCGCCGCAATCTAAGCCATCCCCAAAAAAGAACCCCGTGTTACCACACAATTGATTGTCGAATGATTCTCGAAAACTTATGAAAACCAAACTAGAGTCCTTCGTTCTCGGAATGTTTGCCGTCCTGATTATTCTTCCGCCGGTGCATGCGCAAACGGCGGCCAGCGCGTCCACTACAAACAACGTTACGCAGGCAAATGCCGCTCCATCTGCTCAGGCGCCGGACGACGCAACTAAGAAAATTACCGACCTGGTTCACGCCGGAAGGTACGCGGAAGCGCAACAGCTGACGACCGGTCTGTTAGTGGCTTATCCCGACGATCAGCGGCTCATTAAGGCCAAGGCGATGTTGGACAAATTGCTTGCGGCTGCCAGTTCCGCCAATCCGGCTCCGAACAGCAATCGGCCCTCAAACAACTCTGTCTCCGCACAACCTCTCGCACATTCAAACGCCGAACAACTCACCGGCATGGACAAGGTGGATTACAACGCGCTGATCGAACTGGCGCGTGAGGCACAGCAGAACTCGGATTTGGATCAACAAAAGGCGTCGCTCAAACGGTTTATGGACGAAAGCAGTGCGTTCTTGCAGAAGTATCCAGACCAGATGCTACTTTGGCAAATCCGTGCGGCGTCGGCATTGAGTTTGGATGATATGTATGCCGGCTACGAAGCCGGAGAGAAACTTCTGGCAGCGGGTGCGGCGGACAGCGACAGTCCAAACTTGGAACACCTGATTTCACAATTGAAATTGAAGGGCTGGCTTGATCGAGAACGAATGGAGGAAGCAAAGAAGAACACTGCCGATAGTCTGGTCAACAGCTTGAGTATGAAGTTTACGCACGTACCGGGTACAGCGGTAGTGTTTTCAATTTGGAACACGCGAGTGCAAGATTTTCAGGCATTCGTCAATGATACTCATTATGACGCCACACGAGATATGAGTTCTGGTGTAAACGGCCACCAAGGAGCGACCTTTTTGGCTTCCTACGTCGCCGCACATTACGAACGTCTCGGAAATTCCTGGCAGAACCCCGGCTGGTCGCAAGGTCCCGGCGATGCGGTTACTGGTGTGAGCTGGGAAGACGCGAAGGCTTTTTGTCAGTGGCTGACGGAGAAAGAGCGGCACATCGGGAAAATACGCTCCGATCAAAGCTATCGGCTGCCGACGAACGCGGAATGGAGCATGGCCGTGGGATTGGAGGCGGAGAAAGATGACACACGGAAAGCCAAATCCGGCAGAAACAAGAAGATAATTTCTCCTTTGGGCAATGACGCTCCCAACGTCTATGGAATATACGGTTTGGGCGGTAGTTTTTTTCAATTCTGCGAAGATTGGTATGACGATAAGATGGTCAACAAGACCGCTCGCGGTGGATCGTGGTTCCATTCTGATTCCCCGTTTCGGCGGGCATCTTACCGGGAGCCCGTTGGCCCTCATTTACGATTCAACGACTTCAGCTTCCGCGTAGTTCTGGCAAGTGCCACACAAGATCAGCAAGGCAGACCACCTCAATGAAATCCGCCATCCGGGGTTTCGTTCTAATTCTGGCGGCTGCAGGCGGGTCGCGTGCGCAGCAACCCACTAACGCGCCTGCTGCAAGCAATGCCACGCAGGCAAATTCCACGCCGGCTGCTCAGGCGCCGGACCAGGCAACTAAAAAGCTTACCGAACTGGTTCACGACGGAAAGTATGCGGAAGCGCAAAAGCTAACGACCGGTCTGTTGCTGGCTTATCCCAACGATCAGCGGCTCATCAAAGCCAAGGCGATGTTGGACAAATTGCTTGCGGCTGCGAGTTCTGCCAAACCAGATCCCAACCCCCATCAGCCCTCAATCAACTCTGTCTCTCCGCAATCTCCGCCGCACTCAGGCGCCGAACAACTCACCGGCATGGATAAGGTAGATTACAGCGCCTTAACCGAGCTGGTGCGGCAGGCCCAGCAAACCACCGACCTGCCCCAGCAAACAAAGCTGCTCCAACAATTCATGGAGCAGAGCGGTTCATTTTTGCAGAAGCATCCAGCGCAAATGCTGCTCTGGCAACTCCGCGCGGTGTCCGCCATCAGTCTAAATGCGCCGCTGGCTGGATTCGATGCAGCACAAAAACTCCTGGCGGCTGGAGCGGCGGACAACAACGACCCCAATCTGCTGCAACTTCTGGCAAGACTTAAACTGCTTGGATGGATGGAAAGGCAACAAGCAGAAAGACTTCAGCGAATCGCAGACGATGAGCGAAAGCAACAAGCAGAGGCCGCTACAGCGGAACGACTAAAAACTGAACACGATAAATATACTTTTCCTGCGGCGCATGCTCATAGCTTCAGCTACAGCTATGGACATATGACGATGAATGAAGACGACGCTGTCTACGTTGCTAGCGATGAAAACATCCGCCTTTCCAGGAACGATATTCGTGAGATAAAAGTGTTTTGCGTAGCAAAGAATATGTGCGGACTCTACTTTTACCCGAAAGATGGGGGAAAACTCTACTTTGTCGCAGTTACAGAGGATGCTGTTGCCCGTAGGACTGTTCAAGGCAATGTAATTTTCCCGCCATCAGTGATTGGAAATGCTGTCGTAGCAAGATGGAAGTTTGTAAGCACCGACAACAAAACTCTTAGTCCGCCACCAGAGGTGCTCGGTTCTGCATCTGTGAATCATTCCGCTCCAGAACCTGTAGTCCCAGCCCTGCACAGTTTTGCACCGGCTAACAACCCAGCCCAGGGTGCGGCAGCTCCTGCGTCAGAGTCTTCAGCGCAACCTTCTACCTCCATGAACCATCCGGCTTCAGAACCTGGGGTACCTGCCGTACTCCGTTCTGCCCCCAGGGACAACCCAGTTCCTTCCGCGGCAGCGGGAAACACGGCTGTTTTGCATGTTTATCGCCCGCATCACCTCTTTGCCGCGGCGCAGAAACCTTATATCTACATTGATGGTGAGAAAATTACGCCGATTGCCAATTCCCAGGAAATCCGGATGCTCCTCACACCCGGTAAGCACACTGTCTCCGTATCGAAAAAATATGTAGTAAACGAACTGCCAATCAATGACCTCGATATGGGAACCGGTAACGAGTACTGGATCCGCGTCGATATCTCCGCCGGAGCATGGGCGGCGCACTCGAAGCTTTATATAGTGCCCGCCGATCAAGCCCAGTTGGAGTGCAAGCGCATGAAAGAAATAAGAATCGGCGCAGTGTCGATGAACTGATGATTATCGGCGCAGGACGTCGTGGACCGGATCGTTGCCCCGCATGCTGACCTGCTAAAAGAAGGCAGCCTGGCGCTTTGGGCTCATAACGCACAAAGAAAAAGGGCTTCCGATTGGAGTTTCGGAAGCCCTTGCTGCTTAATCACTTAATTGGTTGCGGGGGTCAGATTTGAACTGACGACCTTCGGGTTATGAGCCCGACGAGCTACCAGGCTGCTCCACCCCGCGTCATTGATACTACGCTACTTGCCGATCTTCCGCAAATCGCTCAGGTCATCGCGCGCGTCACCGCATGGAATTCACAAAATTCGCGAGGGCCAGTTGGCGATCAACCCAAAAATCGCAGGGTTCCTCAACATGGAGACGTGCACTGTATTAGATGTGTTGCGTCCCGTTAACTGGAACCTCAGCGAAAAGGAATGGCTGCGCTTCCTGCCTTAGAACTCCTACCAGGTATTGTAGGCTGTCCCCTCGAACGGCGAAGTCCGATCCGAGTTCGAGTGCACATCCACGATCCCCGTAGTCACTTGGTCGGGACTCATCACCACGTTGTCGAATTGCGGCACCCAATCTTTCAATCGGGTCATCGGATCGGTGGGAACATCCCGCAAATATCCGGCTTGCTGAAGATCGTCCAACGATTGCGGGGCCGCCTGCTTATCGAGCGTAAACTGGTCAATCGCCTGACGCATCACTTGCAAGTCATGCTTCAGCACCGCTTCCCGCGACCGCTGTATGCTCTTCTCGTAACTCTGCGCCGCCATTCCTATCAGAATCAAAATGATCGTGATTACAATCATCAACTCGATCAGCGTAAAACCGTTGCTCAACACGCCCGCACGGCGTTTCCGCATGGCGCGGCCGCTAGTCATGCGCTGCCTGACTTTATTCATCTCAACACCTTGACTGCACTACCAGTCGCTATATTTTGTGCCATCGAGCGCCGTGCCAGTTGATTTCGTATAGACATCGAAAACGTTTTTGCCGCACCAGCTTGTCGAGTCGGGATCATCGGACACGCAACGCAATCCCCAGTCGGCCTGCCCGGTCATTGGGTCCACGGGAATCTTCCGCAGGAAGCGCAGTCTTTTGTCGTCTCCCGCCCCGAGTTGCACTCCCTTCACCAGCGTATCCAAATCCGGCGGATAGTTCTCGCTGCCGACCTCCGTTCGGAACTTATGTTGATCGGCCAGGTCTTTGTACCGGTCTATCGCATCCTTCATGGTCCGCAGGTCGTAGCGTAGTTCGGACTCCTTTTGCCTCATCACGGTGTAGCGGAACACCGGCAGCGCCATGGAGGAAAGGACGAGCAGAATAGCGCAAGCAATTATCAATTCCAGAAGCGTCATTCCTGCTGTCGAGGAAAGGCGCGGCTGGCGATACCGTGGTGTGAAACGAATGGCGCGCCGCAACATCGGTTTTCCTTTTGATTGGATTAGGGCTGAACTTGTATCGTTGCCTCACCGGTGATCAACGGAATAGGTCGCTGCTGCGAATCTTTGGCGTTTTGCTGCACAATCGATATGTTCGATGAACCCGCTGCGAGCCCCTTGACCACGATCCCGAGCAGTGTCCCGCTCCCGCTCACGCCTTGTGTATTTGGCTGCCGCGTCGCGGATATGATGGCCTGGCCCTTCTGCTCGTTGAGACTTTTTACGATGGCGATTTCCTGAGTCCCCCCGGAAAGAAAGCCGCCGTGTTGTCCCTCGCTGACAGCGTGCTGCACATCCTCAATGCTGATCACGGCCGGATCGTATTGCAGGAGCATCGGTATCGAGAACAAATCGCTCACGTTGTCCACCACCACAGCAATGGTTTTTCTCTCGCCCACTTTCAGCGTAAGCGCCTGCGGATCGAATCGCAGCTTGCCCGGTTGACCTTGCGGCGGATTCACAGCTTGCGGAGTTGCACCGGGCGCTGGCGCCGCCGTTCCGGGCGTCATCCCAGCCGGTGTTTGCACAGCGGGCTTCAGCGGAACCTGGACAGGTGCGCGGATTTCACTTTCGCGCTTTACCTGAATATTTTGATCGGAGCCCGAGTAGACACCCCGCAAATTCGCAAGCGTCCAATCTGGCAACCGGACGATGTGCGGAGTCATTACGATGAGCACTTCATCTTCCTGATGGTCCACGTTGTCGGTGGAAAACAGGTAACGGATGATGGGGATCTTCGCTAACCCGGGCCATCCGTTCAAAGTCCTTGTGTCCGTCCTCTGGATCAGGCCGCCGAGAATATTGGCCTCGCCATCCTTCAGCCGAATGTCCTCCTCGGCAACCCGCTGGCTGATGATGGGCTGGCTGATTCCGCCGATCGTGGATGTGCCCGTAACTGAAGAGACTTCAATTTTTGATTTCAGGCTGATTTCATGGTTTGGGTGCACGCGCGGTGTGAGGGTAATATTCACGCCCACATCCTGATATTGGAACTGGGTGTTGACCAGCGGGTTCACCAGGCCCGCGCCGCCTACTGCTCCCACGCCGACGCCGGCCTGGAAGCTTCCCGTGGCAATCGGGATGCGGTCTCCGATCTTCAGTGTGGCTTGTTGCCCGTCCACCGATCGCAATTCGGGGTTTTGTATGATCTTCGTATACGTATCGGTCAGAATTGCGTTGGCCGTAAAGTTCGGCAGCGTGACGCTGTAATCATTGCTGTTCAAAGATCTCAACGTGTTGAAAGTAATGTTGTTCGTGGTTGTTGGTGTTGTCGTCACGCCGCCGGTCGTCGTGGTTGTCGCATTCGGGTTTATGGCGACGGACGCGCTTTGCCCTGGCAGAACTCCCAAGTTCCTCAGGCGATCTGTGCGCGCCTCCAGCACTGCCACCTGAATCACTACTTCCGGCTTGGCTTTGTCGATATCCTCGATCACCTTGCCGATTAGTGTCAGTACGTCTGGAGTCGCGCGGACGACGATCGCGTTTTGTGAGTTCAGCTGCGCGATGCGCCGCAAATCGAAAAATTGCCGCATTCCGGTAACGATCTCCGTCAAGTCCTGCGGTGTCACCGTGTTGGCCAGATAAAACGTCTTCACCACCTCTTCTTCATAGTCCTTTCGCTTTTGCGCCTGGTCCGGATAGACGAGGATGATGTTCTCCGTAATCGGCTTCCACACCGCCTTGCTCTCAATGGAAACGATTTCCAACGCCTGCTCTAAGGTTACGTTACTTAAATCGACGGTGATTCGCCGGGCCGGGAAGTCCGGATCGTAAATTATCGTCAGTCCCGCCAGCTTCCCGATGGTGTCGAATACGATCCTGGAGTCGTTGGACGCCTTATAGTTGATCGGCGCATTTGACAGCGGCTTGAGCTGCGGCGGCGCCGACATCAACTGCTCCGTGCCGTTCTCTGCAATCGGGGGCGTGCCATCGGCCGCATGGTTTTGCTCCACGATCATGGCCAGGGTCTTTTTTAGTTCCTGGGTCGCGATGGCACTCGACGGATCAATCATTTGTGCCCGCTGGAATTGTGCTGCCGCTCCTTGCAGATCGCCGTTTTCCCGCTGCTTCACACCCTGCTTAACGTGTTGCTCTCCGGCCAGGAAGCGCGTTTGATTGACCCTGATCTTGAAGCTGGCGTTGTTGGGGTCGGACTTAAGCGCCCTCTGGTAAAATTCCAGCGCGGCGTCATAGTCCTGGATCGTCTCAGCCTTCCGCCCTTTGCTATAATCCGTTTGGCCTTTCGGGCAGCCCGCGGCGAACAACCCGATTCCGACACATAGCATGACAGTTCGACAACTGCGCATGGACTCTCCGGGGCTCGGCTCTCGACCTTTTCAGTCTATCATCCGGTTTAGAGCACCGGCAAGACGCGGAAGGTTGGCTGTCCTACATCCGATAATATGATTGTGCGTTCCAGTCAAGCGTTCAAGGCCATAGCCAAGATTTAACACTCCAGTTATGATGGAAGATTGTGCCGAAGCCCGCGAAGAAACCCGAGAAGGGAAGCAAGTCCGGCGAGCAAATTGTTGCCCAGAATCGCGCCGCCTCCTACAATTTTCACCTGCTGGACAGGTTTGAGGCCGGCTTGGTCCTGCATGGCACCGAGGTGAAGGCCCTGCGCGAAGGGAAAGCGAACATCCGCGATGCCTATGTCGATTTCAAGCCGAGCGGCGCATGGCTGGTAAACGCCCACATTGCCCAGTACATGCCCGGCGGTCCGTGGAACCACGAGCCGCTTGGATCGCGCAAATTGCTTTTGCACAAGAATGAAATTTACAAGCTCGCTGGCCGCACGCAGTCCAAGGGCTTGACCGTCATTCCTCTGCGCATCTACTTCCGCAACGGCCTGGCAAAAGTTGAAATCGCACTGGCGCAAGGCAAGAAGTCGTGGGACCGCCGCCAGGACGAGCGCGACAAGGAAGCTCGCAGGGAAACTGAAAAAGCGATGTACAACAACCGGAGGCGATAAGAGAATCATGCAAATCACGTTAGCAACCCAGCCGTTCGCAACCATTGAAACCGAAGCGCTGGTGACCCATGTTTTTGAGGACAGCGACCCCGTGCAAGGCCGCATTGCGGAGATCGACCAGGCGGCGAAAGGCCTGCTCAAAAAGTTGGCAAAGAGCGGCGAGCTCACCGGCAAAACGCTCGAGATGACGCTCATTCACGCGCCGGCTGGATTGAAGGCCGCGCGGTTGCTGCTTGTCGGGGCGGGGAAGCGCGAAAAATTCGATTCGGCGACGCTGCGCAAGATTTCGGGAGCCGCGCTGCGCTATTTGAAGTCGCGGGGCGTGCACAATTTTGCATTTGTCGCGCGCGAAAACGGCGCGACGGAAGATACCGCGCAGGCCCTGGCGGAGGGCGCGATCGCCGCGGACTTTGAATCGGACAAATACAAAACCGACAAGAAAAACGGCAAGTCTATCGACTCTGTTCTGCTCGCCGGGTATTCCGATGCCGAGCGTGTTGCCGGCGAGAAGGGTTTGTCGCGCGGGCGAATCATCGCGGAGTCGCTGAATTTTGCCCGCGATCTCATCAACGAGCCCTCCAACAAGCTGACGCCGAAGATTCTCGCCGAAAAAGCCGAAGCCATGGCGAAACAAGCCGGACTCGCCGTGGAAATTCTCGACGAAAAGAAAATCGCCGACCTCAAGATGGGCGCGCTGCTCAGCGTCGCACAAGGAGGGCCCGAGCCGCCTCGCATGATCGTCATCACGTACACTCCGGCGAATCTCAAGCCAGGCGCGCCGGTGATTGGCCTGGTCGGAAAAGCCGTGACGTTCGATACCGGCGGCATTTCCATCAAGCCTTCCGAAGGCATGGAAAAAATGAAGTACGACATGGCCGGCGGCGCCACGATGATCGGCGTGATGCGCGCGCTCGCGGCGCTGAAGCCAAACGTGAAAGTCATCTGCGTGGTGCCCTCCACGGAAAACATGCCCGGCGGCAAGGCGCAGAAGCCCGGCGACATTCAGACGGCCATGTCCGGCAAGACCATTGAGGTGCTGAACACGGACGCCGAAGGGCGGCTCATACTTGCCGACGGCGTTCACTACGCGAAGCAACTCGGCGCGACGCATCTTGTGGATGCCGCGACGCTCACGGGGGCGATTGTAGTGGCGCTTGCGAGCATCAACGTGGGAGTTTTCAGCGGCGCCGATCAATCGTGGACCGACAAAGTTCTCGCCTCCGCGAAAGCGGCCGGCGAAAAAATGTGGCAACTTCCGATGGATGACGAGTACCGCGAGTTCATCAAGGGCACGGTCGCCGACATTCAAAATATCGGGAGCGGCAAGGGCGGCGGGTCGATTACGGGAGCGTGGTTCATCCGCGAATTTGCGGGCGACACGCCGTGGGTGCATTTGGACATTGCGGGCACGGCCTGGAACGACGACGCCAAGCCTTGGCTCGCCAAGGGGCCTACGGGCGTGGCTCTTCGCACCCTGGTCCATCTTGTCATGTCGTATTAACAAGATCACTTTTCGTTGTGCGGCAGCCGTAGGGGCACGATGTATCGTGCCCCTACATTTTTTCCGGGGCTTCGATACCGAGCAGCGAGAGCGTTTCCACCAATCGCGCTTCCACCAGTTCCGTTAGTCGCAATAAGAATGCTCGTTTCTGCTCATCCGTCTCCGTCAAGATGTGATGCTTATGGTAGAAATTATTAAATTCCTGGGCCAACTGGAACGCGTACTTAGCAACGAATGCGGGTTCTTGCGCACCGATGGCCGCGTCTACGGCAAGGTCCAGCGATCCTGCCTGCAGCAACAACTCCCACAGGCCGTCGCCTTCCGTGCCTTGTAGCAGTGTGGCGACCGTCTCCTGCATCAGCGCAGCGTTCGTCGCACCGGCTTCCACGCCCTTGCGGCGTATGCCGCGAATTCGCACGACGGCATACTGGCAATACGGGCCGGTTTCGCCCTCAAAACTTAGCGCATCCTTGAAATCGAAGGCGATGATTGCGTTGCGCGTGAATTTCAGGAGAAAAAACCGCAGCGCGCCCACGGCAATCGCATGGGCGGTCTGTTTTTGCTCCGTCTCGTTCATCTCCGCGTGCCGCTGGTGGACTTCCGAAAGCGCCGCGGCTTCCAATTTGTCAATCAGGTCATCGGCCTTGACGCCGAAACCTTTGCGGCCGCTGACTTGAACGAATGGCTGCTTGGCTTCTTCGGGCGAGAGCTCGTAGCCCAGCTCGGCGGCGCAGCGGGGCGTCAGCACGACGAAGGCATAGGATAAGTGAATGGATTTGTCGGCGGCTTCGGCGTGGCCGAGGCGGCGCAAGGCTTCGGCGACGACATCTTGCACGTAAGACTGGCGCGTGTCGATCACGTTGTAAACGGCAGTTGCGGGCTCGGCGAAATGCGGAGCAGTGGGATCGCTCTTGAACGTGGTCGTGGCCCAAACCGTTTCGCCTTCCGGCGAGTCCGGCCATTTGCGATAGTTGAAATCCTTGCCTAACAGGCCAAATTTCCAGAGCTGGTAGGCGATGTCTTTGCCGACGTAAGTGACGGTGCCGTTCGAGCGGACGATAATTTTGTCTTGGATATTCTCTTCCTCGTCAGAGGAAGTTAAGGAGGGAGAGGAAGTAGACGAGGTAAAGGATGAAGAACCGGCCCCGCCTGCGGCCTCGGAGATAGCGGAAGTGGTCTTCTCCTTTACTTCCTTAGCTTCCTGTACTTCCTTTACTTCTTCTTTCCATGGCAGGATCCAGCAGCCGGCCATTTTGCCGGCGGCGACGAGTTGGATTGCGCCGGACTTCTTGAGCACGTCGAAGGCTGTGTCCCAGAATTTCAGGTGAAGGATATCGCTTTCGCGCGCGAGGAGTTCGTACCTGATCCCGAGACGCGCCATGGTTTTGAGATGGAGGCTGACGATGCGGTCGGCGACGATTCTGGCAACCTCAGCTTCTTCGCCGCGATCTTCTTCGATGGCTTTGAGTGTGCGGGCGCGGAGTTCGGCGGCGCGGATTTTGTTTTCTTCAAAGAAGTGAGTGGTTTTGGCGTAGAGATCCCAGCAGTAGTAATCGAACCGCGGCTCCATCGCAAAATTCTTGATGGTCTCTGGCGTCCGGTGTTCCATATCTAGGAAGCCGATCACCACGTCCGCCACTTGCACGCCGGTATTGTCAATGTAGTTCTGGATCTGCACGGCATTCCCGGCGTGCCGCAAGACGCGCGCCATGGTGTCGCCCAGAACGGCGTTTCTTAGATGGCCGATGTGCGCGGCTTTGTTGGGATTGATGCTGGTGTGTTCGACGATCACTTTTCCGGATATTTTCTGTGACGGAAGTGGCGAGTGGCGAGTGGCGAGCGGCGAGCGTGCTGTTTTTAACGAGGATGAGAGTTCGCTCCAGAGGGCGGCGCGATCGAAATAGGCGTTGAGATATCCTGCGCCAGCAGCTTCCACGCGTGCGACCCCTTCGATCTTGCCCAAACTATTGGCAATCTCCTGCGCGATTATGCGCGGAGCTTTTTTGAGGCGCTTGGCCAGCTCGAAGCAGACGGGCGATGCGGCCTCGCCCATTTCGATTTTGGGCGGGCGATCAAGAACGATATCGAGGGAGATCGAGTAACGCTCCTGGATGTGGCGCGCGAGAGCGTCGCGGAGACGATTAGCAATAGTTAGGTACACGGATCCTCGTGGGAAAAGAGAAGTGAGTATAAGTGGAAGGGAGGAATAGCGTCAAAAGGTAACGCCGGGTAGCGAGGAGGGATATGTGCGGGGTACGCCCACCCCCGGTGTTTCTTGTAAGAGTGGCAGATAAAGGACTTACGGGTGAAAGTTGTGTAAGAGTATCAAAATAAAGGGTTTCAAAGTCCAAGGAATCAGAGAGTTGCGATTGTCTTGTAAGAGTTGCAAATAAACAAGTTAGAGGAGCGACTTGGGCGGGGATTCCGGGTGTTCTGGTGCCACGGGGCTTCGAGAGGACCGCGTGGCGAGAGGACATTGCAGGCAGGCACGAGGAACGGTGCCGATTAAAGAACTATTATAGCAGAAGCGTTATAGGTGTCAAGTAATTAATGGTAAGCACTTTATTTTCCGCCAGATAGCTCGGACCGAGATCTCGAATTCCAGGGAGGAATCCACCAAAACCGCTCCCGGACGAAGCCTGGACCTGGCTGGATTGCCATCCGGACCGCACGGAGATGCTGCGGCGAAGTTTGACACACTTTGGTTGCGCCGATAGTATCAATCTTTCATTGAGAGCCTTCCTGGAAGGCTTTCAGCATTGGCGCGGATGTTTGAAATGCACAGTCCCTCTGCGCGGCGGCATTCCATGAAACTTGTCTATTTTGATTGCTTTAGCGGGATTAGCGGAGACATGACGCTTGGGGCGCTGGTTGATGCCGGATGCGCGGTCGAGCACCTTCGCGCGGGATTGCGCGGATTGCAGGTTCCGGGATGGGAATTGAGGGCGGAAAAGGTTTGGAAGAACGGGATGGCCGCGACCTACGTCAAGGTGGTGACCGAGGATCAATCGAAGCATCGGTCACTCAATGCAATTTTGGAGATTTTGCAGAAGTCACAGCTGGCTCCAACGGTGCGCGAACGAGCCGCCGCGATTTTCCAGAAACTGGGGGAAGCGGAAGCGCGGGTCCACGATGTGCCCCTGGAAAAGATACATTTTCATGAGGTTGGGGCGGTGGACGCGATCGTGGATATTGTGGGCGCGTGCATCGGGTTTGAGGCGCTGGGGATCGAGAAGTTTGCTTGTTCGTCTTTGAACGTGGGCGGGGGGACGGCGAAAATGGCGCATGGCGTTTTGCCGGTGCCGGCGCCAGCTACGGCTCGATTGCTGATGGGGAAGCCGACGTACTCGAACGGGGTGCAGAGAGAGTTGGTGACGCCTACCGGTGCGGCGATTGTGGCGACGCTTTGCGATTCGTTCGGGGCCCAGGCGGCGATGAGCGTATCGGCGATCGGATACGGGGCGGGGACGGCGGATCTCGAGGGGCAGCCGAACGTGTTGCGGATTATGGTGGGAGAGGAAGCTGAAGCTGGGAAAGAAAAAGAAAGAGCACAGGCTGAAGCCTGTGCCACCGGGTTCGATGAAGAGATTGCGGTGATTGACGCGAATTTGGACGACATGAATCCGCAGATTTACGGGTACTTTTTGGAGAAGGCGCTGGCGGCGGGGGCTTTGGATGTTTACACGACGCCGGTGCAGATGAAGAAGAACCGGCCGGGGACGTTACTGACGGTTTTGTGCAAACCGCAGGACACGAATGCGTTGATCTGGCTGATTTTTGCGGAGACGACGACGTTCGGCGCGCGCACTTATCGAGCGCAGCGGCGGGTGCTGCCGCGGGAATGGGTGAGCGTCGCGACGGAGTACGGCGACGTGCGGATTAAAGTGTCGCGGGTGAATGGGAGCGTGCTGCATGTGGCGCCAGAGTTTGAGGATTGCAGGAAGTTGGCGGTGGAGAAAAATGCGCCTTTGCAGAGGGTGATTGCAGAAGCGATGCGGAGCTACGAGAAAATCCAAGAGAATAAATAACGCAGAGGAGCAGAGAACGCAGAGTCCTTGCAGAGAAGAAGAAAACACAAGAAAGCCGAAAAAACGAAACGGAGAAGAATGGCGGGGAAACCAAAGTATTATCTGACGACGCCGATCTACTACACGAACGGTTTGCCGCACATCGGGCATACGTATTCGACGATCGTGTGCGACACGATCCGGCGATACAAGCGGATGCTCGGTTACGACGTGGTGATGACCACCGGGACGGACGAGCACGGCGTCAACGTGGAACGCTCCGCCAAGAAAGCGGGCATCCCGGAATCGGAATTTGTCGCGAAAATGGCGGCGCAATGGAAGGCGCTGTGGGATGAGCTAGGAGTCCAGGGCGACGAGTTCATTCGCACGACCGATCTGAAGCACGCGCACACGGTGCAATGGCTGTTCAAACTGTGCCGCGAAAATGGATTCGTTTATCCGGGGCACTACACGGGGCAATACTGCATCTACGATAACGCCTACGTGGACGTGAAGCCCGGGGAGAATTGTCCGGATTGCGGGCGCCCCACGGAGACCGTCACGGAGTCCAATTTCTTTTTTAAACTTTCCGCGTTTCAGAAGCCGCTGCTGGATTTTTACGCAAAGAATACGGATTTCATTCAGCCGAAAGCCCGGCGAAATGAGGTGTTGAGTTTTGTCGAAGGCGGACTGCGGGATTTGAGCATCACGCGGACGACGATTCGCTGGGGCATTCCTGTTCCTGGAGAAGAGCCGCACGTTTTTTATGTGTGGTTCGACGCGCTCACGGCGTATCTGAGCGCGGTCGGCGGTCCCAATTATGAGAAGTCTGGTTATTGGCCGGCGGATTTGCATCTTGTGGGGAAAGAGATCATTCGGTTTCACGCGGTTTATTGGCCTGCGTTCCTGATGGCTGCGGGATTGCCGCTGCCAAAACAGGTCTGGGCGCATGGCTGGCTGTTGATGGACAGCACGAAGATGAGCAAATCGCTGGGGAACGTCGTGCGGCCGCGTCCGATTGTGCATGTTTTGGGAATGGATGCGCTTCGCTATTATTTGCTGCGGGAGACGGTGTTTGGACAGGACGGTAATTTCAGCTATGACGCGCTGGTGACGCGGTATAACAGCGATCTTGCTAATGGTCTCGGCAATCTAGCCAGCCGCACTG
>Ga0209166_10002368_pt1 | contig 14473 bp, 11 predicted proteins | sample Coa_R1_3_FD_187151 | JGI IMG/M metagenome (GOLD analysis project Ga0209166, IMG submission 187151) | Surface soil microbial communities from Centralia Pennsylvania, which are recovering from an underground coalmine fire - Coalmine... | ecosystem: Environmental > Terrestrial > Soil >... | reverse complement strand
GTGCGGGTGCTGGCGGTCGATCAGCGGGGTCTTGCCGTCCGCGGTCTCGCCGGTGGCCAGCAGCAGGGGATAGCCGCTTGGGCCCATCAGCGGGTCGGGGCTCACCATGGCGCGCAGTTGCAGGGTCCCGGCGTCGCCCACCGGCCGCTGCGCCATGGCCATCAGCATGCCGGAGGCGAACGACTTCTCGCCGCCGCGCGGCCCGTCCTGCTTGTCGTACACGCCGTTCAGCAGGCCGTGGAACATCACGCTCCAGTCGCTGAAAACCAGGAGGAATCCATCGGTGGCCGAGGCGTCCGGCTGCCAGGCGGTGCCCGACGCCTCGCGGCTCATGGGATAGGCGCCGAGCGCCCCGGCCATGCCGTCGCCCCAGTCCTTTCCCGACCTGTCCATGCCGGGCATGCTCATCCCCGGCATCGTCACGCCCGGCATGTCATCCGAGAGCTCACCATGGGGCGGCGCGCCAGGACCGGGCACGCTGTCCACCGATTGGGCCTGCGCCGGCGCGGCGAACAGGAGCCCCAGCCAGCCAGCCATCGCCAGGCGCCTGATCACCGGCCGGCGCGGCCGGCTGCGCCGACGCCCAAGGCCGCCGGCGTCAAGGCAGTGACTTGTGGGGGATCGCCGCGATTTCCTCCGGGCTGAGCCGGGTGAGGGTCTTGGCGATCAGGGATTCGCGGAAGCCTTGGGTGTCGGCCAGGGTCAGCTCCAGGTCGAGCGCCGAGCAGATCAGGTCGCTCCCCCGCGTCTCCGAGATCAGGTGCATGTCGGAGCGCTGCAGGTTCGGCGAGCCTGAGGTGAGATCGACGCGATAGACGTCCCGCCGGTTGATGCGGAGATAGAGGATCGTCGGCGCTGGCGATTTCCAGCCTTGCCATTCGTGGATGAAGAAGCAGCTCCTGTGCTGGGCCTGCGGGGGCGGAGCCTCCTGGGCCGCCACGGCGCCCGAGCCAAGGCCGAGAAGGCCGGCTGCGATCAAACCAAGCCGACCTGCGGTTGGAATCCTCAACATCGCGCCCTCCGAAGGTGCGGCCTCGCGCGGTCGCGACCGATATCCAACAGGACCCGCGCGGCCGTGGATTTATTCCCCACCCGAGGTGGCTGGGGCGGGGCGAATAAACCGCGTCTCCCAGGTGTCACCTTTGAGCGAACCGCGAGGCTCTGTCGGGAGTGGACCATGGGAAACGTCGCCGATCTTGGCTTCCTCCTGCCGCGCCACGGGCCGCGGTCCGTCAGGCGCCGGGACGGCGCGGTTCGCTCGGCCACGAATCCGGCTTCACGGCCCAAGGCGGCGCTCACGACAGCGCCGCCGCGGCGCGCCCACGAACCGGCTCAGACCATGGGTCTCTCGGTTCTCCTGCGGGAGGCGTCGTTCGGCCGGGCGTTCGATCGCGCAGCGCGCGAACTGGCCGGGTGGCTGGAGATCACGCCGCATGACGCCGGAGCGCGCCTGGACTTCGCAAGCCTGCTGCTGCTCGCCGGGGATCGGAAATCCGGCCTTGAAATGCAGGCCATGGCCCTCGCGCAGACCCAGGTCTACCGACGGGTCTTCGGGAACGGCCGCGGCTTGCGCGTGCTGGCGTTCCTGGCCCCTGGCGACCTGGCGGCCAACACCCCCTTGGACTACCTGCTCGAAGCGTCGGATGTCGACTTGACCCTGGTCTACTGCAACGGGCCGCCGCCGGCGTTCGAGGACCTCCCCGACCACGACGTCGCCATCCTCGCCGTCAACCGGTCCGAGGAAACCGCCGATCTGCTGTCGCAATTGCAGGGCGTCTTCGACGACTGGCCGCGGCCGGTGGTCAACGGCCGGCCCGAGCGGATCGCCGCGCTGACTCCCAACCGTCTCTCCGCCACGCTGGCCGGCCACCGGCGGTTGGCGTGCCCCGACACCCGGCGCCTCTCGCGCCGACGGCTGCTCGCAGCGACCCGCTCGACCTCGCCGGAGCCATGGGACGGCCCGCTGTTTCCCGTCGTGATCCGCCCCGTGGCGGCGGAGACCGGCCGACAGCCCGAAAAGGTCGATCTGATCGGGGCATTGGACGCCTGCCTCGCGCAGATCCCGGACGGCGACGTCGAGGTGGCCGCCTTCTACGACTACAGCGGCCAGGATGGTCTCTTCCGCAAGTTCCGAGTCGCGGTCATCGACGGCAAGCCGCACATCGACCATGTCGCGGTCTCACCTCACTGGCGGGCGCGCTACTGCAGCCTCGCGAGCCTGGACTGGGGCCTGGGCGATCGCACCCAGGAGGCGCGCCTGATGGCGACCTTCACCGAAACCTTCGCCCTCCGTCACCGCGTCGCCTTCGACACCCTCGTCGAGGCGGTTCAGCTCGACTATTTCGACATCGACTGCGCCGAGAGCATCGACGGGCGCCTGCTGGTCTTCGAGGCCGGTGTGGCGATGCTGACCCACGCCGCCGATCCGCCCCATCTGCACGCGATGAGAGCGCCGGCCGCCAGCAGGATCTCAGCGGCGTTCGTGGCGGCCCTGACCGCACGGGCGGCGCGGCGGGCGGACGCACCTTCAGACCTCGGCGCTGCCCGCCCTGTTGCAGCTTGCGGAGTGACAGCCTCGTCCGCACTCGCCGCCGGACCGACAGGCCGGACAGCGCCCGAGCGGGCCGGAGCCGACGGGTCAGCTGTCTCGCCTCAGGAATAAATCCGCGCCGGCCAAGGTCTCCTGAGTATGCGGCCTGCCCGACGCCGGGCGTAAGGACCGCGGTGGAGCCTACCCGATGAACGACGTCGCGCAGTTCAAGCCGATCGCCCAGCCCCGGACCATCGCGCCTGTGCTTCGCTTCGACCCGGTCACCATCGCGCTGCATTGGGCGACCGTCGTCCTGCTGGTCACCATGTTCGCCAGCATCTGGAGTCGGGGCTTCATCGGCGAGGACACGCCGGCCGGCGCCGATCTCTTGACGCTCCACCGGTCGGCCGGCGTGACGCTTTGGGTCCTGGCCTTCTGCCGGCTCGGATGGCGGCTGACCTTTGCGCTGCGGCCGCCGCTGCCGGTGAGCGTCGCGCCCCTGCAGGCGCGCGCCGCCGCCATCACCGAGGGCGGGCTCTATCTCCTGCTGCTGGTCCAGCCGTTCACCGGCTTGATGCAGACCTTCGCCCGCGGCCGACCCTTCCAGCTCTTCGGATTCGAGGCTCCGCAGGTGATGGCCCGGGACAAGGGCCTCGCCATGATCTTCCACCAGGTCCACGAACTGGCGGCCTGGCTGCTCCTCGGCCTCATCGCCTTGCATGTCGGCGCCGCGCTGCTGCACGGCGTCATCCTCAAGGACGGCGTGCTGCAAACCATGCTCCCCCGCCGTCGTCCCCACGCCTCGCCGCGCGGCGCCGCTGCGCCGCACCATGACGGCGCGTCAGGGCCGAGACGGGCCTGAGCCATCCCATTCGCCGCCGCCCAAGACCGGACGTGGCGGCGGCGAAGAGGGGGCGTCGCTTCCCGGCGCCCCCTCACCCTTCAGGCGCACTTCCGGGCGCCTCTTCTGCCGGGCGCGGCGAGAAATCTTCCCCGCCGGGAATAAAGCGCCGGGCTCGCGCGTCATCTTAGCGACAATGAACGGAGAGACTTTCTCATGAGCGACCATGACAATGCCGGCGAGGACCGCCGCGGCTTCCTGAAATGCATGGCTTGGGCCGGGACCGGCGCCCTGTTCACCGCCAGCGGCGGCCTGCTGAGCTCCATCAGCCTCGACGAGGCGGTGGCCGCCCCCGCGGCGGCGAAGGGCTTCACCTTCCTGCAGATCAGCGACAGCCACGTGGGCTTCAACAAGCCCGCCAACCCGGACTCGGCGGCCACCTACAAGGAGGCGGTGAGCAAGATCATCGCCATGCCGGTGAAGCCCGACTTCATCATCCACACCGGCGATATCACCCAGCTGTCGAAGGACCAGGAGTTCGACGACGCCGATCAGATCATCAAGGCCGCCGGCCTGCAGGTCTTCCACGTCCCCGGCGAGCACGACATGCTCGATGAGGGGGCCGGTAAGGCCTACCTCGACCGTTTCGGCAAGGGGACCAAGGGCGCGGGCTGGTACAGCTTCGACCACAAGGGCGTGCACTTCGTGGCCCTGATCAATGTGGTGAACCTGAAGGCCGGCGGCATGGGCTCGCTCGGCGCCGACCAGCTGGCCTGGCTGGAGAAGGACCTGGCCGGACGCCCGTCGTCGCAGCCGATCGTGGTCTTCGCCCACATTCCGCTCTGGACGGTCTACGCCGACTGGGGTTGGGGCACCGACGACGCCACCCAGGCGCTTTCCTACATGAAGCGGTTCGGCTCGGTGACGGTGCTGAACGGCCACATCCACCAGATCACCCAGAAGGTCGAAGGCAATATCGCCTTCCACACCGCCCGCTCGACCGCCTTCCCGCAGCCGGTGGGCGGCCAGGGGCCGTCGCCGGGACCGCTGAAGGTGCCGACCGAGCAGCTGCATTCGATGCTGGGGATCACCACCGCCACCTTCGTGCGCGGCAAGGCCCCGATCGCGCTGGTCGATCAAACCCTCGCGACCTGACCCCGACAGCCATTTCAGAGACGGATACCCTTATGTTGAAAACCTTCAAGGTGGGCGCCCTGGCGCTCACCCTCAGCCTTGGCGTGGTCGCCGCCGCCGCGATCACCGGCCCCGGCGCCCACGCCGCGGCGGCCGCCGGCCCCACCGTCAATATCGACAACTTCGTCTTCGGGCCGGAGGCGCTCACCGTCCCGGTCGGGACCACGGTGACCTGGGTCAACCGGGACGATATCCCCCACACCGTGGTGGCCAACGACAAGAGCTTCAAATCCAAGGTGATGGACACCGACGAGAAGTTCTCCTTCACCTTCACCAAGCCTGGTGAGTTCGGCTACTTCTGCTCGCTTCACCCGCACATGGTGGGCAAGGTGATCGTGAAGGCCGCCTAGCAACCTAGGGGCGTATGGCGATGTCCGAGCGCAAACCCTTCTTCAGACCGCGGCTAGCGGCTGACGGCGCGGCCGCTTCGGACCGCGCCGCCGAGGCGGAGCAGGCTCGTCAGTTCCGTGAACTGGTCCTGCCGCACCTGGACAGCGCCTACAACTTCGCCCGCTACCTGACGCGGGACGCCGGAACCGCGGAGGATCTCGTCCAGGACGCCTTCCTCCGCGCCTTCCGCGCCTTCCCGGACTACCGCGGCGGCGCGCCGAAGGCCTGGCTGTTCGCCATCGTCCGCAATTGCTTCTTGAATTCGGCGCGCGCCCGCAAAAGCTCGTCGGCCGTCCTGGTGGAGGAATGTGAGCTGTCGGACGCCCAGTCGCTGGCCCTGGCCAATATCGCTGACCCCGATCAGGACACCCCCGAGGACGAACTGATCCGTCAACGCGACGCGGCGGCCTTGCGCGCCGTCATCGAGAACCTGCCCGAGCCGTTCCGCGAGACCCTGGTCCTGCGCGAGCTCGAAGAGCTCAGCTACAAGGAGATCGCCGCGCTGACATCGGCGCCGATCGGCACGGTGATGTCGCGCCTGGCGCGGGCGCGCCAGATGCTCTGCGACATGTTGCTGCCGGGGGGCGACCCGAACAACTCCGGACTCCGGGAGATCCTGCCATGAGCGCCTGCCTCGACAAAACCATCCTGCTGCAGGGCCTGGTCGATGCTGAGCTCGACGCCGTCAACGCCGCTGCGTTCGAGACGCACCTCAAGACCTGTGAGGGTTGCCACGCGGACTTTCTGCGGATGCTGGCCCTGCGCGAAGCGGTCACCGCGCCCAGCGTCACCTATCGCGCCCCCCAGCGCCTTCGCGACAATATCGAAGCCATGCTGAGCGCCCACGAGAGCGCCGCTCTGGCCGTCGCGCGACCGACCCGCGCGCGCGTCAGCCCCTGGAACATCGGCGGGGCCGGCGGTCTGTTGGCGGCCGGCCTGGGCCTCATGCTGATCGTGCCGCAGATGGCCGACAATGGCCTGGAGCGCCAACTGGTGGCCAGCCATGTGCGCTCGCTGCTGGTCAATCACCTGACCGATGTGGCGACCGCCGACCAGCACGTCGTGCGGCCCTGGTTCAACGGCAAGGTCGACGTGGCCCCGCCGGTGCCGCAGCTGGCCGACCAGGGCTTCCCGCTGGTCGGCGGCCGGCTGGACTACATCGACGGACGCGTGGCCCCGGCGATCGTCTACAAGCGCCGGCTGCACACGGTGAACCTGTTCGCCTGGCCGGCCGATGAGCGGCTGTTCAATGGCGGCAAGACCGTGCGCCGCGACGGCTACACCGTCGAGGAATGGACCGCCGGCGGCCTGCGCTATGCGGCGGTCTCGGATGTCGATCCGAAGGAGTTGAAGCTGTTCAAGGCCGCCTTCGAGGCCCATTCTCCGGATCCCTCACACTAGGCTCAGCCGCAGTGTTTCGAACGTGCGGCCGACGGCCAGGTTCAAGCGGAACCGGGCCTCGCGAAGGGTTTCCGACCGAACCCCCTCACCGACCCGATTGGGCCCGCGCCAGAGCGGCCTCGAGGGCGGGGTCGCGACCGGCGACATAGTCGGCATAGGTTATGTCGATCGGCGTGTCGGGGCTGATGGAGCCCACTGCGACCCCGTGGAACATCGCCGGCCAGTAGCATTTGGACCGGTCGGTGCAACCGTGCGCCCAGTCATGAAAGCCGTCGGTATAGTGGAGCGGCAGCTTGGACGCCGGGGCCTGCAAGGTCTGGCCCTCCGACCAGAACCACAGGTTGTCCGAAGCCTCCTCGCCGACGATGGTGGTCCGGCCGTGCGTCCCGGCCTTCAACAAGGCGGTGAAGACGATCGCCGCCGAATTGGTGGCCCGGCCAGTGATGACGTAGACGTGGCCGCGCGGCCCGATCAGTTGGACTAGCTCCGTCGTCAAGTTGGTGATGTTCAGGAAATTGCCGCCACCGTTGTAGCGGAGATCGACAACCACATCGGTGGGTGTGTGGCCGGACTTGAAGGCCTTATCCACGATCAGATAGGCCTTGAGCTGGACCGCGAACGCGTCGTCCGTGTAGGGCGAAAGGCTGGTGCTGCGCACATAGAGCACGCGGTCGTTCTCAAGCGACGTCGCCGTGAGCTCGTCCGGCGCCTGCAGGTAGAGCGGCAGGGTCGGCAGGCGATCCAGCACATGCGGCCAGGGGTTCGGTCCCTTGCCCGGGACCATGCTCTGGCGCCAGGTGGGCGAGGCGGCCGCCGGATCGGGCGTCGGCGCTACGCCCAGAACCCGAGTGACCATACGCCCGTCTGGCAGCTGCAAGTCGAGGGTCGCGGCGCCGCGATCCGCCAGGCCCACGGCCTCCAGCACCTCCATACGCGTCAGCCAGCTGGGCGTCAGGAAGCGATGGCGCGCGTTGGTTCCGGAAATGTATTTGGCGACGCGCCGCCCCGCTTCGGGGACGGAGACGCCGCCGATGCGCAGGATCTTCGCCCCAAGCAGATCGGCCTGCGAAGGATGAGCGCGGGTGATCATGGCGCCTTCGGGAAACAGCCAGAACGAGACAGGCAGGCTGTGGAAGAGGTCCGGTTCGCCCAGGTAGTCGCTCTGGGTGTGGTCGTTGCCGGACATCGCCTGGGCCTCGGAAAAGACCAGCGCCAGTTCGGTGCGCTCCATCGGGCGGGCATGGGCGATCTGGTCGCCAAGGAAGGCCAGCATCCTGGTTCGCGCCTCGGGGCTGAAGCTCCGCTCCCGCACCGCCCAGACGTCGCGGGCGAAGGTCAGGTCCTGCACGACGGATGGCGCCGGCAACGGCTCGGCCGCGGCCGGCGTCGCCATCAGACATGCGGCGACCAGGCCGTACAGAACTCCGCGGACCATAGATGACTTCCCCTCGCCCCTTGAGCGACGCTTAGCGATCACCTCGCATCGGAGCCCATTAATTCGACTTCATATTCCGGGCGAGGCGCGTCATGCCGTTCGATGGTCAAGGCGCCGCCGAGGCTGGCCGTCAGCTCACGGATGACCTCTATCGGCGTGGAAAAGGCTGGACAGAGCGCCGGCGGCGAAGAGCGTTTGCATCAAGATGACCCCCTTCCCCTCGACCCTGTCCGGCTTGAACAGCCCTAGTCGCTTCGAGACCAGCGCTCCCGCCCCGGCGCCTATCGCATCCGGGCGGAGCGGACGCGGCGAGGCGCCGCAGGACGGTGCAGCTCAGCGGGGCGGTTCGCCATCGCGCCGGGCATCGCTGCGGTGATCAACGCCCGGATCGCGTCGAGTTCATCGAGGGCGTCCTGCCGGCCGTCGCCGGCCAGCTCCAGGAGCTCCTCAACCGCGCGCAGGGTGCGCGTCCTGGTCGACGGCCGCCCGCCGAACCGCCGCTGGAGGCGACGGGCCCGCCGCTTCAACACCTCGGTGAGATTCGTCTCGTCGAGCCAGATCGCAAGATCCTCGCGCAGGCCAAGCGGCGATCCGTTGATCCGCGAGGCGATCCGCTGCACGGCCCCGCTCTCGTGGGCGAACTCGATCAGGGCGCGCGCCTCTGAAGCGCAGCGCTTGAGGGTGGTCGCCGGAATGCCGCGATCGGCGGCCAGCTCGGCCGTAGCGGCCTCAAGGTAGCCCGCCGGGACGACGCGCTCCGTCACATCCAGGAACAGCGCGAGTTCGGCGATGTCCTTCGCGAAACTGCGGTTTCGCGCACCGGCGCTGGAGTAGGTGGCGACGGCCGAGGCTGGCATTGACGGATCGCGCATAGCTGCGCCGCTCCCGGACACGAAATCGCCGACTATTTACCCGCTGAACCGCGCCTTAGTCTTTCAATTTATCTAGTATTTTCATGACTTTATTCCACTTTCTCCGGGAATAAAATCGACCGCTCAAGGTACGCCCTTCCCTCACCGGCGGCGTGGCGGCCAGTCCACATTGGGCCGCCATGAGCCGCACAAAGAAAACGGGCGGCGGATTGCTCCGCCGCCCGCGCTCTTTGGGGCGTATCGGTCGACTTAGAAGTCGGCGCTCAGGCCCACGAAGACGAAGCGGCCGAGCGTGTCGTAGACCTGCGGGAAGGTGTTGCCGCTGCAAACCGTGCCCGGGCAGTTGGTGCCCACCAGCGGCGGGTCCTTGTCGAACACGTTGTTCACGCCCACCCGGAAGTTCAGGTTGTTGTGGATCGTGAAGTTCGCCGTCAGGTCGATGTAGTTCTGCGAGGGCAGGGTCTGCTCGATGGCGAACTGGTTGCCGGGGTTGTTGAGCTGCGGGTCGGACTGGAAGGCGTCCAGCGTGACCTTGGCGAAGTAGCGCCATTGCGCCGAGAAGCTCAGTTGCTTGATCCAGTCGCCGTAGCTGTAGGGCGTGTTCCACGTCACCCGCGAGGTGTGGCGCCAGGCCGGAGCGGGCTCACCGCAGGTCAAGCCGTAGAGGCCCTTGCAATCGAAGCTCGCCCCGCCCGGCAGGGGTTGCGTCTGCAGGGTGTCGAGCCAGGTGCCGACCAGCTTGGCGGACAGGGAGCCGTTGTCGCCCAGCCCGATGGCCGACAGGTCGGTGTGATATTCCAGGTCGACGTCGACGCCGCTGGTTTTCAGCGAGCCGGTGTTCAGGGTGGTGTCCTGCACGAAGCCCTGGTTGGACAGGAACAGGGAGCCGTTCGCGTCGCGGTGCACCAGGTTGCAGAAGGTCGGATTGGCGGTGTTGACGCACTGGTTGAGGATCAGCGTCGCGCCCAGGCCGGCGATAAAGTGGTCGACCTTGATGTTGAAGTAGTCGACCGACACCGAAAGGCCCGGGGCGAACGCCGGACGGAGCACGAAGCCGGCGGTGTAGGTGTCGGAGAGTTCCGGATTCAGGGTCGGGTTGCCGCCGGTCAGGCCGTTATACTGGTTGGCCGGGTTCTTCTCGATGCCCACGACCTGCGCCGGGGTCAGGTGGAAGATGTTGGCGCAGGTCTGAACCAGCGGGTTGGCGGCGGTGAGGCCGGCGCAGGGGTCGGCGTTGCCGTCGAGGACGACGTTCTGCGGCGCGAACAGTTCGTTGATGTTCGGCGCGCGGACGGCGCGGTTGTAGCCGGCCCGCAGGCGAACCCCGTCAACGACTTCCCAGTCGCCACCCACCTTGTAGGTGTTGGTGTTGCCCACCGAGGAGTAGTCGGAGAAGCGGTAAGCCAGCTCCAGGGACACATCCTTGGCGAAGGGCATGTCGCTGATCAGCGGGATGCGGGCTTCGCCGAACAGCTCGTAGACGTCGAAGCTGCCATTGACCGGCGGGTTGGCGCCGCCGTTGCCGTCCACCAGGCCGTTCTGAGACAGGAAGTCGGACGTGGAGTCCAGATGCTCGCGGCGGTATTCGCCGCCGAACGCCACGCCCACGCCTTCAGAGGCGTAGGGGCTCTTGATCCCGTAGTCGCCGAGCTTGCCGGTGAAGGCCAGGCTGACCACCCGCTCCTGGGTGTTCTGCTTGGCGAAGCTGGGCGCCTGCAGGAAGTTCGCCGCGGCGTTGCTGATGGTCTGGCTGCTGAAGATGTTGATCGGCACGCAGCCCGCGTCGGCGCCGGGGGCGCAAACCGGACCGTTGGGACCGGCCACCGCGTTCAGCGCCTGGTTCTCGCGCGCCAGGTTGAAGTTGCCGGACTGGTTGTTGTTGTCCGCCACCGAGTTGAGCAGCATGTAGCCGTCGTAGTTCCAGGTCTTTCCCAGGTCGCCGCGCAGGCCCAGCACGATCCGGTAGTCCTCGTGGCGGAAGGTCTGCAGGCGGCCGGTCCCCTCGCTGGGCAGCAGGCGGCGGGCGACGGTGCCGCTGAAGATACCCGCCGGGTTGGTGGCGCAGGTGCCGCCGCCGGTGGCCGCGGTCGGGACCAGCACGCCCCTTTCCTGGGCGGTCAGGAACGGGTTGGCGCAGTCGATGGTATGGGTCCCGGCGAAGATGCCGCCCGAGGCGATCTGCTCGGTGGAAGTGTCGTCCAGGAACATGGTGTCCATGTACGCGTCGGCCCACGGCGCGATCTGGTAGTGGGCGAAGGCGCCGAGGCTGTAACGCTCGTCAGGCCGGACGAAGAAGTTCGTCGGGCCGAAGTTGAAGACGTCGGTGGTCGCGTTGCGCGGCCGCAGCGTGTTGAAGGTGGTGGGGTCGATGGTGAAGTTGCCGACCCGGGCCGGGAAGGAGGTGCCCGAGCCTGAGCAGGTGAAGCCGGCGGCCGTCGTGGCGAGGGTGCAAGCCGAGAAGTCGCGGTCGGCCTGCAGGATCGGGTTGTTCTGACGGTAGGTGGCGTAGGCGGTGACGTTGCCCTTACCGTCCGGCGCGTTGGCGCCGAGGATCATGGTCACCTGCGAGCCCTCGCCCTCGAAGAGGCTCTTCTGCGGAAGCGCGAACTCGGACGGGATAATCCCCGTCTTCTGCGCGGCCAACAGGGCGTTCTGGCCGGTCGAATTGTTGTTGTCGTGCTGGTAGCCGTTGTACTCGGCGTCGAGGCGCACGCCTTCGAAGTTCTTCAGCATGATGAAATTGACGACGCCGGCGACCGCGTCGGCGCCGTAGGTGGCCGAGGCGCCGCCGGTCAGCACGTCGACCCGCTCGACCAGGGCCGAGGGGATGAAGTTCAGGTCAGCCGGGGTCGGCTGCGCGCGGCGGCCGTCGATCAGCACCAGGGTGCGGGCGGCGCCCAGGTCCCGCAGGTTCACGGTCGCGGTGCCGTTGGAGCCGTTGTTGATCGAGGAGCCCTGGCCGGCGAACACCTGCGGCAGGGAATTGGTGAGGTCTTCGATCCGGGTGACGCCCTGGGCCTTGATGTCGGCGTTGCCGACCGTGGTGATGGGCGCGATGGAGGTGAGGTTCGGCGACGGGATCCGCGTGCCGGTGACGACGATCTCCGCCACGTCGCCGCTCGCCGCGTCCGCCGCGGCCGCGAAGGCCTGGCTCGCGGACAGCCCCAGGAAGGCGACGCCGCAGATCATCGAAGAGGCCAACAGGCGCTCACGCGTATTTTGCATTTTCAAGATCAGCATCCTCCGGCGGCAACCCGCCGAAGGCAGGTCCGCATCCCACAATTTGCCCACCGGCGCCGTGAGCGGCTCCGATTGCGCCGTAGGTATGTGCGACTTTATTTGGAGGTCAACGTCGTTTCATCAGTTCTATCCGACCGAATTCCAGACATGTCGCATATTAGTCACATCGATATGAAGAGTTATAACAGTAACTCATGTTCATATAACAGCATTCATTGATCCCATATCGGTCTATAATTCGTATGTGAACTTCAATCCTGGCAATGTCGTCTTTGATTGAGGTTACATTCGTAACATATATCTATCGTACCTGCGTGAGATTGAACGCTGTCATCGCCGACGTGTCCGCCGTTGGCGCCACGACTATTGCTTGGCATATTCCGGATATACAGGCGCAATTTTGCTATAACTACTTCTCGTAAATCCCGTAATCTTCTTATTTTTGGTCTAAATAAAATACACTTGGGAACAATACTTTCTTGTGTTCTTCATGGCGGTTCACGGCGACCTTTTGGAACCACCCCGAAGCGGCCGTGGTTCGTGGCGTCGCCGCCGGGGCGAAGCGGCGTCTCCCGCCAGACAGAAGCCCTGCAGGCGACTGTGGCCGTCGGGACGCAATGGCGGAGATCGGCTGGCGCCTGCGCCGATCGAAGGTCCGAGGCGTTCGGCGCGCGCGCCGACGGTTCGCGAGGGGTCAAGGGGTCGGCCGCGTCCCTGTCAGCGAGTGACCGCAGGACATTCGGCCGGCGGCGTCCGCCGGGCGGCCCCGGGAATAGAACCCACGCCGCGGTGGTCGTTATGTCAGGCGCCTGGCGGCCGCTTCTGCAGCCTGGACGCGGGCGGCGCTCATCTCCGGATGGGCTTCGTGCGTCGCAGATCTCTCGCCCGGCCCTCAAACCAGCGAAGGAGCCGCCATGCGCGTGCAGGACCTGATCAAGACCAAGGGCGACATCGTCATCACCGTCGTGGATACCATCCGCATCCACCACGCCGCGCGGGTCATGCATGAGCGCGGCGTCGGCGCGCTGGTCGTGCTCACAGCCACCGGCCAGTTGAAGGGGGTGCTCTCGGAGCGCGAAATCGTTGTGGCCGTGGCCGACCATGGCCGGTACGCGCTTGAAGAGCCGATCGCGGAACTGATGCCAGCCAACCGGCCCACCGTGGGACTGACCGACAGCGTGCGTGACGCGATGACGATCATGACGGAGCAGCGCGTCCGCCACTTGCCGGTCCTGAACGACGGACGGGTGGTCGGCCTGATCAGCCTCGGTGACACGGTGAAGGCGCGCCTCACCGAAAAGATCGCCGAGAACGAAGTGCTGCAGGACATCGCCCGCTGGCCGGTCCCAGCGGTCGCCTAGCGGGCCCAGGCGTCGGGCCGCCGGTGGGCGGGCCCGGCGCCTACTGGGCGAAGGTCCGTTCGGGGCCCCGCATCGCTCACCTCCGCGGCGCGTCCGGGCGCCCAGGGGTCGTCGCCATCACACACGGTCGATGTCCAATTCCCGTGGACGCGCCGAACGATCCGACGGTTGAGGTCACAGGTCAGAAAAAAGGCGCGGGACTCCCCTGGGGTAGACAGGAGTCCCGCGCCAGTCGTCTGGGCCAAGAGCTTTGGGGGCGAGCGGACCAGATTGGCGGACGATCGGAGAGATCGTTGAAGAGGATGACGCGGGACGCCCGGCTGGCTTCTAATGGGCGCCCCGCGCCCTACCCGGCTCGGATGTAGGGACGGGACCGGGCCAGGTGCGGTCTCAGCGATCGGTCGGGTGACCGCTGGCGCGCGGCGTTGGGGCAGGAACCCGATGACGGTTCGAAGTGGTCGACGTGGCTCAAGGTCTCGGCCCCAATGCGATACTCACTAGGGAAGACACCCGGCGCCGCCGACTTATTCCCGATGCGCCGCCATCACAGGAATTGCGGTCTCTCCCGCGCCAATTGAGCCCTGCCCGACCCCTGCGCCTCCCGACCGGCTGGGAATAAAGGCCCCGCGCCGCGGGTCTAGATGGCGAGGGCGGGCGCACTGATGCGGCCGCCACCGTTGCCTTGGGAGGGGCGATTTCGATATGAGCGAGCGCAAACTGACCGGTCTTCGCCGTCGCCTCCTCTGGGTGGCTCTTGCGGTGGTCGTGGTGCTGGCGATTCCCGCGGGCGCGGCGCTCTTCATCTATGACGGCGTCTACGACATCGGCGCCGACGCGCCGCACACCAAGCCGGTGTTCTGGGCGATCAGCCAGCTGCGCGACCGTTCGATCGCGGTTCGCGCCCGCGGGATCGCACCACCCGCCGACCTGGCCGCGCCAAGCCGGATCGCCACGGGCGCCGGTCTCTACGACAAGCTGTGCACCAGCTGCCACCTCGCGCCGAAAATGAAGAAGACCGACCTGAGCAAGGGCCTCTATCCCAAGCCGCCGCCGCTCGCCTACGGCACCGACCTGACGCCAAGCCAGGAATTCTGGATCCTGAAGCACGGCATCAAGCTGACCGCCATGCCGTCGTGGGGCCGCACCCACAGCGACGACGAGCTCTGGGACATCGTGGCCTTCCTGAAGAAGATGCCGGATATGGACCCA
>Ga0209166_10002367_pt1 | contig 14476 bp, 12 predicted proteins | sample Coa_R1_3_FD_187151 | JGI IMG/M metagenome (GOLD analysis project Ga0209166, IMG submission 187151) | Surface soil microbial communities from Centralia Pennsylvania, which are recovering from an underground coalmine fire - Coalmine... | ecosystem: Environmental > Terrestrial > Soil >... | reverse complement strand
AAGACTTGGGCAGGGCGGCGGCCGGGCTCACTCTGACTATTTCTTCTTCAGAAATCGACTCAACACCACTGGGGGTTCCGGCAGGCTCAGTTTGTGGTCAGTCTTGAGGCCCATGCGCGGCTTGTCGAACTGGTTGCAAGCCGCTGCGAGAGATTGTACACCGGGCCGGGCAGAACCGCGCGGCCGGCAGCGCGCGAACGTGGCCAATGGCGGCCCTTGATCGAGTCGGCCGATAAACGGCGCACACGCTCCCACGTCGCGCTCGGCCGCAACAGGGCGACGCGCCGGTGCGCCCCTGCGCGCAAGGTGCAGCGGCGTGACAGCGGTCTCTATTTATCGGCCGGTTTTCGGCGGCTCTTCCGCAGGACGACCACCAGGGCCACCGCGAATGCCAGCAAGATCGTCAGCGCCAACACCCACAAGCCCGGAAAGGAGGCTGATGCAGTGGGTGTGCTCGTCGCGGCGGGAGTTCCAGTGCCGGTTGTTGTCGCGGCTGCGGTGCCGGTGGCAGTCGCGGTGGGCGAGGTCCTGCCCAGCGCCAAGACAAACAGGGTGACGGATTGGGGGGGATAGTCGGCGGTGAAACCCCCGCTGGTCACTGCCTGGTCGGCCTGGTGGACGATATGCTGGAGGTCAGCCGCGCTGTAGCGATAGACCGCGGCCTGGGAGCCGGGCGCGAAGCCGCTCACGCCCAGGCTGCTGGTCAGGGCCTGGGTCAGGCTCTTGTTAATCACCATAATCGTCAGCGCCCCATCGCTGCTGCGCGTCGACGCATAAACCGCCAGCTGTGACTGATCGGCGCTGGAGGCTTGCACGCTGGTGTCGCCAAAGCGATGTTGGGCGCCGTCATAGTTGCGGTACAGGCGGAAGGCATAAGCCCCCGGCTGGCTGGAGGTCGGCGCAGCCCACAAGGTAGCCAGGTCCAGCCCCTCGCGGCCAAAGATGCCCAGCACATCAGCCTGGGCCACGGCGCCGTTGATGTTGTCGAGTGCGCCCCAGTTGTACTCGCTAATGGCCAGTTGGGTGCCGGGATAGTCGTTGGCCACCCAGGTTTTCATGCGGGGTATGAGTTGGACGTCGTCGTTAATCCAGCTCTCGTCCTGATAAGTCGGATCCCACAAGGAGCGCGTCGAGCGCAGGCGCAGTTCCTGCGTCGCCGCCGAGCCGGCTGGCGAGAGGGCCACACCATTGGCTTGCGGATAATAGTGTAGGTCCAGGTAATCAAGCAGCCGCGCGCCGTGCGCCTGGTCATAGGCGCGCATCTGCCGCAGATACCACTCGACGTAGGGGACGTTGCCATGGGCCAGGCGGTCCCGCGGATTGCTCAACCAGGCGCCGCCCGGAGCCCAGTCGAGGGCGGAATAGAAGTATTCTGTCCAACCCCACGCCACCGGGCCCAGCAGCTTGGCGCCCGGGTCGGCAGCTTTAATGGCGGGCGCATAGGCCAGGGTGCGCGTGAGCATCTCGTCGTAGCTCACCGGCTGCGGGTGCACGTCGCGCTGGGTGGTCGACCAGAGCATGGGCTCGTTATCGAGGTCGTAGAATTTCACGCCGCCGCTGCCGGCCGCGCCATACTTGCCCGTCAGGTGATTGATCCAGCCGGTCACGAAGGTCGGGCTGATGTCGAGGCTGGTATCGAGCGGGTTGTTGCCGATGACCCGGGTGGTGCCGTCTGGCTTAACCCCGTTGCCGCAATTCGGAGCGTCGGGTGCCGTGGTCTGCTGGGCGCCATAGCTGCCCGTGTTGAAACCGCAGTTGCGCGGGTTGGCACCGCGCGGGCCCTTAGGCGTCCAGCCGATGAGCGGCACGGTGAGCAAGGTGTCACTGCCGGTCGATAAGTCCTGATCGACAAACTGATCGCTGGACGAGCCGTTGGGCAGGTTCTGCGGGTTGGCGTTGGCGTTGTCAATGTTTTCAAAGTACCAGTCGCTGGCATGATTGCTGATGTCCAACTGCCAGTTGTAGCGGGTGGTGGCGTTGCCACCCCACCGGTTCACCGGCAGATCGATGTCGGCGGCCAGGGTCGGGTCGGCAAAGTTCATGCCGTAGATATCGGGGCTGATGGCGTGCTGCCCGGCCGCGGCATTTACCATCAGGGCCGGGCCGACGCCGGGTGCGGAGGTTGGCATGGCAAAAGCCAGGCCCAGCAAGACGAGCGGCAAGACCAGGACGAGCGCCGCCCTCGGAAGTAATCGTCTAGCGAACATACGACAGCGTTGGAGTTAGGTAAGAAGCGCGCCTAAAGCGGTCTCCGGTCGATTGCTGGCATATCCCACTGGGTTTTGTGCGCTGAATAGTCATTCAACCCTTCAATCAAAGCGGAAAGCGCTCGAGCGTACCCAATGGGGCGCCTGGGGCTAGCGTACCACACGAGTGCCCCCTTCGGGACAGCGACGACCAGAGCGCAAGATTGGCGCGCTGCCCACACCGGCACTCCCGGCCCAGCGCTGCCCTGTTGGCTTCCAGAACGTATAAAGAATGTGACAAATTTGTAACAATGAACACCGTGTGGGAGGACTTCGGTACTGATTGAGCGATTCAATTGTATATTGATGTACGCGGTCATCCGGGCGTTGCTGAAGCATCGAGTGCTCATTTCGCGGCTGCGCTGAACGAGGCGCAAATTGACCGGCATCGAGCAGAGCATTTGGTGAGCTTCGCAAGGTTCGTTTGTCTCGCACGGGCGCCACGCCAATGTAAGAGCGCGATGCAAACAACTGGTGGTGCCTCAGTCGGTTGAGATAAGGGTATTCCGATGGCGATGTTGACAACTGCACCCTCGTTGCTGACGGCCGGTGGCGGGCGGCCCAAAGTCCTGGTCGTTGATGACGATGAGCCCATATTGCGGCTCATTGCGCTAGGCCTTGAGAAAGCTGGCGCTGAAGTCTGCCTGGCAACCTCGGGTCGCGAGGCGCTGCGCTTGGTTTTCGATGAGCGCCCGAATGTTGTTCTGCTCGATATTAGCATGCCGGCTATGGATGGCTGCATGGTCTGCGAGCGGTTACGCGACCTGTCGGACATGCCGATCATCATGGTGACCGCCTTCGACACGGCCGATAATGTCACCAAAGCCTTCGCCGCTGGGGCCGACGACTACATCGCCAAACCTTTTCAAATCTCAGAGTTGTTAGCCCGCGTGCAAGTGGGTCTGCGCCGCGCCGGCCACAGTGACAGACATGACGAGACGTTGGTCCTGGGCCATGGCGAACTAATCATCGACCTGCGCCGGCATAGAGTCTCGGTCGGGCAGCGCGAAATCCATCTGACACGCACAGAATTCGAGTTGTTGACGTTTATGGCCCGCCATCGCGGGCGTGTACTGAGCCACGCGACCTTGAATCAGGCCGTCTGGGGAGATGAGGACAGTGTTGACCTGGATAATCTGAAACACTTCGTCGGCACGCTGCGCCGGAAGATTGAACCCGACCCGGGCCACCCGCGCTGGATTATGAACGAACACGGAATTGGCTACATTCTAACATTGGATTGAACTGGTGCTGGTGAAGCTTGTGCCACGCGCTTGGGCGCTGGCCAGGTTTGGCCGCGGCAAGTGGGCTGGTAATTGTATGAGTTTCGGTAAGGTTTTGATCGCGGACAGCGACCGCGCGGTGGTGCAGGCCATCGAGGCTCAGATCAGGCCGCTTGGTTTGGAGCCGCTCTGGACGCCCGATGGGCAGCAGGTCATCGACAGCTTTATCCGTCGCCGCCCCGAGGCCGTGATTCTTAGGGATCGGCTGCCCGACGCCGATGGCTGGGAAATGGCAGAATTGATTCGAGCGATCAGTGATGCGCCGATCATCATGCTCTCGGACACGCCCGATCGCCTCACGCGCCAGCGAGCGCTCCAGGTGGGGGATGATATCCTGTCACCACCTTGGCGCTGGGAACGTCTGCCCGCTCGCCTGGATGCCTTGCTCAAGCGGCCGCGCAGTTCGGCCGAGCCTCCACCCGATCGCTATGACGACGGTTATCTGATGGTTGACCTCAGCGGGCGGGTGGTTACGCGCCTCGGAGCGACCGTTGATTTGAATTACACGGAATTCAAACTATTGAGCTGCTTTGTGGCCCATCCAAACCAGGCCCTCAGTTATGGTCAGCTACTGCAAAGGGTCTGGCTCCACGGCTACCTTAAGGCCAGGTCGGATGTGAGCCAGCATGTCCGGTACCTGCGGCAGAAAATCGAGATCAACCACGCTCGTCCAGTCTACTTCCGGTCGATCCGCGGCATTGGGTATCTCTTCTCATCTGGTCGACACAGCAGCTAGCGTCCGCGCACGACAGTCACGTCGGCTGTGTGCCAGGGCATGGCTGGCGACCTCAGCTCCCGTCGACGGCACGAACAATGTTCACTTTTTCTTCACCAATTTTTCTCCTGTTTCTTCTAGACTGTTGTTATCCTATTGAGCGCCATCAGAAAGCCTCTGATGTTTGGCAATAACGCTATCCCAGCCAGCATCAAACGATCTGGTCGCCCAGCGCCCGGCAACTGTGAAACGCCAACCGGGCGGCGCTGTTTAGCTTGGAAGAGACAGAACCAAGTGGGGGGCAGCGTTGTGTCCAGTGGGACACACTCGCACCGTCAGCCACGCCTGGTTGCCGGCGTTTGCACCTCGACTCAACTCGACTGAAGCGTAGCTCTCGTCCAGGCCCAGCGCACGCCTCCAGCGCTGCGAATGCTCAACCGCCTGTACGCGGCAGGCTAGAGCTTCAGCTGAGTAGATACCAACATGTTCCAGACTGCGATGTCGAAAGGGCGGAGCATACCTGGTCGCCGATCCAGCCTTTCCATTTTGCGCTAACCAACCATTGACATGCTGCCTATCGTCGAAGTGCTGTTGCTGGCCCTCGAGTTGAGCGCTGCTCTGCTGGTGGGCTATTTATTGCTGCTCACCGGCGCGGCCTTGCAGGCACCACGCAGCACGCCGGATATCGGCACGACCGCCAGCCGGTTCCTGATCCTGATCCCGGCGCACAACGAAGAGCGACTGCTGCCGGGACTGTTGGCCAGCCTGGCTCGGCTTTACTACCCCCCGGAGCATGTCCACGTCCACGTTGTTGCCGACAACTGCTTCGATAAGACCGTGGCTATCGCCCGCGCCGCGGGCGTCACGGTCCACGAGCGGCGCGACGTGGCCCGGCCCGGCAAAGGCCCGGCGTTGGATTGGGTTTGGCAGCATCTGCCAGCGGACGAGCTGTTTGACGCTGTTGTCATCCTGGACGCGGATTCGGTGGTATCGGCCAACTTCCTGGCCGTCATGGCCGCCCGGCTCGCGCGCGGCGAGCGTGTGGTTCAGGCTTACTATGCGGTGCATCATTCGCGCCGCTCGTTCGCGGCCGGCATTCGCTTTGCCGCCCTGGCCGCCGTGCACTATCTGCGCCCGCAAGGCCGCATGGTCCTGGGCGGCTCCGCCGGCCTAAAGGGGAACGGGATGATGTTCGCCGCTGGGCTCGCGCAACGCTACCACTGGGCGGCCGAGCTGGCCGAAGACATCGAACTGCACATGCGGATTTTGCTCGACGGTGAGCGCGTCTATTTCGCGCCCGACGCCATGGTTTGGGCCGAGATGCCCGATAGCCTGGCGGCATCGGAATCGCAGCATCGCCGCTGGGAGGTGGGGCGCCTGCGACTGGCTCGCCGCTACGTTCCACATCTGCTAAGCGCCGCTCTGTCCGCGATGCGGTCGGGCCAACCGCGGCGTGCGTTCGTGTTGTTCGACGCCATCATGGAACATCTCATCCCACCTTTCGCCATCTTGGTGGGCGGCAGTGCCCTGCTGCTGTTTGCGGCTCTGCTAGCTGGGGCGGAGTGGGCCGCCGGACTCGTCGCTGTGTCCACGGCGGTTGAAAGGCTAATTCTGCTCAATCTGTTGCTCAGCCTGGGTCTGCTGGCGGGCGAGGCCGGGTACCTTCTGGCCGCGCTGCGGCAGGTGCAGGCGCCGCCGTCTGCCTACTGGCAGCTGATGTACGCCCCAGTCTACATTTTTTGGAAGGTGGGCCAATACCTACGGGCCTGGCTGGGCCAATCTGAGCAGGCCTGGGTGCGTACACATCGCAACGACGTATCCTAAGCCTGGCCCGGCCAGCGGCTTGGGCCGATCCCGTGCTTCGATGACGACACCTCGAAATTCGCCTGCCGTTGAGCGCGCGCCACGCGACAGCCGCTGGCCGACCCTGGACCCGCGCGCTCAGCGGATGGTGGAATTTTTGGCGCAGGGCCCCTATGCCAACTCGCGCGCCCTGCAGCGCCTGCGGCTCACCTTGCTCGTGTGGGTCATCCGCAACAAGCTATCTGAGAATGTAAAGCGTGCCTTTGACGTGGCAGTCGGCGCGGTCGCCCTGTTGGTGATGTCACCGGTCATGCTCATCGCGGCCATCGCCATCCGCCTCGATACGCCCGGCCCAGTCATTTTCTACCAGAAGCGCGTGGGCAAGTGGGGCAAGCCATTCGACTGTTACAAATTCCGGTCAATGTACGTCGACGCCGAGGCGCGCAAGGCAGAGTTGAGCAGCCTGAATGAAGCGGACCAGGTGGTCTTCAAGATCAAGCACGATCCCCGCATCACGCGCGTCGGCTACCTGTTGCGCAAACTCAGCATCGACGAACTGCCTCAATTGATCAACGTCCTGAAGGGCGACATGAGCCTAGTCGGGCCGAGACCGCCAGTGCCCTATGAGGTCAGTCAATACAGTTACGAGCACTTGCAGCGTCTGGATGCCGTACCCGGCATCACCGGCTTGCAACAGGTGTCGGGGCGGAGCGATTTGAGCTTTCGACGGTGGATCGAGCTTGACCTCCAATACATTAACGAGCAGAGCCTGTGGCGTGACATCGGCATCCTCATCCGGACCATCCCGGCTGTGATTTCCGGGAAGGGTGCTTATTGAGGCCCAGTCGAGGAGGTGGCGGCGTGCGCGAATTGGTGATTATCTTGGGTGTGCCGGTAGACAATCTCACGATGGCTGAAGCGCTCGACCAATTTGAGGCCTTCGTCGAATCTGGGCGCATGAATGGGCGCAGCCATCAGGTCGTAACGGTCAACGCCGATTTTGTCAAAAACGGCCTGCGCGACCCGGAGCTGCGCTTCTTGCTGCAAGACGCGGACCTGGCAACAGCCGATGGGATGCCCCTCGTTTGGGGCGCCCGTCTGTTGAACGTGCCGCTCAAGGGACGGCTGGCCGGCGCAGACCTGGTGCCACGACTGGCTGAGCGTGCCGCGCAAAAGGGTTATTCCATCTTCTTGTTGGGCGGGGCGCCGGGGGTAGCGAAGCTGGCTGCGCAGAAGCTGCAAGCGTGCTATCCAGGGCTGAAAATTGCCGGCCTGCTTGCGCCGCCGGTCAGCAGCGTGCTGGAGATGGATAACTCGATCCTTGAAACGATCCGCGCGGCGCGGCCTGACATCCTGCTCGTGGCGTTTGGCAATCCGAAGCAAGAGAAGTGGATCGGCATGTATAAGAAACAGCTATGTGTGCCGGTCATGATGGGCGTCGGCGGCACGCTCGACTTTGTCGCTGGCATGACGCATCGCGCGCCAGGCTGGATGCAGCGCAGCGGCCTCGAATGGCTGTTTCGCCTGATACAGGAGCCGGGACGTCTGTGGCGGCGCTACTTCAGCGACATGGTCATGTTCGGCGCTTTTTTCATCCGACAATGGTGGGTCATGCGTCGGGGCGGCGCCTATGCCGACATGCTGCCCGCCGCCGACCTCGTCCTGGCTAGCCATACCGCAATCATCCGCGTCGCCGGCAGCCTGACCGTGGCCAACTACGGGACATTCAATAGCCTGGTCGAGCAGGCCCTGGCAACGACGCCGTCCATTCTGGTCAATATGGCCGAGATGCGCTTCGTGGATAGCGCCGCCATTGGCAGCCTGGTGCATTTCGCCAAGCGCGCGCGCGATGCGGGCGGAGAGTTGGCGCTCGTGCAGGTTCCTCGGGCCATCCGCACGGCACTATCGATGCTGCGCCTGATCGAGTTCCTGACGATCTACCCCACTATGGAAGCTGCCCTCGGCGCCGCGCCGGCTGGCGACCGCGTGACCGCCCCCGCCCCGGCCGGCGCGTCGAATTCCCGCGCGGCCTTCGCTCATGTGGGCGCCACGCCCTGGATGGTGGTGAAGGCCGCGCGTCGCCTCGACGCGACCACGGCTCCCGACATGATCCGCATTGGCACGGACTCGCTGGCCCAGCACCGCTATTTGATTGTGGATTTGTCCGACACCGTGATTCTCACCAGCGCTGGGCTTTCAGCGCTGGCCCATCTCAACCGGCTGGCTCAGGAACAACATGGCGCCCTGCGGGTGACCGGCTGCTCCACCGACGTGATGCAAGTCATCCGGATGGTGCGCTTCGACAAAGTCCTGGCGCTCTACCGTGACGTTGGTTCGGCCACGGCCTGAGGCCGACGGACCGCTTCACCGACCCCTTTTACGCCGTGCAGCCCATCCTTCTGGCAACTGGTGAAAATCGAACGCTGGCGCCGCTGACAGACGATTTGCCGCCCGCCATGGTGCCGGTCGGTCATCAACCCGTCATGGCCCATGTGGTCGAGACGCTGGCCGCCCAGGGTTTCCGGCGCCTGGTGGTGAGCCTCCATTACCTGCCGGCCACCATCGAAGCCTATTTTGGCCAGGGCCAGCGTTGGGGGGTCACACTGGAGTATGTCGTCCAGCGGCAAGCTTTGGGCACTGCCGGTGCGCTCAAACGAGCCGGCCGGCTTCTAAGTGAGACCATTCTGGTTATTCCGGCCGATAGATTGGTGGATGTGAACATCGCGGCCGCCCTCAACCACCACCGCCGGCACGCCTATGCCGCCACGATCCTGGTCCCGGCCCCCGGTTTCGATGGCCCGGTCAAGTATCCCAACGGCTCCCACGAGACGGACGACGCACACCGGTCAATCCCGCCCGCCGATGTGCCCAACGACCTGGGCATATACATTCTGGAACCATCCGTACTAGACCTTGTCCCGCCATTGCTGCCATTCGACATTCACTGCCAACTCATCCCGGCCCTGGTGAAGGCCGGATTACCGGTGGGCGTGTGCTCGGTGGCCGGGTATTGGAACTCATTGGCGACTTTTGAAGATTATTCTGCAGCCCAGAGAGTGTTCATGAACAAGCTGGATGACAACACTTGGTCGCCCCAAAAGCATTCTTTCCCGAATGCTGCGTCGGTGCGCGGGCGAAGCGTCCAGCCTGGCATTTGGGTCGGGCGCAACAGCGCTATCCACCCCACCGCTCGCCTGGCTGCACCGGTCTTTATCGGCGCCAACTGTCGCATCGGCCGCGACGTGGAGCTTGGCCGCGAAGTTGTCCTGGGCGCCAACGTTATTATTGACGACGAGGCCACGTTAAGCCAGTCCGTGGTGCTCGATAATACCTACGTCGGCAAGCTTGTTAGGCTGGATCAACGCCTCGCCTACAAGAATCTTCTTGTCGACCTATCATCCGGGGCGCACGTGCGCGTAGCCGACGCCTTTTGGTTGGGCGAGACCCACACGACCGTGGATCAGAGCGTGGCGCGAACTGTGTGGGATCGGCTGTTCGCCCTCTTGCTCGGCCTGAGCGTGTTGCCGTTGGCAGCCGCCTGGGCCTTCGCCCTTTGGCTGGCATGTGGTCACGTCTTTAGCCGGAAGACCTACCTGCGGCCAGCCAGTTCTGCCACTTCCGGCCAGCCGGCGAGTCCTATACAGACCCTCACGGTCCTGAATTTTCACAGCGCCCAATCGAATCGACTGGCCGCCTGGCTGAGCCGCTGGCAGGCACGGCTGGAATTGGACCGACTGCCCGAACTGCTCAGCGTGGTCTTCGGGAACCTAAGACTAGTGGGCGTCAAGCCTCTGACCCCGGAAGACGCCGGCCGCGCCGCGGGGGCCTGGCAGCTAGCTCAGCCTGAGTTCGAGCCCGGCTTTACCGGCTTGTGGTATCTGCAAACCGGCCCCGCGAGCGACTGGGACACGGTAATAGTGGTCGACATGTACTATGCCGCTACCCGGGATTGGCGTGGCGACATGAAAATACTTTGCTTGACGCCCGCTGCATGGCTCAGGCGCCTCCGCTCCTCCGCTATCGCCGAGCGCTCACGGTCCTAAGGAGAGGTATTTGATATGGATCTGACAACTCGAAATAATTCGCCCGTGAAGATCTTGGGTATGTCCGGAAGTTTTTCAAATCTGACGGCCGGGCCGGCGCGCCAATGGTTGGATGATGCCACAGCCGAACAGCCAGCCTTTGTGGTCGTGGACCTGGCCGGTGTGCGCTTTATGGATTCGACAGGCCTGTCCACGCTGGTCCACGCCATGAAGCGCGCGCGCGCCCTCGGCGGTGATTTGCGGCTATGCGGCCTGCAGCAGTCGGTGCGCATGATATTTGAGATGACACGCCTCGACCGCGTCTTTGAAATCTATAACCAGGTGGACGACGCGGTGCAGGCATTTTTGTTGAGTGGCGAGCCCTCGCCAGGCGAGGAAGAAGGAAGGCCCCGGTGATTGAAGAGAATTATGATTTAGCCAAGCTCCGTGTTGACATCGAGTTAGCCAAGCGCGTCCAATTAAGCTTGCTGCCTAAGGAATTGCCCCGGCAGCCCGGCCTGGAGATCTGGGCAGCGACGCGCTCTGCCTTCGATATCGGCGGGGACTTCTATGACTTTGTGGACCTGCCCGACCGCCCGATGACCCTGGTCGTTGGCGACATTTCAGGCAAGGGCATGGCTGCCGCGCTGTTTATGGCGGTAACGCGCCGTGTGATTCGAACTCAAGCCAATTTTCGGTCGGTGCCGTCGCCGCAGACTATCCTGCAATATGCCAATTCAGAGCTCTATGCCGACTTTACGAACTCGGTCATGTTTGCCACCGTATTCGTTGGGCAGTATCATCCGACCCAGAAGACCCTGGTCTACGCGAACGCCGGCCATTCGCCGGTGATTTACTATCCGGCTGGCGGTAAGGCGCAAGTGCTGACCGCCAATTCGACCGCCCTTGGCATAGTCCCGCAGAGCGACGCGACCGATTTGCGTCTGGCATTTCATCCGGGAGACGTCCTGGTTATTGGCACTGACGGCCTGAACGAGGCGCGCGACGGTGAGGATCGCATGTTCGGCTACTACGGCCTCAAGAACACGGTCGAGGCTACGGCGCATTTGCCGGCCCATGCCATCGTGGCAGCGCTGTTTGAGGCGGTGGATCGGCACAGCTCTGTCGATACCGCCCGGGATGATCAGACTCTGGTTGTGCTCAAGTATACGGGAGCGTAACCTGTGCTGGCGGTCCATCTGGCGGACCAGGTCCAAATGAATCATGTCGACACGGTAGAACTGACCCTGCCCGCGCGTCTGGAGAGCCTGGCCGTACTCGAAGCGTGCATCACGGCCCTGCTGAGCCAGGAGCCCGATCTCAGCGACCGGGACGCCCGGACGTTCGAGGTCGTTCTAGCCGTGCACGAAACCTGCACCAACATCATTGAACATGCCTACCGTGACACACCCGGCCGGATGCAGGTAGCGCTCACATTCTTGGACGACCCCCGTCGCCTGGAGGTCACCGTTCACGACACTGGCGAGACCTTCGATTTGTCGGAGGTCCAGCCGCCTAACCTCGATGAAGCTCAGACCGGCGGCTACGGACTTTTCCTGATCCATCACCTCATGGACGAGGTCGTCTACAGCCCGGAACGCGGAAATAACCGCTGGCGGCTGTTAAAGCGCCTTGAATAAGAGTTTGACGCAGGTTGGCGAAAGGCGCTAACTGCAAGAAGGCCGGCTCTCAACTCGACTAACTCACTATTGGGCCAAGCTCACCTTTAGTCGTTGGTGCGTCGAGGCAAAAGCTTCCAGAGTCCGGCAGACCAATAGCGAGAGATTGTCCTGCATCAGCCAATGGTAGTAGCCAAAGACACTTTTGATTGCGGATAATCTTGACAGGAATTCGACGAATGGCCACCAAGGTGATCTGCATTGTACTGGTGCGGAATGAGGCCTGGATACTCGAGAATTTCATAAAGTGCGCGACATCGTGGGCCGACATAATTATTATTGGAGATCATAACTCGACTGATGAAAGTGCTGAGATTGCACGAAAGTACGATCGTGTGAAACTGGTACCCATATCGCACTCGGCATTTGATGAAGGTGTTAGGAGAAAGGCAGTAATTGACGAGGCTAGGAAAGTACCAGGCAATCGCCTGATATTAGCATTGGACGCCGACGAAATGATTTCTGCGAACTGGGCCCAGAGTCCTGAATGGCAGCTTATGCTGCATGCTTCGCCCGGAACAAGTTTCTATTTTGACTTGGTTGAGCCTCTGCCTGGATTAAGAGACGCTGATATGTATGGGACGTTAGCGGGTTTCGTTGATGATGGCACGGAATACCAATATAGCAACCTGAGAATACATAATCCAAGATTACCGACTGCGCAGGGTGAAGTTGTAAAGTTAAGAGACATCAAATTGCTCCACTACATCTTCATAGATCCAGAAAGAATGTTTAGCAAACATCGTTGGTACAAATGCGTTGAGTACATAGAGTTTGGGAAGCGGCCATGGGTTCTTTGTATTGCGTACCAAGATACAAAGATTAAGAGTTACGACGCGCCGATAGTTGAAATGGACGAAGAGTGGATAAAAGGATATGAGTGGTTGAATGACTACCGCGAGGGGGTAGAAAGGCCGGACAAGGATTATTGGTATGACGACGAAGTATTGAAGTATTTTGATCGGTACGGAGTTGGCAAGTTCAGCAAACTGAACATTTGGGACGTTGACTGGAACCGTAGGGCGCAACTCCTTGGCCGGACAGGTAATTACTGTGACCCAAGAACTCCTGGCGAAGCCTGGGTCCATAAGTTTATTGAGAGACATAGGGAAACACTCAAGACAAAGGGGGGCTTATCCAAGATTATCCGAGTGTTTGGGAAGACAGGCTTGAGGGCATTGGGTTGGTAACACGATGAGTCACCCATTCGGTCGAATCAAATGCGCATCTTGTTAACTGGTCACAAGGGCTACATCGGCTCCGTCATGTTGCCCAGGCTGTTGGCCGACGGTCACACGGTTGTGGGCCTCGACACAGATTGGTTTGCCGAATGCGGCTGGGGAAAACCCACTCTTGAAATCCCTGAAATCAAGAAAGACTTGCGGGACGTAGAAATTGACGACCTCGAAGGCATTGAGGCGGTCATCCATCTGGCGGCCATCTCAAACGATCCTATCGGCAATCTGAATCCAGAGCTGACCTACGCCATTAATCACCTGGCCTCGGTGCGCCTGGCCGAAATCGCCAAGGCAGCCGGCTGTAGCCGTTTTCTGTTCTCGTCATCGTGCAGCATCTACGGTGCCGGCGGCGACGATTTTTTGACTGAGACCGCCGAATTCAATCCGGTCACGCCCTATGGCCATTCCAAGGTCCTGGTCGAGCGGGACGTCGCCCAGTTGGCCGACGATCGTTTTTCGCCGGCCTTTCTGCGCAACGCCACGGCCTATGGCGCTTCAAACCGGCCGCGCTTTGATCTGGTCATCAACAACCTGGTGGCCTACGCTTACACCACCGGGCGCGTGTATATTATGAGCGACGGCTCCCCCTGGCGACCAGTCATCCATATTGAGGATATCGCAAGCGCGTTCATTGCCGCGCTGCACGCACCGCGCGCTGCGGTTCATAACCAGGCTTTCAACGTCGGGCGCAATGACGAGAATTACCGCGTCCGCGAGTTGGCCGAGATTATTCAACGACTTGTCCCGGACTGCCGGATCGAGTATGCGCCGGACGCCGGACCCGACAAGCGCACCTACCGAGTTGACTTCAGCAAGATCGCGCGGGTTTTGCCCCAGTTCAAACCAGAGTGGGATGTGCGTCGCGGCGTCACTGAGCTCCACAGGGTCTATCTGCAGCGCCAGTTGCGGTTGGCCGATTTTGAAGGCTCGCGCTTCAAGCGCATCGATCACATCCGGGCGCTGATGAGCTCTGGCCGGTTGGGGCCAGACCTGCGCTGGCGTGACGTTTCTCGCCCGCACCAGGAGCCCGCTAACATGCCTCAGGTCGCGGCGTGATCAGCACAGCGATTACCGGCACGATGGCGAGAAAAGAGGCCGGCGAGCAACCTGGCCTGGCGCCAGGCCCGGCGTGTCGCTTTTGCGGCGCGGCTTTGACACAGACCTTTGTTGATTTGGGTATGTCACCGCTGTGTGAGAGCTTCCTCAGCCGGGGGCAGTTGCAGCAGATGGAGCCGTTCTACCCACTGCACGTCTTCGTGTGCCAGGTGTGTTTCCTGGTCCAGCTCGAAGCTTTTGTCGCCCCGGAGCAGATCTTTACGGACTACGCGTACTTCTCGTCCTATTCCGATACGTGGCTGGAACACGCTCGCCGCTACGCCGATGGCGTCATCGAACGGTTTAGCCTGGACGAAGGCAGCTTGGTGGTGGAGGTCGCCAGCAACGACGGCTATCTGCTCCGGAATTTCGTGGCCCGAAATATCCCGGCTTTT
>Ga0209166_10002365_pt1 | contig 14492 bp, 20 predicted proteins | sample Coa_R1_3_FD_187151 | JGI IMG/M metagenome (GOLD analysis project Ga0209166, IMG submission 187151) | Surface soil microbial communities from Centralia Pennsylvania, which are recovering from an underground coalmine fire - Coalmine... | ecosystem: Environmental > Terrestrial > Soil >... | reverse complement strand
GTGGTGGCCGGGCCGGTGGTGGCCGAGCCGGCGGCCGGGCCTGCGGTGGCCGGGCCTGCGGTGGGGCCGGTCGCGGCCGGGCACGACAGCCTCCGCGGCCGCACCGTGCTCATCGTGGACGATGACCTGCGGAACGTCTTCGCGATCACCAGCATCCTGGAGCTGTACGGGCTGACCGTGCTGCACGCCTCCGACGGCCAGACCGGCATGGACCTGCTGATGAACGGTGGCATCGACATCGTCCTGATGGACGTGATGATGCCGGAGATGGACGGCTACGCGACCACCGCGGCCATCCGGCAGATCCCGGGCCTGGCCCACCTGCCGGTGATCGCCGTGACCGCGCGGGCCATGCAGGGCGACCGGGACAAGAGCCTCGCCGCCGGGGCTACCGACTACGTCACCAAGCCGGTGGACACCGAGGACCTGCTCACCGTGATGGAGCGCTGGCTCGGCACCGGTCAGGACTGACCGGCCGGCCCGCATGGCCGGGGCCCGCGCACCACACCGATGCCGCCACAACCTGGATCAGGATGGCTGCGCCCGTCCGGTTAGCCAGGTTCGCTGCGGGTAGCGCATGGCCTGCGGAGAAACCTTAGAGCCGGGAGGCGATGACGATGGCGACGAGCAAGCAGTCGCAAGCCGCCAAGCGCAATGTGAAGAAGGCCCAGCAGGCCGCGGCCGATAAGCAGACGATCGCGCACATGCCCGCCAAGACTCGCACCGCGCTCGGCAAGCAGGGCGCGGCGGTCGCGCAGCGCAAGCGCACCGGTGGCGCGACCCCCAAGACCCGGGCGGAGTTGTACGAGATCGCCAAGAAACGTGACCTGCCAGGCCGGTCCAAGATGGGCCGTGACGAGCTCGCCAGGAAGCTGGGCGAGAAATAGCCCTGTGGCAGCCTTCGTTCTGTGACTCAGCCAGGGCCGTCCGAGCGGCCGAGGTCCGCGGCCAGCCGGTGGCTGTCCCTGGTGGACCAGCAGGCGTCCCGGCCGGCGACAGTGATCCTGGTCCTCGTCGCGGTCACGGTGTGGCTCGGCGTGAGCATCGCCGGCGGGTTCCCGGCCCGGTGGGAGATCATCTTCCAGACCCTGGTGGCCGCGCTGACCCTGGCGATGGTCTTCGTGATCCAGCACACCCAGGCGCGGCATCAGCGGGCGACGCAACGCAAGCTCGACGAGATCGTGCTCGCCCTGCCCGCGGCGGACAACTACCTGGTCACCCTGGAGCATGCCTCCGACGCGGAGATGCACGCCACAGGACATCAGCACCGGCAGATCCGCCAGGCCGCGCTTGATGACGAAGCCGCTGGCCGGTAGCCCGCCCGTGGTCCCGGGCGCCTGCGCGCCGGTGAGCGACCGTGGGCGGCCAAGGTTTGGCGCCGGGCTGCGGGGTAGTCGGGCGGCTATGCGTGCCGTTGATGACCTCGAACGGGCCGGGAAGCTCGATGGGCTGGTCGGCGTCGGCCAACGCTGGGCACGGTCGCTGCCCCCCGGGCGGACCCGAGACGCCCTGTACGGTGTCTGGCTCGGTCACCCGCTGCATCCGATGCTTGCCCAGGCCCCGATGGGGCTGTGGCTGTCGGCCACGGTGCTGGACGCGTGGCCGGGCGGCGAGCGGGCATCGCGGCGGCTGGTGCTGGCCGGCCTGGCCGCGGCCGCCCCGGCGGCGCTGGCCGGGGCGGTGGACTGGTCCGAGCAGCACGAGCAGCAGATGCGGGTGGGCACGGTGCATGCCATGGCCAACGGCGCTGCCATCGGGCTGTACGCGGCGTCCCTGGCTGCCCGCACCCGGCCGGTGTCCCGCATGCTGCGCCTGGCTGGGCTGGCCACGGCTGGGGTGGCCGGACTGCTCGGCGGGCATATCTCGTTCCGGCTGGCCGGTGGTGCTAATCAGGCCGAACCGGTGCCGCATCTGGTCGAGCCCGGCTGGCACGACCTGATGCCGGCCGCAGAACTCACCGGTACCGGCCCGGTGAAGCGGATGGTCGGCGAGATCCCGGTGGTGGTCGTCCGGGACGGTCCGGACGTGCATGTGCTGGCCGAGCGTTGCAGCCACCTGTCCGGGCCGCTGTCCGAGGGCACGCTCTCCGGCGGCTGCCTCACCTGCCCTTGGCACGGCAGCGTGTTCCGGGCCCGCGACGGCGCGGTCGTGCATGGCCCGGCCACGGCGCCGCAGCCGGTGTTCCGGGTACGCGTGACCGGCGGCACCCTCCAGGTCTGCCTGCCGGACGCCGGCTGAGGCGGGTGGCAGGCCGGGCGCCGCACGCCGGCTCAGGCGGACTCCTCCTGGGGCCCGGGGATGGCCTCCTCCGCCGCGAGCGTGCTGAGCAGCCAGGCGAAGCCGCGTGGCGCCCGGGCGCGGGTCCGGGCGGACGTCATCACGGGGATCCGGGTGGTGCGCAGCAGCGGGAACCCGGCCGCCGCGAGGTCATTGACCAGTGCGTGGTCCTCAGCCGTTGGCAGCGCCCGGAATCCGCCGACGGCGAGGTAGGCATCCGCGGCGAAACCCAGGTTGGCGCCGTGCACATGCGGATGGTGCTCCCGCCATGCCCGGTAGCGCTGGGTATACAGGCGTTGCACCCCGGGCGGATGGCCGCCCCAGTCCTCCACCGTCACGGTACCTACCACGCCCTTCCAGCCCCGGTCGGCATAACGGAGCTGCCGGCTGAGCCACCAGCGCGGCACGAGGGTGTCGGCGTCGGTGGTGGCGACCCACACCGCGGCGGGGTCCACGTCGCATGTGGACCGGAGCACCTGGCTGACCCCCGCCCGCCGCGCGGCGCCGACGCAGCGGGCGGCGGCCTCGACGACTGCCGCGCCCTGGGCGCGGGCCACCACCGCGGTCTGGTCGGCGCACGCGTCCGCCACCACCACCAAGTACACGGGCACGCCGGCCAGCCCGGCCGCCCGCCGGACACCGGCGAGACACCGCGGCAACAGGTCCTGCTCATTGTGCGCGGGGATCACCACCCCGGCCGCCTCGATCACACCAGCCCTTCGGCTTGTGCCACCGAGACCGGCTCGCCCTCATCCCGGACGTAGACCTGGGCGAGGAAATCCGGTTCGGCATGATCGGCGAGCCTGGCGAGCCCCGCCCGGGCGGCCAGGGCCGCGTGCACCTCGTCACCGCTGCGCGGGTAGTCGGCGACCGGGTGCCGCCAGTGCACCGCGAGCAGGCTGCCGGCCGGCCCGAGTGCCGCGACCGCGAGGTCGAGCACATGGTCCAGGTCGCCGCCGGCGAAGTAGTAGAGGAACTCCGAGAGGACGATCAGGTCGAACCGGCCCGGCGGCCAGTCGCCGGGGATGGCCCGCTGCTCGACCGTGACGTTGCCGAACCGTGCGGTGTGCTCGGCCGCGGCCTTGACCGCGGCCGGTGCCATGTCGCAGGACAGCAGCCGGTCACACAGCGGGGCGAGCATCCCGGTGAGCACGCCCACCGAGCAGCCCGGCTCGAACGCGTCGCGGTAGCGCCGGCGCGGCAGCATGGCGGTGCTGATCGCGTACTTCCGCGCCTCGTACCAGCGGGTGCGCAGGCCCCACGGGTCCGTCGCGGCCGCATACATCGCGTCGAAATACCCAGGTCCCAGGGTCATCGGCGGCTCACCGGAAAGAAGACCTCCATGTCACGGGTGAAATGCGCCACGATGCCGGCGGGGAGGACCGGGCCCAGCCCAGGGCTCCGGCCGGCGAGCTGGCTGGCGAAGCAGCCGATGGCCCGGCGCTTGCGCGCCGCCACCGGCCGCGGCAGCGGCACCCGCACCGCGGCGTCCCAGGGCACCCGGGGATCACCAGGCCGGGCCCAGTGCCACATCCACACCGGGTACCACAGCGTGCCCTCACCGCCGCGGGCGGCCCGCGCCGCCCGGCCCGCCACCTCGTGATCGGGATGGATGTCCCGGTCCCAGGGCGCGAGACAGGCGTCGAAACCCGCGACCAGGTCCCGCAGCCGTGCCGTGACGTCGTCCTCGTGCGCGGCAAGCCCGGAGTCGGGCAGGGCGAACCGGATCACCTCGGTGTGCCCGGCGCCCAGGGCCGCCAGGGCCGCCGCCGACTCGGTGACCCGGCGCGGGCCGATCGACTCCCGTTCGTGCGGGTGCGAGGCCTCGCCGTCGGTGAGCGCCACGAGCCGCAGCCGTGCCCCCCGCGCGGCCAGCGCCGCGATGGTCCCGCCCGCTCCGAGCACCTCATCATCCGGATGGGCGGCCACCACTACGGCGCTCGCCCACCCGGCGACGTCAAGCACGGGGAGCTGGGACGGGGCCGGCCAGGCGCCCCAGGCCGCCTCGGGCGTGCCCGGCGCGTCGATGAGGTTCGGCCGGGAAATGTTCACCATTGCGTTCCCCGCTCCGCGAGCAGCCCGCCGAGGTCGGCGAGGCTGCGCTCGGCATGATGCTGGCGGATGTAGACGGTCAGGTCAGCCACCCGGCGTGAATGCTCCTCGTCGAGGCACAGCGGCCCCGCACCGAGGGCACGGCCGACCCGTTCCATTACCTCGGCCGCCGCGGCGTCGGCCAGCGCGCGGACCCGCAGCGCCCGGAGCTGGCCCGTGCCCTTGAGGTCGGCGGGGTCGGCGTCGATCTCGTCACCGGCAGCGTCCAGCGCCGCGCGCACGGTGCGCAGCACGATGTCCACGGCACCGAGGTGGGCCAGCGCATGCGGTCCCACGTCCCGCCGCCCTGCGGCTTCCAGCAGCGTGCGGCCCACCGCCCGGGCGCCGCCGTACCAGCACGCGGCCACGCCGACCCCGCCGTGAGCGAACCCGGGCCGCTCGACGTACGCCCCGGGCACCCCGACCGGCCGCGCGGGCACATCGCCGAAATCCACGTCCAGGGTGTCGCTGCCTGCCATGCCTGTGGCGGGCCAGGTGCCCGGGATCGGGGCCAGGGCTTCGGCCGCGACCGCGAACAGCCGCATGCCGTCCGGCGCGACGGCCGTGACCAGGGCATGGGTGCATGACCGTGCTCCCGAGCAGTACCTCTTCGTGCCGTGCAGGCGCCACTCGCCCCCCTCGTGGTGAGCTTCCAGCTTCGTGCCGGGCGGGTGCGCGGCCCACACGCCCCACCGGCTGCCCGGCCGCGGCGGCGGCCCGTCCAGTTCGGCCAGGATCGCCACCGCGTCCGCATGGCCCTCGGCCAGGCGCATCAGGGACAGGTCCTCTCCCGCGAGGTCCGCGAATGCGGCCCAGCGCTCCCGGGTCCGGCCCGATCCGGGCAGTGGCAGGTCAAGCCGCCCCGACTCGACCGCAGCGCGGAACGCCTCGCCGGTCACCTGCCAGGAGGCGCGGCCCGCGCCGCAGCCGTTGTCAGGGCTTGCCGACATTGCTGCCGAGCAGGTCGAGGATGTCGTCGGCGTGTTCTTCCTCCTCGGCAAGGATTTCCTCGAGCATCCGCCGGGTGGTCACGTCGCTGTCGCCGAGCCACCGGATGATCTCCTGGTAGGTGGCGATCACGATGCGCTCCGCGGCGAGGTTCTCCCTGAGCATGCCCTCCAGGTCGTCGTCGTCGAACGTTTCGTAGCTGGTGTGCGCCCGGGCGGCCAGCGTGGCCGGGTCGAAGTCGGGATCGCCGCCAAGCTGGCTGATCCGCTCGGCGGCCCGCATCGCGTGCCCCCGCTCCTCTTCCGCGTGCTCGGTGAACTCAGCCGCCACCTGGGCCCGGTTGATGCCTGTCGCCGAAATCGCATGGCGGCTGTAGCGCATCCAGCAGACAATCTCGGTGGCCAGCACCTCGTTGAGGATCTCCACCACCTTGTCCGGGTCGGTGCCGTAGAACTCGGTCACCGGGCCGCGCTCCATCTTCTGGCGGGCACGGTCGCGGATCGCGGCCACGTCGATGCTGAAACTGTTGTCGGTCATGGGTGCTTGCCCTTCGTGGGTCGGTGCCCCGTGCGGCGGGCGGGGCCTGCCGCATGAAGTGGCTGAGCTACCCGGGGGCACTGCGGTTAACCGGTCCGGTGTGATGTGTGCCGTTCACCATGTCGGGATGGCCGTGGTGAGCGGCACCTCGCCCACCGGAGGCGTCCGGGTGACCGTGAGCCCAGTGTCCCGGGCGAGCGCGGCGAACGTGGCCGAGTTGACCACGGCGGCTCCGCCCGGGTCGTTGTTGAAGTACACGTACACGACCGCGTCACCCGGCCAGGCAGCACGCACCCGCTCGGCCCAGGACCGCAGGGCCCGCTCGCCGTAGCTGGGCCACGGATCCGCGGTGCCTTCGTGAAAGCGCAGGTAACCCCAGCCGGCCGTGGGCCAGAGCGGCGTGACCGGGCGGCCGAGCCGGTCCGCCCAGCACAGCGCCGCGCCATGGGCCGCCAGGAGCTGCCGGACCTCGTCGGTCCACCAGGTGGGGTGCCGCGGTTCCACCGCGATCTGGACCGGGCCATGGCCGGGGGGCCAGGCGCGGCGGAACTCCGCGAGGCAGGCGTCCAGCACGGCCGGCTCCGCACGCAGGGTCGGCGGCAGTTGCAGCAGGACCGGGCCGAGCTTGGGGCCAAGGCCCGCCGCGGCGCCGAGGAACCGGGCGACCGGCTCCTGCGGATCCCGCAGCCTCTTGACGTGGGTGAGGTACCGGCTTGCCTTCACCGCCATGACGAAGTCGTCCGGAGTGCGGTCCCGCCAGCCCTCGAACGTCTCCGTGGCGGGCAGCCGGTAGAAGCTGTTGTTGTTCTCGACCGTCCGGTAGTGGCCGGCGTAGTGCTCCAGCCACCGGCGCTGGGCCACGCCCTGCGGGTACAGCCCGCCGCGCCAGTCCCGGTACTGCCAGCCCGAGGTTCCGATCAGCACCGGCATGCGCTCGTGTCTCCCCTCGGAAGCCTGTCGTCGCTGCCACGTCACGGGTACTGCCCAAGATCCGCCCGCCCGAACGGCCGGGGGCGTGTCATCCCGGCCTCATCCCGGCCTCGCCCGGTTAGCCCGGTGTCCCGGGGAAAGCTCGGGTATGCCCCGGGGCGAGCTCTCCGGGGGTTCCCCGATCCTGGGCAACGTGGGAGGAACCATGGCATGGGCGGCCGGCGAGCGCCATGGCGGTGTCATCTTCGACGTGGACGGCACCCTGCTGGACACCAACTACCTGCATGTCGCGGCATGGTGGGAGGCGTTCCGGGAGCGCGGCCACGACATCCGCTGCGCCGACATCCACCGGGCTATCGGGATGGGCTCCGCGGAGCTTGTGGAGCGGGTCCTGGGCAGGCCGGATCCCTCGGTGAGTGCCGCGCACAGCCGCCACTACGCCCCCTACCTCGGCCGGATGCGCCCGTTGCCCGGGGCGGCGGCCCTGCTCCACGCGATCGCCCGGCTCGGGCTGGCTGTGGTGCTCGCCACCAGCGCAAAGGACGACGAGGTCGGCCTCATGCTGGACGCGCTCGGCGCCGGGGACGCGGTCAGCGCCGTGGTCAGCTCCGGTGCGGTCGGCCGGGCCAAGCCCGATCCGGGCATCGTCTCGAAGGCACTGGACGAGTCCGGTGCCGACCCCGGGCGTGCCCTGATGGTCGGCGACACCGTCTGGGATGTGATCTCTGCGGAGCGGGCGGGCCTGCGGTGCATCGGCCTGCTCTGCGGCGGGATCGCCGCGGAGCAATTGCGCGGCGCCGGCGCCATCGAGGTATACGACGACCCTGCCGCGCTGCTCGGCGGCCTGCGTGCCAGCCCGATCGGACGGCTGGGCCCGGGCTGATCCCTGCGGCCGGGCCCGGCGGTGGCACTGCCACTCTCGCGGTGATCGATGCCAGAATCGGTTAACCTGCGCCGGTCACCGATGCGCCCGCCTGGACAGGGCCGCCAGTGGCATGATCGTTGAACCAAACCCGAGCCGATGGCCGTCCCCGAGGGGGTACATGGATGCCCGCTGCCGTTCCCGCCGATCCGGCCGGGGCTCAGGCCCACGATGTGCTGCTGGTCGAGGACGACCCCGGCTCGGTCCTCATCACCAGGGAAGCCTTCGAGCTGTCCAGGGCGCCGGGGAACCTGCACGTGGTGGGCGATGGCGAGCTGGCGATGGCCTTTCTGCACCGGGCCGAGGAGTTCACCGACGCGCCCCGGCCCAGCCTGATCCTGCTGGATATCAACCTGCCCCGCCGCAGCGGCCTGGAAGTGCTGGCCGAGGTGAAGACCAGCGAGCACCTGCTCACCATTCCCGTGGTCATGCTGAGCACGTCGCAGGACGAGGCGGACGTGCTGCGCAGCTACCAGTTGCATGCCAACGCCTACATCGCCAAGCCGACCACCTTCGACCTGTTTACCGAAGCGATCCAGCAGGTGACCGGCATGTTCCTGTCCCTGGCGAGGCTGCCCCGGCAGGAGCAGAACCGTTAAGGCGCCACGCCGGGGGGCATCCCGGGCGGTGATACGGGTGCTGAGCTGGAACCTGTGGTGGCGTTACGGGCCCTGGGAGCAGCGCCGCGAGGCGATCGCGGCCACGCTGGCCGAGGTCCGGCCCGACCTGTGCGGCCTTCAGGAGGTCTGGGGCGCGCCGGGGGAGAACCTGGCCGCCGACCTGGCCGGGCGGCTGGGCATGCACTGGTGCTGGGCAGAAGCGGCACAGGTCAGCGGCTCCGGAAGCACCGCGCTGTTCATCGGCAACGCGATCCTCAGCCGCTGGCCGATCAGTTCGCACGCGCACACTGCCCTGCCCGTGGGTGCTTCGGACGAGGCCAGGGTGGCGGTGCACGCCCGCATAGACACCCCGGGCGGTGCCCTGCCGGTGTTCACCACGCACCTGACCTATGGGCCGGGCCGTTCGAGCCTGCGCACCGCGCAGGTCCGCGCGCTGGCCCGGTTCATCGACGATCATGGGGGCGGCTGCGCCTACCCGCCGGTGGTCACCGGTGACCTCAACGCCGAACCCGGCTCCGACGAACTGCGGCTGCTCGGCGGGCTGCTTACCGCGCCCGCAGTCCCCGGCCAGGTGCTCCTCGACGCCTGGCGGTACGCCGATCCCGGCGACCCAGGCTTCACCTGGGATCTGCGGAACGGCTACCAGGCCGGCAGCGTGATCCCCGACTCACGGATCGACTACGTCCTGGTGGGCATGCCCACGCAGGGCCGCGGCCGGGTGGAAGTAGCGCGCCTGGGCGGCACCGCCCCGGTGGCCGGGGTCTGGCCGTCGGATCATTTCGCCGTCGTGGCCGACCTGCGCCAGTAGGGTGCTCACCGTGCCAGGGTCAGCACGGCGATGACCGCGAGCATCCCGGCCACTGCGTACGCAGCGTAGTCGTTGACCGAGCCGGTGTGCGCGGCGCGCAGCAGGCGGACCGGTGCGGGCTCGCGGGCCCTCAGGTACGCCCAGGCGGCCGCGGCCCCGGCGGCGGCGCACGCCACCACGGAGAGCAGTTCCCCCGGCGAGACGTAGTCGAAGGCCAGGTGCAGCGCGGGCAGCCGGGCCAGGCCGGTGAGTACCCCGCTGGCATAGCGGGCGGGATTAAGCAGGCTGGCGGCGGCCGGCGCCATCACCGAGCCGAGGAAGAACTGGGGGAGTACGCCGAACGCGACGCAGCACGCGGAGAGGCCGGCCAGCCCGGCCACCATGCCCGGCCGCAGCGGCTCGAGCTGCGGGTAGTCCCCGGCGCGACGGCGGAAGAAGGCGAGCCATGCCGCCTTGCCGAGCGCGGCGATGGTGATCACCTGCGCGGCCAGCATGAGCGCGTACGGCAGGTACTGATGGCCGTCGAGCAGGCCGGTGTGGATCAGGCTGAGCGAGACGTAGCCGTTGAGCGGCGGGATGCCGGCGATGGACGCGGCGCCGATCACGAACGCGGCGGCCACGACCGGCATGCGCCGGGCCAGGCCGCCCATCTCCGGCAGCTTCGTCAGCCCGGTGCGGTGCAGGATCGCCCCGGCGCACAGGAACAGCAGCGACTTGAACAGGGCATGGTTGACCAGGTGGTAGACGGCGCCCGCCGTCCCCGCAGCGGTGCCCGTGCCCAGCCCTATGGCCAGGATGCCCATCTGCGAGATCGTGTCGTAGGCCAGCAGCCGCTTGAGATCGTCCTGGGCCAGCGCCATGATCGCGCCCAGCAGCGCGGAGATGATGCCCACGGTCAGCAGCAGGCCGAGGATGGGGGCGCCGCCGCCCAGGCCGAAGACCTGAAGGGCCAGCCGGCCGATCGCGACGATGCCGAAGTTGTACATCAGGCCGGAGAACAGCGCGGACACCGGGCCCGACGTGGCGGTGTGCACGTCGGCCAGCCAGCCGTGGAACGGGACAAGCCCGGCCTTCGTCGCGAAACCGGCCACCAGCAAACCGAGCGCGATCAGGTCGGGTGTGGTGACATGCCGCGCCAGGGCGTCATGAAGCTGGCCGTAGTTGAGCGCGCCGTTGGCGGCGTACAGCAGCCCGGCGCCGAGGAAGACCGCGAAGCTGGCCAGCGTGGTCAGGGCCAGGATCTTGAAGGTGGCCTCCAGGGCGATCGGGCGTTCCAGGAAGAACGCGGTGAGCCCGTAGCTGGCCAGGGCGGCGACCTCGAACCAGACGAACAGGTTGATCAGGTCGGCCGTGAGTGCCGCCCCGATCAGCGCGGCGATTACCAGCTGGAACAGGCACGCGTAGCCGCCCAGTTCGCGCGGCCCGAGGCCGCCCAGCTCCGACAGCGTGTACATCAGCAGTACCGCGCCGATGACCGCCGCTGTCAGCGCGAAGATCAGGCCGAACGGGTCGGCGGCGAACGCGATCCCCAGCGCCCGGCCGTGCACCGGGGTCCACAGCCCCAGGTAGTGTGCGCGGACCAGCCCGCCGAACACGCTGGGCGCCTCCAGGAGCAGGATGGCGGCGGCGCCGCAGAGGGTGACCACGCCGGCGATGATGGCAAGCTGCCGGTGCAGCCGGGCCAGCAGCGGCGCCGCCACCGCCCCGGCGATCGGCAGCGCCACCGGCAGCGGCAGCAGCGACGCCAGCAAGGGCCCGGTCATCCGCGCATCGCCCGGACCCGGTCGGCGTCCAGGGTGCGGTAGTGCTGGGCGATCCGCACCGTGACGCTGAGGAACACCGCGGTCACCGCGACGCCGATGACTATGGCGGTGAGGCAGAAGTTTTGCAGCACCGGGTCCGCCACGTTCCCGTGGGCGAGCTGCCTGGCGGTCTTCCCGGCGGGCGGGCCGGCCAGCACCGGTGCGGTGGATCCGGCACGGTAGGCGAGCGACACCATGAACAGGTAGGTGGACGCCTCCATCAGCGACAGGCCCATCACGATCTTGATGAGGTTGCGCCTGGTCAGCAGCACATACAGCCCCGTGCACAGCAGCGCGGCCGAAGCGAGATAGTTGACCAGGATCATCGCTCCCGCTCCTCACCCGCGCCGTTGCCGCCCTCGTCGCGTGCCCAGTCATGGGTCATGCCAAGCAGGGCGAAGACCGCGATGGTCAGGCCGGTGCCGACCTCGATCAGCTCACTGCCGGAGAACAGCTGGGCGACGCCGCCCGACAGCGGGGTCAGTTCCTGCGCCAGCGGCAGCCAGTTCGCGCTGAACGAGCCCTTGAGCACCAGCCCGAGGAACTCGGTCATGATGATCAGTCCCGCGCCCGCCAGTTCCAGGGTCTCGATCAGCTCGGGCCGGATCACTTTGCTGATCCTGCGGCGGCCGTAGCCGGCGTAGACGAGCAGCAGGACGCCGAGGATGACCGCCCCGCCGGGGAAGCCGCCGCCCGGCGAGTATCCCCAGGCGACCAGGTAGAGCCCGGCCACGGCGAGGATCGGCAGCGTCACCCGGATCGCGGTGCGGACCACCACCGTCATCGCCTCGGCGGTCTCCGGCGCCGGGGTGCCCAGCGGGGTCGCGTCCGGCGTCTCGGCCGGCTCCCCGCCACTGGATGCCCGCTCGTCCTGCTCCCGGAGCTCGGCCGACCTGGCCTCCTGCTCGGTGGCGTCGTAGCCCACGTCCGGGTCGTCCTGCCGCTGCTCGCGCGCCCCCGCGGCGGACTCACCGAAGTAACCCCGCCGTTTTTCTCGCGGCCGGGTGATGACCACCACACTGACCACGGCCGCCAGCAGCAGGAACGTCTCGCCGAACGTGTCGAAGCCGCGGGTGCCGTAGACGATCTCGTTGACCGGCTCGGTGAACTTCCACCGGGGTATGGCGATCTCCAGCGCGTACCGGGCGATCAGGGGGAGCGGTGCGTGCTCACGCGGGATCCCGGCCATCGCCACCCCGAGGGCCACGGCCATTCCCGCCACCAGCAGCGCGCCGATCAGCGGCCGGTGCGGCGGCTGGCGTTCTGTTGCCTCGCGTTCCGCGGCCCGTGCGAGCGCCCGGCCGTCATCGATGCTGGGCCGGGTCAATGCTGTTCCCCGTCCTCGGCCTCGGTCTCGCCGAGGCCCGGCTCGTCGGTGACCGTGCGCACCTTGCCGATCGCGACCAGGTACAGCACGGGCAGCGCGATCGCCCCGACCACGACCTCCGAGTGCGCCACGTCCGGGGCGCCGAGCACCACGAACAGCACCGACAGGGCGGTGCCCGCCCCGGACAGGGCCATGACGGCCCCGTTGAGGTTCCGCAGCCAGACCACCAGCAACCCGGCGGCCAGCACCACCGCCAGCAGCAGGTAATCGAGAACCCAGAACATCACGGCTGTTTCCTGTTCCTGGCCCGGTCGGCTACCTGATCGGCCACCGCCCCGGGCCACATCGGCACGCCGGTCTTGTAGGCGGCCCGGGCCAGTGCGTGCGAGGCGACCGGGTTGACCACCAGCAGCAGCACGGCGACCAGCAGCGCCCGGCTGCCGAACACGCTGACCGGCCCCTCACCCACGACCAGCGCGATCAGCATCGGGAGGGCCCCCATCGTGATCATCTTGGTGGAGCACTGGATCCGGGTGTACACGTCGGGCATCCGCAGGATGCCCACCGCGCCGGACAGGGAGAAGGCCCACCCGACGGCGGCCAGGACGATCACGACGATCTCGATCACAGCAGCTCCCGTTCCAGGTAGCGGGACCAGACGATGGCGCCGAGGTAGCTGAATGAGCTGAGCCAGAGCGCGACATCGCAGTAGATGGTCCGGTTGGCGTACGCGGCGAAGAACAGCACGGCGATCGCCGCCTGGGTGGACATCGCGTTCAGTGCCACGATCCGGTCGGAGATCGTCGGCCCGGCAGCCACCCTGACGAGCAACACCGCCATGACCGCCACCTCTCCGATCGCGACGCCCAGGTACACGGCGTTCATGATGTTCACGGGCCGGGCCGGCGGTTGCCACGGAACGGTTCCAGCAGGTCCTCCACCGGCCCGTTGACGTGCTCGCGTACCTGCTCCGGGCCGCCGTCCGGCACGGCGACGGCGTGGTACTGGAGCTCACCGGCGCGGGCGTCGAGGTCGACGATCTGGTTGTCCACGATCAGCGAGGAGATGACGCCAACCGCGGCGAGCCCCCAGTCCGCCCGCTCCCGCGTGGTGCTGATCACCATGCCGCTCGCCAGCGGGCGGCGCGGATCCCAGATCCGCCGGGCAAGCTTCAGGTTGGCCACCAGCACCCGGCCCGCGGTGGCGAAAAGCAGCCAGATGCCGCCTGCCAGCGTCCGCGGCCGGAGCAGCCGCCACGGGCCCGCCACGTTGCCCAGCGGCGCGAGCGCCACCGCGACGGCGAGCGCCACCGCCGCCCCGAAGAGCAACTGCTCGACGGTGAGCGTCCAGGTCAGCAATACCCATACCAGGTACGCCCAGCACCACAGCCCGAGCAGGCGTGCTGGTATCCGCCGGGACGTCATACCCTGGCTCTCTGGCTCAGCCGGCATGCCCATGCTCTTCCCCTCCCTCCGATCCCAAACGGCCCGCCGGTCTGCGCGGATGGAGCGCTGGCGGGAGCACATGGCCGCCCAGCAGGACTCCGGCCGGGACCCTATCGCCCCGCAGTACGTGGTAGCTGTGCTGGACGAACTGGCCACCGGCGACGCCGTGCTGACCTGTGACAGCGGCACGATCGCCACCTGGGCGGCGCGGCACTGGCAGGTCCGCGGCGGCCGTGAGTTCTTCCTGTCCGGCAACCTGGCCACTATGGCACCTGGGATGCCGTACGCCATCGGCATCCAGCACGCCTTCCCCGGGCGCCAGGTGATCGCCTACGTCGGCGACGGTGGGTTCGCGATGCTGATGGCCGAGTTCATCACCGCCATCAAGCACGACCTGCCGGTCAAGATCGTGATCAAGGGCTCGCCCACCCGGGCCCGGCGCTGATCGACGTGAACGTCAACCCGGACGAGCCGCCGCTGCCCGGCAAGGTGGAGTACCAGCAGGCCAAGAAGTTCGCCGAGGCGTTCCTGCACGGCCAGCCGCGCAAGGTCACCATTGCCACCACCCTGTTCCGCGACAAGATCGAGCAGCTCAAGAGCTGATCGCTGCGGCAAGGACAGCCCCCGGGGAACTCCGGGGGCTGTCCTTGTGTCTGCGGCCACCTTGCCCGCCGCATCGCCCAAGGCGGCACCAGGACGGAGATCCTGCGCGCGCGCCAGAGCTACTAGGTTGACAGGAAACCAAATGGTTTCCTATTATGGGTGGTGTGGATCCCGTGTTCAGG
>Ga0209166_10002363_pt1 | contig 14502 bp, 16 predicted proteins | sample Coa_R1_3_FD_187151 | JGI IMG/M metagenome (GOLD analysis project Ga0209166, IMG submission 187151) | Surface soil microbial communities from Centralia Pennsylvania, which are recovering from an underground coalmine fire - Coalmine... | ecosystem: Environmental > Terrestrial > Soil >... | reverse complement strand
CTCGGGCCAGTGGTCCTCCACGGTCAGGATGCGGCCGGTGACCCTGGCGGCCTCGCGCAGCGTGGGCGCGTCGGCGGGCTTGACCGTGTACAGGTCGATCACCCGGGCCCGGATGCCGTCGCCGGCCAGCTGGCGCGCGGCTTGGAGCGCCTCGTGCACGGTGATCCCGGCGGCCACGATCGCGACCTGGTCGGCCGGCGAGCTTTCGAGCACCCGGCTGCCGCCGACCGGGAACTGCTCGCCGGCCGGGTAGATGACCGGGGTGTTGCCGCGCGTGGTGCGGAGGTAGCTGATGCCCGGCCGGTCGGCCATGGCCACCGTGAGCTTGGCGGCCTGGTTGGCGTCGCAGGGGTACAGCACGGTGCTGCCGTGCACGGCGCGGAGCATGGCCAGGTCTTCCAGCGCCATCTGGGACGGGCCGTCCTGGCCGATGGACACCCCGGCATGCGACCCGGTCAGGCGCAGGCTGGCCCGGCTTACCGCAGCCATCCGGATGAAGTCGTAGGCCCTGGTGAGGAACGCGGCGAACGTCGCCGCATAGGGTACCCAGCCGCGAATCTGCATGCCCACGGCGGCGGCGACCAACTGCTGCTCGGCGATGTAGAACTCGAAGAACCTGTCCTGGTGCCGGTCGGCCACGGCCTGGGTCCTGGTCGAGTCGCTGACCTCGCCGTCCAGCGTCACCACATCGGTCCGCACGTCCGCGAGCGCGGCCAGCGCCTCGCCGAACGCGGTGCGGGTCGCCACCTCGTCACCGACGCTGTAGCTGGGAAGTGACGGCGCGGCTGGCTGGGCAGACTGTGCTGGCTGAGCCGGCTGGGTTCGCTGCGCCCGTTCCGGGAGGTTTACTTTGATCTTGATGTCGCGGCGGCCGCCGAGTTCCGAGATGGCCTCGTCCGGGTCGGGCAGTGGCTTGCCGTGCGCGCCCTCGGCGTCCTCCACCGCCGCGACGCCGCGGCCCTTCATGGTCCGGGCGATGATGGCGGTCGGCTGGTACACGGTGGACTTGGCCTCGGTGTAGGCGCGGTCGATGTCGCTCACGTCGTGCCCGTCGATCTCGATCGTGCGCCAGCCGAAGGAGCGCAGCCGGTCGGCATAGGCGGCCGTGTTCCAGCCGTGCCGGGTCGGGCCGCGCTGGCCGAGCCGGTTCACGTCGATGATCGCCGTGAGGTTGTCCAGCTGCTCGAATCCGGCGTGCTCGAACGCCTCCCACATGGATCCCTCGGCAAGCTCGCTGTCGCCGCAGAGCACCCAGGTCCGGTAGGACTGTTTCTCCAGGTAGCGGGCTGTCATGGCCAGCCCGACGCCGATCGGCAGGCCCTGGCCGAGCGAACCGGTGGCCACGTCCACCCAGGGCAGCCGGGGCGTCGGATGGCCCTCCAGAGGGCTGCCCAGGGTCCGGTAGGTCAGCAGTTCCCCGTCGCTGATCGCGCCCGCCGCCTTGAACATGGCGTACAGCAGCGGGGACGCGTGGCCCTTGGAGAAGATCAGATGATCGTTGCCGGGATCATCCGGGTGGGCGAAGTCGTAGCGCAGGTGCCGGGCGAGCAGCACGGCCATCAGGTCGGCCGCCGACATCGACGACGTCGGGTGCCCGGAGCCCGCCGCCGAACTGGACCGGATCGAGTCCACCCGGAGTTGCTGGCCGAGCTCAACCAGCTGGCCGGCCAGATCGGAGTCGCGGACGAGTGTTTCGGTCATGGCTCCCGCTCTCTTCCTCGTACCGGGCTGATCGCCGTCACCCGCTGCCCTGAGCCGGCTGTCTTACACCGGATCGCAGCGGATTTCCGGTTGGCCGCATGAACCCTGAGCGCTGGGTAGGGGCCGGATGGGAGGTGAACAATCATGGGCATCTCAGTTGCGGACAGCTTCATCATGGGTGGCGCCATCATCGTCGTGCTGGCCGTGCTCATCGGGCTCCCGCTGTGGATGAGCCGGCGTCCCTACGCCAAGAATCCGAAGCAGCTCGACACCCAGACAGGTTTGTACGGCGGAGTACATGAGGGCGACCCGCGGAGCCTCTCGCCGCACCGCGACGAGGTGGTCGAACCACCACCCGAGGACGCGCCGCTGACCGCCCGCCACCGCGGTGGACGGCCCGGGTAGGCCGGCATGTCTGCGAAGGACAAGGCCATCGTGGATGTCCTGGTGGAGCGCTACGGCCGGACCTACGCGCAGGAAGCGGGCATCCGGCTCGCGGACAAGCCCGCGCCGCTGTACCAGCTTCTGGTGCTGGTCAAGCTGCTCAGTGCGCGGATCTCGGCGGAGATCGCGGTTGCCGCCGCGAAGGAGCTGTTCGCGGCGGGGTACCGGACCCCCGAGGCGATGCGCGAGGCTAGCTGGCAGGACCGGGTGGACGCCCTCGGGCGTGGCCACTACAAGCGCTACGACGAGAGCACCGCGACCAGGCTGGGCGATGGTGCTGGACTGCTCTGCCAGCGCTGGGACGGGGATCTCAGGAAGCTGCACAAGGAGGGCGGCGACGACGCTGACCGGCTGACGTCGCTGCTGACCGAGTTCCCTGGTATCGGCCCGGCCGGGGCAAGCATCTTCCTGCGGGAGGTGCAGGGTGCCTGGCCGGGACTGGCGCCTTATCTGGACGAGAAGGTTCTCGGCGGCGCCCGGGCGGTCGGCCTGCCCGATGACCCCAAAGCGATCGCGAACCTGGCCGACGGCGGCGCGAAGTTCGCCAGGCTGGCGGCGGCTTTGGTCCGGGTGTCGCTCAGTGAGCGGGACGCGGCGGAGGTCAGGAAGGCGGCCGGTGGCGGGGATGCCTAGCCGATCCGGTAAGGAGGAAGGACCGAATGCCAGGAGATGACCGGCGGCCCCCCGTGGTAGCCCTGCTCGGTGTGGGGATCATGGGCCGGGGAATGGGCCGCAGCATCCTGCGGGCGGGACTGCCGCTGCGGGTCTGGAACCGCACTCAGGGCAAGGCCGAAGCGCTGGAACCGGACGGCGCGTTCGTGGCCGCGACCCCGTCCGAGGCGGTGCGCGGGGCCGATGTGATCGTCACCATGCTGGCCGATGGTGACACGGTCGCGGACGTGATGACCGAAGCCGCGCCCGGACTGACGGCCGGCCAGGTATGGGCGCAGACGAGCACGGCGGGCGTGGTCGCCGTCAGGCAGCTCACCGAGCTCGCCGATCAGCACGGCCTGGTGTTCGTGGACTCCCCCGTGCTGGGTACCCGCAACCCGGCCGAGCAGGGCACGCTCATCGTGCTCGCGGCGGGGCCGGACGGGGCGCGGGAGCGGGTGCAGCCGGTGTTCGACGCCATCGGCAGCAGGACGCTGTGGCTGGGTGAGCCGGGAACGGCATCGCGGCTGAAGCTGGTGGCCAACACCTGGGTGCTGGCCCTGACAACCGGGGTGGCGGAGACGCTGGCCCTGGCGCAGGGGCTGGGCATCGAGCCGGAGAAGTTCCTTGAGGCGGTTTCCGGCGGGCCGCTGGATTGCCCGTACCTGCAGCTCAAGGCCTCGGCAATCCTGGGGAAGGACTTCACGCCCAGCTTCACCGTGAGCATGGCCAGCAAGGACGCGCGGCTGATCGTGGCGGCGAGCCGTGCCTCCGGCGTCCGGATGCCGGTGGCGGAGGCGATGCAGGGCAAGTTCGCCCGGGCGGCAGAACTCGGTCATGCCGGCGAAGACATGGCGGCTGCCTACTTCGCAAGCTTCGGCCGTGGCGGGGACGGCGGTTAAGAAAGCTGCCCGGATCCGGACCCGGTATCCGGATCGTCAGGCCAGGTCGCGGAGGAACTCGCGCACGTCGGCGGTGAGCAGGCCGGGGGCTTCGAGCGCGGCGAAGTGGCCGCCGCGGTCGAACTCCGGCGCGCGGCGTCAGGCCGCGTCCGGTGGCTGGCCGGTGGCCTGTTCGGCGCGCTCGAACCAGGATTGGGCTTCGGCGTCGCGGCCGGCCAGCTGCAGCAGGATGCCGAGGGTGCGCATGGCCTTGGGATGGCCGGCCTGGGCGGCGCGCTGCCACCACTGGACGGCTTCGGTGCCGCGGCCGGCTTCCTGCAGCACCCTGCCGAGGCTGTTCATGGCGTCAACGTCGCCGGTCTGGGCGGCGCGGCGGTACCAGTTCTCGGCGTCGCGGGGGCGGCCGCTCTCCTGGAGCAGCCGGGCCAGGTTGAACATCGCGCTGACGTGGCCGGCCTGGGCGGCGCGACGGTACCAGCTCTCGGCGTCGCCGGCCCGGCCGGCCTGCTGGCAGAGCAGGCCGAGGTTGTACATGGCGCTGGTGTCGCCGGCCTCGCCGGCCTGGCGGTACCAGTATTCTGCCTCGCCGGCGCGGCCGGACTGCTGGAGGAAGACGCCGAAGTTGTACATGCCGACCCGGTCGCCGGTGTTGGCCGCGTGCCGAAACCAGCCTTCCGCCTTGGCCAGATCACCCCGGTCCTTGTGCAGCGTGGCCAGTTCGGTCATCGAGTCGATGTCGCCGGCCCGGGCCGCCTTGCGGTACCACTGTTCGGCCTCTTCCCTGCGGCCGAGGCCGGTCAGCACCCAGGCCATGTTGTACATGGCGTCGCTGCGGCCGTACTCCGCCGCCCGGCGGTACCACTCCATGGCTTCCTCGACCCGCGCTGCCGCCTGCAGAGCCGCGCCCAATTCCACCATCGCCTGCGGGTCACCGGCCGCGGCGTCCTGCCGCAACCGTGGTAAATCCGTCACGGGTTCTCCCCCTTGGCGGAATGCCGTCAGCTTCAGTGTCGGCGGGATGCGCCATGTCGACAAGGCGAGATCGCCGCCTGAAATGATCATTGCAATTGCGCGGCGGCTGGCCAGGAAAGGGGCACCGAGCCTGGGGGTCAGTGCAGCTCCGCCAGCGAGGGCCACGGCAGGGTCAGCGACACGATCTCGGAGATTCCCCGCAGCGCGGTCACGCTGACATGCCCACAAGCCAGGGCGGCAGAATCCGACCCGGGTGGCGATTCACGCACCGGATCGGGAGCGTTGAGCCGGAGATAGCCCTCGGCCGCCGGTGCCATGGTCGTCTGGATGGCGCCGAATCTCGCCAGAGTCGTCTGGCAGATGCTGCCGAGCTGCGCCGGTGGAAGGTTGGGAACGTTGACGCTGAGCGCCACGCCGGAGGGCAGGTCCGCCAGGACCGGGATGATCTGGCGCGCGACGAGCCCGGCGGTGAGCCATTCGGGCTGACCCGCCGTCATCGGGGATCCGTCGGCCGCGGCTGCGGGCTGGCTGCCATCGTCCTTGACATCCAGGGAAAACGCCACGGCGGCAACGTCATGCGGCAGGGCGACCAGGGCCGCCGCAACCGTGCCGGAACTGAGGACACCCCTTCCGGTGTTCGCGCCGCGATTGATCCCGGACAGCACGTACTGTGGCGGCGGGCCGAAGGCGCCGCGGATGGCGGCGACGACGATGAACGCGGGGGTCGCCCTGAGCGCATAGCCGGTCAGTCCTACGGCCGGGCCCGGCAGCTCGCGGGTCTGTACCTCGACCCGGCCATCCTGCTGCTCGGCCCGGATGGCCGATCCGCTGCCGGAGGCATCGCCGGCAGGCGCGACGACCTCAACATCAAAGCCCGCCCGCACCGCGGCCGCGGCCAGATGCCAGAGTCCTTCACTGTCGATGCCGTCATCGTTGGTCACAAGCGCCCGGGGGCGCGCGTCACTCCCCTGGCCAGGCAAACGGCATCTCCGTCCGGGTGGTCGGTTCAGTGAGGCTTATTCCAGGCAACACCAGGCATGATCGTCATGGCCGCACCTGGACCCGCTGGTCAAACCGGTCAGGGTGTCCAGGATAAGCCTCCGTGGTTGCGCAGTGCGTTGACCAGTTCTTTCTTGGACATCGACGACCGGCCCTTGATCCCGATCTCGCGGGCACGCTTGAGGAGGTCGTCCTTGCTCCAGTCATCGTATGAGGGGTTCTTGCCGCCCTTGCGGCCGACCTGCTTGCGGGAGCTGCCGGCGGCGGCGTTGGCGATCCGGGCCGATTTCTCCTTGCTCTCGCCCTGATCGCGCAGCTTCTGGTACGTCTTTTCGTCTTTGATCTGTGCTCTAGGCATAACCAGCGAATACCCGGGGCTGGCAGGCTAAACATCCGCGGTGATCCGGTCGCGCTGTGGGCGGACCGTATCGCCGGGGTCGCGGGCGGAGGCCAGGCCGGCCTCGAAGATGCCGAACCGGGTGAGCGCGGAGGCCGCGAGCAGGGTCAGGCCGGACGCGGCCGTCGCCACCCGGCTGCGCCGGGCCAGGATCCCACTCGCCAGGCCGGCCACGGTCAGGACCTCGGCGGCGTGCATGAGCTGGCCCGGCCGGCCCGCCTGGTACGGCTCCCCGATGTCGCCGATGCGCCTGAGCAGGCATTGCTTGGCGATGAGCTCGGTCGCGGCGCCGAACATGGCGAAGCGTGCCGCCTGGCCGGCCTGGCTGTGCGGAGCGGCCAGCATGGCGAACCCGCCGGCCGCGGATGCGGCGGACCCGGCGAACACGTACGGCATCTCGCGGTGGGCTTCGTGCCAGGCCGGGACGGCCGTGTCGCACAGCAGTGCGGCGGTGTAGGTGGCGACGCCGGAGCCGAGCGCCGCTGCTCCGGCGGTCGCGGCGGCACCCGCTCTGGGAAGGCGGCCGGTGACCGCACTCGCGGCGGCGGCACCGGCCACCGGGCCGTAGGCGGCCAGCAGCCAGGAGCCCACGCTCATCGGCGAGCTGGGCTTGAACACACGCAGCATGTTCAGGAAGCGGGCCGGGCGGCCAAGGTCAGCGACCAGGGCGGCGGCGGAAAGGCCGATCGCGGCCGCCGCGCCCACCTTCGAGGCGCGGGCCAGCTCGCGGTTGCCGCAGACGTGCGCGAAACCAGCGAGCACGGACGACGCGCCTGCCAGACCGCCGAGGAACAGATAGCCGGGCACCTCCGGCGTCTTCCAGACCGGTTCCTTGAGGATGGGGCGACCGTAGTAGGAGCGGAACTCGGCGCGCGGCACCATCGGCCGCTCGCCGCGCTCGCCCCGGCCCCACCGTCGCCGGCCGCGCACCGCCCGCTCGGTCATGACCGGCCCCACCAGCCACGGCCAGCGCTGGCGGCCAGGCCACCGGCCAGCAGGGCTGCCGCTGCGGTCGCCACGTGCCGCCACATCCGGGGCAGGTCGCGGGTGGTCACCACCGGGTCCGGTGGCAGCCCGTACACCTCGGGCTCGTCGAGAAGCAGGAAGAACGCGCCGCCGCCGCCAATCCCGTCGCCGGGATCCTCCAGGTACAGCCGGGCCGAGCTGACGCCACTGTCATGCAGGGCGCCGACCCGCTGCTGGGCGCGTTCGCGCAGCTCGTCCAGGGGGCCGAACTGGATGGATTCGGTCGGGCAGGCCTTGGCGCAGGCGGGCTCGAGGCCGTCGCCGATCCGGTCGTAGCAGAGCGTGCACTTGTGTGCGCCGCCGTCGGTTTCGCGCCGCCCGATCACGCCGAACGGGCAGGCCGGAACGCAGTAGCCGCACCCGTTGCAGATGTCGTCCTGAACCACGACCGTGCCGAACTCGGTGCGCATCAGCGCGCCGGTCGGGCACACGTCCAGGCAGGCCGCCTCGGTGCAGTGCTTGCACACGTCGCTGGACATCAGCCAGCGCGCCGGCGCGCCGTCCGCCGCCGCCCCGTCCAGGCCGTCCGGGCCGCGGCCGATCTGCTCGATGAAGGCGACGTGCCGCCAGGTGGAGGCGTTCAGGCTGCCGGTGTTGTCGTAGGACATCCCGGTGAACTCAAGACCGTCCTCGGGAACCGCGTTCCACTCCTTGCAGGCGACCTCACACGCCTTGCAGCCGATACAGACCGAGGTATCGGTGAAAAAGCCCATCCGGGCCGGGTGATCAACATGTCCGGCGGCCAGGGCCGGGTCCTGCTGAGCGTAGGTCATATCTGTGTTCCCGTCTCATCCGTGATCCCGGCCCGGGCCTGGTACTCGCGGACCAGGCCGGGCAGGGCGGCGCCGCGCGGGCGGCGGCCGGGACGGATGTCGCAGGCCAGGGCCTTGACCTCCTGGATGTGGACGTTGGGATCGAGCGACATGTGGGCGAGTTCGTTGGCCGCGTCGCCCACCGAGTAGCCGTTCGGGCCCCAGTGGTAGGGCAGGCCGATCTGGTGCAGGCGGCGGCCCTGCACGGTCAGCGGCGTCATCCGCTCGGTGACCAGCACCCGGGCCTCGATCGCGCTGCGCGCGGAGATGATCGTGGCCCAGCCCAGGTGCTCCAGGCCGCGCTCGGCGGCCAGCTCGGGCGAGACCTCGCAGAAGAACTCGGGCTGCAGCTCGGACAGGTAGGGCAGGAACCGGGACATGCCGCCGGCCGTGTGGTGCTCGGTGAGGCGGTAGGTCGTCGCCACGTACGGGTAGACCTGCGAGCCCGGCTCGTCACCGCTGGGCTGGAACCGGTCGTCCGGGTGGGCCAGGATCTCGCGGACCGGGTTGCGCTGCTGGGTGTACAGCGGGTTGCGGAACGGGGACTCCTGCGGCTCATAGTGGGTGGGCAGCGGGCCGTCGGTCAGCCCGGCCGGGGCGAACAGCCAGGCCTTGCCGTCGGCCTGCATGATGAACGGGTCGATGCCGGAGATCGCGGCCACACCGGTGGCGCCCTCGGGCGGCCGGTAGGACGGCGGCCGGCCGGCTATGAAGTCGGGGTTGTCATGCCCCTTCCAGCGGCCGTCCTCGGCGTCCCACCAGACCAGCCGCTTGCGTTCGCTCCACGGATTGCCCTCGGGGTCGGCGGAGGCGCGGTTGTACAGGATCCGGCGGTTGGCCGGCCAGGCCCAGCCCCACTCCGGAGCGACCCAGCTCTGCTCGCTGCCCGGCTTGCGGCGGTCGGCCTGGTTGTCGCCGTCGGCGTAGACACCGCAGTAGATCCAGCAGCCGCAGGCGGTGGAGCCGTCGGACTTGAGCTGGGTGTAGGAGGACAGCGGCTTGCCGTCGGCGTCCCAGCCGTTGACCTCGGCCAGCACGGCCTCGGCGGACGGTTCATCGTGCGGCCCGGAGACCGGGTACGACCAGGTCAGGTCCAAGAGCGGCCGGTCCATGTCAGCGGTGGACCCGGCCAGCTTCTCCCGGATCCGGCGGCCCAGGTGGTAGATGAACCACAGCTCGCTGCGCGCGTCCCCGGCCGGCTCGACCGCCTGCCGGTGCCACTGCAGCACCCGCTGGGTGTTGGTGAAGCTGCCGGCCTTTTCGGTGTGCGCGGCGGCCGGCAGGAAGAACACCTCGGTCTTGATGTCGGCGGTGCGCATCTCCCCGGTCTCGATCTCCGGGCCGTCCTTCCACCAGGTGGCGCTCTCGATCTGCACGAAGTCGCGGACCACCAGCCAGTCCAGGTTCGCCATGCCGAGCCGCTGCATCCGCGCGTTGGCCGACCCGACCGCCGGGTTCTGGCCGAACAGGAAGAACCCCCGGCATGTCCCGGCGAGCATGGTGAGCACGGTCTCGTAGGTGCTGTGGCTGCCGGTCAGCCGGGGCAGGTAGTCGTAACAGAAGTCGTTGCCCGCCGTCGCCGCGTCGCCCCACCACGCCTTGAGCAGGCTGACCATGTAGTCCCGCGTGTTCGCCCAGAATCCCTTGGCGGTCTGCTCCGCCTCCACGTAGGTATCGAGGTCGTCGTTGCTGTGCGCGGCCGGCATCGGCAGATACCCCGGCAGCAGGTCGAACAGGGTGGGGATGTCGGTCGAACCCTGGATCGAGGCGTGCCCGCGCAGGGCCAGGATGCCGCCGCCGGGACGGCCGATGTTGCCGAGCAGCGCCTGCAGGATCGCCGCCGTGCGGATGTACTGGACGCCCACCGTGTGCTGTGTCCAGCCGACGCTGTACACCACGGCGGTGGTCCGCTCCCGGCCGGAGTTCTCCGTGACCAGGCGGCAGACCTCGTCGAACTTCTCCCGGTCGATGCCGCAGATCGCGGTCACCATGTCCGGCGTGTACCGGGCGAAGTGCCGCTTGAGCACCTGGAACACGCACCGGGGGTGGGTCAGCGTCTCGTCGGTCTCCGGCTCGGGATGCGCCGCGGCCCCGCCCGAGCCGTGCGCCTCGCCCCGGGCCATCTGCCGCAGTTCGCGCAGCCGCCCGGACTCGGCGCCGCGCTTGCCACTGGCCGGGGCGATGTCCGGAGCGCCCTCGTAGCGCCAGGCGCCGAAGTCGTAGGTACGGTGCCCGGGATCGAAGCCGGAGAAGATCCCGTCCAGATCCTCGGTGTCGGCGAAGTCCCCGGACAGGATCGTGGCCGCGTTCGTGTAGTTGAGCACGTACTCGTGGAAGTACTTCTCCTCGGTGAGCACGTGGTTGATGATCCCGCCGAGGAATGCGATGTCGGCGCCGGCCCGGATCGGCACGTGCAGGTCGGCGAGTGCACTGGTCCGGGTGAACCGCGGGTCGACGTGGATCACCTTGGCGCCGCGCTTCTTGGCCTCCATCACCCACTGGAACCCGACCGGGTGGCACTCGGCCATGTTCGAGCCCTCGATCAGAATGCAGTCAGCGTTCTGCAGATCCTGCTGGAAGGTGGTCGCGCCGCCGCGCCCGAAGCTGATCCCCAGACCGGGGACGGTGGAAGAGTGTCAAATCCGCGCCTGGTTCTCGATCTGGATGGCGCCGAGTGCGGTAAAAAGCTTCTTGATCAGGTAGTTCTCTTCGTTGTCCAGGGTGGCGCCGCCGAGGCTGGCGAAGCCCATCGTCCGCCGGGTCCGCTGGCCGTCCTGCTCCCACTGCCAGCCCGCCTCGCGGGCGGCGATGACCCGGTCGGCGATCATGTCCATCGCCGCGCCGAGGCTGAGATGCTGCCATTCACTTCCATACGGAGGCCGGTAAAGCACCTGGTATTCGCGGGCGTCACCGGTGGTGAGCTGCAGGCTGGCCGAGCCCTTGGGGCACAGCCGCCCACGGCTCACCGGGGAGCCGGGGTCGCCCTCGATCTGGATGACCTTGCCGTCTTTGACATAGACGTCCTGGCCGCAGCCGACCGCGCAGTACGGGCAGACCGACTTGACGACCTTGTCCGCCGTGGTGACCCTTGGTTGCTGGCTGGCCGTCTGGGCACTTTTGACGGCGGCACCGCGCCCGGTGGTATCCGCACCGGCGAACTGCCGGTACACCGGCCACGCGCCGAGCCACGTCCGCACGCCCATACAGCGCCGTCCTCCCCGGTCTCTCCCTCGCGGTCTGGTCTTCGGAGGCGATTCTGATCTTAACTCGCTGTCTTCTCCCGGGAACTACCCAGGGCGGGCTTCACCGGGCAGTGGATCGCCGAGCGAGCGGCACTCCCACGAGTATCCTCCCGCCTGCTGAGGATCGAACTGCTGCGCGCCGTGGCCCGGAACGCGCCGCACCGGGTGAGCCGCGCCCACGTCGTCCTTTCCGCGGTTGCGCTCCTGAGCATGGACGACGCCGCACCGGCCGCCGAAGTAACCGGAGAGCCCGCGCTGCGCAGCCTCGATGCCATCCACCTGGCCACCGCCCACAAGATAAGGACAGACCTGACGGCCTTCGTCTGCTACGACAAGCGGCTGGGCGAATCAGCGCGAGCTGCAGGCCTGCCGCTCGAGGCGCCCGCCTGATCCCCCGGCCAGTGGCGTGAAGGTCACAGTGTTACGCATCCTCCAGGCGGGGCCGCCCAGGGGAATCCTGCTCAACAGGGATGTTCAGCACTTCGGTGCGTACGCCGGAGAGCTGGCCGAATCCGGCGCTGGCGTCGGTGGTGAGCAGGACGCGGTTCGCGGCCGCGGCCGTGGAGGCGATCATCATGTCATAGGCGGACCGTGGCCTGCCCTTCGACATCGCCTCTACAGCAAGCCGCGCGTGCACGCGGGCGACGCTCAGGCTGTAGGCCTCAATGGGCAAACTGGACAGCAGTGCCTCCACGTGGATTGCGCGCACCTGCTTGTGCGCATCGTCAGCACGCTCGACGCCGGCGAGCAGTTCCATTGCGGTGATAGCAGCGATGGCGGCATCATCCGCGCCCAGAACAGCATCAATGTCCAGCCTGCCGCGCTCGATCGCGATGAGCACCCCGGTATCGAGGATTACTCGCCGGGCCACCCGTGCACCTCGTCGCTGAATGCGGAACGTATGTCAGCGTGCGCCGCCAGAAGATCATCGGCGAACCCGCTATCGGCCGGGTGCTCCCGCAGCGCGGCCTTGAGCTGGTCCGCCGACGTACGCCGCTCCGGCGTGAACCGCCCGACGGGTACCCCGTCACGGGTGACCACGACGGTCTCGCCGTGCTCGACGGCGTCGAGAAGGTTCGCGAAGTTCCGCGCCGCATTGGTGGCGGTCACTGTTATCACGAATACATAATATCAGATTTGATCTGCACATACGTATTCGACGACGAGAGGTGCCAGCGCGGAAGTATCCCGTGGTATGGCTCGCCGTTGCGGTTCAGGTCAGGTCGTGGCGTCCTGCCTTGATGTCGGCGATAAAGTCCTGCCACCCGGTGGGTTCGACGGTCAGGACCGGGCCGTCCGGGTCTTTGGAATCGCGGACGGCGACGACACGCGGGAGACCGCGCGCAACCTCGACACAGTTCCCGCCACCGTTGCCGCTGTAGCTGGACTTGTGCCATGCCGTGTTGACCTCTACACAGTCCGTTCCGCCGTTGCCGCTGTAGCTGGACTTGCGCCATGTGGTGGCGACTTCGACGCACTCGACGCCGCCGTTTCCGCTGTAGCTGGACTTCCGCCAGCAAAGGCTCATCGTGCCTTCCATCGCTCTGCTGCCTCCAGGATCACAGTCCGGCTGGCCGCTCGGGGCAGGGCGTCAGCCTGGACACGAACAAAGATATTCGCCGCCTTGCGGACGAGCGATCTGCTTTCTGTGGTTATGTCCTCGATGGTTACCATGGCGAGCACCTCAGGTGTCCCATCGCCACTGGCCAGGTTGAACGATCCGCCAAGCCCGGCGTTGGCGCCCGTGTCCGTGGGGATCACCTGGATAGTGATGTTCGGCCGCTGGGACAGTTCCGCGAGATGGATGAGCGCGTCGTGCATGACCTGTGGTGAGCCGACGAGATGGTGCAGCACGGCCTCGTAGATTACGGCTACCACCTGCGGTGGGTCCGGCCGGTCCAGGATTTCCTGCCTGCTGAGCCGTAGCGCGACCTGTTCCTCGGCGGCCTCTTCGTCCATCCCCATGGCCAGGAACAGCGCCCGGGCGTAGCCGGCGGGCTGGAACAGGCCCGGCAGCACCAAAGGAGCCCACAGGCGCAGCGTGTGCGCCTTGCCTTCGGCCTCCAACCAGCCCTCGAACCAGCTTGCCACCGGGCCGTCCGCGCGCCGGGCGAGCGCGGCGAAGCGTGCGAACAGGTCTGCGGGCAGGCCGCACGCCTGGCACCAGGCGGCCAGCACCTCGTCGGTCGGTGCGCGGTCCCCGGTCTCGGCCTTGGTGATGACCGTGCGGTCGAACCCCAGCTTGGCCGCCAGAGCGTCCTGGGTGGCGAACCCGGCATTGATCCGGGCGCGTTTCAGTTCCCGGCCGAGGAATACCTTGGGGTCGCTCTCGGGGTCACGGCTGGCCATTGTGGCAGACCTCCGGACATCGGTGGCTGATTGTGGCGGGTCCGTGTGCCACCTATCCCATCATCTTCCCACCTGGGAAATTAGGGGCACAGTCACCGACCGACACTACTGGAAGACAGAATGCCATGAACCTCTACCAGCCCGGCCCGCTCTGGACCGAGGATGAGTACCAGCAGCTCGTGGCCGAGCTGGTCGCCGAGGAATCTCCCACCGTGTTCGCGGTGGTGGAGGACAGGGACGACCGCCAGGACGGCCGGATCGCGGCCTGGGTACTGGAGTTCCCCGACGAGACCGAAGTGATCTGCACGGACGGCGTGGTACGGATGAGTTTGTCATCCGTGGACCGGGTGCTGGCGAGGTTCGGCAGGCAGCCAGGCGTCACGGCGCGGCTGGTGCGGACCGGGCACCCAGAACCCGGCCAGTAACCGGCGGACCGCCGTACCGGGCCGTTCTGGTCCGGATTGACCCATTGTTTGCGGCGCGCTGGCCAGTTATGTTCTGGGGTGGGATGGGGTTCACAAGCGCATATGGGGGGCGGAACGTGTGACTGAGACGTCTGGTTTAGGCCGCGCCAGTGCATGGGCCGTAACGGCTCTGCTACCTACCGCTCTCCTGCTCGCCGGGGCCGGCGCCCCGGCTGGCCGTGCGTCGGTCATCCCCGGCCCGGGCGGCGGTGCTCACCCGGCCCATGCTCACGTGGCCCATGCTCACGTGGCCCATGCCCGGGCGGCGCATCGCGCCGCTGGCCAGGCCCCGCTGTCGGCGGCCTGGTCGAAGGCCTACCATCCGCGTCACGCCACCCGGGGTGTGCTGGCCGTCCCTGGTGAGCCGCTGCGCGCGCCGGCGGTCCGGCCCCACCGGGCGGTGGCGCCACCCGTCATGGTCCGGCCGGCGCAGTGCCCGGTGCCGTCCGCGCCCGGCAGCGTCAGCGCCACCGGAGGGGCCAACCAGGCGGCGGTCACCTGGACGGCGGCGAACGGGAACGGGAGCACGATCACCGCGTACCT
>Ga0209166_10002362_pt1 | contig 14504 bp, 11 predicted proteins | sample Coa_R1_3_FD_187151 | JGI IMG/M metagenome (GOLD analysis project Ga0209166, IMG submission 187151) | Surface soil microbial communities from Centralia Pennsylvania, which are recovering from an underground coalmine fire - Coalmine... | ecosystem: Environmental > Terrestrial > Soil >... | reverse complement strand
GGCCCGGTCCAGGTGAACCTGCCGCTGCGCGACCCGCTCGTGCCCGATCCCGGTAACCTTCCGCCGTGGCCCGAGCCGCTTGATGGCCGCCCGGGCGGGACGCCGTGGACCGTCGCCGCCGCCGGGCCCGGAGCGGCCCGGACCATCGGCCTGGACCCGGCCGAGCGCGGCGTGGTGATCTGCGGGGACGGAGACCACGACACAGACTCGCTGCTGCGGCTCGCGGAGCAGGCAGGCTGGCCGGTACTGGCCGAGCCGTCCTCCGGGGCCAGGCGCGGGCCGAACGCGCTACGCTCCTACTCCTGCCTGCTGAACGTGCCGGAGTTCACCGCCGCTCACCAGCCCGAGATCATCGTGTCGGCCGGGCGGCCCGGGCTGTCCCGCGGGCAGCTAGCCTTCCTGCGCGCTGGCGCCCGCCGTCACATCGTGATAGCCCAGGGGCCGGGCCGGTGGGCCGACCCCGCCAGGACAGCCACCGACGTGGCCGGCGGTGTGCACCTGACCGGCCCCCTCCGTAATGAAGCCAAATGGCTAGAATCCTGGCAACGGGCAGACCAGGCTGCGATCATCGCGGCCGGCGACATCCTGGCCGCCACCGGCACGCTCAGCGAGCCACAGCTGGCCAGGGACCTGGCGGCGGCGCTGCCGGACGGATCATTGTTGTGGGCGGCCTCCAGCCTGCCGATCAGGGACCTGGACCAGCACATGGCGCCGCGCGATGGCCTGCGGGTGCTGGCCAGCCGGGGCGCGAGCGGGATCGACGGCCTGACCTCCTCGGCGATCGGCGCGGCGCTGGCGCACGGCGGTCCTGCCTGCGCACTCCTTGGCGACCTGGCGTTCCTGCACGACGCCCCCGGGCTGTTCCTCGGCCCTGACGAGGCCCGGCCGGACCTGTGCCTGGTAGTCGTGAACAACGACGGCGGCGGGATCTTCTCCATGCTCGAACCGGCGTCGTTCCAGGGTCCGTTCGAGCGCGTGTTCGGCACCCCGCACGGAGCCAGCATCGAGCGCCTCGCCAGTGCCGCCGGGGTACCCTACCGGCTGCTGGAGCGGGCCGGTGACCTGCCGGGCGCGGTGCGCGGCGATGCCCCGGGGCTACGGGTCGTCGAGGTCCGGACCAGCCGGCCCGGCCAGGCCGCACTACGAGCCCGGCTGGCCGACGCAACCGCCGCCGCGATCCGCAAAACCCTCACCGAAACAATGCCCGGCTAGAACACCGGGTGAATCTCGTCCTCACGCAGACATCTCGTCGCGCAGCCGCTGCACGGCCTGGGATGCCGCCACGCGGATGTCAGGAACAACCTCACCTGCCACCCTGACGACCCGCTGAAGCTGATGCGGGAGGCGCTGAAGAACGGCTTCGCTAATTGCCGCGCCCAGAGACTCCCTTGCCGCGCCGAGGTCGTTAGCCAGCAGTTGTACGTGTGCGACAGTGATCAGCTCGATGACACGCCATTGAGGCGCCACGACCGTTGTGGCCGTGGGAGCGTTTCCGGCCAGCCGTACTGCCAAATCCGCGCGGTTGGTGGCAACGAGGCCACGCAACTGAATCTCGTGCAGTGCGAAGGGGTTCACCAAGCTGGTGTGTTCTACCCGGTCAAGCAGCGCATGGCACTCCAGCATCGTTCGGTCAAACAGTTCGGCATCCCCCATGGAACCTGCTGCTCGCGCCAAGAGCGGAAGAGTAGCTGCGCGGGCTGCACAGTCCCGGGCCATGTCGGCGGCCTGGCTCAGGCGGCTGACCGCAGCGCCGCGCAAGCTGGCCTTCCGAAGCTCGTTGCCGTGCATGCGCAGCGCATAGGAATTGAACGCGGGATCGCTGAGATGCCTCGCCAGTTCGAGACCTTTCGCGGTCCAATGAGCGGCGGTGCTCAGCTGTTCCTCGGGGAGCACATTGCCCAGCGCGACACCCAAGCCGATCCGGGTCCGTGCAAGCAGGCGGAGCACGTCTCGTTCCACATGCCCGTCAGCAACACGCGCTTCTAGCCGGGCGGCCAGTGGCCACAATTCGGCTACTGCTTCGGAGGCGTGGCCAGACTGGCGGGCGATTTCGGCGAGGCGGATAGTGGATTCGCCGAACTGAAGCATCGCGCGGTGATCGCTGTCGGCTGGGTCGGTGATTCCCAGGACGTGGGGTGGGAGCCGCAGAAGGTCGCACACGCGACGGCGGGAGCCTACGTCATCGAGCGTCCGCCTGCCAACTTCAAGAGCGGAGATGTATGTCTTGTCGTAGCCGAGAATGCTGCCGAGCTGGGTCTGATTCAGACCATTGATCGTTCGGTAGAACCGAAGAATGGAACCCAGGTCTCCGGCAGTGAGAATGACTTGAGCCCGCGGAGTTGCCCAATGCCAGTCCACACGCCGAACCGACGGCTTCGTGGAGAGGGCATTCCCGGCTTCATTGTTGTCGGCTGGGTCTCTGGTCATGGTTACACTCGCCGGAACCAGGCGGCAATGGACTGCTTGTAGCCCTGTGGCATGGTCAACCCATCTACTTCGCCAGCGGAGAACAGGCCGATCTGTTTGTGCTCATGACTGACGACCGGTGTGCGTCGGGGGGTCAGCAGGGTGCAGCCGTAGGTGATGATCAGGACGCGCCTGCCTGGGATGGGCTCGTAGATCCAGGTCCCGCTGGGGATGAGCGGACCTGCTCTGACTGCCCAGCCGGTCTCTTCCAGGATCTCGCGTTCGAGTGCGTGCTCGGGGCTGTCGTCTCCAGGGATCCCGGCTGTGCTGTCACCGATCTCCAACCGTCCGCCGGGAAGCTCCCACTCCTGTCGCTCGTTCTTCAGCAGCACCACCCGGAGACGGGTATCCAGGGCGACACCTTTCACGGATACGGGCCAGGTGGGCGGTTCGCGAGTCATACGAGTCCTTGTCCGGCTGCGGATACTCCCCAGAATTTCAACGTAGCAGCGGGCACCCCGTATCTCCCCAGGATGGGTGAATAGTCCCGATCGACAATCTGTCGCTTTACCGGAGACGCGCGGCACCCGACAGTGGACACACCTGTCCCGGAAAGGAGTCCGAGATGTGCCGAGCCGCCGATCAATCTGCAGGGCTGTTCACGGAGTATTACGTTGACCTCGCTGAGCCGGCGGCGGAGGCCACAGTTGTTCAGCGGCTTCGCGACGCCGGACTGGTTACCTTCGGTGGCTTGGCCAGGCGTAACGAGATTATTGCCTTCGCTTCGAGTGTCATGGCGATGACAGCTCACAGAGACAGCGATCCCGATGGCTTGACCACAATCCGCGACATCCCACGTTTGCGTGATCTCACCGGCTACTCAGGTTTGGGCCGGGGAGAACTGCTTCCGCATACCGATGGCAGCAGCCTGCCCGAGCCGCCACGCCTGATGATGCTGGTCTGCGAGCGTCCAGCGGACAGAGGAGGCGAATGCCTCTTGATCGATGGGCAGCGACTGCACGCGGACCTCTCCGTACAATCCCAGGAAGCCGCTGTGAAGTTGTCGCAGCCACGAACGGCCTACTTCGGCGCCGGCAATGGCCATGCAACGCAGGTGTTCACCGTGCACCCAGGCGGGCGTCTCAGCATTCGCCTACGCCAAGACGACCTCGCCCACTGGAGTCCGGTAGTCGCGCCGTATGTCCCGTACCTCAGAGATGCGATCAGTCGTCACCAGCACCGCCTCACACTCACCACGGGCCAGGGCTACTTGGTGGACAATCATCGCTGGCTGCATGCTCGTACGGGTTTCTCGGGCGACCGGCGGTTTCTACGCGCCCTTGGGGACCCCCATATTCCTCTCGCTCCCGGCTTCGTCATCGCAGCCGGTATCGACGTCTCGCAAGTGGCGAGTGAGGCCGCGTGAGGCCGCACCGTGTCCGGATGGATGCCTCATCGATAGGTGGAGTGCTTGCCCACATCGATCGTGTGAATGCGGACGGTCACATCATGGCTGTGGCTGTGGTTCCAGGGCGGCCAGAAGTAGTACCGGCGCTACGGGCACTGGTTGGGAGCCTTCTGACCAGTCATCCGGCCGTCGACGACATTCGTCTCATGACCACCGAGATGATCACCAATACCATCCAGCACACACGCAGCGGGGAGCATGGCGGCATGTTCACGCTGGCTGTCCTCGACGTTGGTCACGCGGCACGTGTCGAGGTCATCGACCAAGGCTGCGTGACCAGCCACCCACATCTGCGCAACGACGTGGATGGGGACAGCGAGGACGGATACGGGCTGCAACTGGTGGCAGCACTGGCCACCAAATGGGACGCCGTGATCTGGGGCGCGGGTACGAAGACGTGGTTCGAGGTCTGATCGGGCCGATGCTGGGAAGGCACGTCGCGGTCAGACCAGGCGCACCCTCGGATCCAGCAGGGAGTAGACGATGTCGACGATGAGGTTCGCGACGACCACGAACAGGGCGGCGAGCAGGACGAAGCCGATGATCACTGGGAGGTTGCCCTGGACGATCGCCTGCACCGAGTCCTGGCCGATGCCGCCGATGCTGAACACGCTCTCGGTGACGACCACGCCGCCGAGCAGGGTGCCGACGTCGATGCCGAGCTGGGAGACGACCGGGGTGAGGGCGGCGCGGACCGCGTGCTTGAAGACGACCCGGCGCTCCGACAGGCCCTTGGATCTGGCCGTGCGGATGTAGTCCTCGCCGAGCGTGTCGAGCAGCGAGCCGCGGGACAGCCGGGAGTAGACGGCGGCGGACACGGTGGCCAGCGTGATCCAGGGCAGGATCATGTGCCCGGCCCAGCCGATGATGCTCTGCGACGGGCCCTCGTAGCCGTTCTGTACCCAGGTGAAACCGTGCCGGTTGAGCTGGAGGAAGACGCCGATCAGCAGGAGCTGGCCGAGCACGAACGTGGGCATGGAGATGCCCCCGAGCACACCGATGGTGGCCAGCCGGTCGAACAGGCTGCGGGCCCTGGTTGCGCTGAGGATGCCGACGCCGAGGCCGACGACCAGCCAGAGCACCATGGCGCCAGCGACCAGCGAGGCGGTCCGCGGCAGGTCCTGGGCGATGATCGTGTTCACCGACTCGCCGTCAAGGAAGGAGTATCCCAGGTCGCCGTGCACGAGCCGGTCGAGGAAATGCCCGTACTGCACGGTGATCGGATCGTTGAGGCCGAGCTCCTTGTTGACGAGCTGCAGCGTCTGCGGGGTGGCTGCCCGGCCGGCCAGCTCACGGGCGACCGTGTTGTGTGGCCGGGCGAAGAACAGCAGGAACGCGGCGAGGCTGACCACCCACAGGACGACGATCCCGCTCAGCAGGCGGCGGATGAGGAAGCGGCCGAATGCCATGGCTGCTCACGCTCCCGCGACGTCGGCGGTGCCAGCGCCGCCGGCCTTGGCCGGTTTGCTGCGGCGGAGCCTGCGGCGCGCGGTGTCGGCGGCGAACAGCCGCTCGGTGCGCGGGTCCATGGCGTCCCTGATGCCGTCGCCGAGCAGGTTGAACGCGAGCGTGGTGATCAGCAGCGCGAGCGCGGGGAAGATCAGGTACCACCAGGCGACGTTGTAGTAGTTCTGCGCCCCGGCGAGTATGTTGCCCCAGCTCGCGGTCGGTGGCTGGATTCCCAGGCCGAGGTAGGACAGGGTGGCCTCGAACACGATCGCGGTCGGGATGGACAGCGTGGCCAGCACGAGCACCGGCGCGAGCAGGTTCGGCAGGATGTCGATGACCATGATCCGCCACGGGCTCGCCCCGATCGACCGGGCCGACTCGACGTACTCCCTCTCCTTGATGGACAGCGTCTGGCCCCGGACGATCCGGGAGATGCCGGCCCAGGAGAAGAACGCGATCACCCCGACCACCACCGGCAGGCTGGGCCCGAGCACGACGGCCAGGGCGAGCGCGAGCACGACGTAGGGGAATGCGAGCACGGCGTCGATGAACCTGGCCAGCACCGTGTCGATCCAGCCGCCGAAGTACCCGGCGACGAGGCCTATCCCCACCCCGGCCACGGTGGCTATCGCGGTGGTGACCACACCGACGAACAGCGAGATCCGCGCCCCATAGAGGATCCGCACGAACAGGTCGCGGCCCTGCTCGTCGGTGCCGAGCCAGAAGTTGTGGCCCGGCCCGACCGGGATCCCGTTGACGGACAGGCCGGTGTTGGGGAAGAGCTGGTTGGGGCCATGCCCGGTGAGCCTGGCGAACAGCGGGGCCGCGAGGGCGAGCCCTACCACGATCACGATGACGATTCCGGAGGCGATGGCCATCCGGTCGTGCAGCAGCCGGCGCCAGGTGAGCCGCCACTGGCTGCGACCTTCGATCGCCTGAACCGGCCCCGCGGCGGACTGTGCCTGGAACTCAAGCTCGGTGACGCTCATCGTGGCTCCCTCGCCGTCGCGGATGGCGCCCCGTGGTGGGGGCTGGTCATGCGATCACGCTTCCTTCTGCTTCCGGGCTTTCCGCGATCGCCTCGGCTATCTTGGCCGCGGCTTCGTGGCGGCCCTCGCCGACGGTGCGGCGGCGGGCTTCTTCGGCTTGCTCGGACAGCCCGGCCGCGGTGACCGGCAGCCAGCACGCCGACCGGTGGTAGGCGTCCTGGGCGACCGGGATCAGTCCCGGCTCATCGGTCAGGCACTTGTCCATCACGTACGCGCAGCGGGGATGGAAGGCACACCCCGGCGGCACGTTGATCAGGCTGGGTGGCTGCCCGGTGATCGGCCGCAGCCGCCCGGCCCCGGCCGAGGAGTTGGGGATCGACTCCAGCAGGCCCTTGGTGTAGGGGTGGTGCGGCTGGTAGAAGATATCCCGCTTGGCCGCCATCTCCGCCGCCCGCCCGGCATACATCACCATCACGTCATCGGCGATGTCGGCGACCACCCCCAGGTCGTGAGTGATCATGATCAGCGCGGTGCCCGAGTCCTGCTGCAGCCGCAGCAGCAGATCCAGGATCTGGGCCTGCACGGTGGCATCCAGCGCCGTGGTCGGCTCATCCGCGATGATCATCTTCGGCTCCAGCGACAGCGCCATCGCGATCATCGCCCGCTGCCGCATGCCACCAGAGAACTGGTGCGGGTAATCCCGCGCCCGCTGCCGCGGCTGCGGGATCCCCACCCGGGCCAGCAGTTCCACCGCCCGCTCGGCCGCCGCCGCCTTGGACACCGACTTATCATGCGCCCGGACCATCTCGGCGATCTGCCAGCCCACCCGGTACAGCGGATGCAAACTGGTCAGCGGATCCTGGAAGATCACCGCGATCTGCGCGCCCCGGATCCGGCGCAACTGCTCCTCGGGCAGCCCGATCAGATCGGTCCCGTCAAAGACCGCCGAACCCGACACCTCACCACCAGGCGTCAGCCCCAGCAGCGTCTGAGTCAAAACCGTCTTACCACTGCCCGACTCACCCACAATCCCGATCGTCCGCCCAGCATCCACACTGAACGACACCCCCCGCACAGCCCGGACCACGCCATCAGCCGTCGGGAAACTCACCCGCAAATCCCGCACCTCAAGCAGGCTCACACCAACCCTCCCTCACGACCAGGTCCACAACCGTGCCCCGAGGGTATCGCCCGCGGTTGCCGGGAGATATCAGGACAGTTTGACCCGTGGGTCCAGCACGGAGTACAGCACGTCGACGACGATGTTGGCCACCACCACGAACAGTGCGGCCATCAGCACGATGCCGAGGACCACCGGGGTGTCGCCGGTGGTGATCGAGGTCAGCGACTGCTGCCCGATCCCGCCGAGACCGAACACCTGCTCGGTGACGACGGCTCCGCCGGCCAGGGTGCCCATGTCGACGCCGAGCTGTGAGACGACCGGGGTCAGCGCGGCCCGGATCGCATGCCGGTACAGCACCCGGCGCTCGGTGAGCCCCTTGGACCGGGCCGTGCGGATGTAGTCCTCGCCCATCGTGTCGAGCAGTGAGCCGCGGGTGAGCCTGGTGTACGTGGCCGCCGACACGGCCGCGATCGTGATCCAGGGCAGGATCATGTGCCCGGCCCAGCCGATGATGCTCGTGGTCGGCCCCTCGTACCCGGTCTGCACCCAGTGGAACCCACTGCGGTTCAGCGGCAGGAAGATGGCGAACTGCAGCAGCAGCCCGAGCACGAACGTGGGGAAGGTGATGCCGATGAGCACGCCGACCGTGGACGTCCGGTCGACCAGGGTCCGGACCCGGGTGGCGCTGAGGATGCCAGCCCCCAGCCCCACGATGAGCCAGAGGATGACCCCGCCGACCAGGAGTGACAGGGTGGGCGGCAGATCCTGTTTGAGGATGGTGTTGACCGAGCTTCCATTGACGAACGAGGTACCCAGGTTGCCATGGACGAGACGGTCCACGTAATGCCCGTACTGGACGATGAGTGGCTGGTTGAGGCCGAGCCTGGCGTTGATCGCCGCGATCGTCTGCGGGGTCGGGTTCTTCCCGGCCAGCAGCCGGGCCGGGTCCTGCGGCGCGACGAAGAACAACAAGAACGTGGCGACCGTCACGAACCACATCACGATGATGCCGAGCAGCAGCCGGCGGATGAGGAAGGTCAGGAAAGCCATGTCAGCTCACCTCGGTGGCCGGGGGAGTGGGCCGGGCCCGCTTGGCCGCCGAGCGCCGGCCCTTTCGCTGGCTGGCGAACAGACGCTCGGTGCGCGGGTCCATGGCGTCCCTGACGCCGTCGCCGAGCAGGTTGAACGCGAGCGTGGTGAGCAGCAGGAATCCGGCCGGGAAGACCAGGTACCACCAGGAGGTCTGGTAGAACGTCTGGGCCTGGGAGAGCAGGTTGCCCCAGCTCGAGGTCGGCGGCTGGATGCCCACCCCGAGGTAGGAGAGGGTGGCCTCGAACACGATCGCGGTGGGAACGGCCAGCGTGGCCAGGACAAGTACCGGCGCGATCAGGTTCGGCAGGATGTCGATGAACATGATCCGCCACGGCCCGGAGCCGATCGAGCGGGCCGCCTCGACGTACTCCTTCTCCTTGATGGACAGCGTCTGGCCGCGGACCACCCTGGCGATCGCCGCCCAGGAGAAGAACGAGATCACGCCGATGGTGACCGACAGGCTCGGGCCGAACACCACGGCCAGTGCGAGCGCGAGCACCACGTAGGGGAAGGCCAGCACGGAGTCGATGAACCGGGCCAGCACCGTGTCGATGACACCGCCGAAGTAGCCGGCCGTCATTCCCATGACGACGCCGGCCGCGGTGCCGATCAAGGTGGACACGAATCCGACGAGCAGGGAGATCTGCGCACCGTAGAGCACCCGCACGAACAGGTCGCGGCCGAGCCCGTCGGTGCCGAACAGGAACGTGCCGCTCGGCCCGACCGGCAGGCCCTGGGAGTTGAGCCCGGTGTTCGTGTACGGGGTGTCCGGTGAGTGGCCCACCAGGGACGAGATCACTGGCGCGAGGATGGCCAGCAGGGCGAGCACGAGGATGAGCGCGCCGGAGGCGATCGCCACCTTGTCCTGGCGCAGCCGGCGCCAGGCCAGCATCCACGGACTGCGGCCCTGGATCGCCTGGGCCGGGGCGTCCCCGGTGCCTTCGGCCTGGAATTCGATCTGGGTGAGGCTCATGCCGTGCCTCCTCCGAAGCTGTCACTGCCTGTGCTGGTGCCCAGGCCAGCCCTGGAACCGACCGTGCTCGTGGTCAGGTCCTCATGCGGCTGGATGGGGAAGTGGCAGGCGGTCAGGTGCGTGGGCGGGTCGCCTGCCTTGCTTTCGAGCGGGGGGTCCTGCTGGCTGCAGAGTTCCTGTGCCTTGGGGCAGCGCGGATGGAAGCGGCAGCCGGCCGGGGGGTTGATGGGTGAGGGCACGTCGCCGGTCAGGATGATCCGCTGCCTGGCCGCGGCGGCGTCGGGGTCGGCCGCGGGAGCGGCGGACAACAGCGCGGCGGTGTAGGGGTGCCGCGGCGTGTCGTAGACGGGGTCCTTGGGGCCTTGCTCGGCGACCCGGCCCAGGTACATGACGAGGACCTGGTCGCTGACGTGCCGCACGACCTCCAGGTCGTGGGCGATGAACAGGAAGGACAGGCCGAAGTCCTGCTGCAGGTCGGCGAGCAGGTTGAGGATCTGGGCCTGGATCGAGACGTCCAGGGCGGAGACCGGCTCGTCGGCGATGATCAGCTTGGGCCGCAGCGCCAGCGCCCGGGCCAGCCCGATCCGCTGCCGCTGGCCGCCGGAGAATTCGGCGGGGAAGCGGTTGTAGTGCTCCGGGTTGAGGCCGACCCGTTCCATCATCTCCTGGACGGCCTTCTTGCGTTCGTTGCCGGTCGCCGTCTTGTGCACGGCGAACGGGTCGCCGATGATCGAGCCGACCCGCCGCCGCGGGTTGAGCGACCCGTACGGATCCTGGAAGATCATCTGGATCTCGCGGCGGAACGGCCGCATCGCCCGGCGGTTCAGCCTGGTGAGGTCGGTCCCGTCGAAGATGACCTGGCCCGAGGTGGCCGGGATCAGCCCGGCGATGCAGCGGGCCAGGGTGGACTTGCCACAGCCGGTCTCGCCGACCAGGCCGAGGGTCTTCCCGCGCGGGATGGTCAGCGAGACCCCATCCACTGCCTGCACGTGGCCGACGGTGCGGGCGACCAGCCCGGCGCCTTTGACGGGGAAGTACTTGACCAGGCTCTCCACCCGGACCAGGACGTCGCCGTCGGCCTCGGGCGGCTGTGGGGTGGTCATGCGATCACGCTTCCTTCTGCTTCCGGGCTTTCCGCGATCGCCTCGGCTATCTTGGCCGCGGCTTCGTGGCGGCCCTCGCCGACGGTGCGGCGGCGGGCTTCTTCGGCTTGCTCGGACAGCCCGGCCGCGGTGACCGGCAGCCAGCACGCCGACCGGTGGTAGGCGTCCTGGGCGACCGGGATCAGTCCCGGCTCATCGGTCAGGCACTTGTCCATCACGTACGCGCAGCGGGGATGGAAGGCACACCCCGGCGGCACGTTGATCAGGCTGGGTGGCTGCCCGGTGATCGGCCGCAGCCGCCCGGCCCCGGCCGAGGAGTTGGGGATCGACTCCAGCAGGCCCTTGGTGTAGGGGTGGTGCGGCTGGTAGAAGATATCCCGCTTGGCCGCCATCTCCGCCGCCCGCCCGGCATACATCACCATCACGTCATCGGCGATGTCGGCGACCACCCCCAGGTCGTGAGTGATCATGATCAGCGCGGTGCCCGAGTCCTGCTGCAGCCGCAGCAGCAGATCCAGGATCTGGGCCTGCACGGTGGCATCCAGCGCCGTGGTCGGCTCATCCGCGATGATCATCTTCGGCTCCAGCGACAGCGCCATCGCGATCATCGCCCGCTGCCGCATGCCACCAGAGAACTGGTGCGGGTAATCCCGCGCCCGCTGCCGCGGCTGCGGGATCCCCACCCGGGCCAGCAGTTCCACCGCCCGCTCGGCCGCCGCCGCCTTGGACACCGACTTATCATGCGCCCGGACCATCTCGGCGATCTGCCAGCCCACCCGGTACAGCGGATGCAAACTGGTCAGCGGATCCTGGAAGATCACCGCGATCTGCGCGCCCCGGATCCGGCGCAACTGCTCCTCGGGCAGCCCGATCAGATCGGTCCCGTCAAAGACCGCCGAACCCGACACCTCACCACCAGGCGTCAGCCCCAGCAGCGTCTGAGTCAAAACCGTCTTACCACTGCCCGACTCACCCACAATCCCGATCGTCCGCCCAGCATCCACACTGAACGACACCCCCCGCACAGCCCGGACCACGCCATCAGCCGTCGGGAAACTCACCCGCAAATCCCGCACCTCAAGCAGGCTCACACCAACCCTCCCTCACGACTTCGCATGGCCTGGCCATCTGGGTAAACGAGGCCATCCGGTAGAACGAGTACGAACCCCGTTCTACCGGATGGCCCCAATCTCGCGCTAGGACAGCCAGAGCTGGGTCAAGTTGTAAGTCGCGGCCAGCGGGTTGTAAATCAGGTTGCGCAACCGCTTGCCGGTGAACAAGACCGTGTCCTGAGTGGTCAGCGGCACGATCGCCGCGTCCTTCATGACTTGCTGGCCGGCCGCGGCCCAGTAGGGCGTGGCGGTGGCCTGGTTGGGCGCCTTCAGAGCCTTGGCGATGTCGGCGTCGGTGATCTTCGAGCTGTAGCACCCATCGTTGGTTGTTGGGTTGCTGCAGTTGGTCTGGAACAGCGGCACGACGTTCGCGCGGCCGTTGTTGCCCAGCCAGTCAGGCACCCAGCCGACCTCGGAGATGTCCCACTGGTTGGCCTTCTTGCTGTTCAGCCCATTCTCCACGAAGGCGTAGTACGGGCCCTGCTGCATCGGGACACCCTTGGAGGTGATCCCGCACGCCTTGAGGCTGGCCTGCACCGAGGTGAAGACGGCCGGGTGGTCACCGGCGTTCCGGTAGACGTCGAGGATCTGGAACCCGTTCGGGTAGCCCGCCTGCTTCAGCATGGCCTTGCACTTGGCCGGGTTACCCTCTGAGTTCGGGGTCGGGTAGTAGTTGTAGTTCGTGTAACCCACGTCGCCCGGTGCGATCGCGCCGTTGAGGATCGGGTTGAGCGTGACGCCACCGTAGATCTTCGCGATCGCTACCTTGTTGATCGCGTACTCGATCGCCTGCCTGACCAGAAGCTTGGACATGGCCTTGCTGGCGTCCGGGCTCTGCAGGTTGAACACGATGTACGGGTTCGCGGTGCCGGTTTGGGTGTAGATGTGCAGGCCGGGGTTGTGCGAGGCCTGCAGGCTTGGGATCGCGGAGGTGGGCGGCGGGGTGTCCCACATCAGGTCGTCGGTGCCCGCCTCGACGTCCGCCAGCTGGGTCTCGTTCGAGGTCGTCCCCTCGGTGATCACGATCTGGTTCACGTAGTCGTGGCGGAGCGGGTCGGTGGACTGCTTCCAGGCCGGGTTCCTGCTCAGCACGATCTTCTTGCTCGCGACGTACGTGGTGACCGCGTACGGGCCATCAGAGAGGAGATGCTGCCTGAACGGCGGGCTGTCGGGCAGGTAGGAGTCGTATTCCACCGGCCGCGCCGAGGCGAACGGCATCGCGAGGATGTTCAGGAAGTCGTTCGCGGGCTGGGTCAGCGTGAACGTGATCGTCGACGAGTTCGGCGTGCCGATGCCGGAGATCGAGTGACCGTTCTGGAACGCGGCTATCTGCGCCGGCGTCGGTGACTTGTTGTTCTTGAACGCCGCCGCCTCCGCCGTGCAGTACGTGGACATGCCGGCGATCACTGGCACGTAGTAGAGCGAGTTGCCGACACCCAGAATCGGGTTGCACATGGCCTTGAACTCACGCGCGAAGTCGGTCGAGGTGACCGGCCGCGGCGGCGAGGTATTCCAGTCCACACCGGGCTTGATGTGGAAGGTATAGGTCAGGCCGTTGGCCGAGATGCCGCCGTTGGCCTTGGTGGGCACCGTGGTGGCTATGTCGGCCGCGATCGTCGTCGCCGTGGTCCTGTTGTTGGACGGGAGGTAGCTGACGAGCTGCCTGGTGAAGGCGCCCTCGAGCTGGAAGGTCGGCGTGTAGTACGCGGACAGGGTGTCCCAGTGGTCGACGTCTCCGGCCGCTACGAGATTCAGGGTGCCGCCCATCACAGGCTTGCCGCCGGCGTTCGAGCTACCGGTGCTGCCGCCGTTGTTAGAGCTTCCGCACGCTGTCACCGTGCCCGCCGCCAGAGCCGCTATCGCGAGCGCGGCGAACCGCTTTGGAACGGGTTTCATGAGCATGCTCCTTCTGGCCCGGCGTGTGCCGCACGGGCATATCTGTTGATCCCCACGAGGCTCTTATCACCAGAGCACGTCAGGCGCCCTGCTGGAAGGGACGCACGGAAGGGGTTACGGAACCGCAATCACGTTGTAACAAAGCAGGAAATCCAGCCTGCCAATCTAATCTCTGCCCCTCGAGTGCATCCTGCATCGGCCTGAACTTCGCCTGCGCCTCGGCAAGCTCAGCAGCCGGGTCCGATCCCGCCACTATGCCACAGCCGGCGAACAGCCGTGCCCGCGCTCCCTCGATCTCGGCACACCGCATGGCGATGCCCCACTCGCCGTTGCCCTGGGCGTCCAGCCAGCCGACCGGCCCGGCATAGCGGCCCCGGTCCATGCCCTCGAGTTCGCGGATCAGTTCCATCGCCGTGTCGGTGGGCGTTCCGCAGACCGCCGCGGTCGGGTGCAGCGCGGCGGCCACCGCGAGCGAGGACGGCGCCGGGCCAGCCCCGCCGCCCAGCTGGGTGCCCTGGTCCTGCTGGGGCGCCAGCGTGCCGGTGAGGGCGGTGGCCAAGTGCTGGACGTTCGCGAGCTTGAGCAGGAACGGGCTGGGATCCACGTCCAGCTTTTCGCACAGCGGGGTCAGCGCCTGGCGCACGCCGGCCACCGCGTAGCCGTGCTCCTCGATGTCCTTGGCCGATGACAGCAGCGCGGCGCCGAGTGCCTGGTCCGAGGCCGCGTCCTTGCCCCGCGGTGTGGTGCCGGCCAGCACGAGCGCGCTTATCTCGGCCGCTTCCCGCCGGACCAGCAGTTCCGGCGTGGCCCCGACCAGCCCGCCGCAGGCGAACGTGTAGCAGTCCGGGTAGCGGGTGGCCAGCCTGTGCAGCAGCACGCGCGGGTCGAGAGGT
>Ga0209166_10002361_pt1 | contig 14505 bp, 15 predicted proteins | sample Coa_R1_3_FD_187151 | JGI IMG/M metagenome (GOLD analysis project Ga0209166, IMG submission 187151) | Surface soil microbial communities from Centralia Pennsylvania, which are recovering from an underground coalmine fire - Coalmine... | ecosystem: Environmental > Terrestrial > Soil >... | reverse complement strand
CCATGACGTCGCGGCCATCGAGCAAGAGCGGGATGACGTCGGCCTGGATCGGGGTGGGGGTGACGATGCCGCGTTGGCTGAGCGCCTGGCGCAGGCCAGGGTGAATGTTGAGCTGGGCGAAGGTGTCCGCCCGGGGTGGTGCGGTGCGCGTGGGAATGATCGGGGAATCTGCCCGAGTAGGGGTTGCAGAAGGCATGTGTGAGCGCTGTCTCCGTGTCGGCCTTTTGAAGCCGAGAAAATGACCCAGGTCGAGACGGTCAGCGCGACGGGGCCCAGTACAGGAGAGCGAATTGCTCTGGTGAGAACCTGATAGTGCGATCCTGTACAGGGCTGGGAAAATTGACGGCCGCCGATTCGTACGAGTTGTGGCACTATAGCCGATTCCACCGAAGTTACCGCGTCGTTCAGTTCAGGATGGCATGCGCGCTGCCCCTCTGACCCTTTACATTTCTGTCAGCATTCGCTCTAGTGGAGCCCATCAGGAAGGAGAACGCCGATTCCTCGTCCACCATTCGTTGCACGACCACCGACCCCGACTGGTCCGCGGACCAATCGTCAGATACGCGTCCCTGAAGTACGAGTTCTAGACGCCGAGGGGCAACAGATCGGCGTCATGTCCACCGAAGAGGCCATCAAGCGCGCCGAAGAGGCGGGGCTCGACCTCATTGAGGTCGCCGCGACGGCCGAGCCGCCGGTGTGTCGCATCGCCGATCTCGGCAAGTTCAAGTTCGAGTCGGACAAGCGGGCCAGGGATGCCAAGAAGAACCAGCATGTCTCTGAGGTCAAGGAAGTGCGGATCCGGCCGCGCACCGACGACCACGACCTGCAAGTGCGCGTGCGAGCCGCGCGGCGATTCCTTGAGGAGGGCCACAAGGTCAAGGTCGAAGTCCGCTTCAGGGGGCGTGAAGCGACGCACCCCGAGGTCGCGCGGGACCAGATCGGGCGCATCGCCGCGGGCGTGGCCGACATTGCGATTGTCGAGAGGCCACCGTCGATGGAGGGTCGGGCGATGTTTGCGATTCTGGCGCGCGGGCGGGCCGGGGTCGCGACCCAGGCCGCGCCGCGAGACGAGGCCGCGCCAAGGCCACCCGCCCCGCGCGCGCCCGCCGCACCAGCCGCGGCGGTGGCAGCTTCGGGAGGGTCGCCTGCGGGAGCACCGGGCGCGCCGCCAGCGGCACCTGCGCCTGCAGCGGCAGCGGGGACGCCCGCGGCTCCGGCCGCGTCGGCACCCGTTCCGGCAGGCGCGACGCGCGCGTCCACGGCATCCGGAGCAACCCCTTCGGGAGGTTCTGCGGGGGCCGCACCCGGGTCGCAGCCAGCGGCAGCACAGCCAGCGGCCCCTGCACCTGCACCTGCAGCACAGCCTGCGGCGGCGGCACCTGCGCCTGCACCGGCAATGTCTGCGCCAGCGGCTGCGACGACGCGGCCTGCGCCGACGCCGCCGACCCCGCCGACCCCGCCCAAGGCGGCTTCGACGACCCCGCGGCTCTGAACTCGGCAGGCGGGATCGCGCGAGGCCTTTCGGGCGTCCGCAGCGGCGCGAAGCGCCCTTCGCGGGGGGTCGCCGCGGGAAGGAGCGCGCAGCGAGCCTGCGAGCGGAGCAGCGACTGGCGGCGGGGGGCGCGCAGCGCTCCCCCGACCCGGACGACGTCGCAACAGGCAGTGTCGCAGGCTCCCCCGACCCGTACGACGTCGCAACAGGTAATGTCGCAGGCTCCCCCGACCCGTACGACGTCGCAACAGGCAATGTCGCAGGCTCCCCCGACCCGTACGGCGTCGCAACAGGCAATGTCGCAGGCTCCCCCGACCCGTATGACGTCGCAACAGGCAATTTCGCTGGCTCCCCCGACCCGTACGGCGTCGCAACAGGCAGTTTCGCTGGCTCCCCCGACCCGGACTAGGCAGGAGAGGGAAAGCCTATCGTGGGCATTACCCGCCGACGGTATGGCACACTATGCGGGCTGGCGCGTTCCGCTGTTGCGTTGCCTACTTCGTCGCGACGGAACCCAAGCCTTGCGATCGGCCCATGCCAGCCACGGTCGAACGAGTCTGCAGGAGGTCCGTCTGGCGATGGCGGCCGATACCACTTTGACCTGCCGCGACTGCGGCCAAGCATTCACATTCACCAGCGGCGAGCAGGACTTCTACGCCTCGCGCGGCTACTCCGAGCCCAGCCGGTGCCCGGATTGCCGAGCCGCGCGCAAGGCCGAACGCGATGGGGGCGGCGGCGGCGGCTACGGATCCTACGGCGGGGGCGGCAGCCGCGGACCACGCGAGATGTTTACGGCCACGTGCTCGAGTTGTGGCAACGAGGCCCAGGTGCCCTTCCAACCCAGTGGCGACAAGCCCGTCTACTGCTCGACCTGCTTCCAGCAGCGCGGCGGCGGCAGCCGGGGTGGTGGCGGCGGGTACGGCGCGGGTCGCTCAGGCGGCCGAGGGCGCGACTAACGTGCACGTCGAACCCCGCGAAGGCGAAAGTTTCGACCAGTTCCTGCGTCGCTTCAAGACGAGCATGGACAAGTCAGGGATTCTGCGCGAGTACAAGCGCAAGCGCTACTTCAAGAGCAACGGCGAGCTGCAGCGCGAGAAGGCCAAAGCGGCCGCTCGGCGACGGACCAAGCGATTCCGCGGTCCGCGACCGTTGCGGCCGGCCCGATGACCGAGAGCAAGCCGCGCGCACCGGCGCTCGCGACGCGGTGCCGGCGCTGCCGCAAGCCGATCGTCTGGCCGGGCCTCTGCTACACCTGCGCGACGGGGCTGCCGCGCCTGATCCTGCGCGCCGACGAACGGCTAGCCGCTGCCGATCAGTGCTTCCCGTTGGACGAGGCGCCGCCCGTTTCGCTGGTTTCCTGAACCGCGGCCTCCGCGCGGTCCGCCGCCGCGGTGGCCGCCGTTTGGCCAACGATCATATCGACCACGCCGTAGTCGCGGGCTTCGTGGGCGCTCATCCAGTAGTCGCGGTTGATGTCCAGGCCAATCCGCTCGACGGACTGGCCGGTGTCGGCGGCCATCATCTCCTGGAGGCGGGCGTTCATGCGGATGATCTCCCGCGCCTGAACCTCGATGTCCGCCGCGGTGCCCTGGAAGCCAGCTGACGTCTGGTGGATCAGGATCCGCGAGTTCGGCAGGGCTGACCGCTTGCCTTTGGCACCGCCGGCCAGGAGCACCGCGCCCATGCTGGCGGCCATCCCGATACACGTGGTAGCAACTTGCGGCTGGATCAGGTGCATGGTGTCGTAAATCGCGAGACCCGCGTCGACCTGGCCGCCGGGGCTGTTGATGTACATCTGAATCTCGCGATCCGGGTCGTCCTGGGACAGGTACAGCAGTTGCGCGACGATGAGGTTGGCGACGACATCGTCGATGGGCGTGCCCAGAAACACGATGCGGTTTTTGAGGAGCAGGGAGAAGATGTCGTAGCCGCGCTCGCCGCGGCTCGTCTGCTCGACCACCATGGGCACGGAGTAGCCGACGAGGCTACGCGGGTCGCGGTACTTGAAGAATTCACTTGATGGCTGCTGCACGGGATCCTCGCTCACGCAGGAGGTATTTGCGGCTGCTCCCGACCTTCGTCGGACGGTACGACCACGGGGCGGGCCATGCCTTTGACAGCCGGCACCAGGAGGATAAGGGCGATGGCGCTGAAGAGTACGAGGATTAATATGACAGGCACTGCTCGTCAGGTTATCAGCCCGGAACCGCGCTGAAGCTTCCAACCACGGCACGGTCTGCCGGGCAGGCCACGGCACGTTCTTGCCGGGCACGTACCATGGCACCTCCACTCTCTGGGGGTACACCTATGAAGGCTGCCATCTTCCACGGCGCCCATCAGCCGCTGACCGTCGAAGAAGTCGACATCGATACTCCGGCCGAGCATGAGGTGCTCGTGCGGATCGTGGCCAGTGGCGTCTGCCACAGTGACCTGCACTTCGTCGACGGCTTCTACGAGATGCCGGCGCCGGCGATCCTGGGTCACGAGGCCGCCGGCATCGTCGAGGCGGTGGGGTCGCAGGTTGACGAATTCAAGCCGGGCGATCACGTCATCGCCTGCCTGTCGGTGTTCTGCGGCCGGTGTGACTACTGCCTGACGGGCCGCACGAATCTGTGTTCCACTCGGCCGGTCCGCGGCAAGGATGCGCCGCCGCGACTCCGCTGGCAGGGTCAGCCAGTGACCCAGATGGCCAATCTCGGCGCCTACGCCGAGAAGATCCTGGTGCACACCAACGCGCTCGTGAAAGTGCGCGACGACATGCCGTTCGACCGCGCAGCGCTGATCGGTTGCGGCGTCACGACCGGAGTCGGCGCGGCGCTGAATACGGCAAAAGTCGAGCCCGGCTCGATCGTCGCGGTGTTCGGGTGCGGCGGCGTGGGCCTGTCGGCCATCCAGGGGGCCCGGATCGCTGGGGCGCGGATGATCATCGCCGTGGACGTGCACGATCACAAGCTCGAAACGGCCTATGAGGTCGGCGCGACGCACACAATCAATGCCTCGCGGAAGGATCCCGTCAAGGAGATTCAGGAGTTGACCAACGGCGGCGTCGAGTACTCGTTCGAGGCGATTGGCCTCAAGAAGGCGGCCGAACAATGCTTCGAATGCCTTCGACCCGGCGGGACCGCGACCATCATCGGCATGATTCCAGTCGGCCAGAAGCTCGAGCTCGAAGGCAGCGTGTTCTTGCGTGAGAAAAAGATTCAGGGCAGCAGCATGGGCTCCAATCGATTCAAAGTTGACATGCCCAAATACATCGACTTCTACATGCAGGGCCGCCTGAAGCTGGACGAGATGATCACGCGGCGGCTGCAGCTCGAAGACGTCAACGAGGCCTTTCGGGCGATGAAGGCGGGCGAGGTGGCCCGCTCGGTCCTGATGTTCGCCTGAGGGCAGCCAGGGAGCTCAGTCGCCCGCGTCGCGGCGGCGCCATCCATGCCGGGCATGACCCTGTCCATCAGCACGGCGGGCGTGCTCGCGACGCGCAGCGCCGCCCCGGTGGCCCAAGGCGCAGGCTGGCGTCGGGTGCCCGGGCAAGGCTCGCGGGGTGGGTAAAACGTCGTGGGATGCAGGCCGACCATCCGGTCATACCCGTTCATCCGGCAGAAGGCCGGGTTCGCCTGGACGACCACGCCGCTCTCGGCGTCGATCACCAGGCCGTCGCGGCCCCGGCCTCGACCTTCTAGTTCAATTTAGTAGTTCATCGAGAGGAACTTGATATTGGCGGCAACGCTGGCGGGTGCGGCGGCCGTGGTGGTCGCAACCACGGTGGCGACTGGCAGTGACGCGGCACTGGCCGAGGCACTGGTGCCCGCGACCATGGCGAGCGCGGCGAGGGGAAGCAGAACGACGCGGAGGAAACGGGAGAACTTACGCATTGGAGGGGACTTCCTTGATTGGATTTCACTGGCCAGGCGGTCTGTTTGCCTGACTTCGTAGCTGCATTGATGATCAGCCCAAAGGTACTGTTTGGGATCCACCGCCAGGGGGGTTTCGTCCCCCCCATGTGCGGCCGGGGCCGTGGGGCTGTGCTGGCGCGGCCCGTGTGCCGATGCTCATCGTGAGGGACCGCGCGCGCAGGCCCGCACCCCCGCACAGACATGTCTCAACGCGCCGTCGCTCAAATACGCCCCGGGCCACCAGGCATCCGTGGCTTGCTGCCCGGCGGCCTGCGTGCGCTGCCCGTCGCCGCCCGCTGGTGGTGGGCGGCGATCGTCCTGGCGGCGTTCGCGGTCCTGCCCTGGTTGCTCGCCGTCGAGCAGCCGCACCCGCCCGCGGTGGTGCCCTGGCTGGTCGCGCTCCTGAATGCGCTGCTCGTCGTGGTCACCGCGCACCGCCGTCGACAGGCGAGCCTGGAACCGACGTTCGACTACGGCGGGGTGGCCACCGTGACGGTGCTCGTCCTGTGTGGGCCAACGGTCGCGCTGGTCGCCTTCGCCGGTGAGAAGCTCGCCGCGGCACTGGTGCGCAACGCGGGCGGCCAGCGACCCGCCCTGACGCGTTCGATCTTCAACCTGGCCTGGGGCGCTCCGGCGCTGGCGTGCGCCTGGGCAGCGGGCATGCACAGCCCCGATGCGATCTGGACCCCGCTCATCGTCGGGGCGACCTGGTGGCTCGTCAATGGCCTGCTGGTTGGACCGATGGTCGCGTTCGGCCAGCGCAAGTCCTGGGCGGACGGGGTGCGCCTGGCCCTGACCAACGATGTCTGGCTGCGCGCCCAGGAAACGATCTTGATGCTGTTCGCTGTCCTCGCCTGGCACAGCCACCCGGCGCTCATCGGGGCCGTTGCCCTGTTGATCGTGGGTCAGGCGACGACCAGCCGACGCCTCCTCACCGAATTCGAGGCGACCGCCGTGGCCCGCGAGGAGGCCCAGGGGGAGCGCCGGCGCGCCGAAGCCGAGGCCACCCGTGCCCGACTCGACCCACTCACCCAGCTCCCGAATCGACACGCGCTGGGCGAAGAGCTCGAGGCCCCACGACCGCGGCCGGCGGTGGTCATGATCGATCTGGATCACTTCAAGCTGATCAACGATCAATTTGGTCACGACGCCGGGGACGCCGTGCTGGTTCATGTGGCGCACGCGATTCGGGGGATTCTCGGGCCCGACGACTTCTGCGCCCGTATGGGCGGTGAAGAGTTCTGCGTGTTGCTGGCCGATATCGGCACGGACGCGGACTTGCTCGAGGTCACCGAACGCGTTCGAAATGCCATTGCGGTGGTGCGACCCGAGGCGTTTCCCCGGGTGAACGTGACGGCCAGCGTCGGGGCGCTGCGGGTGCCCCCGGGCAAGGCCGTGGTCGACGCACTGCGGTCGGCCGATCAGGCGCTCTACCGCGCCAAAGCCGACGGCCGAAACCGCGTCCGGCTCGCCGCGTAAGTTACATCTCGCACAGGTCTTTGAGGGACGTGCAGACGCTGACGGGCAGGCGTTTGATGCCTTTGGCGGCAAGCCAGGTCTCGCGCAGCAACTTCTCGGCTCTGAACGTGGCCGGCGACGGGTCGCTGCCGCATTCGGTGTCTTCGTCCGCGGGGAGAACAATGCGTAACTGGCGCAGCATGGCGATGACGTCCACCTTCCCCCAGGAGAACGCTCCCAAATGGCTTTAGGGGATGAGCCGCATAGCCGATGATCCGAATGGGATATGAAGGTACTCGTCGTTGAGGATGGCAGAACCGCGCGCAAGATGCTGAAGTCGGCGGTCGAGCGCCTCGGGCACGACTGTCTCACCGCCGCCGACGGCACGGAGGCCTGGGATCTGTTCCGCGCCGAGGGCGCCGACGTGATCATCAGTGACTGGCTCATGCCTGGCATCGAGGGTCCTGAGCTGTGCCGCATGGTGCGTGCGAACCCCGGGCCGTACACGTACTTCGTCTTGCTGACCGCCTTCGGCGATCGCTCGCATGCGCTCGAAGGCATGCGGGCCGGCGCTGACGACTACCTGTCCAAGACGCTGGACGCCGACGACCTGCACCTGCGACTGATCGCTGCCGAGCGGGTCACCGGCGTGCACAAGCGGCTCGCCGAGCAAGACGTCAGCCTGCGGGCCCTGGCCGAGGTCGATCAGCTGACCCAGCTGGCCAATCGGCACAAGTCGACCGAACTGATCACACAGTATCTGGCGCTTGCGCGGCGCAAGGGCATGCCGCTGTCGCTGGTCGTCATCGACATCGATCACTTCAAGCAGGTCAACGATCGCTACGGGCACACGACCGGCGACGACGTGCTGCGACGAATTTCCGCCACCATGCGGCGTTCATTCCGCGAGGAGGACGTCGTTGCCCGCTGGGGCGGCGAAGAGTTCGTCATCGGCATGTACGCGGTGGGCACCGCCGACAGTGTCACGCGGCTCTACCGCGTGCTCGACGCGGTGCGCGCCGAAGTATTCGTCGGCCCAGACGGCAGTGAGTTCGGCGTCACCTTCAGCGCTGGCGTGGCGGAGTTCCCCCACAACGGGGCCGACCTGCACGCGTTGTACCGCTCGGCCGACGAAGCGCTCTACAGCGCCAAGGACGCCGGCCGAGCCCGCGTAGTCGCGTCGCAAGCCTCGCCCGCGCTCGCGCCCGAGAGCTACTAGCCAGGGCCGAAGGCCGCTTCGGGCGGGCCGATGCGTCACCGTCAACCCCTAACGGGTGTCCCGAAGGGGTGTGCAGAGCAGAGTCCCCGCACCGGCTCAGGCCGCCTGGGACTTGAGCGACGGAGGACGCTTCGGGGCGGGCCGATGCATCACGGTCTCCCCGAAGGGGTCTCCCCGAAGGGTCTCCCCGCAGGGGTCTCCCCGCAGGCGTCTCCCCGCAGGCGTCTCCCCGAAGGGCGTCTCCCCGCAGGCGTCTCCCCGCAGGGGTCTCCCCGCAGGCGTCTCTCCGAAGGGCGTCTCTCCGAAGGGCGTCTACCCGAAGGCGTCTACCCGAAGGCGTCTACCCGAAGGCGTTCCCCCCGAAGGGAACGGGCGCTTGGACTCAGGCTGCCCGGGGCTTCGGGGACTCGAACGGGACGATGCGCAGCCCGGGGACGTCGGGCGTCACGTCTGCGACGAGCTGGGGGCCATTCGCCATCCGGTAACCGGCGATGACCGCGGCGAGCCGCTTGGCCAGGATCGTGAGCTCTTCGGCCGCGTGCTGCGTGCTGGAGGTCGCGACGAAGTTCTGATTGGTGACCCGGCTGATGTCGCTCATGGCCGCCACGATCTGGTCCATCCCGATCGAGTGCTGCCGCACCGCGGCACTGATCTGCTGCGCGGACGTCGAGGCGTCCTGAATGACGCTGGCCAGGCCAGTAATCGTTTCACCCGCGCGGTCGATCAGGTGCGTGCCCGCGTCGACGCCCTTGGTGCCTTGCTCGGTGGCCATCACGGCCGCGTTGGTCGCGCGCTGGACGTCGGACAGAATGGCCCGCACCTGGGCCGTGGCCGCCTTGGACTGTTCGGCCAGGACTCGAATTTCCTGAGCGACGACCGCGAAGCCGCGACCGTGCTCGCCGGCCCGGGACGCCTCGATGGCAGCGTTGAGCGCGAGCATGTTGGACTGGTCGGCCAGGTCGCCGACGGTGGCAATGATTTCGCCAATCAGCTGACTCTGTTCGGACAGCGCCAGGATCTGGTCGGCAATGGACTCAACCTTCTCGCGAATGTTGGCCATGCCGACGGTGGCGTCCTGTACCGCGGTCACGCCCGCCGCGGCGATGCGGTCCGCCTCGCGCGATGTGGCGGCAACGGATTCCGCCAGCTGGGTCGCCGCCTGTGACGAAGCCTTGACCTCTTCGACCGTGGCGCTGGTTTCGGCGATCGCCGCCGCCTGTGCCGTCGCACCTGCCGACTGCTGGGCGACCGCGGCCAGAATGGCCTCGCCGGCGCCCTCCAGGCTCTGCGCGCCGCTCTGGACTTCGCCCGTCAACTGGCGCAACTGGACCAGCATCGTGCCGATCGCTTCGGCCATGTCGCCAAGCTCGTCCTGCGTATTGACCGTGATGGTCTGATCCAGATTACCGGTGGCCAGCGCCCGAGCGGCGTCGGCGACCTGCCGCACCGTCAAGGCCATGGGCCGCGTCAGCAAGGCGGACAGAAGACCCGCAAAGAGCACGCCGGCGACCGCGGCCAGCACGGCCGAGCGCAGGAAATCGCGTGCCGCGGCCTCGAACGTCTGCTCAGGCAGCGCCGCGACGTACACCCAGTTCGTCAACGACAGCGGGACAGACAGGACGTGATACTGGTTCTGGTCCACGCGCCAATCCACGGTCATCCGCGAATTCGTGCCGATCAGCGGGGTCAAGTCAGTCAGCCCGAGCGGGTCGGGGGCCGGGTTGTTTCCCCAGCGTTGATCTTTGGTCAGGCTCCTGGCGGTATCCGGCGACAGCGCCACGATGGGCCGCAGCAGCCAGGTCGGGTCCTGGGCACTGGCGATGACCAGGCCCTGGTCGTCGATCAGGAGCCCGGTCGCTCCCGCACCAACCCGGCCGCGAGTCTGCTCGATCCACTGCTGTGGTTCGGCGACACCCGAGCGGCCTTGCATGACGCCGATCACCTGGCCGTCGCTGCCGATTATCGGGGCGGCGCGGAACAGCGAGGTTGCACCGTCGGTGAGTGCGACGGCGACGCCGCTGATGAAGGTCTGCCCGGTCATGCCGGCCTGGAAGTAGTCGCGCTGCTTGAGGTTCTTGCCGACATTCGGCGGCAGCGTGCTGAGCACGATGGTGCCGCCGCTGTCCAGCAGGGAGATGCTGAGCACGTCTTCACCCGCACCGCGGACGATGTCTATGGCGTCCTGGGCCGCTCGAACGTCCGCGGGGTCAGCCGCCGGGCCGGCCTCCAGCGTTCGCCGAATGACCGGCAGCGCCGCCAGGGATTGAATATCCGAGAGGCTCCTGGCATTCCAGCCATCGACCTGGTTGGCAAGGAGCAAGCCATCGGAGTACAGCGCGGCCTCTGCCTGTTGCTTGAGTCCGGCCGACGCCAGCGTAAAGCCAAGGGTCGTCAGTCCGACCGCCACCGCGGCGGCGACGCCAACACACAGGCCCACGAGCTTTGCAGCCACCGGCCAGGACCGCAGTCGCATGAAACTCGCGCGGCCGCGCCGCTTCGGGTTGCTCACATTCGATTGCCGAACCACGTGTGGTGTACTCCCTGAGGCGAGTCGACTCAGACGGTGTGACGCGCTCTGGCCATAGAATCGGCCGGCGTCGCGGCGACCTAAAGCAACTCACGGCTTTGTGTCGGCTTTGGTGCATCGCCCGGGATCGCCCGGCGTCTGGTAAGGAATCGGCGGAGGCGGCCGATACTTGGCCCAGATGGCAACTGTGCTGACCTTTCGACCGCGGTCCGTTCCGCGTGTCCCGACTTCAGCGACGCTCACCGGTAGGACCTACGCTGGGCGCGTGACCCGCGCTCGCGGGTCTGGCGCCGTCGTGGGGCGCCGCGCTTCGATGCTCAGCGAGCTGACGCTGCCCGCGGCGTGGGCCGGCCTCACGACCTTCCTCTGGTACGCAGTTGGTATGGTGCCGCTGCAGATCGCGGTGATCGGCCAGTTCGGCCTCGATCGCGCGCAGGTGTCGAGTTGGATGTTCATCATCTGGGCAACCGGGGCAGTCTCCTCAGTCGTCCTGTCGATGGTGTACCGCCAGCCGCTGGCGACCACCTCCAGCTTGTCGGCGCTGATCTTTCTGGGCACACTCTCGGGCCGTTTCGGTTTCGACGACATTGCCGGGGCGGGACTGATGGCGGGCATCCTGGTCGTTGTGCTGGCAACACTCGGCTTTGGTCGACGGCTGCTGGCGTGGCTGCCGATGCCGCTGGCGATGGCCATGCTGGCGGGCAGCATCATGGGTGATGTCATCAATGTCGTCGGGACAAGCGTGTCTGACGCGGCGGTCGCCGGTACGACGGTGGCGGCGTATATCGTGGGCCGAGCGTTGCGCAATCCGCGTCTGCCACCACTCGGCCTGGCGCTCGTGGTCGGTGGAATCGCGGTGGTCCTGATGCACACCGCTACCCCGGTCCCGGTGGATTGGACGCTCCCGAGCCTCGTCGTGCCGACGATGCATTTTTCGGTGAGCAGTTTCCTCGCGGTCAGCTTGCCGCTGATCGTCCTGTCGATTGGTCTGGGCAACGTGCAGGGCCTGGGCTACCTGAGCGAGCAAGGCTACAAGGTGTCCGCCGATCGGGTCACTCTGGTCCTCGGCCTGAACACCATCGTGAACGCCCTTTTTGGTGGGCACACCGCGCAGGTCTCGCGCAACGGCATTCCGATCATGGCCAGCCCCGAAGCCGGCCCGATGAACGGACGCTACTGGGCCTCGTTACTGGTCGCCCCGGGCATGCTCGTCATCGCCTTCGCGGCGGCGCCGGTGACTTCGCTGTTCGCCATTCTGCCGCACAGCTACATCATCACGCTGGCTGGCCTGGCCATCCTGCCCTCCTTCCAGGACGCCATCGAGCGCGCCTTTGGGGGCACGTTGCGCTTTGGCGCCCTGGTCTCGTTTCTGGTCGCGGCTACGCCATTTGCCCTGTTCGGCATCACCTCGGCGTTCTGGGCGCTCGTCGCGGGTGTCCTCACCGCGTTCGTCACCGACCGCGCGCAACTCATGACCCACTGGAACGGCGAGCACACGGGCAGCCAGCGCCGCCGGTTGCGTTTGGCGGTGATGATCCGTCCCGAGGGCACCGTCCACTTGGCGGGCGATCAACGGACGCCGATTCACGCGACGATCCGCAACATCAGCGCCCACGGCTTGCTGGTCCATTCGCAGCAGCAACTGGTGGCTGGCACGCAGCTGGAGTTCCTGTTCCGGACGCCAGGGGGCGCCGAGCTGAGCATGCGCGCCGACGTACGGCACGTCCAGCACCTGCAGATTGAATCACCCGAGATCTGGGAGGCCGGCTGCGAGTTCCGCGAAGCGGACCTCGACCGACGCGAACAACTGGTACGGTTTGTGGTCAACCACCAGGACGTCGCCCAGCGCACGCTTCTCAAAGCCAGCTAGCGGCCAATCAATCCCTGCTACGCTTGGACGACATGATCACTGGCGTCCATGCCATCATCTTCAACCCGGACGCGGACGGCGTCCGGGCGTTTTTCCGAGACACGCTGGGGTTTCCGTCGGTCGACGCGGGGGGTGGCTGGCTGATCTTCGCGCTGCCGCCGGCCGAGCTCGGCATCCATCCGACCGACACGGCGGGCAATCACGAGCTGTACTTGATGTGCGACGACATCGACAAGACCGTCGAAGAATTGCAGGCCAAAGGGGTGGAGTTCCTCAAGCCCATCACAGAGGCTGGGTTCGGCCGGATGACGTCCTTCAAGATTCCCGGTGGAGCTGAGCTGGCAATCTACCAGCCGCGGCATCCCACGGCGACTCAGTAGCCGGGTTGACTCCGCGACCGTCACCGGCAGCGCAAGCGGCCCTCCTGGAACAGCTACGCGCCGCGCTCGAACCGGTGATTCTGGCGGAGAATATATCGCTCGCGTTCTGCGTTCAGCCCGGGCTTCGCTTGCGCCGCACGTTTGGGCGCTGCACCTGGACGGCTCCGGGCATGCCGCCCGTCATCTCGGTGCGCTGTACGGTCGATGGCGACCGAACGCGCTGGCGGCCCCGCGGCGCCATCGTGGGCACGCTGCTGCACGAGCTGGCGCACGTTCGCTATCGGTCCCACGGCCCGCGCTTCTGGGCGCTCCACCGGCGGCTGGTCGATCGCGCCGCGGCCGCCGGTCTGTACGATCCCGCCGATCGGGATCCCGCCGAGCGCGCGCGCGGCGACGAGAAGCTCGCCGGCTCGGCCGCGCGCCCAATTGCGCTGGCGGCTCGACAGGCCCGCCGCGAGCGCGCCCGCGCGAACCGCGCCGCCATGGAAGCCTGGCGTGTCGGCGCCGTCGCTCGGATCAGTACCCGCCGCGGCGCCCTGGCCGGGGCCTGGGTCGGCATCACCGGCCTGGGGCGAACCCGCCTGCTCGTCGAGACCGCCGACAAACGCCGCTACCGGGTCGCTCCGGGTATGCTCGTCGCCGCGACGTCATGACCGACATTCAGGACACGCCGTCGATCGTCGATCTGGACATCACGCGCTTTCGCGGCGGGCAGGTGCTGCGCTATGCGGACCTCACGGGTGAGGAAAAACGTGACTACCTCTTCGACACCGGTATTCGGGCGACGGCGTACGCGAACGGACTGCCGGATGTGCACCTGGGGCTGTTTGCGGGCGCCGAGGCGGTGGGTGCCTCGGTCGTCCACAATTTACTGCGCGACACCGTCACCCGGATCAGCGACGAACTGGAGACGCCCAAGCACAAGCTCTTCCACAGCTTCGGCACCACCGCGAAGATCCGCTTCACGCCGGAGTCCAGCACCCCGTACACCGGCATCTTCCAGGAGCTCGCGCATGGGCTGGCTCGATTCTCGTACGCGGGTCCGGTGGATTTGATCGGCATCGTGCCCGGCCTGGGGCTCAAGTTCCCGGTGGACGGGGATCGTCCGTCCGCTAACGTGGTGGTGATGCGGATGCTCGATCCACAATCGGTCCACTCCGTCTTCCACAATCCGTTCACCAATATCCTGCCACCGCCGAGTCCGCTCAACGTGACAATGAAGTTGGTCAACGAATACTTCGAGACGGTCGTCACCGACGGCCACGGCCTGCATCAACCGGTGGACAATTTTGCGCGCATCCGCGTCAGCGGACTGCCCGTCGATGCACCACCGACGGCGCCGTATCGACTCATCCTGGTGCCGACCGACGCTGCGCGCAACGCCAGCGATCCGCGCCTCGACTTCCGTGACGACCTGGCCGCCAACCTGCCGGCGGAGACGACGATCTACACGGTGTATAGCCTCGATGAGCCGGAGGAACGTGCGCTCAATGTCCGTTCAGTCGACGAGCTGATTCCGCACGCGCGCACGATCGGGGCCATCACCACCGAGTCGGAGTTCATCGCCTCAACGTATGGCGATTACCGGCTGTTCTTCAAACACAGCGACGTCTATTTGCGCCCGGAGCGCTAGCGTCCAGCCAGCCGGGGCATCACCGCCGCG
>Ga0209166_10002359_pt1 | contig 14508 bp, 11 predicted proteins | sample Coa_R1_3_FD_187151 | JGI IMG/M metagenome (GOLD analysis project Ga0209166, IMG submission 187151) | Surface soil microbial communities from Centralia Pennsylvania, which are recovering from an underground coalmine fire - Coalmine... | ecosystem: Environmental > Terrestrial > Soil >... | reverse complement strand
CGCGAGGCGCAGGGGAAAGGCTCGAAAACTCTCGCCATCTGCAACGTGCTGGGCAGCATGGTGCCGCGCGAGGCCAATGGCGTGATTTACACCCACGCCGGCCCTGAGATTGCCGTGGGCTCGACCAAAACATTCACCGCCGAGATGGCAGCGCTTTATCTTTTCGCCATCGCGTTGGGTGAAATGCGCGGCACGTTGCCCGCGGTAAATGCCAGGCCGTTGCTCGCCGACCTCGCCGCGCTCCCGCGACAATTGGAAACAGTGCTGCTGAAAGAAGATGAGTGCGAGGAGCTGGCCGGCTACTTTTACCGCTCGCCGGCTTTCCATTTTCTCGGTCGCGGCGTCCACTTTCCCGTGGCGCTGGAAGGTGCGCTGAAAATGAAGAAAGTTTCCTACATCCACGCGGAGGGCTATCCGGCCGGAGAAATGAAACACGGACCCAACGCCCTGATCGCCGATGGGCTGCCGGTGGTGGTGATTGCCACCTGCGATTGGAAATCGGCTGAATCCAAGGTGCGTTACGAACGAACCATTTCAAATATCAAGGAGGCCAGAGCGCGCCGCGCTACAATCATCGCCCTGGTGACGGAAGGCGACCGCGAGGTTACCGAGATGGCGGACCATGTGTTCACCCTGCCGCACACCAACGAGTTGCTCTCGCCCATTCTCGAAGTTGTTCCACTCCAATTACTTGCTTATCATATTGGAGTGTTGCGCGGTTGCGATGTGGACCAGCCGAGAAATTTGGCGAAGTCGGTTACCGTCGAGTGAAGCCTTCTCATGAAGCTTGTTTACTCCCCCCAATACGATTTGAATCTTGGCGTCCACGTTTTTCCTTCGGTCAAGTACAAGTTGACCAGGGAAAAATTATTGCGTGATGGAATAGCGCGGCCGGAGGATTTTCTTGAACCCAGCGCGGCCTCGGACGAAGACGTGGCGCTGGTTCACACTCCCGGCTACATCCACAAACTTAAGACCGGGACGCTCACTCCCATCGAGATCCTGCAGCTCGAAATTCCTTATTCACCCCAACTCATTCGCGCCGTGTGGCTCGCTGCGGGCGGCTCAATCCTGGCCGGGCGGCTGGCGCTGGAAGACGGCGTGGCCGTGAATATAGGCGGAGGCTTTCATCACGCTTTTCCCGATCATGGCGAGGGCTTCTGCGTAATTCACGACGTCGCCATCGCCATCCGCCGCTTGCAAAAAGAAAAAGCGATCACTCGCGCCCTGACCGTGGATGTTGACGTTCATCATGGCAACGGCACCGCCGCCATCTTCGCCGCTGACCCAACCGTTTTGACCCTCTCGATTCACCAGGTGAACAATTACCCCAACCCCAAGCCGCCGAGTTCGGTGGACATTAATCTGGAGGACGGCGTTGAGGATGAAGAATATCTTGCAGCGCTCGAAGAGGGTTTGGACAAATCGCTCGCCGGGTTTCATCCTGATTTAATTTTTTATCTCGCGGGCGCTGACCCTTATCGCGAAGACCAGTTGGGCGGTTTGAAGCTCAGCTTGGACGGATTAGAGAGGCGGGATCGGTTGGTGTTTGAACGCGCGCGCGCCAAAAAAATTCCCGTGGCGGTTACTCTGGCGGGGGGTTATGCCGTGCAACTCGAAGATACGATCCGAATCCACTCGAATACTATTCGCGTTGCGAAAGAATTCGCTTTTTAGCTTCATTTGGTAATAGCTCCGGCTTCGCCCAGACCCTGCGCGTGCCCCCTTAAAAGACGGCGCTACATGAGCTTTTTCAGGTCTTTCCATCCGATCAGAATAATGTGATTGTCTTGAAGCGCCTTCTTAAACTCAGGGCTGGTCACGGCGTTGAAATCGCGTTGCCGCCACGCCGCTCCGTAGTCAGGATGGCCCACCGTGATAGCCTGGAGTTCGGCGTCATCGTGGCCAAGGTGCACAATCATATAATGGAGGCCGGGCTTGATGGACTTCAAAGCCGCAACATACGATTCCGTCCAGCGGTCGGACGGAATCCTGGCGTCAAACATCACGAGGGAATCGAGCACAACATCTTTCGGTGAGAGCAATGACTCCATCATTTTCTCCCGCGCGTCCGGGACGCGCACGGCGAGAAAAGGCAACTTGTATTCGTGTGCAACTTTCACCAGCACAGCGTAAAACTCCGGCTTGGCGGCGAGTGTCCCCATGTGGATATCGAGGTGGGTGGGGTGAATTCCCATTTTCATCGCCAACTCAATCTGCGCGCGGATTTCGCGCTCCACGTCTACCGGCGTCGCGTGACTGGCCACCGGCCCGGTGTCAGGATAAAAATAACCGTCCGGCGCCAGCAGGCTCGGCACCTGATCCTTGGGCGCCACCGGTCCCCAGCGGTAAGTCTTCCACTCGCTGGTTAAAGTTAAATGCAAACCTAAATCAGCATCGGGGTGCGCTTTGGCGTAAGCCGCCACTTCCGTAAGCCACGGGCACGGCACCATCACGCTGGCGGAACTTACAGCCTTCTGGCCAAGCGCTGTGAAACTCGCCATGTCGACCGAATGCGCCACTCCGAGATCATCGGCATGAAGGATTACCAGTTTTGCATCCGCGGGATAACCGAGCCGCTCGGCGATGTTTTTTTGTTGGGCCGCCACCACGCGAGCGGCCATGGGCAGCAGAAGGATAGCCAGAAATATTGATCGTGCTTTTGTGACAATTATTTTCATGAGCCGGCCAGTTTCACTAAGTGGGTGTTGAGCGAACCGCTGCGAAAGCCTTCAAGATCCAGGGTAACGAATGTAAAGCCGAGGGCTTTGAAAATTTCAACAAATTTTTGCGCCATTTCGGGTGTCAATGCGCGCGGCAACTCTTCCGGCGCGATTTCCAGGCGCACCAGCTTTTCATGGTAACGAACGCGGAACTGCCGGAATCCCAACGCACGCAATGACTCTTCACCTTTTTCTATTACCGCAAGGCGCTCCGGCGTCACTTCAATTCCATACGCGATGCGCGAGGAGAGGCAAGCGGAGGCGGGACGATCCCAAACGGGCAATTGGGCGCGATGTGCGAGCTCGCGGATGTCTGCCTTGGTCAGGCCCGCGTCAAGCAGCGGCGCGAGTACTTTGTGCTGGCGCGCGGCCTGTTGGCCCGGTCGCCAGTCGCCCTGGTCGTCCACATTCACGCCATAGGCGACGGCGGCAAAATTTTTCTGCGACGCAAGCGCGTCGAGTTTCTCAAAAAGTTCGTCTTTGCAGAAAAAACAGCGGTCGGGATTGTTGGCACGGTAGGCGGGGTTCACAAGCTCATCGGTCTCAATAAACTCATGACGAAAATTGATGCGCTCAACGCACGCCTCCGCCGCCTCGCGATCGCGCGCGGAGTAGCTCGCACTCAATGCTGTGACGGCAAGCATACGGTCGCCAAGGGCCAGGTGCGCGGCGTACGCGAGGTACGCCGAATCCACTCCGCCGGAGTAGGCGACAATCAGCGAGGGAAGCCCCTCTAGTACCTCGTGTAGGCGGTGCTCTTTAGCCTCTGGGTCACCCATCTCCTTACCCTCTCCTTCGTAGTTTACAACGGAAAGATTCTTCAAACAATCCCGCACAATTCGTGGAGAGGCTGGAACCGCCGCAGCAACGCGAAAGAGCGACTTGACCCTGGCCCCCTCGGGTGCTAAGCTGCCTGCGGCAACCAAAGATTACCCAAGTTAATTTAAGGAAAAGTCAGGAGCGACGAAATGCTTGGCCCTCCCGTGGAAGAGCACGGCGGAAACAAATGGGTCATGCTGGCCGTTGGGGCGCTTCTTGCCTTGATTGGATATCCGTTCGTCATGCCCCCGGAGAAGCCGAATGTCACTGGCGCCGCAATTCTTACCGCAATTGTTGCGCCAATCATCGGATGGCTCTGGTCCGTCAAAGTTACGCTGCACCAGGACGGGATCACTTACCAGTCCTGGTTCGCCAACAAAGAAATGCGATGGGAAGATGTGGATCGGTTCTATTTCAGTTCAATCAGGCGGAGCGTTAACTTCATACCGATCGGAACGTACTACACTTTTAAGTTGGTTGATACCCTGGGGCAAAAGATTTCATTCGGAAACCAGGTCGAACGTCCTGGGACCCTCGCCGAGAAGCTCATCAGCCTGACTTATGGGCCACTGATCAAAAAGATCGCACAAGCCTTCGACAGCGGCAAGGAGATCGATTTTGGCGGCATCCGTGTCAGCCGCCAGAACGGGTTGCAAGTAAAAAAATCCAGGTGGGGTGGTCTGACGCACAAATTTGTTGTTATCCCCTGGAACCAGGTTTCCAGCTATGACATCCAAAAGGGCCACTTTTATGTGTGGCGCGTAGATGAAAAAAAGACCACTGGGCCCGCCCTGCGCGAAGTCCCAAATGCTTTCGTCCTCAAAGGTCTGCTCGACGCGCTGTTCCGGCCCAAGGCCTCCGCTTGAACCTCAAAAGCCTCGCAAGCTAAGTGTTCAACTAGAGCCTGAGTAAGCAACAATAAGTGATGGGACTCGTTTAAGCCCCTCATCAAGACGTTGTTCTTTGGCTTCGAGTTGGTCCACTTGAAAGTTCCCCGATTTTCAAAACGCCTCAGAAGTGGAAGGCGCACAAAGTCCAAAGAGGCTACTGAACCAGCGTGCCTTGTGCGCCCTCATTCCCACCGTTTCCATTCGTATCGCTACGGACCAGGCAAGCGGCGGCGAGCTGATCACCCTCTTCAAGATTAATCAGCCGAACGCCTTGCGCTGACCTGCCACTTTCACGGATGGTGCTCGAATCCAGGCGCGCAATTTTTCCCTGCTGGGAGATGAGCATGACTTCCGATTCTTCTGTGACGCTGAGCACGGCAACCACTTTGCCATTGCGCTCCGCCGTCTTCACGTTGATTACGCCCTTGCCGGCGCGCGATTGCTGGCGGTACTCGGTGATGGCCGTGCGCTTCCCATAGCCTTTCTCCGTAACCGAAAGGATGAGTTCCTTTTCGCCCACAATTTCCATGCCGACGATATAATCACCTTTGTCCAGATCCATGCCATAAACGCCATAAGCGGCGCGGCCCATGTCGCGCACGTCAGCCTCAGGAAATCGGATGGCCATGCCTTCGTGCGACGCAAGGAAAATTGTTTCACGGCCCGTGGTGAGCTTGGCGGCAATCAACTCATCGCCATCCTCAATCTTCATGGCCAGGATGCCGCGCGAGTTGGGATTGGAGAATTCCGCCAGGCGCGTTTTCTTGATGATGCCCTGCCGGGTGGAAAGCACCACATAGCCTTCCGCGGCGTACGTTTCATTGTCCGCGGTGACGTCTTTGTGCTCGTCAGGAAGTTTGTTAACGGCCAGCACCGCCGCCGCCTTTTCATCCTTGGCGAGATTTACCAGATTCAGGATGTGCTTGCCTTTTCCCGCCGCGCCCACGTCTGGTATCTCATAAACCTTCAGCCAATAAAGTTTTCCGGTGTTGGTAAAAACCAGAATGTAACTGTGAGTGTTGGCGATGAACAATTGCTCGACAAAATCCTCGTCGCGCGTTTTCATCCCCATGCGCCCTTTGCCGCCCCGCGCCTGCTGGCGATAGGTGGAAAGCGGCGTGCGCTTCAGGTAGCCGGAGTGAGACACCGTGATCACCACTTCCTCGTCAGCGATCAAGTCTTCGAGTTTTATTTCCGCCTGCTCCTCGATAATTTCCGTCCGCCGCACGTCGCCATATAGCTTTTGCACCTGCTTCAACTCATCAACAATGACCTTCTTCAAAACCTTGTCGCTCGCCAGGATTTCCTTGTACTCGGCGATTTTTTTCTGCAGCTCGTCGAACTCCTCCTGGATTTTGCTGCGCTCGAGCGCCGTTAATCTTTGCAATTGTAATTCCAGGATGGCCTGCGCCTGGCGGTCGGTAAAGTCAAACCGGTCGATCAAACCCGCGCGCGCCTCCTTGGGCGATTGCGCGGCGCGGATCAATTTGATGATGGCGTCCAAGTGCGAGAGCGCCTTCAGGTATCCTTCCAGGATGTGGGCGCGCTCTTCCGCCTTGCGAAGATCGTAGGCCGTCCGCCGGCGGACCACGGTCACGCGGTGGTCAATGAAAAGTTGGATGGCCTCAATCAAGGGCAGGATTCGCGGCTGGCCGTTCACGATGGCCAGCATGATCATGCCGAAAGTTTCCTGCAGTTGCGTGTGTTTGTAGAGATTATTCAGGATTACTTCCGGCTGCTCGCCTCGTTTCAACTCAATCACAATGCGCATGCCATCGCGGTCCGACTCGTCACGGATGTCGGAGATACCTTCAATCTTTTTGTCCTGCACCAGCGCCGCGATGCGCTCAATCGTCTTGGACTTGTTCACTTGGTAGGGAATTTCCGTGATGACGATTTGCTGTTTTTCTTTCGCCGGCCGCTCGATGGCAGCTTTGGCGCGCATGGTAAATTGCCCGCGGCCCGTCTGGTAGGCGGACTTGATGCCGCTCTTGCCGTAGATGAAGGCGCCGGTGGGAAAATCGGGCCCGGGAACAATGGAAAGAATTTCATCGAGTCCGGTGGATGGTTTCGAAATCAGCAGAATGGTCGCCTCAATAATTTCCGTCAGGTTGTGCGGAGGAATTTTCGTGGCCATGCCCACCGCGATGCCGTCCGATCCGTTGATCAAAAGATTGGGGACGCGGGTGGGCAGGACGGTGGGCTCTTCGGTGGATTCATCAAAATTCGGAATGAAATTGACCGTGTCCTTCTCGATGTCGGCGAGCAATTCTTCCGCCAGGCGCGACAAGCGGCACTCCGTATACCGATAGGCCGCCGGAGGATCGCCGTCCACCGAGCCGAAATTTCCCTGGCCGTCAATCAGCATGTAACGCATGTTGAAATCCTGCGCCATGCGCACCAGGGTGTCGTAAACCGCGCTGTCACCATGCGGGTGGTATTTCTTGATGACCTCGCCCACCACGCCGGCGCACTTGATATAGCGCTTGTCCGACGTGTTGCCTTCCTTGTACATCGCGTAAAGAATGCGGCGATGCACAGGCTTCAGGCCGTCGCGAACGTCTGGGAGAGCCCGCCCCACGATCACGCTCATCGCGTAGGCGAGGTACGAGCTCTTCATTTCTTCTTCGATATTTACCGGAACGTTGCGCGATGGTTGAAGTATTTCCTGGTCAGCCATGAATCAATTTCCTTTCGCAGCTTTAAGGTCGAAAAATCCGAAGTTCTAGGCCCGGAATAAAATCAAAATGTTTTCGGTTGGCTGTGGCCAACTGCTCTTGTCGGTGGAGCGCGGTGGCGGCAATCAACACATCATTGGCTCCGGGGCGCCTGGACAATACAAACCGGGTCATGATTTGCAACGCAGAATCAGTGATCGGTTCCGTCAGGGGAATTACCTCGGTAAAAAGATCGCTTACGAGTTTTTGCACTTCCTTCAAACTCGTGGAATTATTGCAGCCATACAAAAGTTCCAAAACAGTCACCGCAGAGAGGCGGCGCTCCGCAACAGGGACGCTGTCTAAAAACTTGGCGGATGCAGGATCCCTTCTCAGGAACCAAATCAGGATGTCAGTATCAAAGATCAACGTGAATACCTGGGTTTCCTAAGGTTCCTCAGCCAGGCATCGACATCCTTCATGTCTTCGCGATCCGCCCACATGCCGAATGCAGGATGTTCTGCGGCTGGCATACTTTTTTTCTCCTGCAACGCTGTGAGCTTGGCCACTGGCTTGCCCCGCAAGGTTACCGTGACTGTTCCGCCCTGCTGTACTCTCTTTAACACCTGCGACGTTTTAAGCCTGAGCTGTTTTGCGGTTACAACCATAGGTTGTCATCTCTCAAACTAAGTGTACACTCCAAAGTATACACTTGATTGCCGGCGAAAGCGCCATCAAAACTCAATGGGCCGTCTGAAAGCACCGTCATCCCAGCCGACTTTTCCCGGCCATATTGGGCTAAAATCCAAAACACAATCGAGAACAATTGTACCACGCCGACGCGATTTCTGGCGCTCGCAAGCAAGCCCCGGCGGCCTGTTGATTTTGAAGGGCAATCTCTTGAAACATAATCGTAGGCGACATGCCCCGTTGCACTGTATGATGGGTGAGCACCCCCAACTGGGCAGCAGTCAACAATCGACCGAAATACTAAGCTGGAGAGGAATCTATGTCACAAAGAAATGGTGATAAAGCAAGGTTTGGCAAAGATCGAAAGCGGAGGATCGCCCAGCGCAAGCGCGATCGGGAACTGCGGCAGGCCCCTCCTGAGAAACCTTCAAAGCCTGCAAGCGCTCCGCCCGAGAAATAAATTGTAGGAATTTTTTGTTTCGAGGCTCAACCAAGTCGCCAACTTCCGTAGAGCTATCAGAAGCGGTTTTCAACGCGGGGATCACCAAACTATTCATTCATCTCGTCCCGGGTGAACTGACCTCCGGCCCGGATGTGGTGCAATCGTTTCATCAATGCGTCTACTTCCCGTATACATCCCGACCGTGCCACATAGTGCATAAGCCATTCGCGAAAAGCCGCGTTGAGGGTCTTGTGTTGGGTGCGGGCCACCAGCCGGGCTTGCTTAATGAGGTCTTCATCGGCGGTTAATGTTAATTTTTTCATGCGAAGTAATTGGACATGAAAATAATCTGAAATTCAAGCCGTTCCCCACATCTGTACCGGGTCACGACAAACAATTTTGATTTTCGGGGTTTTTGAGATCCCGCTGCCCTCTATAAAGCGGTGGCGATGGAGGTCGAGCAGGAGTTGGTAATCTGTGGATGAACCAAGTTCCGGCTAGTGGCGTGAGCTGTTGATTCTCGCGATAGCGGTGATAATTATCTCATTTTCGCGCTGGCGAATCCTAACACTTTTCGCTTTAAAAGATCGCGGTCGCAAGCGCGGCAATACGCCCTGGATTGGTTGCGGTTTCGCAGCCCTGGCACGCATGAGATCCGTTGGCACCACCTGATAGCCGTTCAGCAGGAACGTTACATTCCACTTGTCCATGGCTGCGATCAGTAGGTTTAGGGAAGGTAGCATCATACCTTTTTCGCAGAGGTTGATCGTCTGATGGGATACGCCAAGCTCGCTTGCAGCCTCGCGCAGGGAGCGTTCGCCTCTAAACTCGCGAAGCTGCCTGCCGATAATATCTGCGGAGACTTTGGCCATTGTGTGCTCCCGGCTAGTGGAGGCGTTAATCGTACAGGCGATTTCAAGGTCTGTCAAATATATTTTACGAAGTTTCAAAGTGTAAAATATACTTGACAAACTGGGTTTGGAATATTATCCTGCTCATCGAGAACTGTACTAAGGGCATTCAGGTCCGGTTGAGGCTTGCATTCTGGACTTTGGCTTGAGACAATGAATCAGTCAGACGAACAAAATAGTCTAATCTATCGAAGCGGGCGAGGGGATGCCTCAGCGTCTTTGGAAGAGTTTGGCGTGCCTCGGCCAGCGTGGAGATCCTGCGCGGCTTTGCCGGGGTGCCGGTGATGTAGCGTTATCGCTTAGCCGATGAGGAGGCAAAATATGGCCACACAAGCTTATCCCGTACATGCGTACTCAAGCATCGACAGTACTGCGGCCATTGCTCTGGTACTTGAGAGAGCAACGGCCGATGAACGCAGAGACCGTCCCTTCGTAAGGGATGTATCCGGCGTATTCTTTGAGTTGAAGCGGAGGGGATTCAAGTTCAGGGATCTTGGTCTCCGAAAAATACCAGGGGGCTATTACTCGGAAGACGTAGAGGGCTTTGTTGGCCAGCTACTTTCCATGGGATATGCCACGCAGCGGAGCCCCATCAAGCTAACGAAGCACGGCAACGAGTTTTGCGACACAATCATCGACAGGCAGGGTAACAAAGAGGAGATGGCCAGGCTGAGGGACGAAGTGGACAGAATCATGCAGCAGGTTCCGGCTTCCGTCTAAACAGGTCGTCAGCGACCTCCCTGAATTTGGCAATTTCTGGTCGTAGGTCTTCAGCCACTAGAACCCTGACGACGTGGCGTTCGGGGTCAAGGATCGTCAGAATGTTCTTCAAGGTTGGAGAGACATTCTGGAAGTCTTCTAGGAATAACTCCCCCGACGGGCGCCTGCTCACCAGCCATGCACCGCTCTCCTTTCGCAGCTTGGCGTCATAGGCCGGAACCGTGACTAGCACCTTCCACCACTCCTCCTTGCCCAATCCTGCCTCTTCACAGATGTGGTCCTCCCAGGTTTTGGGCGCATCGATGTAAACCATCTTTCGGAACGTTTTTTCCTCACCCCACTGTTTGAACCACGCCTGCGCGGTCTCGCTCAGTTCGGGATTGAACTCTAACGTTTGCAGGCGCGGATTCCACCTTGACAGGTGGTATTCCGCTGCCGGTACAAAATGTATATTTTCGCGAAGAGCTCGGTAGCACTGGCCCTCAACCGCGGTAGGCGCCAAGAATTCTGAGAGAAGCGCAATAAGCTGATCATCGCTCAGCAGCATAAGGTCGTCGCGCCGTAACCCATTCGAAACCAGGTGCGTGACCGCGCGCGTGAGGAGCCGCTCCGCTGCAAGCTTTCTCGGGTGCTCATAGCAATGGACGTACATGTTATGATGGGCTTGCGAGAGATCTTCCATCTCCGTGAGAGCCGCCGGGGCGTACACGAGTTTGTAGTCTTGCCCGTCCTTGAGGGGATACATCTGCTCGCGGAGGGCTTCGGCGTTGAGGTAGCCCATCTGAAGCCCGGTCATGTGGGCGTCCCTGACCAGATAGTCCATTCTGTCGAGATCCACAGGCGAGGCAATTAGATCAGCGATAAGTATGTCGAGCCCAGTGAGTTCGTCCCTTCGATCTTTGTCAAGGATTGTTGCTATATTCTCCGGCTGGAATCCCGCGCCGCAAATGTCATCGCTTAGATACTCCTCTATGTACTTTCGGCTGTACACAGTGTCCGGCGGCTCGCTGCTATCGACATGACCCAAGTAAGGTACTAACTTATCCAGGGCGTGCCCGAAAGGGCCGTGCCCGACGTCGTGAAGCAGCGCACAGAGTTGAGCCTTGAGAAGTACCTCTTCAACTTGCCCCGGGTCGAGGTTTAGCGGGATGAGGTCTGCCTCCAGGATCAACTGGCGCGTGTTTGGGTCCTCGCCGCGCGGTACGTATGCCCTGTTTCTGGTGACAATCTTTCGCAACACCTCCTGCGCGTTTTTTGTCACCCCAAAGAGATGAGATAGGCGTGTGTGAGACGCTGAAGGGAACGTCAAATAAGCGAAAGAGAGCTGCCTTACATAGTTGAGGCGCTGGAAGAGTGGGTGACACAGAACGGGAAATAACTTTTCGTGGATGGCCAGTTGTCCGTAGATGGGATCATCGCGATGCATGAAGGTTGGCTTGGGCTTCGGACCTTTCCTGGTAACCCAAACCGAAGCCAACGCACTGGCGCACTCGGGCAGTTTGGCAAGATGCTCCAGATTTGACTTTGTGATTTCCGCATTCAACTTCTCGATCTCATCGCGCGACCCTCGCTTGATGCTTTCGACCTCTGCGGCGTGCCTTTCGTGTAGATCCTGAATCGCCTGTGAGTGCCCAGTCTTAAGTTGCCCCAGTTGTGTCCCCAGGCTTTTGGCAAGCGCTGGTGCCGCAATCAACTCTCGAACTCGGGCAAATGAGGATCGGTACGACGCGGCCACCATTAAGCCGAGCCCAACGGCAAACATCGCTAAACCTGTAACTTCACAGGCAAGGGTCGGTACCCCCACTTTTGAATGAATCGTTTCCGCCGCGACAAGCAATGCAACACCAAATCCGAGGAGGGGAAGAAATGCAAAAGGCTTCATAAGCTGCGTTATGGTACCTGATTGTACACTATATATCCAGGTTCTTCACTTCCAGGGCGTTTTCTTCAATGAATTGCCGGCGCGGCTCAACCACGTCACCCATGAGGACGGTGAAGATGGAGTCCGCTTCCACATGATCTTCCACGCGGACTTGAAGCAGGCTGCGCTGCTCGATATCCATGGTGGTTTGCCAGAGTTGGTCAGGATTCATTTCGCCCAGACCCTTGAAGCGCTGCACGGTGAAGGCTTTTTTGCCGAGGTCCATCACGTGATCGAGCAATTCTTCGCGACTCTCGATATTCACCTTGTCGCCATTCGAAGTTATGAGGAAAGGCGGCTTGTCATGAATGCGCACGCGGCGGTGAAGGTCAAGCAGGCGCCGGTAGTCAGCCGTGGAAACCAATTCCCAATCGATCACGCGGTCGCCCAAGCTCTCGCTGGTATAGGTGAGGGTGTAAAGGTTATGTTCTTCGTCGAGCTTCACCGCGGTCTTATAGCCTTCGGCCTTCAGTTCTTTGGCCACCTGTTCAATCTTGCTCTTGTCTTCAAGCTCCGCCTTCTTGCCCAACTCGGCTTTGAGCATCGCGTTCACGGGGCGCGGGTCGCCAATGCGCTTCTCCAGTTTATCGAATAGCTCCACGTACTCTGCCAGCGCCATCAGGAAATTCGTAAGCTCTCCGCCTTCGAGGCGCGCTTTCTGTTTGCCTTCGCCCATTTCCACGCCATGGTCCTCCGTGGCGCGCCGCATCATCTCCCGCCGGAATTCCTTTTCATCCCGAATATATTTCTGGCTCTTCCCTTTCTTAAAAAGGTAAAGAGGGGGCTGGGCAATATAGATATGGCCGCGTTCAACGAGTTCTGGCATCTGACGGTAGAAAAAAGTAAGCAGGAGGGCGCGAATGTGCGAGCCATCCACGTCCGCGTCCGTCATGATGATCACTTTAGAATAACGCAGCTTGGTAACATTGAAATCGTCTTTGCCGATTCCTGTGCCCAAGGCGGTGATCAAAGCGCGAATTTCTTCGTGCCCGAGCATTTTGTCAAAGCGGGCCTTCTCCACATTCAGGATTTTGCCACGCAACGGGAGAATGGCCTGGTAGCGGCGGTCGCGGCCCTGCTTGGCTGACCCGCCGGCGGACTCACCCTCAACGAGGAAAAGCTCGCAGCGCTCAGGATCTTTTTCCTGGCAATCGGCGAGTTTTCCGGGCAGGCCGCCGGAATCGAGCGCGCCCTTGCGTCGAGTGAGCTCGCGGGCTTTGCGCGCCGCCTCCCGGGCACGAGCGGCGTCAATGGACTTGGCGCAAACCTTGCGGCCGATGGTGGGATTCTTTTCAAAATACTCCATCAACTTCTCATAAACAAAGCTGGCTACCGTGCTCTGGATGTCGCTGTTCAGCTTGCCTTTGGTCTGGCCTTCAAACTGGGGCTGCGGCAGCTTGACGCTGATCACGGCCACCAGCCCCTCGCGAACATCCTCACCCTGCAGGTTTTCCTTGACGTCCTTAAACAGCGACTGGTTTTGCCCAAATTGATTGATGGCGCGGGTGAGAGCGGAACGGAAACCTGAAAGATGAGTGCCGCCATCCACCGTGTTGATGTTATTGGCAAAGCAAAAGACGGTTTCCGCGTAGCCATCGTTGTACTGGAGGGCAAACTCCATTGAAACGTCGTCCTTCTCGGCTTCGCCGTAGATGGGCGTGGCGTGAAGAACATCCTTGTTTTTGTTCAGGTGCTTGATGAATTCGGAGATTCCGCCTGTGTAATGGAAATCCGCCTGCTTGTTGCTGCGCTCGTCCTTTAAGCGAATCGTCAATCCTTTGTTGAGAAAGGAGAGTTCGCGCAAGCGCTGAGCCAGCGTGTCATAATTAAACTCGATGGAATCGAAAATTTTGGCGTCGGGAAGGAAAGTGATCTTGGTTCCGCGACGTTCGGTCTTGCCGGCTTTCTTGAGTTTCTCTTTGGGCTTGCCGCGCTCGTAAGATTGCTCCCAGGTAAACCCGTCGCGCCAGATTTCGAGGTCGAGCGATTCAGAGAGCGCGTTCACCACAGAGACGCCGACGCCGTGCAATCCGCCGGAAACTTTATAACTATCGGTGTCAAATTTTCCGCCGGCGTGCAGCACGGTCATCACGACCTCGGCGGCGGAGCGCCCTTCCTCCTTGTGCATGTCAACCGGGATGCCGCGTCCATTGTCGATGACGGTAACCGAATTATCGGAGTGCACAGTGACGTCAATTTTGTCGCAGTGTTTCGCCAATGCCTCGTCAACGGCGTTATCCACAACCTCCCAAACGAGGTGGTGCAGGCCCGTCTGGCCGGTGGAGCCTATATACATGGCCGGCCGCTTTTGCACCGCCTCCAGGCCGCCCAGCACTTTGATGCTCGCCGCATCGTAATTCTGGCTTGCTCCTTTTTTCTTTTCAGTTTCCGCCACTCGCTCTCTGACCTCCGTCCAACGGGTTCTATTTATTGCTACTGTGAAAGCCCTGGGCCCTCACACCAAAAGACCGGCAGAGAACTTGAATCCCTGCCGGTCTCACAGACTCAATGACCTGATGGACCCAACTCTCAATTCCGCCTCACTGCAACCTCTCAAATCCGCATGGGCATGACAACATAACGGTAGCGGAACGCTTCCTCATCGCCAGGACGAAACTGTCCGGCGCTTTGCTCGTCTTTCAGTTCCAGGCGTATCTTTCCGCCCTCGCCCATCACGTTCAAAAAATCCAGCAGGTACTGATAATCAAATCCAATCTGCAAAGCTTCGCCCGAAT
>Ga0209166_10002358_pt1 | contig 14514 bp, 13 predicted proteins | sample Coa_R1_3_FD_187151 | JGI IMG/M metagenome (GOLD analysis project Ga0209166, IMG submission 187151) | Surface soil microbial communities from Centralia Pennsylvania, which are recovering from an underground coalmine fire - Coalmine... | ecosystem: Environmental > Terrestrial > Soil >... | reverse complement strand
GCCTTTGCCCACAAGTTTGTTGTGGAAGAGATGGGCCAGCACCTGGCCATGAAAGCCTGGTACCGCGACTCGGCCTATCGCTACACCATGACCGACAACCTGCAGCCCATCCCCATGGCCAGCCCGCAGGCCCTGCGCCCCTCCGGCAACCCCAAGGCCGACAAGCGCCGCTACTTTATGCTCACCCACGGCAGCCACCTGCTCGACACCACGCGCTATCTGGGCGGCGACATTGTCCGCGTGGATGCCCGCCTGGTGGAAAAGTTCGACACCTATTGCTGGTTCATCACTCTCGATTTTGCCGATGGCAGCGTCGGTCACATCGACCTGATCATCGCCGTCAAGGACGATTGGGGCGAGGGCTTTGAGGTCTACGGCGAAAAGGGCAGCGCCCGCGGCAAGATCTTCATCCCCTGGTATCGCAAAACTAGCGAGGTCGAGTGCTTCTCAACGGCTGACGGCCTGTATCGCCGCCCCATCGGCGCAGATGCTTTCACATATAAACTGCAGATTGAGGGCTTTGCCGACGCCATCTTCCATCCCGGCGCGCAGCAGGGCGCCACTGTCGACGACGGCGCCGAAGGCATGCGCGCCATGGTCGCCATTTCGCAATCGGTCGAGCGCGGTTCACCCGTGCTGTTGTCCGAAGTCAGCGGCGGCCTGGCATGAAAATCGGCATCTTCGCCAAGACCTTTGCCCGGCCCAGCCTGGAGGCCACCCTCGACGCCGTGCGCGCTCACGCCCTCGATTGTGTGCAGTTCAACCTGGCCTGCGCCGGCCTGCCCACCCTGCCCGACGCGTTGGACGACGGGGTCATCCAGCGCATTCGCGGCGCGGTTGTGGCGCGTGGCATTGAGATGGCCGCCATCTCCGGCACCTTCAACATGTGCCATCCTGATCCGGCCGAGCGCGCCGCCAACCTGGTCCGCTTGCGCGTTCTGGCCGGAGCCTGCCCGGCGCTCGGCGTCGAAGTCATCACCCTGTGCACCGGCTCGCGCGACGCGCACGACATGTGGCGCCGCCACCCCGACAACGACACCCCCGCCGCCTGGCGCGACATGGCGGGGTGCATCGCCCAGGGCTTGCAAATCGCCGAGGACTGCGGCGTCACCCTGGCCTTCGAGCCCGAGGTGGCCAACGTGATCGACTCGGCCGCCAAGGGCCGCCGCCTGCTGGATGAAATGCGCTCACCGCGCCTGAAGGTCGTCATGGACGCCGCTAACCTGTTTCACCAGGGCGAGCTGGTCCGCATGCCGCTCATCCTGGCCGAGGCTTTTGAATTACTGGCCGGCGACATGATCCTGGCGCACGCCAAAGATTTGAGCCACGACGGCGAAGCCGGGCACCAGGCCGCCGGCACCGGCGCGCTGGACTATGACCTTTATCTCAGGCTGCTGCGCGCCTCCGGCTACGACGGTCCGCTCATCCTGCACAGCCTGGAAGAAGCCCAGGTCGACCCCGCCGTCGCCTTTCTGCGCGGCAAGCTATGGCATTAATATGGAAAGGCCATCACTATGTTGAAATGTTCCACCTCGCTTTGGTCGGCCGACCTCGCCAACCTGGCCGCCGAGATCCAGCGCGTCGAACCCTACTCCGAGCGCTTCCACCTCGACGTGGCCGACGGCCACTTCGTCAAGACCCTGCTGTTCTTTCCCGACCTCGTCAAAGCCATGCGCAAATTCACCCGCCGGCCATTTGAGGTCCACCTGATGACCACCAACCCTCTCGGTTGGGTCGAGACGTTTGTCGACGCCGGCGCCGACAGCCTCATCTTTTTCCTCGAGGCCGGCAGCGACCCGGCCGAGGTCATCCGCGCCGTCAAGTCCAGCGGCAAACAGGTGGGCATCTCGCTGCGCATTGAAGAGCCGCTCGAGCGGCTGGAGCCCTACTGGGACCAGCTCGATGTGCTGACCATTATCGGCACCGCCATTGGCATTAAGGGCGCCGGGCTAGACGACTCGGTGCCCGGCAAAATCCGCCAGGCGCGCGCCACCATTGCCGGCCGCCGGCTGCACACCGAGATCGAGGCCGATGGCGGCATTCGCCGCCACACGGCGCCCCTGCTGGCCCAGGCCGGCGCGGATTACATTGTGCCCGGCTCACTCATGTTTGGAGAAGATCCAGCCGCCATGCGGACCTGGCTGGCCACACTGTAGAGCGCCTGCCCCGGCCTGGAGGATTCGGCCTCCAGCGTTTAGCCCTGGCTGGGTTGGCCCAGCCGCCGCGCGGCCGCCACCATTTGGTCAACCAGGCGGCGCAGCAGCAATTGTTCCGGCTTGCCCCGGCTCAGGGCCAGATACAACCCGCCATACACGCCCACCCCGGCCAGGCCAATCACGCCAATCGCCAGGTAAGAGCTGGGCTGCAGCCACTGGCGTAAGGCCCACAACACCGCCAGCATTGGCCCGGCCGGCAGCAAGCTGGGCGCCAGCATCTCGCTCAGCAGCGCCCGTACGCCCACCCGGTTCTGGCGCATGGCATAGGGCATCACCAACACCACGCATTCAAAGCTGGTTGGAATAAGTGTGCCCAATGCCACGCCCATCACGCCCAGCGGGTGAACCAGCCACACCGACAAGACCAAATTGGCCAGCGCAGAAATAATCGCAATCACGGCCAGCGGCCGGTGGCGCGCCATGCCCTGGAGAATGTTACTGGCCGGCCACAGGCTGGTATCACACAGGCTGGCCAGCGCCAGCACGGTCACCAGCGGCGCAGCCCCAGCATAGACTGGGCCCACCCAGACGCTCAAAAACGCCCGGCTGAGGACCATCAATCCACAGACCAGCGGCACGTCAATGGCCAGCGTCAGCCGGGTGCTGGTCAAATACAGTTGGCGCAGGCGCGCGCGATCGTCGACCGCGCTCAGTTGCGAGGCCAACGGCATCAGCACTTTCATGAATTGGTCGGTCAGCAGCTGGGGCACCTGGCTCAAGCGGCGCGCAATGGCATAGGGCGTCACGTTCGACACTGGCAGCGCGGCCCCGATTACAATCTCATCCGTCTGAGTCTGCACTTGTCCGGCGACGTTGATCACAAACAATGCCGAGCTAAAGGAAAACACCGCCCGCACCAGCCCGGCCTCGGGCTTGCTCAGGCCAAGCGGCAAATGCGGCGCGGCCCGGCGGATCAGATACACGCTCAGCGCTTGCATCAACAGGGTCACCGGGATTGCCACGGCCGTCATAGCAATCACGCCGCCCTGCAACAACAAGGCCGCCACCGTTCCGGCCACGGTCAAAGTAGTGCCGATGACGCTCACCAGGTTGATCAGGTCATAGCGCTGCAGGCCGCGCAAAATTCCATAGGTGGCGGTGCTGGGCAAGCCGATGCCCACCGCCAGGCCCGAAACAACCAACAAAACACGGGCGGCCGCGGCTTGCCCCGGCGGCATATGGAACAGGGCCGGGAACCAGGGCGCCAGGCCGGCGCTCAGCAGCACCACCGCCAGCCCCAGCCCGCCATACAGCCACACGGCCGTGATCACCAGGCGTCCGGCCCGCTTCGGTTCTCCGCGGGCCAGGTATTCGGCCACATATTTTGTAATGGCATTGGCAATGCCAAAGTCGAGCAGCGCGCCATAGGCGGCCACCGAACCCACCAGCACCCACAGGCCGTAATCGCTGGGGCCAAGCTGGTGAATGACAAAAGGGGTTAGGAAAAACCAGACGACCAATGTATACAGCTTGCCAGCATAATTGCTGAGGATGTTGAGAAGCAAACGTCGCGGTGCGTTTGCGGTGTTGGTTTGAACGCTGCTCATGGTAGCGCGGCGAAAGAGGCCGATCTAACCGGGACGACGGGGCGGCCCGTAGGTCATAAGCCATCTGGCGGCGCCGGATAGTATTCCAGCGACAAGCATGACGTCGCCATAGGCGCGCAAACGATCACGGCGAATATGCTGCGGAAGAGACATGAGGTGATTTCGCACGTCCGCAATCAGGCGGCGAGTCATGTAGGAGTTCCGCCAACTAAGATGTTTGGCGTAGTATGCCCCCCGCCCAACACCGTAGTTCCACCGCAAAGGCACGTAGTCACGCGCCGAACGCCAAGACCGATGGTACAGAATCGCCTCGGGCACGTAGCTAATGCAATATTGGGCATCCAACAGGCGATAGCCCAAGTCGTTATCCTCGGCATTTCCAAAGCTCGTGCCGGCGCCAAGGCGTTCGTCAAAAGCTCCAACCGTGTCAATCGCGGAACGATAAAGCGCCATGTTGTTTGAGTACAGCACGTCTTCATCGGCGTGTCTCGTATATATCTTGGGGGCAGTATCAGTCTTGGTCGATGGCACAAATCCGCCGGCGGCTGTCCCTTCAGTTGGCCGCACCTGTCCGGTCACGATGCTTTTGGGTCCGCCCGCCATTAGCGCCATAACCAGCATGCCGAACCACGTTCGCGTGACCAGCACGTCATCATCCGTGAAGATAAGAATGTCATGTAGGGCCGCAATTATGCCATCATTCCGAGCGCGGCTGACTCCATTCGATTGGGACCAGATGTAGCGGATCGTGCAACTCCGGTTTGTCGTAACGCTGGCCAGCGACGGATGCGGAGCGTCGCTCTGGTCAATGACCAGGAGTTCGCTGGGAACTTGATCCCCCTGTAGGATGGATTGGACCGTTTCGAGCAGCAGGTCAGGCCGGCCGCGCGAAGGTATGATGAGTGAAGTAGGCGGCAGCGCCTGGGCCGTCAATGCCTCCGCCGGCATTCGCGTGCTATCAACCATGCGGCAACTCGCCGCCGCGCTCAGCCACCCTGACGTCTTCCGGCTCCGATGGCTTCACGGCACGAATGGCGATAACGAGCGGAAAATACGGGTCGTTGGTTTCCAGCTCGGTTGGGGACAATTCCTCCTGAGCCATCCCAGCCAGAAAGGCTACCGCGCTCAAAACGCTGCCATAGGCGGAAACCGTGATTTGGTCCGCTCCGAAAACTTCACCAAACAGCGCCGAACAGGAGGCGGGTGTGAAACGCCAGTAGTCCGTCGTCAGACCGTAGCGTGGCGCCAACCGGCTCACCGACGGCACTGTCGCCAGAAGCACGCCCCCTGGACGCAGAATACGAAAAGTATGGGCAATCGCGGAGCGGGTGTCATAGATGAATTGAAGCGTCTGAGTCAGAAGGAAGCAGTCAAACAGGTTCGATGGCACTGCCTCAGCCGCGGCCAGGTCGGCGATGTGGGTGGCCTGCGGGTTAGACGGATTAACATCGAGCACCTCCCGCTGCTCCACGCCAGTGCCAAAACGATGGGTGTAAGTGCTGTCTCTGATTTCCAGAACGCGCCCGCGAATATCCTGGCGGTTCTGCTCCAGAAACTGCTCAATGTAGTACCGATCCACTGGCGTACCCCGATCAAACCCCCATGAGTCACTAAGCGGGGTCAGACGGCGGAGTGTGCCCAGCCAGGCAGGACGGCGCAGGCGCCGCAGGCGTTGCTGCCAGCGCCTATCGTTCGTTTCCATGGAACCTTTGTAACGCCCGGAAGGCGGGCGCCTCGTAGGTTACAGTGACCACAATGGTGAGCAGTAAACCGAGCAGGCTGCAATCCAACACGGCGGGGAAGCGCTGACTCAGTTTGGGCATTGGCTGAGCTCCTCCTCCCACAGGCTGACAAACACGCTTCCGCGGAGCGTGTCCGGGCCGGGTTGGCCCCCAACTTCGGCCGTGAGCCGTTTGTAGTCTGAATGGGAATGGATTATCCAGGCCAGCAATCGCAGTGGCCTCAGCGCCGCCGGATCAAAGCCCGTCAGGGTCAGGTATCGGCGTTGGCACTCGGCCAGCACCCCGCCGGTGAAGGTGGCCGGGTCCAACGCTGCGTGGTACGACTCGCGATAGCGGCCGGTCTCCATCGCGCCGTCTAGAAAAAAAGCCGTGTAGGTCAGGAAGTAGATCAGGTCCAGCGCTGGCAGCCCCCGGGGCTCCGCCGATTCCCAGTCGAGCACTACCAGTTTGCCATCTGGGGCGATCAGCACATTCCAAGGCGAGCAGTCACGCTGTTCGCACACCAGGGGCAGGTCACCCAGGGTGGCCAGTATCGCTCGGGTCTCACGCAGGCGCTCCGCATCGAGGATCGGGCCAAAGCTTTGCTCAAAATCCGCCAACGTCGCCTCGACCAGGCGCCCCCACCATTCCGCGCGTGGGCGTGCCGGCGTGCGCCCGGCCAGGTCAGCCAACCAGGCCGTCATTTTCAAACCCAACTCGCGATAATTGTCTCGGCGCAGCCGCCTGAATAATGGCTCCCCCGTCAGCAACGTTTCCCCCAGCGACGTCTGGCCCGCACGGTCGTGGAAAAAGATGACGCGCGGCACACCCTCCATTCCGCCCGGCCGGTCCGCCTCAACCGCACGTAGCACCGCGGCCTCTTGCGCCAGAGCCGCAACCGATTCAGGCAGCCGCGGCCGCTTGACGACTAAGCTGGGGCGTGAGTCGGAGCCGCCAAACACCAGGCCCACGACTTTGTTTATGGGACGCCGGCCGCCGGTGAGCAGCAGCCACGAAATGCGCTCGGGGGTGGGGCCAAGCCCCCACGCGCTCCACTGCTCTGGAAGCATATCGAGCGGATTAGACTCGGGCGCGCGCTCTAAAGCCTTGGGCCGGCGGGCCACGGCACAGATGGGCAGCAAAAGGCGCGCGCGCCGCCCGAGGCGCCACGTGGCTTGCAACACTCCATTTCGGGCACGGCCCCAAGGCGATGTCGCTCGTGGCCGGGTCGCCAGAAAGAAACGCAGGGCTTCGGGCGCCTCCAGCGGCAGCCAGAACAGCGGCGGCCGCTGCGGCGTCCAGGGCCACGGCCAATAACACGCAATTTCGGAGAAGCCGGCAGCCTCCAGCCGCCGCCGTACGCCGCGCGGCCCGCCGGCGAGCGGCGAGTACCATTCAGCATAGAAAGCCCCGCCAGGACGCAAGGCAGCCCAGGCCGCGCTGAGCGTGGCCCGATTGGGATTGACGGCCACAGCCAGGTCACATTCGCTCTGCGGCTCTTGGCCAGGTTCAAACATGCGGTCACAAATCAAGGCCACCGCCTGGGCCAGCCCGCCCTTGGCAAAACAAACGCTCGTGGCTGGCCGAGGGCCGGGCAGCAAGAAGCGCCAATCGGCCCGCCGCAGCAGCCAATTGCGCGTCGCTTCGGCGTGGACGTCAGAAACGACCATTTGACGCTTTACGTCGCACGAGCAGGTCGTCATAGACCTGGGTCACTTGCCGCACCATGTTGTTGGCCGAAAACTCTTGCCGGACTCTGACCCGGCCGGCGAGTGCCAAACGCTGTCCGAGTGTACGATCTACCAACAGGGTGCGAATGGCCGCTGCCAATGCTCCCGCGTCGGCGGGTGGGACCAGCAGACCGGTCACACCCGAGGTAACGACCTCGTCGGTGCCCCCAATTTCCGTCGCGATCACCGGCTTACCGGTTGCCATCGCCTCCAACACCGAAATCGGCAGACCCTCGTAGAGCGACGGCAGAACAAACAGGTCGCAGCTGGCCAGCAGGTCGGGAATATCGCGCCGGAACCCCAGGAAGACGACACGGTCCGCTAACCCGAGCGCCGTGGCCTGGGCTTCGAGCGACGCGCGCTCTGGACCGTCGCCCGCGATTGCAAACTGGGCCTCCGGCACGCCGGCCGCGGCCTCCAACAGATAAGCAAGACCCTTTTGTTGCTCGAGGCGGGCGGCGGTCAGGATGATCGGCCGCCCGCTGTCATGGTTAAGGCTGGCGCGCAGAGCGGCGTCCGCCGGCCGCTCGAACGGCTCCAGCGGGATACCATTGTGGACGACTTGCATTTTCTGATCCGGAATATGCAGCCGCTGTCGCAGGCGCCGTGCCAGGTCGTGTGACACCGGCAGATAGCGGCCCGCGCCGGCCGCGATCAGCCGCTGCTGCCAATAAATTGAGGCATTCAGATAAAAATCCACGAACACCTGCTGGGTGGCGACGACGGCCGGCACGCGCGCCAACAGGGCGGCTACCAATCCAAACTTACAGGCCAACGGCCAAACCAGGTGGGCGTGAAAGACGGCCGGCCGTTTGGCCCGCAGCGCTTGGGCGAAAGACGGGAGGCGCCGCGCGCCCTCGCCGCCATCGGGCATGGGCGGCACCGCCCATAGAATCGCAGCCAATTTGCGCGCACCATCCAGCAGCGGCGCCACACCCGGGGCCGGGTGATAGATCAACGTAGGCTGCCAACGCTCGCGATCCAGCCCGGCCATCAGCGTCAGCAAGGCCTGCTCGGCGCCGCCAAAGCCGCGCGTATCCGTGAAAAAGCAGACCGATCGCATCAGGTCTCGACTCGCCGCGGTAGCGCGCTCAGCCCAATCCCAGCGCGGCCGTTGTCGCTCAGAGCGGTTTGTGCCCCCATCCAATAGAAGTACTCCAGGGCCAAACGATAGATGAGCGGGAGGCTCTTGAGGCGGCGCCGTTCCAGCCAGCTGATCAATCCAGCGATCGCCTGCGGTGTCTGCGCCCAATACCGGCTCAGCGCCAGCAGGCCGGCGCGCAGCCAGCGCCAGCGGCGCGACCCTTGGGCGTAGGCGCTCAACTGCAGCTCTGGCAGCGTCTCGGGATGTTTGCTGGCCAGCAGGACAGCCGTCTGGCCTTTAGCGATGGTGTCGCGCGCCAGCGCGACAAAGTCTTTCGTGTAATGCTGATAGGCCAGCGCCTCAGCCGCATACACCAGCGTCACCCCGGCTTGCCGCAGGCGGTGGGCCAACTCGAGATCTTCGTTGCCGTAAATCTTGAAGCTCTCGTCGAACAGGCCGACTTCCAGCAGCACTTCGCGCCGGATGGAGAAGTTGCCACTATAGAAGTCGCGCAGCGTCAGGAGGTGGCCGGGCTGGGCCAGCTTCACCATATGCGCATTGAACTTTGGGCCGATGTAAGCCGCAACGAGCGGCGGCGAGCCCAAATCAATCGGAATAGGGGCCGCGCCCATGACGCCTCTGCGCCCATCGACGCTGTGTGCCCGAAAGTGGCCGGCCAAAAATTCAGGGGCCGGCTCCATATCGTCGTCGAGCAGCACCAAGACCTCACCCGCCGCCAGACCGATGCCGGCGTTGAGCGCCGCCGCGCGTCCCCCGTTCGGCCGCCACAGGCTGTGCAGCGCATAGGGGGCCCGGTAGCTATCCAGCAGCTCACGCGTGCCGTCCTGCGACCCGTCAATGGAGACCACCACTTCATAGTCGGCGGGCGACATACTCTGCTGTGCCAGCGCGCCCAGCGCTCGCTCGACCGAGGCGCGGCGCCGATAGGTAGGGATGACCACGCTCAAGCGGGGTACGCTGTTCATAATCTACCCGACGAAGCCGGCGCTCCGCCGGGTAGGATGCGCCGCTTTAGGGCCGGCAGCCAGGCGCGCCCAGTCTCCCGCATCGTCAGACCACCTTGCAGCCGGAACACAAAGTCGACGAATGACTCAAGGCCGCTGACTGGCACGCGGTGCAGGGCGAAAACGTCGTCGTCGGACTTCGACAGGCCGATCTGCACTGAGCAGGCCGTCTGGTAACCGCACTCGGCCGCCGTGGCACGCACCGTGTCGTTGTATGAGCCATACGGATAGGCCAGGTGGTGGACCGGATGGCCCAGCTCATCTTCCAGCCGCTGTCGGGATTCCCCCAACTCCACACGGCAGGCAGCGGGGTTCAGGTCAGCCAGATGCGGATGGCTGAGCGAATGGGCCCCACAGTGGAACCCGGCCGCCTCCAAGCGCCGCGCGCGCGACCAATCCATCAGGGGCAACTCGAGGCCCTGCCTGGCGCGCAGCCATTCGCTGCTGCGCCCCATCAAGCCGGCCACCAAAAAGAACGTGGCGGTAAAGCCGCGCGCCTGGAGGATCGGCGCGGCATGCTCCGCGCAAGCCTGAAAGCCGTCATCGAAGGTTATCACCACCGGCCGGCCTGGCCATCTCGTCTGACCGCTGCGCCCCGCCAGCAAATCGTCAAGCGTGATCGGTACATAGCCGGCCAGCGCCAGCCAGCGCATCTGAGCCGCAAATACCCCGGGCGTCAGGGCGTATTTCCGAAACGTCGGGACAGGTCGCGGCGTTACCTCATGATACATAAGGATTGGCACGTTCATGGCGGGCTGAGCTCGGCGTAGATCGCTTCCTGCCGGGTCGTATATGCTTGCGGGCTGAAATGCTCAGCTACGTAAGTGCGCGCGGCTTGCCCCAGAGCGTGGCGCCGACCATCGTCGGCCAGCAGATCGACCGCCGCCCGCGCAATCCCCTCGGCGTCGTCGGCGGTCGCCAGTGGCAATTGGATTCCTCCCAGCGACAACCCCTCCGCCCCGCGAGTGGTCGTAACGACAGCCTTGCCATAGGCCATCGCCTGCAGCACCTTGGTTCGCATGCCGCCACCAATCCGCACCGGCGCGACACACACGCTGGCGCGCCGGAAATACGGGCCAATGTCGGCGACAGGCCCGGTCACAGTAATATGATCGCCCGCCAGGCTCTGCACTTCCGGCGGCGGAAGAATTCCGACCAGGGTCAGGTGAACCTTAGGACGCTGCGCCTGCACCCGCGGTAAGATTGCCTGTCCCAGCCACAGCGCGGCATCCGCATTCGGCGGATGGGTGAAATTGCCGATAAAGAGCAATTGGTCGGCCGCCTCGGCCTCCGGTTGATCAAGCGGCGGCAGTTCGATACCAAACGGATTGACGCGCACTCGTCCCGCTAAATCTGGTGCCATGCCTTTCAGACTCTCAGCATCCCGCTGAGTGAAGACTTGCAGGCGGTCAAATTTCTGCCAGACGCGGCGTTGGTAGTCCGGCCAGCGCTGCCAGTCGGCTTCGCTCAGCGCCCAGCCCGGCCAGGACGAGGCGGCCCCCTTCGGCCAGGCCACACGGCGTGGCCGCCTGACCTCATGTTCCGTAAAAACCTTGGGTATCGCCGCGGGATATTCGTAAACACCCATGGCGTTGTCTTCAATCTGAATCAGATCGTAGCGCCGGCTGTGCAGCTCCGCCTCCAACAACCGCTGCACCTGAGCGTCCCAAAACCAGACCGTGCGCCAGGGCCATTGGCCCTTTAGCCATTGGGTGCTAAATCGCCAGCGCCGCCGCCAGCGCGCGCTCCCATGTGGCTCAGTGCGGAGCGCGGCCTTCACCGGCACACCGTCGGCGATCAAGGCCTGCACGGCTTCCGCCTCGTCCGGATCCGGCCCGGCCACCGTGACCAACGTAACCGCATGCCGCAGGCGCAGACCCTGCAATTGAGCATGCAGCACAACGGGAATAGCGCCTGGCGCCTGCGCGCGCGGCGGCATCGGCGTGACCATGAGAATGTTCAAGCCGTCGCATCCCGCCACAAGTGTCCTAGCCAGGCATTCAGCGGCCGGCGTCGTTCGGGCACAAAGAACGCCTCAGCCAGCTTTTCGGCGGCTGGCGGCGGCAACAGGCCCATGGCCACGAACCAGCCCATGAACATCAGCCTGGTCGGCCAGTGCACATCGAAGCGGCGCGCCGAGGCGCGCAGCCCCAGCGCCACCAGGCCAGCCACCGTCTCGCTGCTGATGGGGTGGCGCTCAGGACACAATCTTAGCGAGGTCAGCCGGCCAGCCATGTCCGACACGGATAAGATCGGGTCGGGCCGGGCCAGCTGCCGCTGGTCGGCAAATTGCTGTAAAAAGTCGCGCGTCGCCGCGGCGTAGCGGATGCTCTGGCGTATGCTGTCTAGATCAAGCCCGGCGTTTGTGCGCGCGTAGCGGTTGGCGCCGTGCACCCGATACAGCGCGCACACCTCGTCCAGTGAGGTGACCTCACCCCACAAGGCCGCCACGTGCGCCAGATACCAATCCGCCCCGGCCTGATCGTAACGCTCCACCGGGATCGGCAGAATCTGCCTCAGCACCTGCGCCGAAAACGCGTTCGCACTCATAGCGGCCCAAGGCAAATCAAATGGGAAATTTACTTCCTGCCGCTGCAAATTGCCGCTGTGCAGTGGGATCCGCGGCGGGGGCCGAACCACGCCGGTCTCATGGCCTTGGGCATCGATCACGCGCATGCGATATTGCACCTTGGCGGTGTCTGGCCGCTCTGAGAAAACCCTCGCCACACGCGCCGCCGCTATCGGCAGCAAGATGTCGTCAGCGTCCAGGAAGATCACTATGTCGCCATGGCTGTGCGCAAAACCCAGATTGACCGCCGAGGCCTGGCCGCCGTTGGCCTTGAACACGGGCACTATCCGCTCGCCGTACGAGGCCATGATCTCGCGCGAGTGATCGGTCGAGCCATCGTCGACGACGATGACCTCCACCGGTACCGCCGTCTGGCTCAATGCGCTATCGATGGCCTCGGCCAGATAGGCAGCGTAGTTGTGGTTGTTGATAATGATGCTGACAGTCACCGCCTGGTCGCTGTTCACGCTGCAGCACTCACGGCCAGAGAATCAATCACGGCAGTTCTTTGAGTTGGGCGCCCGCCGGGCTCGGGCGGGTCGCTTCGGGCTGGCTGCGCCACAGCGGCCAAAACTCGGTGGCGAGTAAATACAGCGCGGCGGCCGTCTGAGCGACCAGCCAGGCGATACCCACGCCGTTGATCCCGTAGCGGGGCAAGAGCGCATAGGCCAGCCCCAGCGCCAGAGCGCACAGGCCACCCTGACTGATGACGATTTGCCAGTTGCGGTTGCGGGCTCGCATCAGGCCAATCGCCACCGCCACCAGCGTGCTGGGCACGGACGCCACGGCCAACAGGCGCAGCAGAATCGCACCTTCGGCTGCATAGGCCGGACCATAAATTCGCAGCAGATAAGGCGACCCGACCAGCAACACAAGTGCGATGGGAGCCAACAAACCAAAACTGGAAATGAGAATTCGTTTCACATAGGCCTTGAGCTTGGACTGGTCTAGCGCGGCCTCCACAACCAGCGAGGAAGCCAGGCTCTGGCCGATCAACTGAATGGCGCTGGCCACCGTCCAGGGCAGATAAAAATAGGCCGTGGCGCTGACGCCAACCTGGTTAGTGACAATGACGGGCAAGAATGTGTTATAAACCACAAAAAACAGCGAGCCGATAAAATTGCCCGCGCCAAAGCGCAGGATGCTGCCCGCCGCCACTCGTGGCTGGGCCGGCAACGGGTTGCGCGCGTGCTCTGGAATAAGTCGTCTGAAAATAAGCAGGTTGACGGCGGGGATGAGTAGCACCGCCGGGATCACCCAGGAAAATAAGATGCCAAAGCCCGGAAAGGATCGGGCAAAAACGATGAGCAAGATGATCTTGATAACTGAAAAGATTGTGTTCTCGGCCGGCACCCAAACGGCCTGGCGCAGCCCGGTGAGAACATTGTCCTGCAGCGAGAACAGACACCAGCCCACGACTGTGGCCAGAAAGACCAAGGGCCAGGCGGCGCCGCGAGCCACGAAGCTGAGGGCGGGCGCCCAGCGGTCGATGCCAAGATAGAAAACCAGGCTGGCGAGCATGGCGATGGCCACGGCGATGACGTAGCTGACCAGGATTAGCCGCCTGGTGTGCCGGCCTATTTCGGGTATGAAACGCATCAGGGCCGCGTTCACGCCCAGCTGACCCATGCCGGCCAGCAGCAGCATCGCCGACAGCAGCGCGGAGTTTAACCCCAACACCTCCGTTGGGTAGAGCCTGGCCGCCAGCACCCAATAAGCCAGCCCGATGGCCGAGGTGGTGCCGGAGCCAAAGAGGAGGGCATAGCCATTGCGCTGCAGCGGGTGCCGAAATTGATCCGCCAAGCTGGCCCAAATGCGATCCACAGACAGCCTGGGGCGCCAACCGCTCGGTTGAGGCCCATTGGAACGTTCCTGATCGCTGGTCGGCTTCATGGACCCAGCGTCAAGGACACGCTGCGATAGACCGTAGCCGGCTCATCTAATCGATACAGCAGGGCCTGGATATGGCCGGGCTTGTCGGCCGCGCCAATCGGCACAGTCTGTTCCCACGTTTCGCCCGGGGCAAGGTTGATGACCGGCCATTCGCGCATCGGTGCATTATCGTTCGTCACCGTCAATCTGTACTGCCTGGCGCCGAATTCGCTGCTGCTGACCGAAATATTGACGCCGGTCCGATTTTGTGCCGTGTTGGCCTGGATCGTCATTATCGTATAACCGGTCACGCCGGTAGTGGCCATTGGCACCCGCACCAGCCAGATCGCCACGACGGTCACCATCCCGGCCAGGCCAAGCTGTGCCAGTTCCATGGGCCTCAAATGCCAGCCCGGCCGCAGGTCGGTCGGCGGCGTGTGCCGCCGCCTCCGCATGGCGATGAGGCTGCCAACCAGGGTCGCGCCGCCTGCCAGGCCGGCCCAAACCGGCGTGATTAGGCCGGCTAGGAGGGTATTGCCAAGCACGGCCCCCAAAATCGTCAGCGCCAAGCTCAGGCCCAGCGTGAGTGCGGCTCGTTCGGCCGCGCCGAACGGCGAATTGGGCCACAGAGCGGCGGTCAAGGCTAGGCCAGGGCACAGCAGGGCCAGGCACAATCCCAGCGCCAGATGCGCGGCGGCCGGCGCCCCTGGCAGTTGGAAGACCAGGCCGGCCAACGCCAGGCTCAAGATG
>Ga0209166_10002355_pt1 | contig 14522 bp, 7 predicted proteins | sample Coa_R1_3_FD_187151 | JGI IMG/M metagenome (GOLD analysis project Ga0209166, IMG submission 187151) | Surface soil microbial communities from Centralia Pennsylvania, which are recovering from an underground coalmine fire - Coalmine... | ecosystem: Environmental > Terrestrial > Soil > Unclassified... | reverse complement strand
GACATCGATGACGATGGGTGGATAGACCTCGCAGTGGCCAATGATTCCGTCCCCAAATATCTGTACCGGAACAAACATGATGGCACTTTTGAAGACGTCAGTTATTTGTCGGGCTTCGCGCTCAACGACGATGGCCGGGAACAGGCTGCAATGGGGATAGCCGTTGGAGATTACAATCACGATGGCCATGTTGATCTGTACATCACGAATTTCTCCGACGATTACAACACGCTGTACCGGAATGATGGCGAGGGGGGCTTTACGGATGTGAGCTCCCAGGCGGGGATCAGCAATTTGACCTTACCCTTTCTGGGCTGGGGCACAGGATTCCTCGACTTCGACAATGACGGACTGCTCGACATTTTTGTTGCGAATGGGCACGTCTACCCCGAAGTGGATAAGACTGATTGGGGCACTACTTACAGGCAGCGTCCACTGCTGCTCAGGAACATGGACGGCCAGAAATTCCAGGAAGTTCCTCCCGCCACTGGCAGCGGCCTGGCGGTAGTGGTGCCCGCTCGGGGAGCGGCGTTCGGTGATCTATTCAACGATGGACATATCGGCGTGGTGCTGAACAATATGGACGCTGCGCCGACACTACTCCGAAATGTAACGAAAAACGCCAACCATTGGGTGACGCTCAAGCTGGTGGGCGGCGCAAAGAGTCCGCGTGATGCCATCGGAGCCAAAGTATTCCTGACGGCTGGAGGGGTCCAGCAGCGAGCAGATATTTTCAGCGGGGGAAGCTATGCTTCCAGCTCCGATCAAAGATTGCACTTTGGATTGGCCTCGGCCACAAAGATCGAGAAGGTGGAAATTTTCTGGCCAAGCGGTGCGAAGGAAACGATCGAACTTCCCGCCGTCTACCGCATTTATACAGTCGTGGAGGGCAAGGGGGTTGGTGGGCAGTGAGAGTTCGCCTTTTGATGGAGCTGATTACCTGTCTGGTGTGGTTAAGTTCACTGGCGGCAGGGATGCCCGTCCGCACCACTGCGCAAGAAATTCAGAGAAGCGCGGCCGCTCCCTCTTCAAGCGCAACCCCGGGGCTGTTTGTAGATATCGCGCAAAAGACCGGAGTGAATTTCAGATATCAGGCGTCTCATACTTCCAAGAAATATTTGATTGAAACCATGGGCCCGGGGGTCGCCCTCTTCGATTACGACAACGACGGGCGCCTGGACATTTTTTTGGTGAATGGCACTCCGCTGGGCGACCCCACTCCGCTGGGAGCCATTCCGAAAAAAACTGGCCCGATGTTTTGGAACCGCCTTTACCACCAGAAAATGGATGGAACTTTTGAAGATGTAACACTGAAAGCCGGATTAGAAGGCGAAGGTTATGGGATGGGTGTGGCTGTCGGAGATTATGACAATGATGGCTACGAAGATTTATTTGTGACCGGTTTCGGCGGAAATCATTTGTATCACAACAACGGAAACGGGACTTTCACCGACGTCACGGCAAAGGCCGGTGTCGGCGGGTCGGGTTGGTCCACGAGCGCCGCCTGGGTCGATTTGGATGGTGATGGGTTTCTCGACCTGGTGGTATTGAGGTATCTGGATTGGGATTTTGCCGATGTTTGGTGTGGCGAACACCGGGAAGGGTACCGAGCCTACTGTCATCCCGAAAATTTTAAAGCGGTTTCTCCATTGGTATATCACAACAATGGCGACGGCACACTCACGGAAGTCGCCGCGAAACTCGGATTGGCCAAGCCCGCCAAAGGCCTGGGCGTGGCCTTCGAGGACTACGACAAGGATGGAAACCTTGATCTGTTCTTCGCCAACGATTCGATGCTCGAATATCTCTACCATAACAAGGGAGACGGAACGTTTGAAGAAGTGGGGCTAACAGCGGCGGTGGCCGCCGATGCCGACGGGAGAACGTACGCGGGGATGGGCGTGGACTTTGCCGATTACGGGAACACCGGATGGCCTTCACTTCTGGTCACCGATTTGGCGAACCAGCGGTACTCTCTGTATGAAAATAATCGCGATGGTTCGTTCAATTACGTGAGCCAGGAGACTGGAATCGGAAAGATGACACTGCTTCATTCCGGTTGGGGTGTTCGCTTTTTCGATTACGATAACGATGGCTGGAAGGATTTGATGATTGCGCAAGGACACGATCTGGATACGATCGAATTGACAGCTCCGACCCTTCGCTATCGCGAACACCTGCTGCTGGCCCATAACGATCACGGTAAGGGCTTTACAGATGTTTCGAACGAATCCGGTGAAGTGTTTCAACAGCGCTGGGTGGGGCGCGGACTGGCCATCGGCGACCTCGACAACGATGGTCGCCTGGATGCGGTAGTGACGACGAATGACGGCCCAGTGTATGTGCTCCACAACGAAATCCAAACAAGCAATCATTGGTTGCTTCTGAAACTTGTGGGTCACAAGAGCAATCGAGACGCAATTGGAGCACAAGTCAAAATTGTAACCGGCGACGGGCCGCAATATGCGATGGTTACCACCGCCAGCAGCTATCTTTCCTCAGGAGACAAACGCATTCACTTCGGTCTTGGTAAGCAAGCGCAGGCTTCGGCGATCGAAATTCGGTGGCCCAGTGGAATCACCCAAACGCTCAAAGACGTTCGCGGGGATCAGGTTTTACAGATCGACGAGCCGGTAGCGGGCCGCAACTCTTCGGCGGGCGCACCGTGAATTGGATGGTTTGCCTCCGAATGGATTGTTTGGGACTTGCGCTCGCAATGTTGTTTCCTGTTTTACTGTCGCCCAGTTTCGGGCAAACCGAGGACGGTTACGAGAAAGCCAAGGCTGCCTTCCAGAGCGGCCAATACCTGGAGGCCGTTTCGTTATTTGAAGCCCTGGAATCCGCGGCGCCCGGGAAAACCGATGCGCTCCTTTATTCCGCGAAGGCCAGCATCCATCTGCAGAAATTTGCTGACGCGGATCATACTCTACAGCGCTACTTGGAGAGGAATCCCGATTCAGCAAACGGCTACTATTTACTTGGGTATGTCCTGCACCGGGAAAACCGTCCAGCGGAATCGCTGGAGATTTACACAAAGGCGGCAAAGATCACACCGCCCACCGGTGACGACCTGAAAATTGTGGCCCTCGATTACGAACTTCTGAATAACAATACCGAGGCGATCCGGTGGCTGGAACGCTCGGTCGCGATGGAGCCGGGCAACAAAGATGCCTGGTACTATCTCGGGCGGGCGTATTACACGGCTTCGCGGATCCCGGACTCGCGAGCAGCGTTCGAACATATTCTTCGTCTTGAGCCGCGGGATGCCAGGGCTGAAAATAATCTTGGCCTGATATTCGAATCGGGCGGAAAAACAGATGATGCGCTTGCGGCTTACCGCAACGCAATCGCCTGGGAGAAGGAGAACGCTCCATCATCCGAGCAACCGTACTTGAATCTGGGGAGCCTGTTGGTCACCCTCGATCGCGCGGAAGAAGCCATTTCACCCCTGCGAAAAGCCGTGGAGCTGGCAAACGCTAGTTCGCAGTGCCATCTGCGGCTCGGCACCGCTTATTTGCATTTGAACCGGCTAGACGAAGCGCAAAAGGAATTGTTGGAGGCGGTCCGGCTTAATCCGCAGGATGCGACTGCCCACTACCAGCTTGGGCGCTACTACAAGCAAGTGAAAAACATGGATGCGGCGAAGAGAGAATTCGATCGAGTTTCGGAAATTCAATCGGCAGAAGTGCAAAGCCTGAAGCGGCCAAAGAACTAACGGTGCTGCCCGCACCGCCAGATCAGCGTAACCGCTGCGTTTCCCGGAAGCGTGTATACCGCGTATTTCTCTTTCCAGCTAACGTTAAATGTCACAGGCTTTGGACTGCTGTTGAGTACCAGCAAGACCAGCGAACCATCGGGGTTTCGGAAAGCAACGTCCTCCAGGCTGCCCGGACCAAATGTATTCGATTCGATGCGCCGCGCGCCGGGGCGGACAAATTTGCTGACGTGGGCAAGCGCCGTGAAGTCAACTGTCGGAATCGTCTCAGCCGCACCGTTGTCAACTTTCACGGTGATAACTCCGCGGCAATTCTTGCATCCGCCCAGATGCGGTTCGTGATTCTGGTCCAGCGCCAGGTTCCAGAAGACAACGCTGTGTGACCAGTTTCGCGTCGCGTCAATTATAAGCCGGACTTGCTCATCGAGTAGATTGCCTTTTTGCCAGCTGCCTCCCGAACATTCCGTCATCCAGATTGGGAGATTGGGGAAACGTTCGTGTAGTTCGGACTGCGCAGCCGCGTTTCCTCCGTAACAATGGATGGCGATGCCGGAAACGTATCCCGCGGCGTTTGCATCCGACAAGACTTCGATCGGATGGCGAGTCAAATCCCAATTGTGATCGAAGATGTAAATCTTGGTGTGAAGGCCTGCCGCACGGAATGCCGGACCGAGAGCGGATCCCAAGAATCCAGCCTGCTCGCTGGAAGACATGAGGAGACTGGGATAGTCGGCCTCGATATTCAACGGTTCATTCTGCACGGTCACGGCAAAAATGGGGACGCCCACTTGTTCATAGGATTTTACAAATTTCACGAAATAGCTGGCCATGGCCTTGTAATTCTCTGGCCGCAGCGTCCCCTGCACCAGCGAATCGTTGGATTTCATCCACGCGGGAGGGCTCCAGGGTGTGGCAAGGATTTTAATCCGCGGATTGATTGCCAGCGCCGCCCGCAACACGGGGATGATGTACCGCTGGTCTTTCTCAATGGAAAAGTGCTGCAATTCATGGTCCGATTCGCCTGGGGGCATGTCGTCATATGTGTAATCTTCCAGGGCAAAGTCACTCGAGCCCATCGGCTGCCGCAACAGGCTGAGTCCGATGCCCTTTTCGCGATCAAATAACATCTCCATGACTTTTTGGAATTGCGAGTCGGAAAGCTTTTTGCGCAGCAGCCAGGCCGAGGAATCCGTGATCGATGCGCCAAAACCGTCAATCGTTTGATATTGTTTCGCGTCGTTTACAAAAATAGTAAGCGCAGCGGGTCGCCGCGGACCAAACGAAATCGGGCCCCGCTCCTCCGGCTCGCCAACCGTGTGCTCAGTCGATTCAAACACCTGCACTTGGCGCGCCGGCGAAGTCGCAGCCGAGGCTCGCTCTTGTGCCCCAGCCATCGAACAATGCATCGCCACGGACAAACAAATCAGCAACGGCTTCCTTAATGGGTGCACGCTGGACTCCGGGAATAACAGAGATAAGTGCGACCTACTGGTTCGGCGGCGGCGCTTCCGTTGCTTCCGGCGCCACGGTATCCGAATCCTTCTTTTGCTGAAACTGCTTCATCTTTTTCTGGGATCCCTCCAACTCGGCGTCTTTAAACTTCTGGAACATGGCGAATGCCTGCTGCGCTTCCTGAGTTCGGTGCATCCGCCGCAAAACCGTCCCCAACTGATACCAAGCCTGTTCCAGAACATCCTGATCGGAATCGGCTTTTACGGCCCGTTCGAAATCCTCGAGGGCTGCCTGATCATTTCCCAGCAACATTTCGGCACGGCCAAGATTGTAGTCCGCATGCCGCAGTCCCGGCCGCACTTTCAGCGCCGTCACAATCATCTGTTTTCCTTGCGCCGCATTTCCCTTTTCCGTCAGCAGGACACCGAGCTTGTATTGGGCGACGACGTTGTCCGGATCGATTTCAAGTTCCTTTCGAAACGCTTCCTCGGCTTCCTGCATTTTGCCGATAATCCGGTACTCCGTCCCCAATTCCTCATGAAGACGGGGTTCCCGGGGGACGAGCTGAATGGCCGCCTCATACTCCGCGATCGCATCCGTGTGCCGTTCCGCGTCGGCGTTGGCCTCCGCAAGAATCTGCCGGACGCGCCAGGATTTCGGATCCGCCCGAAACATGCGCGCATAACTGTCCTTCGAAACGAACAGATGGGCCTGGCCGCGGTGATAGAGAATGTCCACGTTGTCCGGAGAGAGCTTCGCTGCCTTGTCCAGCGCCGACGTCGCTTCCCCGCCATCTCCTTTTTCGAGGGCGACGATTCCCAGCCACATCCAGGCATTGGCGTCCTTGGGCGTGATCACAGTTTCTTTGCGCAATGCCGTCAGTGCCGCATCCGATTGATTGTTGCGGTATTCAGCGATGCCCAAAAAAAGGTTTGCTCCGCGCAGTCCGGGCTTGAGCCGCAGGGCTTTTTGAAAATTCGTGATGGCTTCTTCGTGTCGCCCCTGTTCTTCACGAACCAGGCCCAGATTCAGGTACCCTTCCGCGAAGCTTGGAGATTCCTTTACGATAGCCGCGAAGCCGTCACCCGCCGCGTCCATATTGCCCGCCCTCATTGCTTCCGATGCCATCTGGAATTTTCCAACAATTTCGGGGGGAACTTGCGGCGCCTGGGCCGCGGCAAAGGGAGCAACAAGCAGGAAAATGCCGACTGCCCAAGCGAAGCAGAAGATGCCTCCGCCCAAGCGAAGCTGAGGAATGCCGAATCTTGAGAGAGGACCAAGCAACTTAAACATTTTCATTCAGAGCTTCCGAAAACGATCTTACACCTTTCTGAGATGCAGGCTGAGCTTTACGCATTCAAGAAAAAACCTCCTGCCGCGGGGGGAAATGGCAGGAGGTTTTGATAAGATACGGATTTCGCTGATAGTTCAAAACTTATATCGTAATGTGAACTGAATACTCCGGGTGCCGTTGGCGACCGTTAGGCCTTTTGGCGCTCCAAAATTGTTGTCACCGACCCAGCCGTCCAGGGTGCCAAAGGTGTGGCGATTGAAGGCGTTGGGGATATCCACCTTGAAATCTATTTCATGATTTTCGCGAATCGTCGTACTTTTCAGGATCGCAAAGTCCTCGTTATCGTAATTCGGACTTCTGACGTTTCCGAGGACCAGGGGCGCGCCTCCATATATGTATCCGCGCGTAGCAATCAACGACGTGGGATTGGGATCGATGAATGCGGCACAGTTGAAGAAATTGTTCGCAGACATTGGGCTGTACGTTCCGTCCGGGTTTTCGTTACAACCGCTTGGCTGCGGATTCTTTATCGATGGAGTGCTATTGGTAATCGTCGGGTTAAACGAACCGTGGTTGGGAGCCAAAATCGGTACGCCGGGCACAATGCTCAAGCGAAAAGCACCGTCCGTGCCCGGTGGCGAATTGACGAAGGTGTTGAGAACCGTGGGGGTACCACTTTGGTAGCGAAGGACGCCGCTAACAGCCCATCCACCAAGAACTTTGCTTGCCACGCCCTGATTAAAGTGGGCTTTCCCGCGTCCTGCCGGCAGTTCATAGAGGTAGCTGATGACCAGCGTGTGCGGCGTATCCTGATAACTGAGGGCCTTCTGTGATTGTGGGTTGAACGGATTCTGCGCTGCAAACTGATTCGAAGAGAATCCCGAAAAGACCGGGATGGCGCTGTCGGCATTTGTCAGCGTTTTCGAGTAGGTGTAAGAAGCCAGCAGGTTTAATCCGTTTCGGAAACGACGCTCAAGTTTTGCTTGAAAAGAGTTGTAGGTGGAGATTCCGAGATTTTCCAGGCATGAGCACTTACCATTATTACTCCCGCCGATGTCGAGATATTGCGGAAAGGGCCGAAGCAATTGGGCAACTGTATCATTTCCAGGGTTGGTCCCTCCTGGGCCGTAAAGGGGCTCGAACCAACTCGGGACAGTGATGCCCAAGGTAGCCAGCGTGGCTTGCCCATCGGCACTGGTGACCGGCTGTTGCAGGTGGGTGCCCAGGTTGTAATACTTTGGATTGAGAGCGTTGACCTGTGCAATGTTGGTGTGGAGGTAGTCGCCTTTGACACCTACATAACCAAGGCTGAGGATCAGATCTTTCGTCAGCTCTTTCTGGATTTCAAAGCTCCAGTTCTGTGTCCGCGCGGGCCGTCCGTAGCTGTTAGCAATGTACCCCACGTTCTGCCCGTTGAGCAGCGTAGGATCCGTACTATTTTTTGGTAGAGTGTAGGCGGGGAAACCGGCCGAGAGCGCCTGCACCGGGCTAAAACTGTTCGCGGAAGCAAATGTCGGCTGAACGGTGGACCCGCTGCTGAATTGGATCGTTCCGGTCGGCAAATCGTCATAGAAGAGCGCCGCATAGTAGATTCCATATCCGCCCCGGAAAACGATGTTGCGGATGCGGCCAAAGAGTTCTGTTGGAGCATAGGCAAAGCCCACCCGAGGCCCGAAATCTTTAAGATATGTTCCCCCTTGCACGGCGACAGGCGAATAAACCAGCGCACCCGGGAGCCCACCGGCGGCCGAATTGGGAATATTCAGATCCAGGTTGGATTGCGCGGCATGCGCTTCGTTCCGCGGAGTATCAATGTCGTAGCGCAGGCCAAGATTCAGGGTCAGATCATGACGAATCTTGTAATCATCCTGAATGTAGGCCGCAAAATAGTTTGAATCCAGGCGCGGGTTCACCGAGGTAACAGACAACTGTTCCTGATTCGGAAGGCCCAGCAAAAAACTGGCAAAGGGGTCACCTGTCGAGTTGTCGTTGGGCGTGTAGGCGGTCTGGAAGCTGTTGAAGCTGTAGGCAGGGGAGGTGTTCCCATTGGCAAGGAAGGAGTATTGGTAGGCCCTCCACTCCAGGCCGAAGCTGACGGAATGACGTCCGGTAATCCAGCGAATATTATCTGAAGTTACCAAACTGTTGGGGATGTGGCCGTTAAAGCTGCCGGTACTCCACCCGCTATATCCCACGGCGTTGTTCGAAGGACCATTAAAACTGAATTGCGGAAAGACCTCACCGTGAGCGTTGCCGATTCCGAGCAAGGCCGGCCAATCGGTGCCGACTACACTGTCAGGTTTGCTGAGGTTGTTCAAGCGATTCAACCCGATCGTGAAGGTGTTTAGCCAATTTGCCGCAACGCTATAGTCCCAACCAAAGCGGGCGTAGTGGGTAAAATTGGAGTTGAAAAAATTCCCATTTAGCGGGGCTGGAAGATCATTGGCCCCGCTTGGGGTTTCCTGGTCGCGGCTGCTATAAGAGAAAAAGAACTTGTTTTTTGTGCCCCAGTTCTGGTCGATACGGAACGTCATCGTCGTATCCCGTATCTGCTGGCTCGACAGGAAGATGAAATTGTTGCGCAGGCCACGGGCAGGGTCGGCCTGAACTGTCAGGAAGCCTAGAGTCTTTAAGGCGACAGAATCCCAGCTTGTTTTGGGGACAATATTTCCTGCGAACGCTGTGCGGCATTGCACCTGATTTCCGCCGACCGTCACTGTGCGCGTTGTGGAGGGGTCGAAAATCTGTCCTTGAATTACGGGAGTACCGTCACAGGGATTCAAAACGGGGTTGCCCGCAGAATCCGTGATCGGCGCGCCAAGCAGGGCCGAAAAATCCCCGTTTTGGAGCTCCGCTTGTGTCGGAAGGGTGTCTGTGACGGATGTGCCTTGATTGTTGCGGTACTGTTCATAGGAAAAGAAGAAGTATGTTTTGTCCTTCCCGTTGTAGAGCTTTGGAATCCGCACCGGGCCACCCAGGCTGCCGCCGAAATCATTCTGGTGATCTGCCGGGCGTGGTGTACCGTTGAAATTGTTGATCCAGGAGTTGGCATCGAGAGAGGTGTTTCGGAACAGGTCGAAGGCAGTTCCGTGGTAATCATTTCCCCCGGACTTTGTCGCAAAACTTTCGATGCCGCCTGAGGTGCGGCCGTATTCCGAAGAAAAGGTCGAGGTCAGCACCTTAAACTCACTTAGCGCTTCAACAGAGGGTGCGGTTTGGTCAAACGCGGAACCACTGTCCGAGCGAGTCGTGCTAACGCCATCCAGCAGTACTTCCGTTGAGAAATTTTGGCCGCCGCTGAGTTTCGATTGAAAAATTCCGGAGGAGTTGCCTCCATTCTGGTTCGTACCCGGGCCCTGGGTTCCCGGGGCCAGAAATACGAACGTTTCTGGCGATCGGAGGAAACTCTGGCCGGAAGAGTTCAAAGACAAGGGGAGATCCAGAATTTCCTTGGCACTGACCACCGTGCCCATTTCAGAAGTTTCCGTCTGAATCCGTGGGGCGTCCGCCAGAACAGTTAGGGTTTCTTTCACGTTCCCTGGCTGCAGAGTGATATCGAGCGACGCAGTTGTGTTGATCTGAACCACCACGCCAGTCAGTTCGCTAACCCTGAAGCCGGGTGCGGCGACTGAAATGTTGTAAGTTCCGAGGACGAGGTCGCTTAGCCGGTAAGCGCCCGTGGAACTGGAAACGGTGTTATATACGCTGTGAGTTTCCACACCCGTTGCTGTTATTTGCGCGCCAGGGACAGCTCCGCCGGAGGAATCCAAAATGGATCCTGAGATCGCGCCATTATTGGTTTGAGCGTGAAGGGCAAACCCCGTAAGAGTCAGCAAAAAAGAAGCCAAAAGAAGACGACCTGCAGTTGCGCCAACAAACCGCATAGACTTGCCTCCCAACCTGTTGAAACATACCCCGATTAATTAAAAGCCGTGCGGCTGTCCCGGGTTGATATGCGCGAAACCGACCTTAAGAGAACCCAGCCCAACGGGCACGACCGCTCCTGCCTGTAAACGGTGAGCAATTCCGGCGGCTAATTCGCCGAGCCTCGACCAAAGGCCATCGTTTGCGCGGCAGATTTCTACAGAAACACCCCAATCGTGGGGATATTTGGCACCATCCAAGTTATTGTTGTCAAGCAGAAAAATATCGAATACTGTTTAGACAAACGTTTGTCTGGGGATAATTGGCAGGTAAAATCGGGCAAGCGAGAGCAATCTGGTCGAAACTGCGCGATCCAAAACCTGCGCTTGACCTTGGCTTTCGACTTCGCAGCCCTTCCCCCGCGATTACCGATTTTGGGATACTCTTATGCCGAAATTCAAAGGTGACGACCCGGCACCCGGGAGTCTCGAGCCAGACACTGCTGTGGCTAAACGCAAACCCAAACCTTCCGATCGTGAGGGCCGGACTAGCCTGAAGATCCTTGCGGATTATCTTGGTTTGTGCCCCGCCACTGTTTCTGTCGTCCTGAACAACGTCCCTGGTCGTTCCATTCCACACGAAACCCGGGAACGCGTCCGCGAAGCGGCGCGCAAGTTTAATTACCAGCCCAGCCTCCTGGCGCGCTCACTTCGCAAAAAGCGCACGTTTACGGTAGGAATTCTGGTCCCCGAGCTGAATGACGGGTATCACACCATGGTGATGAGTGGGATTGGAGATCACTTGATGCGCGAGGGCTATTTCTATTTCAACGCCCACCATCGCCACAAGCCCGACATGATCGAGGAGTACCCGCGTTTATTGATCGGCCGGGGCGCCGAAGGGCTGATCACGATTGACACGAATTTGGAACATGAGTTGGCCGTCCCGGTGGTGGCGGTCGCCGGGCACAAGAAAATCTCCGGGATCACCAATGTGTTGCTGGATCACCGCCGCGCCGCGGAACTCATTCTCCGGCATCTGGTGGAACTCGGCCACAAGCACATCGCTTTCATGCGTGGGCAATCGTTCAGCGCGGACTCTCTTACCCGCTGGCAAAACATTGGCGCTGTGGCAAAAGAGCTGGGCCTTCCCATCGACCCAGAACTCACCATTCAACTGGAGCGTGACATTTCTTCGCCAGAGTTGGGTTATCCGGTGGTTCAAACCCTCCTGCAAAGCCACAAGCGATTCACGGCGATCGTCGCCTTCAATGACATGTCCGCCATCGGTGCGATTCGCGCCCTTCGCGATGCCAATCTGGACGTGCCCCAGGACGTTTCCGTGATCGGCTTCGACGACATCCAACTCGCGGCTTACCATACACCCAGGCTAACGACGATTCGGCAACCTTTGCGGGATATGGGAGAAACCGCGGCACGAATTTTGCTGCAGCGGCTGCAGGGATTTCGCGATTATCCGATGGAATTTGCCGTCCCGCCCGAGCTGATTATCCGCGGAACCACCGCTTCCGCCAATCCGAAGCGCCGCCTGCAGGGAACATAAATCAAACAAAGAGCTTCAGCATTTCTCCCGATCTGAGCATCGCGGGTTACAAACAGGAGAATCTAAATGAACCTGGTGATGAAAACTCTGCAAGCCCTCGTCAAGCTGGGCGTTGTTTTCATGGTGGTTTTGCTGTTTCAACCGGCTGGAGCAGCGCAGAATGCGCAGTCCGCCGGGGCCGAAACCGACAAACGGGTTGAAACCCTACTTGGCAAACTGAGCCTGGGCGAAAAAATTGTGCTGCTAGGCGGAGTAGATGATTTTTTCACGCAACCGATTCAGCGTGTCGGCATACCTTCGTTGAAGATGTCGGACGGGCCGATGGGAGTTCACGATTACGGACCAACGACAGCCTATCCGGCCGGCATCGCTCTGGCCGCTTCCTGGGATGAGGATCTGGCGAAGCGCGTGGGAATTTCGATGGGAAAGGATGCCCGCGCGCGGGGAGTGCACATCATTCTCGCGCCTGGGATGAACATCTATCGCTCCCCGCTCAATGGAAGAAATTTTGAATACTTCGGGGAGGATCCTTTTTTGGCCTCGCGCATGGCGGTCGGCGTTATTGAGGGCATTCAATCGCAAGGGGTGATGGCGACGGCAAAGCATTTCATCGCCAACAATTCGGAGTATGGCCGCATGGATCATAGTTCGGACCTTGATGAACGGACGATGCGGGAAATCTACCTCCCTGCGTTTGAAGCCTCGGTAAAGGAAGCGAGGGTGGGCGCACTGATGGATGCCTACAACCTGGTGAATGGCGTATACATGACCCAGAACGGGTTGCTGAATGAAACCATCGCCCGAAAAGAATGGGGATTCCGCGGGATCATGATGAGTGATTGGGGAGCGACTCATGACGGAATCGGCGCCGCGAACAACGGTTTGGATCTGGAAATGCCGTCTGCTGCGTACATGAATTCCAGTACACTTTTGCCCGCACTACAGCGGGGAGACGTAAGGTTAGCCACGATCGATGAAAAAGTGAGGCGGATCCTTCGAACGGCGATTGAGTTTGGATTTCTCGACAGGCCGCAACTGGACGGCAGCATCCCACTGTACAGCCAAACCGGCCGCGAGATCGCGCTGGAAGAGGCGCGCAGCGGAATGGTCCTTCTAAAGAATGACCGCCACTCTTTGCCTTTGGACCGGAAAAAATTGCGAACGATCGCGGTTCTAGGGCCCAACGCATATCCCTCGGTCATCGGCGGCGGGGGAAGTTCTTTGACGACCCCATACACTTCTGTCAGCTTCCTGGAAGGAATCAGTAACGCGGCGGGAAGCGATCTGCACGTCTTGAGCTTGTTCGAAACCCCTTCAATCGACAACATTGTTGAGCAAACCCGGTTCGTAAGCGTTCCAGGTGGAAAGCCTGGTCTCCGAGGTGAGTATTTCGCGAACACGGAATTCAAGGGCGAGCCGATGATGGTCCGCACGGACGAGCGGATCGATTTCCGGTGGGGAGCGGGAAGTTTCGAAGAAGGCGCACCCGTTGATCATTTCGCGGTGCGATGGACCGGATATTTCGTTCCCAAGACCGAAGATGACTACCGTTTTTACACCTCGGCGGACGACGGTGTGCGTTTGTTTATTGATGATGAGCTAGCAATCGACGACTGGAAACCGCATGCCGAGACCTTGAATACATTTGTGAAGCACCTGCAGGGCGGCAAAGCGTATAAGTTGCGTCTGGACTACTTCGAAGACATCGGCACGGCGACGGTGCGCTTTGGCATCGGGACGGCTTCACTCGCGTTTGGCGAGGATGCGAAAAAAGTGGCGGCCGCCGCGGATGCCGTTATTCTCTGCATGGGCTTCGGCCCCAATACCGAGTCCGAGGCGATCGACCGTCCGTTTCGCCTGCCCAAAGGGCAGGATGAGTTCATCGAACAAGCTGCGGCAATCAATAAAAATGTAGTGGTGGTCGTAAACGCGGGTGGCAATGTGGATATGAGCCGGTGGCTCGACAAAGTGCCGGCTTTGCTCCAGGCCTGGTATCCGGGACAGGAAGGAGGGCGAGCGCTGGCCCAGATTCTATTTGGGGACTACAACCCCGCCGGGAAATTGCCGGCTACTTTTGAGCGCAGGTGGGAAGACAACCCTTCCTATCACAGTTATTTTCCGCAAAAAGGCGACAAGCATGTTGAGTACTCGGAAGGAATTTTCGTAGGTTACCGTGGGTACGATAGAAACAAAGTAGCGCCGCAATTCCCCTTTGGGTTCGGACTCTCCTACACCACATTCAACTACAGCGATTTGAGAATCGGACCTCTGGGGAAGGACGCCGGAGCGATCGTGGAAGTTTCCTTTCAACTGGAAAATACGGGTGACCGTGAGGGCGCGGAAATTGCCGAGGTCTATGTCGGCGATCCGCAGGATGGCCCGCCGCGGCCTCTAAAGGAATTGAAAGGCTTCGCCAAAATCACGCTTAAGCCCGGGGAAAAGAAACAGGTGCGGGTGCAACTGGACCGGCGAGCTTTCTCCTACTATGACACGAGCAAACATGCGTGGTCCGCGCCGGCGGGAGAGTATGGTGTTCTGGTGGGCAGTTCCTCCGCGGATATCCGCTTGAAGGGGGACTATATTTTTGCCCGGCAATAACAGCCTGAAACGGCGTGTAGCCAAATCACATCGCTT
>Ga0209166_10002349_pt1 | contig 14537 bp, 8 predicted proteins | sample Coa_R1_3_FD_187151 | JGI IMG/M metagenome (GOLD analysis project Ga0209166, IMG submission 187151) | Surface soil microbial communities from Centralia Pennsylvania, which are recovering from an underground coalmine fire - Coalmine... | ecosystem: Environmental > Terrestrial > Soil > Unclassified... | reverse complement strand
TCATATTGGGACTTGAAGTAACCGACTTCTTTGGGACGGTGAATTCGTTTCGCGATCAGCTGACACGCAGTTCGCACCGGCTCACGCGAAAGAACGTCAAGCTAATCAGCATCACGGCGAATGATTTAAATCTAAAGAGCAACTATCAGACATTTCAGCGGTATACCGAGCTCGATATCGCCATGGCTGCCGATGCGGAGGCCACGCTACCTTCCTTGATTGAGGCGATCAAACGCCAGATGAGTGCTGACCGTAAAAGCGCGCTCCAACAACGGGGAGAGGCACTGGCTGTAGCGCGCCGGGCCGCTCTGGATCGAGCGCGCGCAGATGCTGCCTACGGATGGGATGCCACTCCGATCAGCACCGCCAGATTGTGCGCGGAAATATGGGCCCAAATCAAAGACAAAGACTGGGCGCTGGTTTCCGATGTATTAACGTGGGTGAGCAGTTGGCCCTTGAGGCTCTGGGATTTTAACAAGCACTACCAGTTTATCGGCCGCGCGGGAGGATTTGGAGTCGGCTATGGCGGCCCGTCTGCCACGGGCGCTGCGCTGGCCAACCGAAAACATGGAAGAATTTCGGTCAATATACAGTGCGACGGCGATTTGATGTATGTTCCTTCGGTCCTTTGGACCGCAGCTCACCATCGCATTCCTCTGCTTACAATTATGCACAACAATAGGGCCTATCATCAGGAAGTGATGCACGTGCAGCGGATGGCGAACCGGCACAACCGTGGAATCGACCGCGCTGCTATTGGAACAACCCTGACCGATCCCTTTATCGATTTTGCAAAAATTGCGGCCGGGATGGGCGTAAAGAGCGAAGGACCCATTACGGACCCAAGGGACTTGGGTCCGGCAATCGGCCGGGCGCTGGCCGTGGTAGAGCAAGGCGAGCCCGCATTGGTAGATGTGGTGACGCAACCCCGTTGAGGACATCGATGAGCACTTTTACGGAGAGAGGCAAGTCAACTTGCAAATCGGTCGGGCTCGTTGGCCCGACCGCAAACACGGCGCTTATTATTCTTTTGTTCGGAGCGATTCTGACGTGGGTTCCCAACGCTACGCCTAGACAAAAGACCCAGCCCCCGGCGCCGGCAGCAAAAGAATCCAAGCCGGTGGAAGACGCCGCGAAAGGTAAACGGCTGTACGCGACCTATGGTTGCTACGAATGTCACGGTTACCAGGGTCAAGGCTCCACGGCTGCCGGCCCCAGAATAGCTCCAGCCCCTGTTCCGAAGGACGCGTTCCTCGCTTATGTCCGACAGCCTTCCGGGGAAATGCCGCCTTATTCCGAGCGTGTTATTTCGGATGCCGACTTGGCGGACATCCGGGCATTCCTTGCGACTATACCCAAAGGGCCTAATTCCGATGAAGTCCCTTTATTGAAATAGCGAGCGGAAAAGTGCGGCTGCAAGTCCTTGTCACGGGACGGTTTCAAGATGTCCGATGTTGAACTCTCGCTGGCGATAGGCAGCGACGAGCATGTAAGCGATTTGGTATCGAACCATCTTCGCGCCGAAGGAATCGATCTGAGGTACAACGACCTTACACGTGACGAACAATTTTCAGTTGCTGCCGTTTGCTGGTGAAGTCGTCTTCGTTTGAAAAAAACTGTTCCTTGAAAGGAATAATTCATGCGTAAAACCACGTTTTTTTCCATCGTTCTCCTTGTAATCGCGGGGGGCGGGATCGTCGCGTCTCAGAATTTGCAAGATGCGGCGCTGACGGGAGTAGTGAAATCCGACGCGGAAGGTCCGATGGAGGGCGTTTTGGTGAGCGCCAAACTCTCGGGCGGCGGCATTACCGTGACCGTGGTTAGCGATGCGAAGGGCCGCTATGTTTTCCCCGCCGGGAGTTTAAAGCCAGGCAAATACAATCTGGCCATTCGAGCGGTCGGATACGAAGCTCCCGTCGGCGGGATGGCAGCTTCGGTTGGCGATAAAAAAACGCAACTCGACATCAAGCTGAACAAGACCAAGGATATTTCTTCTCAACTCAGTTCCGCGGAATGGTTGATGAGCGTTCCGGGAACGGACGAGCAGAAAGCCAATCTTTATATGTGCATCGAGTGCCATTCCGCCGAGCCAATCATGAAGAGCAGGTATGACGCCGCCGGCTGGATGGCCACCATCGTGCGCATGCGGAACTATTCGCCCCAGAGTACTTTGAGCAACCCGATTATGCTGCCTTACCGCAACGGACCACGGCCGCAAGATGCGGAATTCGCGCAGTATCTGAGCTCCATCAACTTAAGCTCACGGCAGAAATGGGACTTTGCGCTCAAGACGCTGCCGCGGCCGACGGGAGCGGACACAAAAGTTATTATTACCGAATACGATTTGCCGCAGCCAGACAGGCAGCCGCACGATGTGGTGGTCGATGCCGAAGGCATGGTTTGGTACGAAGATTTCGCGCTTCCCCTGCTTGGCCGTATGAACCCGAAGAATGGCGAAGTCAAAGAGTGGACTCTTCCCGAGCTGAAGTCTGGCTTTCCCGTCGGCTCTCTCGACTTGGAACTTGATCACGAGGGCAATCCGTGGATTGCAAGAGTGTTCCAGGCCGGTATCTCAAAATTTGACAAGAAAACGGAGAAGATCTCATCCTGGACGATCCCCCAGGAGTACAACAATGAGCATACGAGGACGGCCTTCTTGGCCATCGCAAGCCAAGGTTTTGTGTGGATCGACGATAGTACAGGCCGCCGAATGAATAAACTCGATCCCGCCACGGGCAAGATCGAAAGCTTCGCCACCTTCCCGGAATGGACGAGACCCGCCGTAGATTACGGCGTTGGCCGAAAAGGGCCTACGGCACTCGGACACCTCGTTTATGGCATCGGTGTTGAATCGAGCGGAGCAGGTGTTTTTGCCGACCGGGCCGGGAGCAACATCGGAGAAATCGATCCTGAGTCGGGCAAAGTGGCCCTGTACCCCACTCCAAGCACAAACTCCGGACCACGAAGACTGCACGTCGATTCTCAGGACAGGGTTTGGTTCGCGGAGAATTATGCTTTCAAGCTAGCTTTATTTGACACCAAGACCAAGCGGTTCCAGGAATGGGCCGATCCCACACCGTGGGACTCTCCTTACGACGTGGTATGCGACAAGAATGGAGATCTGTGGACGGGCGGCATGACAACCGATCTGGTCACCCGCTTGAATCCCAAGACTGGACAATACTTCAGGTATCTGTTGCCCAGCTTGGGCGTCAACATCCGGCGGGTAGACGTAGATAACTCGACGACCCAACCAACTTTCTGGGTGGGCGAGAATCACCTCGCAAAGATCGCCAAGATTCAATCCCTGGAATAAGCCACCAGAGAAGAGCTGTGTCGGTCAGTTTCGAAAGAAAGAATGGTGGAGGCGGGGGGAGTCGAACCCCCGTCCGAAAAGCGCTGCGCCACGGAGCCTACATGCTTATCTCAGTTCAGTTGGGTTCGCCAGTCGCGCTCAGAACGAGCAAGAAACGCATCCGGCTAGTCCGATGGTTCTCGCCGAAGCCCTCCGGACCGAAAGGCTCCTGGCCAGCTCACTGTTTGACGCCTCTTGCCGGGCCCATGAGCAAAGCCCGGGGAAGCGTGCGCTTAATTAATTAAGCAGCAAGTGCCAAGTTGTTGTTGGCAGTTCTAGTTTCCAGCCGATTACGGGTGGTTGGCCCCCGGCATGCCTCCGAGACGCGACAGCTTCCGTCGAAACCGTGTCGCCCCCGTGTGACTCCTTATTTTACCACTTCCTTCGCCCTCGCCACACTCGCCGTTCACGCAAGCCCCGGCCACCGCGTGATATACTCAAGTTTCATCGAAATTATTTAAGACCGAACTCTCCCATCGAATTTTGCCAAATGAACCAGCGACTACTTTATGAACTGCGCGGTTGGGCTTATTGGGCCGAATGCGCCAATCCCTTCCGAAATACGGTCACCGCCCGCAGACTTCCTCTCGGCTTGCGCATGGAAGGTTACAGGCGCGACGCCGTCGGCCGCGGCCTCTATCGCCGGGGTGTTCACGAGCCAGGACCCACCAAATTCGTCTTGGACACATTCTCGAATGCGCAGGGCAAAAGTTTCCTCGACGTTGGTGCAAACATCGGCTACTTCTCCTGCTTGTTCGCAAAACTTGCCGGGCCGCAGGGCAAAGTCGTGTCCATCGAGCCGGAACCCCGTAACCGCCAGCTTCTCGAGCGCAATCTTCGCACGAATGGACTCACGAACGTCCAGGTTCTCGCTTGCGCAGCCGGTGCCGCCACCGCCACCGCAAAAATGGGCCTGTACAAAGCGGCCAACCGCGGTCGCCATTCGCTCGTGGATCTGGAACCTTGCAAGGAATTCACCGAAGTCCCCGTTCGCCGCCTCGATGATCTTCTCCAAGACGCCGCCGTGGATTCCTGGGCCGCCATGAAGCTCGACGCGGAAGGCTCCGAACCTTTCATCTTGGAAGGCGCTCAGCAAACTCTGGCGCACACCGAACTTCTGTTGATGGAATACGCTCCGACGTATTGGAAGAAGGCCGGCTTCGAGCCCGCCTCCGTTTTCCAGAAACTCCTTCCGTACTTTTCGAAAATGCATCGGTTCGAAGGCACGGAGATGGTCCCAACCACCGCCGAAGTCTGTTCACGAACAGACCGAACTTACGATCTCGTCTTGCTAAAGTAAAAGGCCAACAAAGCTCGCGGGTCACTTTCGGTTCAGTCGCGCTAAAAAAGAAAAACTTTGCCACGTCAATGTTCGTGTTTCGCAATCGCAAACGGGAATTGCCACCAAGTCGAGAGTAACGTTGGCCGCCGCCTCTTTCACCGTAGGTAAACGGGAGCCGCTGCACAGTGGCTCCCGCTGGTTTTACCGTTAGGGCTTCAACCGCGTGCCGAACACGTCGGGGTTCAAGTTCGTTTGTATTTGGAACGTGCTGAAGAATCCCGCATTCACTCCGCTCAGGTCCACGCTCACCGCGTCGTAGTCGCCCATATAGGCCGGATTGATGAATACGTCCGTAAAATGTCCCGGAGACCAGCTAAACGGCGTCTCTCGCACGTCCGTGAAGCTCTGTCCCTGGTTTTTTGAAAGCGAGCAGTAGTGATCGATCGCCATATTGTTCACGTCGTTCCGCCGGTCCGAATAGCAGACCGCCAGATTTCCGTGCGCATCGGCTGCAACGCCCGCCATGAACTGATCGCGTCCCGCACCCTCGAAGCTTGTCGGGGTCGGGCTCACCAGTTTGGGGGAAGACCACGTATTGCCTCCGTCGCGTGAGGTGCTCAACACAATGTCCCCAAACGAGTAAACCGGATCGCCAAAAATCACATTTGCGACGACGTCCGGCAGTTGGTTTTGCGTCGCATCGGTCCACGCCATGTACAGCGTTCCGCGATTAGCATCCCCGAAGGCGTCCACGGCCAGCGTGGGAAATGCGTTTGTCCGGAAATTGCCTTCCAGATTCGAGAACCCCTGCGATGATGCAGTCGTCGCCTCCCCAACCACCACCGTTGGCGCAAACGTGGCTCCACCGTCTTGCGAACTCCGAATGCGCAGTTCCGCACTCTTCTGATTGATGTGGCCATAGGCAACGTACACCTCTCCCTTTGGACCCACCACCACCTGCGAGCCGGATAGATTTTCCTCCAGCATCGTGTTGCATTGACGATCGATCAACACCGGCGCGCTCCACGTGTTGCCCCCGTCTTTCGATGCCACCAGTTCGATGTGTATATCTGGTCCGCCATCGCCAAGTCCCGGGGTTATGTGGTCGTTGCAGGTTGCATCGCTTCCGAACCCGCCGAAATCCGTGTACGTCACATAAAGATTGTTCGGGTTATGTGGATCGACGGCCATCCATTCCTTGTCCAGGAAATGCAGCGCGTTCCCGAAAGAATCCACCAGATTCTTCGTCACCGCCGGTGTTGGGTTGTCCCACGTCAAACCGCCGTTGGAAGAGCGGCTGACCGAAATCCCCGTCAACGCTTCGATCAAATTTCCCTGCGCGTCGAAACTCACCTGGCTTAGCAAAGAAGAATAGGCGAAGTGCTGGGAGTCGCTGCAAACCACCACCGGATCGCCTCCGAGGAACGTGGCCGGATCCGGTCCGGGATTCAAAAAGGGCAATGCCGTGAAAGTTCGCCCGCGGTCCTGCGATATGCTCGCGTTTGTAAAGGAAGCTCCGCCCACTTTCTCCAGGACGGAGCGTACGAACGCGCCGGAATCGTTGAATCCCGCCACCACCGTGTCGCCGCACCACGCGCTGCTCGTTTCGCTTTGCGTGAACCCGCCGAATCGCGTGAACTGGTAGTCCAGGCTTGCATCGTTGATCGGCACCGCGCCCGTGGTTTGCCCTTCTGCTCCCAACGTACCGGCGGTTAGCGGATTCGTCGCCAAAGTTCCGCGATTTCTGGATTGCGCTTTCTGTGCCGCCAGCCTCCCTTGCGTCGTCGCCGCGCCATTCATGATCGCCGGATGTTCAGACAGCACTTTTGCCATGTGAAACATCGACGCCCCGCCGCTCGAGAGCTTTTTCGTGAAATTCGCGCCGTACCTGGCCTCGAATTTCAACAACGGGCTCAGACGATTTTGCCCCGCGCCTTCGCCTTGCGGCTTTGCTTGCGCCCGCACATTCGCGCTTGGCAGCAACAACACGCCCAGCAGCATCCAGCGATAAATAAAGATGAATGGCTTTCGATGATTACTGTTCACGGCGGATATCCCTCCCAATCACATTCGGGGCTGCATTGTTAATAATTTGGAAACTCCCAAAAAACGCATTTTCTGCGCCGGTGCCGTGGTGCGGCGCGATCGTGTCGTAAAGTCCAAGGCTTTGCGGGCTCACAAAAAAGTCCGTGTTGTGTATCGGGGTCCAGCTACTCGTCGTCTGCCGGATGTCTTGAAAGGAACGCCCGCGGTCCGCGGAGATCGAGCAGAAACGGTCCACCGCGTTATTCTGCGTGTCGTTCCGCTTGTCGTAGTAGCACACCGCAAGTTCGCCGGCGTGATCGACGGCCACCGCTGGCTGGAATTGATCCCGTCCGCTTCCGCCAAAATTAGCCGGCGTGGGGCTCACCGCCTTCGGTGTGCTCCACGTGGCGCCTCCGTCCGTGGACTTGGCGAGCACGATGTCTCCGAAGCTATAAGTTCCGGTCGAGGCAACCACATCGACTTGTGGATTGTCTCTCCCGTCGGTCCAGGCAATGTAAATGGTGTCCTTGCCCGCGTTCTTCGCGGTATCCACCGCCATCGCCGGGCCCGGCACGTCAATGATATTTCCTTGCAGCAGGGCTTGGTCTCCGGCCAGCACAATGTTGGAGACCGTTACTTCGGCATCGAACGTATTGCCGTGGTTGGTGGAACGCCGGAAATTCAAGAGATTGGTTCCTGCCTGCGGCCCCGCTTCCACGAACAGCGAATACGCCACGAATACCTTTCCATCCCCTCCCACCGCCACTTGCGGCGCAAACGGTTGATTGTGGACAAGCAATGCTCCCGTCGTGGGGTCGAAGGCGTCGCAATCCTCGCGCACGATGGCGGGTGCACTCCACGTTTGTCCGCCGTCGTTCGAACTCACCAATTCGATCGCTTGTCGCACTACGTTCGGGCACCGCGCCGTCGCCACCGTATCCGGGAAAACTCCTTCCAGGTCAAAGTCAAAATACGCGGCATACAGCCGATTCGATTGTTGCGGGTCACTCGCCAGCCACGCCCGGTCCAGGATGTGAAACGCGGTCTTCTTTACGATCGGCGCAGGATCCGACCATTGTTTGCCGCCGTCCACGGAAACATTTAGTCCAATGCTGGCCACCGTTGAGGCTGAGCTGTCGGCGACAAAATTGGGGCTGGTGAGATAATAGAATTTTTCCGGGCTCGTGCAAACCACCACCGGGTTTCCGAACACAGCCGTATTCGCGCTCGTGGTCGCGGTCGTTGAACCAGGGTTCAGAAAGCCCAGATCGGTGAAGTTTTCGCCGTCGTTCGCCGAAAACGCCACTCCCAATGCCGTGCTGGAATTTAAAAAAAGATTCGGGTCTTGTTCAAAGACAAGCACGCCCGTCGCCACCTCGGCGAACGAACTCTGAAATCCCGTCACAATATTGTGCCCGCACCACGCGCTCGAAGAGACGTTCTGCGTAAATCCCGTGAACCGGCTCAGTTGAAAGTCCAGTTGCGGATTCGAAATCTGTCCCGGGTTCAAGACTCCGTTCACCTTGGACGTCTGGATTGCCGCGCCGTTCAGCGGAGCGGACAGCCTTGTCGCCGACGCGGACGTTCCTCCCGTCTTCGATTGTGCAAGCGTGAATGGCGGCTTCTGGCCGTCGTCATCCGGCCCCGCCGTTTGCGGGTCCAGAACGGAATGGGCGAACGCCAGGTAATTGTTGAATCCGCTCGATAAATGACTTATCTGTTGCGGCGTCAGCTTCTTTTCCAGTTCGAGAAGGTGCCGTAACAGTTTTTCCTGTGGCACCCTCTGCTGCTGTGCTCGCGCGCCTGGCGCCAGCAACAACGCCGGCAAAAGAAAGCCCAGTGCGACCCTTCCCCTTGCTCTCTCCATTAGCATGTATTTCCTTTCTCCTGGTTATGGACTTCTGTCCGTGCACGAGAAAACGAACCCCGGCGAAATATCCGAAGCAAACGGACTTTGTTACATCGCGGGGACACACAAATACGTCTAGCAATCAATTTTGGAGAAGTAACCGGAAAGCACTCCAGACGGCAGTGCGCACGCCGAAGCTTGCAGGAGACCGAGAAACTTTTCTCTCTTCACCGGCAATGTTCGTCTACTTGACGAACACCGCCCGCAACGATTTCAAAGTGTGCGGCAGTCTCCAACAAACCGGGCAAGTTTTGCAAGTACCATTTTTAAAAAATCTTTAACCTGCGTTTAGATCGGCCAAACATCCCAGCTCTTCGTCGGCCCGCTCATCGCCTTCACCGATCTTTCGGTGTGTGCGCCTTCCCGCGTTTCTCGCAATTCGTGTTTCTCTCAAATTATCGATAACTGCTTAGAATGGTACGGCGCGCTTCCAGAACCGTCTCGCTTCACGGAATCCGCCAACACCAAATCTGTCTCCCTCCCACAAACTTCCGATATCCGGCTTCCGTCCTCAGCCTCCCGTCTTTCCTTCGCCCGCCCGGCCCTCGCACAATTGGGCACACCATTACATCGCTGCCGTTGACGCCCTTACCGACCCCTTCCACAATGGGTAAACGGGAGCGATTTCAGCCGTTTGGCCCCGTCTATCGTCCATGGCACCGGAACCCACAGCTGTCGAACAAGCCATCGCTCGCGCGTTGCGCGACAATCTCGAGCGCCTCCAGCGTTCCGCCGAAGAGATGCACCACGCCGTCAACGACGTCGTCTCCGCTTGCGCCAGCAACCGCCCCACCAACGCGCTTCCCCCGCTCCTTCGCGCACAGACCGCCGCCGCTTCTCTCAACGCCTCACTCGAAGTCTTGTCGAGATTCGTAACCGTTGCGCTTCAGCCTTCCCAACGTTCGCCGTTTGACGCCGAACTCGCGCGCCTGGCCTCTTCCGTCGCCGCGGAGCCGTCTCCCGAAGCTCCGGCTTCGGTCCGTCTGGCCGCGCCCCCGCCGGCCCCTTCTGCCGCCGCGCCCGTCGTCGAGCTCCATCACGCGCCGCCTCCCGCCGTTCCGGTCCCCTTTGAGCCGGAACCTCTCCCCGTCGAAGAAGCCTCCGACCTCTCGGCCGAGTTCGACGTCAACCAGCTCTCCGTTGAAGAACAAGAACTACACAGGCGTGCAAATAGAGTGGCGAAAGTTTCCATGCAAGATATTAAAATGTTGAGGCCGGATCAGGTTCGCCTGGGCCGCGAAAACAAAGATATCTGCATCCGATTGAAAGACGACATTGAGAAAGCTCATCGCGAATACGACCGACGCTTCAAACCCATCATGGATCACCCGGTGGATTATTTTTACCGCTGGATGGTTGAAATCCTTGCCGAAGGCGACCCGAGCGCGCTCGGCGAATATCCCTACGCCGCTCCCGTCCGCCAGCATTAAATTTTCTTTGAAATATTTGTCGCGCGTCGCCGCACTCCGCTTCGCCTTCGCGCTCGCGTCGATTCTTTTTCTTTCGCTCGCCTTCGCGCTTCCTTCCTCCGCCCAATCGTCCAAAAAACGCAAGGCCAAAAAACCCGCCGTCCCGTGCCGCGCCGGTTGCAAGCCCGATACCTCCGCTCCGGACGTCGCCACGCCCACCGCCGACGATTCCGCCGCGCTCCAGCAACTTTCCGAATTTGCCCGCGCTCTGCACACCGCAACTCCCGGCGCGTACGAAAAGCTCGGCGCTTTTGCCGCGAAGAATTCCGGCACTTTGTGGGGCGCCCGCGCCGCGCTCGTACTCGGCTTCGACGACAACCAGAAAAATCGCACCCCGAGTGCGCTCGCCTGGTTCGCCAAAGCCAAGGGCGACACCGTTCTGCAGGAATATGTCTTGTATTGGCGCGCGCAGGCAAATCGTGCGGCAAAGAAAAATGCCGACGCCTTCGCCGACCTGCAAAAAATCCTGACCGATTTCCCCAACACCGCCAACAAGGAAGCCGTCCTCGAATCCTTTGCGCCCACGGCCCGCGAAATGGGTCGTCCCCAGGCCGCCATCGACGCGCTCAATTCCTATTCCGCCATCAACAACAAACCGGCGCTTCTCCTCGAACGCGCCAGGGCCTATCAATCCGCCGGCCAGCCCGTTCGTGCCGTCAAGGATTATCAGGCCATCTTCTACAAATTTCCGCTTGCCGACGAAGCCAAACCGGCCTCCGCCGCTCTCCCTGCTCTCCAGAAACAGCTCCGTTCGGAATTTCCCTACGGCACCGCCGAAATGCAGGATCAGCGCGCCGAGGCGTTTTTCGACGCGCACAAATGGCGCGAAGCCCGTCCCGAATTTGAAAAACTCGCCGGCATGTTGCGTGAGCCCGCAAATCCCGTGCGGCAGCGCGCGCTTCTGCGCGTCGCCCAATGCCGTGTTCAGCTCAAGTCACCCGTCTCGCTTGTCTCGTCTCTCGCCCTCACCGATCCCGAAGTCGACGCCGAGCGCCTCTACGCCGTCTCGCAATTTCAGCGCACCGCAAAAAATGAATCCGCAATGTTCGCCGCCATCGAATCCATCGCGCAAAAATATCCCACTTCGCGCTGGGCCGATGAAGCGCTCATGGCTGCGGGAAACTATTACTGGGTCAATCTCGATCGCAACAAGGCCGCGCAATCGTATCAGCGCCTTCTCGACGCTTATCCCAACAGCAAAAACGCCTTCAACGCCGAGTGGCGCATCGCCTGGGTCGCCTATCTCAATCATGCGCCGGATTCCGACGACCGTTTCCGCCTTTTCCTTTCGAAGTATCCCGTTTCCGCCAATACCGTGGACGCTCTTTACTTCCTCGGTCACAACGCCGAACGCGCCGGCAATCCCGGCCACGCGCGCAGCTTTTACCAGAAAGCCGTCGATCGCTTTCCGCAAACTTATTTCGGTTACGCCGCCGCCGCCGCACTCGCCAAACTCGGCCCCGGCGATCCCGACCCGCCCGATTTCCTTGAAAAAATTCCGCCTCCTCCCGCTCTCCGCTCTTTCGATGAGCCGATTCCCGCCGCCGCGGAAGATCGCTGGGCGCGCGCGCAGGCGCTCCGTTCCATCGCGTTCGATTCTTCCGCCGAACAGGAACTCAAGTCCGCGTTTTTCGCCACCGGCTCGCCGCGTTTTCTTCTCGAAGCCGCCCAAGCCGCCTTCGATCAAGGCCACTTCGCCGCCGGCATGGCCTACGCCCGCACCATCGTTCCCAGTTTCGATTCCCGCAATTTCAACGAAATTCCGCTCAACGTTTGGAAGGCCCTCTATCCGCTTCCGTACGAATCGCCTCTTCGCCGCGAATCCGGCAAGAACGACCTCGATCCTGCCGTCGTCGCCGGCCTCATTCGTCAGGAATCCACCTTCCAGGCCGACGTGGTTTCCTACGCGAACGCCTATGGATTAATGCAAGTTCTTCCCAAGACCGCGAAACTCCTCGCCAAACAGCTTCATGTCAAATACTCGAAAGACAAGCTCTTCGATCCCGCATTCAACATTCAGCTTGGCACGTTTTATTTCAAGGGCCTCGTGCAGCTCACCGGCGCGCCCGAATACGCTCTCGCCGCGTACAACGCCGGCGAAGATCGCATCGCCGCCTGGAAGGCCGAACGCAACTACGCCGAAATTCCCGAGCTCGTCGAATCCATTCCGTTCACGCAGACTCGCGAATACGTCCAGATCGTCCTGCGCAACGCGCAGCTCTATCGCATGATTTACGGCGCCGGCGCCAGCGTGCCCGCTTCCACCGCCGCCACGTCCGGGTCCGCCGCTCTCGCATCGCGCTGACTCCTCCGCCCTTTGCTTTTCTCGCTTTCGACCGTAAACTTTCAACTCTCATCTTCTTTGGGTGCTGAATGACGACGCAATCTTCCATCGCGCAAATCTCGCGCCGCATGATCTCGGCGAAAGCGGAACAATTCACCGAGTCCGTCATTCGCGAAATGACGCGCCTCGCGCTCCAACACAACGCCGTCAACCTCTCGCAAGGATTTCCCGATTTTCCCGCTCCGGATTCCGTCAAGGAAGCCGCCCGCCAGGCCATCTCCGACGACATCAATCAATACGCCATCACCTGGGGCGCAAAAGCCCTGCGCGATTCCATCGTCGAAAAATTCCATCGCACCCAGGGCATCCGCATCGATCCCGAGCGCGAAATCACAATTTGCTGCGGTTCCACCGAAGCCATGATGTCCGCCATGCTCGCCATCATCAATCCCGGCGACGAAATCGTCGTCTTCGAACCCTTCTACGAAAATTACGGTCCCGACGCGATTCTTTCCGGCGCTTCGCCGCGCTTCGTCAAAATGAAGCCGCCGCAAGACGAAAATTCCGAGTGGACCTTCGATTTCGACGAACTCGCCGCCGCTTTCGGCCCGCACACCAAAGCCATCATCCTCAACACGCCGAACAATCCCACCGGCAAAGTCTTTTCACGCCAAGAACTTGAATTCATCCGCGATCTCTGCGTAAAGTGGAACGCCTATTGCGTCACCGACGAAATTTACGAGCACATCCTTTACGACGCCACCGAACACTTCACCATCGCCCGCCTCGACGGCATGCGCGAACGCACCATCGTCATCAACGGCATGTCCAAAACATATAGCGTCACCGGTTGGCGCGTCGGCTGGGCCATCGCTCCGCCCGAAGCCACCCAAGCCATCCGCAAAGTGCACGATTTTCTTACCGTCGGCGCCGCCGCGCCGCTTCAACAAGCCGGTGCCGTCGCCCTCCGTTCCCCGCAGTCTTATTACGATGGCCTCGCCGCCACCTACTCCGAAAAACGCGAGCGCCTTCTCAAAATTCTTTCCTCCGCCGGCTTCACCGTTTTCAAACCGCGCGGCGCTTATTACATCATGACCGACATTTCCCGCTTCAAATTTCCGGAAAGTGATCCCCGCTTCGCCTCCCAATCCAAAGACGTCGCCTTCGCCAAATATCTCGTCCAGCAAATCGGCGTCGCCTGCGTCCCCGGCTCCAGCTTTTACAACGACTCCCAGCACGGCGCCTCCCAAGTCCGCTTCACCTTTTGCAAAAAAGAAGAAACTCTCGCCGCCGCCGAATCCCGTCTTGCAAAACTACGCGCGTCATAGCGCAAATTATTATTCACCAGCGTAATTGTTGCGAACTTTCCGGAAATTTTCAGGCAAGAAATGTCACTTCATCGGCCCAAGAAGCCGCATCGATCCTGGCAGGGGAATCCGTCCAGTTTCCAGGGTCCAAGCAACGAAAAACCAGCTTCAAAGCGCAAAAGGGAGCGCGCGTCGAACGGAAGGTAAAGTGTTTACTTTCAATAACTTGCAATATTATGGGGTAGGGAACTGACGGTCGGTTGCCCTGTGGTGGTTAGCCCCCTACCCCGCGAGTGGTCTTGCCTATATAGACGACGTCACCCTCAAAATAGTTACCTGCAATCGCAAAAATATTTTTGCCCGCATCCCTCACGCCAATTCCACCGAATCCAGGTACCGCGCCACCGCCGCGTCCCACGAAAATTTCGCTTTCGCCGCCGCTTGCAGCGCTTGCGCCGCCACCGGCTCGCCGTGTGTGAGCCACATTTTCTTCGGCGCCGCCTTCAACCCGCCCATCCAACGCAGCAATTCGCTTTTTCCCGCGTGCGCCGAAAATTGCCCCAGCTCAATGATCTCCGCGTTCACCGGCACCGCGTCGCCAAACAGGTGCATCATCTTCGCCCCCTCTTGCAACGCGCGTCCCCGCGTCCCTTCCGCCTGGAAGCCCGCCAAAATCACCGCGTTCTTCGCGTCCGGCAAACGTTGCGCCAGGTGATGCAACACTCTTCCGCCCGTAATCATTCCGCTCGCGGAAATAATGATGCACGGCGTCTTCACGTCGTTGATCTTCTTCGAATCTTCCGCGCTTCGCGTCAAATGAAATTCCCGCACATTCAGCGGATCGTGGTCGCCCGTATCGTCCAGTCGCTTCATGTCCAGGTCGTGGTCTTCCTTGTGTCGCAAGTA
>Ga0209166_10002346_pt1 | contig 14559 bp, 14 predicted proteins | sample Coa_R1_3_FD_187151 | JGI IMG/M metagenome (GOLD analysis project Ga0209166, IMG submission 187151) | Surface soil microbial communities from Centralia Pennsylvania, which are recovering from an underground coalmine fire - Coalmine... | ecosystem: Environmental > Terrestrial > Soil >... | reverse complement strand
TCTCCACCACCGAATTGATAGCCGCGCTGTTCCCGTGCGCCTCAATCACCGGCGCGCCCAAGACCCGCACCACCCAGATCATCGCCGAGTTGGAGCGCGAGCCGCGCCGCGTCTACACCGGCTGTATCGGCTTCCTGGCGCCCGGCCGGCGGGCGCAGTTCAACGTGGCCATCCGCACCGTGCTGGTCGACCGCGCCGCCGGCCAGGCCGAGTATGGGGTGGGCGGCGGCATCGTCTGGGATTCGAACGCGGCGGATGAATATGAAGAGTGCCGGCACAAAGCGCGCGTGCTCAGCGAGCCGCGGCCCGAGTTCGCGCTATTTGAAACCCTGCGCTGGTCGCCGCCCGCTGGACCGGCGCCGACTGACGCGCCGCGCAGCGCCCCAGCCGCCCACGGCTATTGGCTGCTCGACGATCACCTGCGCCGGCTGGAGCGCTCGGCCGAGTATTTCGGCATCGCGCTGCGACCGGGCGAGCCGCGCGCCCGGCTGGAGACGCTGGCCGCCACCCTGGCCGGCGGGCCGTTTCTGGTGCGGCTAGAGTTGGCGGCCGATGGGCGAGTGAGCGTGGCCGCGCAGCCTTTTGCCGGCGGCGGTGCGCAAACTTTGGCGGCCCTGGCCAGCGTCGAAGAACCCTCGGTCAAGCTGCAATTGGCGCCCACGCCGGTCGACGTAAACCAATCCTGGCTGTATCACAAGACCACCCGCCGACAGCTTTACAATGCCGCCCGCGCCGCCTGCCCGGGCGCGGACGATGTGCTGCTGTGGAACGAGCGCGGCGAGGCCACCGAGACCACCATCGGCAACCTGGTGGCGCGCATCGATGGCCGCCTGGTGACCCCGCCGCTGAGCTGTGGGCTGCTGCCCGGCACATTGCGCGCCTGGCTGCTCGACCACGGCGAGATCGTGGAACAGGTGATCCGGCTCGACCAGCTAGCGGGTCGTGAGCTGTATCGCATCAATGCGCTGCGTGGCTGGCAGCGGGCCAGGCTGGACACGATTCAATCCGAAAATTCATAACTTTGCGACCGTGTTGCATATGGTCGCAAAGTTATGAATTTTCGGAAGAGTGTTTTTATCCTTGCGTTTCTCAGCCGCGAACAGCGCGCTTCGCCATCACCGACTGGCTGGCCTCTTGCCACAGCGTTCGCCCCAACCACAAATACCACACCGGGTTGAGAATGAACCCCACCAGCAGCACCGGCACCAGCAGCACCGGGTTGGTGGGCTGCAGCACGATCAGCCGTGCCAGGTAGATAATCACCAACAGCGCCGCCGTCACGTAGCCCAGCAGGCTCAGCCCGCGCGAGAGGCCGCCCTGGCCGATGAGCCAGGCAAAAAAGAACAGCGCCAGCCCGGCCACGCCAAAGGTGAGCATGCCGCGCGGGTCGATTTGGCTGGGCAGGTTGGCCGCCGCCGCCGCGTTGTCGAGCGGCGGGTTGATGGCGTTCGACAGGTCATAGCCCCCGTGCACCGCGGCGCCCAGCGCCCCGGCCAGCCCCAGCCCCAGCGCCAGCAGCGCAAACCCCGGCTCGGTGGGCTGCACGCGCTGGTAAAGGCCCACCAGCGCGCCGGCCGCCAGCAGGCCGCTGAGCGTGAGGAACAGCGGGATCAGCAGTACTGACGCCGCGGGCGCGCTGCGCGCCAGCACCACAAAGGACACGGAGTACAAAAACCCTGCAATTCCGGCCAGCATGGCGCACAGGCCGGCAAAACGCTCGAACGCGGTCGTTTTCATGGCAGCCTCCACAGGATGTGCGCTGAGTATGCGCCAGGAGGCCGCCCCTTGCCAGACCATTCATTGCTCAGTTGGTGCTCATTTGGTTCCGGCGGATCAGCCACAGGCTGCCGGCCTGGATGAGCAGCACCACGGCCAGCGCGAGGCCAAACGCTTCGGCCAGCCCCACGCGCTCGAGCAGCGCTGCCAGCACAGCGAAGAATGTGGCAAAGGCAAACAGGCCATGCAGCAGGCCGCGCAGCACGTTGATAGCCGCTTCCGGCCCCTGGAACTGGTGGGCGAACACGGCCAGGGTACTGCCAAAGAGCGGGAACGGCGCGAGCAGGCCGGTGAGCTGCGGGCCCAGCAGGGGCGCGGCGGCCGTGAGCAGCACCACAAAGCTCGTGGCCACCAGCATGCGGGCCGGGATATCCCAGCGCGGCAGGCGGGTTTGGGTCGGTACGCTCACCATCGGGCGCGGCATCAGCCGCAGCGCCAGCACCAAAACACAGATGACCACCGGATACACCAGCAGCCAGGCCAGCGGCAATGGCCGCAGCAGCGCCGTGGCCACGGCAAACACGCCGCAGGCCGCCACGAACGCCGGCGGCCACGCAACGCGCCAGCGCGCCGCCAGCCAGCTATAGGTGAGGCAAAAGGCGATGGGCGAAAGCACGCCGGCCAGCACCCCCACCGCCGTGACGGCGGCGAAACCCAACCCCTGGCTTAGGGTCAAAAAGAAAATGATCGGGCCAGACGTGAGCGGCAGCGCGATGAGCCAGCCGCTGATGGTGGGCCCCCAGCGCCGGCCGGCCAGGCTGGCGCCGCCCACCAGGATGGGAGTGAGAATGAGCTTGAGCGCCAGGCTATCCACGCGCGTCGTCCGGGTTATCGAGCACGCCAATCACCTGCAGCCAGTTCGGCTGGGGCCAGGGATTGCGCGCCAGGCGCATGCCCACCTTGAGCATCACGCCCTGCGAGCGGGTGTTGGTGAAATCGGTATTGGCCAGGATGCGCTTGAGCCGCAGCGCCTGGAAAGCATGGTCGATCATCGCCCGCGCCGCCTCGCTGGCATAGCCCTGGCGCTGGTGCGGCGGGTCGATGGTCCAAAACAGGCCCACCTCGGCCGTCATGCGCGCCGCGTGCGGCTCCAGCGTGCCGCCCAGGTCGGGCATCTGCTCGAACGGCATCAGCAGCGGCACGTAGCCGATCGAGCCGATGAGCGCGCCGCTGGCCTTGAGCACAATCGCCCGGTCGCCATAGGGCGGCTGGTGCAGCTCGGCCAGCCATTTCTCGCTCAGCATCGACCACTCGATCCACTCGCGCCGCTCGCGCAGCGCCGCCGCGTCGTCCACCAGGCTGCCATCGCCAAAGGTTTGGTCCAGGATGCGGTGAATCACCAGCAGGTCACCGGGCTCAAAGCGGCGGATGAGCAGGCGCTCGGTTTCGAGGCTGAGAGGGCTCAAGGATGCGCTCCAAATCTGGAAGGAAATTAGGTCTGGCGGGCAGCCTTGCTGCCCGCCAGACCTAAAATTCCATTATCTCTTATTGCGTAGATGGGCTCACACTGAGGCGTACTGCGCCACCCCATCCTCGGCATACGGCCGGCCGCTGGAGCGGTACGCGTGTATGAGGCCCTTAACATCGAAGGGCACCCGCCGAAACTCCAACCCCAGGCGATCGGGCTCAAGGGTCAAGACCGCATACTCCGCCCACGGGTCGGCGCGAAAGCCGTCATCGCTCTGCTGATGGCTGTAGGCCAAGCCCACACTGCCCGGGTTGAAGAAGAAGCCATCGTCGAGCCGGCGCACCTGCTGCAAATGCGTGTGGCCGCCGGTGAAAAATGTCGCCGCCTGGCCGGCCAGCAGCCGCTGAAACTCGTCTTCGGGCGTCGTCGGGAGAATCACGTCATCAAACGAAGCCGGCGAGCCGTGAAAGCACAGCAAACGCTGGCCAGCCTCGGCCTCAATCGCCACCACTGGCTGGAAGCCGGCCATAAACGCGCGGTCGGCGGCGGTCAACTGCGCCAGCGACCAATCGCGGACAGCATTCATTTTGACCAGCCGCTCGGCGGAGATCGGCTCGTTGCCCGTTTCTTGCCCGCTGAGCAGCCAGGCATCGGCATTGCCCATGACCACCGGGCAGGCCAGCTCGCGCAGCCGGCCCACCACCTCAGCCGGCTGCGGGCCGCCCTGGATGGCATCGCCCAGGCAGACCATGGCGGTGGCCGGGTAGCGGCGCAGGTCGGCCAGTACCGCGTCCAGTGCCACGCAATTGCCGTGCATGTCGGAGATGAGGGCGATTTGCATAGCGGCAAAATTATGGCCCGGCCGGAAATTGCCCGCCCCCGTTCACCGTGCCATTGTCCATGGCGGGGATGCCGCTGTCGCTGAGCACGTTGCCATAGCTGTCGGTCACGCGAAAGGTGTAGGGGCCGGGGCCCATGCCGGGGTTGCTTTGGACAAAATAATTGTACGCCATGCGCGGCACAGCCACCCAGTGGTTGGGCGCCTGAAGGTATTCGAACTTCGCGATGGGGTTGCGATGGTTGCGAATTTGCACCGCCGTCCACCACTGATTGCTGCCGACATCGAAGTGATAGGCGATGGGGCCGGCCAGCGGCGGGCTGATGACCTGCCAGGCGATGGGCACGATCCCCAGCGGCAGGTCGGCAATTTTGGCGAAGGCCTCCTGGCTCAAGTCCAGGTGGCCGGTCTGGCACTCCGGGCACTTATCGACGATACGCACGTCAACAGCGCCCAGGGGGCCGCTGACCGACACGTACTCGCCGCACACGGCGGCATTGTCGTAGTCGGGCGCGTTCATGGCCGCTACCATCAAGTCATTCGGCGAGGCGTCGAACGAGCAGGCCCCGGCGCCGGTGGCGTCGTAATAGGTGGCTACGCCCTGGTGCACCGGGTTGCCGTTGGCGCGCGCCACCAGCGGCAGCCACAGGCTGTGGCCGCCGGCCGGCTGCGCGTGGACCGGAGCAGCCAGGGGCGCCACCAGGCAGAGCAACGTAGCCGCCACAATCAGCCGGCGGGCGCGTTTGATGGGTGCCGGCCGGGCGAAGCGATTAATACACGGTTGATCCAACTGAAGCATAGTCTGAATTGGATTGTCACGATCCATCGTGACTATGATTTACTCCCCTGTGCCGGGTTGGCGCGTCGCCCAGAATCCTAACCAGGACGGCGCAATCGAGTTGAAATGTTCGCTGGTGCCCGGCTCAGCGCTCGCATCGGGCTGCCAAAACTCATCCTCCAGGCGCGTTACCGCGAAGCCGCTCGCCACCAGCCCATTAATGAGCGTGCTGAGCGTGTGGCGATATTCGATCGGGCCAGCAATCGCTTCGCCTGGCGGCTCGCCGCGGAACACCCACGGCTCGTCAGCATAGGCAATTTGCGCGCCGTCGACATGGGGATAGGTTTGCCGGATACCAGCGGGGCTTATATGTCTACCTCCTCACGAATGGCAGATAGATTGCGTTGCTGAGCGACGCGCCCGGCAAGTCTTCCACGGCGCCGATATCGCACACCGCCGAGCCGTTGCCGTCGCCGTCCTGCGGCCGAATGACGCCGCGCTGGTCGGTGGCCGGGCAGCCGCTGTTAGTGCCCGCGTCCAGCGCCGGGCTGCCAAGCTTTAGCAAGTGGGTCAGCGTGGGCCCGCCGTTATTCTGCAGCGGCCCAATCTTCGGCGCGGCATTCCTCAAGTCGCCGCTGCCCGAAAAACCGCAACTGTTGGCGCTCTCCAGGTTATGGCCCTGCGTGGCCACGGTGTGATCGCAATTATTTGGTCCGCCGAAGGCCACCAGCGTGTTCTTGAGCTTGATCGAGGCATTGGGTGCGCCGCCGGTGTAAATGTTCCCGCCCTGCGCGCCGGCGGTATTGCTCACCACCGTGTCGTTCAGCAGCGTGAACACCGCGCCCGTCGTCCAGTCCACACCGCCGCCATTATTTTTGGCGTGGTTGGTGCTCAGCGTGCTGTTGGTCAGCGTCAGGGTGCCGGAGGATTGGACGCCGCCGCCATGGTCATTGGAGTAGTTGCCAGTGAACGTGGTGCTGCTCACTTGCGTACCGTTACTGTCGTTGGACAGGCCGCCGCCATAGGCGCCGGCAGTGTTGCTGATGAAGCTTGAGTCCGAGATTGTCAGCACGCCGACGAAATTGTTAATGCCGCCCCCGCGAAAGCCAGCCGTGTTGCTCACAAACGTGCTGGTCGTCACCGTCGCCAGCCCGGTGGTGTCGATCGCGCCGCCGTTGATTGGGGCGGTGTTGCTCACAAAGCGGGAGCCGCTGATGGCGGCCGTGCCATAGTTGCCGATGGCGCCGCCATGGTTCCCCGCGTGGTTGCTCATAAAAAGACTGTCCGTGATCGACGCTGAGCCGCCGAGTTGGACGCACACCGCGCCGGCTTGCACGCCGCTGTGATTGTTGAGCAAGCGCGCCTGGCTCAGGGTCAGGTGCGCACTGGCCGCCACCCGGATCGCACCGCCGCAAAACGAACCGCTGTTGCCATTCACCAGTGTGATGGCGGTCAGGGTCAGAGCGGCGCCACCTTGCACGTCGAAATGCCGGCTTGCGCCGCCGGCATCCAGGGTCACCTTGTTGCCGCCGTCGATGCTTAGGCTGGAGGTGATCGGCAGCGGGCTGGTCAGGGTGAGCGTAATGGGCAGCGCGCCGCAGTTGAAAATGATGCTCTTGGCGGTGGACAAGGCCGCCTGGAAGTTGGGCGCCGTGCAGGTGCCGGGTGTGCCGCTGCCGATGGTCACCTGGCCGGCCGGCAGGGTGCGGAAGGTCTGGTCGGCGCTAAACGTGTCGTGGTTGTTGGAGTCGTGAAAGTGGAAGCGCCAGTGATAGAGCGTGTCTGGCTGCAGCGGCGGCGGCCCCCAGTCGTCGTAGACCAGCCAGGCCGTGCTGGCCACGGTAATCGTGAGCGGGTCGTGGATCAGGCTATAACTGGTGGTCGTGCCCAGGTCGAAATAGCCCGTGCCAAGCAGGTTATGGGTGTAGAGATAAACCATCGAGTGGGCGGTGGAGGTGGTGATGGAGATGGTGGCTGGGCTCGGGTAAACGAGGTTGACCGTGGCGCTGCTGGTGTTGAAGACGTAAACCCCCTCTTGCGGCCGCAGCCACGGGCTGCTGTTGCCGTCTAGCATCCACACGTTGGCCTGCATGTTGCTGTTGGTCAGCGCCGCCGAGGAAACCACCGGGACCTGGATCTCCAGGTTGTGCCCCTGCGGGATGGGCCAGGTGTTGGCGTGGGCGCCATCGGATGATGGGATTTGAAACGCGCCCGGGTTGTAGCTCGAAGCGGGCAGCACCTGGGGGCAGTCCGACGGGGTGAGCGCGACGCCGTCGTAGAAACAATGCACCGGGTTCGACATGGAAATCGCCAGCGAGGTACTGGCCGGCAGCGCCAGGTCAATATAAGCGCGCATGCCGCTGCAAGAATTGCCCAGCCCATAGATCACCACGTGCGTGTAATATGGCGCGCTCGGTGCCGGCTGGCTGTTGTTCGGGTCGGCTACAAATCCGACATACGTCGCGGCGCCATTTTCTTCGTATTCAGGGGGGAAGATAATGCTGGCGCAGTTGGTGATGGTGGAGTATTGGATCTGCCCGTCGTACCAGGCGGAGGCCGCGGGCGCTTGCGGCGCCTGTAGGCCGGTGTTCGGCGGCCCGCCGGCGCCGTTGACCGTGCCGGCCGGCGGCAGACCCAGGGCGGCCAGCAGGCTCAAAATGATCAGGCTGCGGCTAGTTTTGAGCATCGCATTACCCTCCCGGCTGAACCACAGAATCGAAGCACATCACGCTACCGAGCGCAAAATTATCTTACTCCTCTGATTCTATTTCCACCTGACGCTTCACAGACATAGCCGCATCGCTGCACCGTACATTTGTCCTGGTCAGCCTCCGGCGTATTCTCGTCTCTGTTATGTCGATGCTCAAACTCGTATGCAAGTCAATCCCAGCCTTGGCCTGCCTTGATGTGTGCTGCTGCTCATGCGGCATCTCTCACCAAGGCGCAGTGCTCGCCTGCCTCTCAACGAGTATAGCCTTATTCTCTCTTGCTCATCCGTTACCATCCGTTCCACACCTGCACTGCGCGCAGGCGCAAGTGTCCGTTGACAAAATTCCCCTCCTTCCAACTCATTTGCCTCTTTGCATCGTCTCCCCGCCGGTAGTACCATGCCGGTTAAGCGTGGAGGCGCCATGGACTACGAACAACTCCTCAGCGTTGCGCTGGAAGAGGCCCGCCTGGGCCTGGCCGAGGGCGGCATCCCCATCGGCGCCTGCCTGTGCGATGCGCTGGGCCGCGTGCTGGGGCGCGGCCACAACCGGCGCGTACAGCAGGATGACCCGTCGGTGCACGGTGAGACCGACGCCTTCCGCAATGCCGGCCGGGTGCGCCGCTACCGCGACACGATCATGGTCACCACCCTGGCGCCGTGCTGGTATTGCAGCGGCCTGGTGCGCCAGTTCAACATCGGCACGCTGGTGGTGGGCGAGTCGGTCAATTTTCCCGGCGGGCTGGATTGGCTGCGCGAGGCCGGGGTGAAGGTGATCGATCTGCACAGCGCCGAGTGCATCCAAATGCTCGGCGATTTCATTCGCGCTCACCCGGCGCTGTGGGCCGAGGACATTGGCGAGGCCTGACTTTGTCTTTGACAAATTCCGGAACGGTCAGTACGATATAAACGACTTCCGGAATGAAAGGGCCACAATCGCTCGTCCCAAAGCCTTTGATCGTGACAAAGCGCTCATCCAGGCCTTGCAGCTTTTCTGGCGCCAGGGTTATCACGCCACGTCTGTCGAAGACCTGGTGGACGCGTTGCATCTCAGCCGCAGCAGCCTGTACGACACCTTTGGCGACAAGCGCCGGCTGTTCCTGGAGGCGCTCACGCTCTACAGCCAGCGGGTGATCAGCCGCACGGCGCGCACGCTGGGCGAGGCGCCTACGCCGGCGGCGGGCGTGCAAGCGCTGTTCGACGAATTCGCCGCCGGCGTGGGCGTCGACAGCGGCGCGCGGGGCTGTTTCATGGTCAACTCGGTGGCCGAGCTGGCGCCCTATGACACAGAAGTCACCCGCCTCGCGGCGGCCTATAACGCGGCCATGCAGCGCCTGCTGAGCGACGCGCTGGCCGGCCCAGCCGCCAGCCGGCAGACGGCCGAGGCGCTGGCTGTGTACGTGTTCAACGCCATGCAGGGCGTGCGCGTTCTGATCAAGGCCGGCGCCACCCGCGAACAGGTGCAGGCCATCGCCGCCCTCACCCTGGCCAGCCTGCCCTGATCAGATTATCGTTGCCGCGCCGGCAGCGCGCTGGCGATGAAATCGGCCAGGTCGGCCCTTAGCCGCGCCAGCGACGGCAGGTGGACGTACATCATGTGCCCAGCCTCGTAAAAGCCGAGCGAGATGTTGGCGCTCAGGCTGGGGTCCAGCCCCAGGTGGTTGACGGTGTAGCGCGTGGCATAGTACGGCGTGGCCAGATCATAATAGCCGTTCGCCACGAACACTTTCAAATAGGGGTTGGTCGAGATAGCCCGCCGCAGCGTCTCGGCCACATTCACGTATTGGTTCTCGTGCGTGGCATAGCTCCATGGGCCCACACGCTCGGTCAGGATCTCGTAGGGCAGATCGCTCTCGAACTTCAGCTCGCCGCGCACATAATCGTAGAACGCCGCCGTGTACGGGCCCTGGATGTTGGCATAGCTCGGGTCGAACTCGTACGACTCGCCGGCCGAGTCGCGGTCGATGCCCTTGAAGCGGCTGTCCAGCCGCCCCACCGTCCGCCGCTCGTCGCGCAGCAACTCCTTCACAAACCGGAAAATGTTGATGCGCAAATCACAGCGCTCCACGTACGCCTGGTCCAGGCCGGTGAAGCGCGCCAACTGCTCGGCCACCTGGGCGCGCGTCTCCTCGGGCAGCGCCGCGCCCAGCAGCAGCGCCTGGGCATAGTCGCCCAGCGCAAAGGCCTCGGCCTCGCGCAGCGTGGCCGGCAGGTTCTTCTGCAGCTCGGGCGCCAGCTTTTTGTGATACCAGGCCGTGGCGGTGTAGGTTGGCAGGTATAAGACAAACGGCAGATCGTTGCCCGGGTCGAACAGCGCGGTCTGGAAGTTGAGGATCGACGAGACCAGCATGATGCCGTTTAGATACAGCCCGTGGCGCTCCTGCAGATAGCCGGAGAGGCCGGCAGCGCGGGTGGTGCCATAGCTCTCGCCGATCAGGAACTTGGGCGAGGTCCAGCGGGTGTAGCGCGTGGTATACAGCCGGATAAAATCGCCCACCGACTCGATGTCTTTTTTGAAGCCGTGAAAGTCGCGCGGCTTCTCGCCCGTCACTGCCCGGCTGTAGCCGGTGCTCACCGGGTCGATAAACACCAGGTCGCTTTGGTCCAGCAGCGAGTACTCGTTTTCCACCAACCGGAAGGGCGGCGCGGGCAGCGCGCCAGCCTCGCCCAGCTCCACCCGCCGCGGGCCCAGCAGTCCCAGGTGCAGCCACACCGATGACGAGCCCGGCCCGCCGTTGAACGAGAAGGTCAGCGGGCGGCGTGCCTTGTCTTCCACGTCGTCGCGGGTGTAGGCGATAAAGAAGATCGTGGCGCGCGCCTTTTCACCCTCCGCCTGGCCGGCGTCTTCGCCTTTTTTCTCCGACTCTTCTTTTAGCACCAGGGTGCCGGCGGTCACGGTGTAGCGCACCGGTTTGCCGCCGCTGGTGAAGGTGTGCTGGGTGATGGAGAGTTGGTCTTTGGGCTCAGGCTTGTCTTCGGTCTTGGCGGGCTTGTCTTTGTCGGTCGCTTCGGTCATCGTTGGCTCCAGGCTTTCGCTGAGCCGCTTGCGCTTGGCGGCTTCAAATTCTTTAGCGCTGTCAGGAGGATAGTTCGCCGGGCCATAGCCCCTCCAGGCGAGCGGATTGTAGCACGGCCGCAAATCTAGCGAACGCGCGTGTCCGACTGCTGCCGCCACCGAATAAGTTCGGGGCCGCTTCGCGTCTGCGGCCCGCGTGAGCGCGTCCGCCGTCGCGGACGGGGTGCCTGTACCATCAAGTGGGAAGGCCAGTCATCGTCCACGCAGGTGGACGACCTGCGCGGGCCGTTCTTGCCCGCGCCATTCGGCGCGATTTTAATCGCCGGCTTTCTTCTGACGTCCCCCGCCCCGCGCGTCCGCCGTCGCGGACGGGGTGCCTGTACCATCAAGTGGGAAGGCCAGTCATCGTCCACGCAGGTGGACGACCGGCGCGGGCCGTTCTTGCCCGCGCCATTCGGCGCGATTTTAATCGCCGGCTTTCTGCTGACGTCCCCCGCCCCGCGCTGCTTCCACCGCCGCCGGCAGCGCCTCTTGCAGCCACCAGCTCCAAAAGACGCGCAGTCGTTCGGGGTCGCAAGTCGGCCCATATTCGGTTGAGGCCGAGGCCACCGCCGCAATCGAGGCCGTATCGCGGTTGTCCATCTGGCACAGGGCTTCGTCGTTCAGGATATGCTCGTCTGGCGCCGGCATCAATGGCGGGGCAGGCTCAGGCGCCCGCTCTTCGCTCGGGTCCAGCACCACCGTGCCCCGGCGCAGAAACACGTCCAGGTCGGCCAGTGGTTGATGGCCGCGCGCTTCCTTTAGCGCGTGATAGGCGGCGTCGGCCGCCAGGCCCACCGGCCAGGGCAGTTCGTCTTGCTCGTAACCCCAGGCGTTCTGTGAGGCGCGGTAGCCCTGATCTTCCATCTCGGCCGCGCTCGCGTCGTCCAGCCGTGCTTCCAGCAGGCCGGTGGCGGCTGCCAGCAGTGCCGACGGCAAGCCATCCTCGGGGCAGCGGGCCTGAAACAGCGGCAGCACGCGCCGCGCCGCCAGCACACCCAGCCAAAAGGGCGCGGCACGCACGGCCGCGTCGGGCGCGCTGGCCAGCGCCGTGTAAATGGCCTGGCGGCGCCGGGGCGACAGATGATGCTGCGGGTCGGCCTGCATCTCGGCCAGCGCCGCCGCCGCCAGCCCTTGCAGCCCGTCGGGCAGTCCAGGTCTCGCGTCACTCACGTCACGCCTCCAGATATTTCAGCCCGCTGCCGGTGTTGAACAGCACCACCCGTTCAGCGGGCTGCACCCAGCCCTGCTGCACCAGGCGCGCCAGCCCGGCCAGCGTGGCGGCGCCTTCGGGCGCGGCGAACACGCCCTCCTCAGTGGCCAGTTGGCGTTGGGCCTCCAGGATCTCGCTATCGCTCACGGCCACGGCTGTGCCCCCGCTTTCGCGCAGGGCGCGCAGAATCAGCCGGTCGGCAAACGGGCCCGGCACACGCAGCCCGACGGCCAGCGTGGCGGCGTTCTCAAAAAAAGCCGCCCGCGGCGAGCCCGCCGCCACGGCGCGCACAATCGGCGCGCAGCCCTCCGCCTGCACCGACACCATGCGCGGCCGCTGCGGGCGCTCCAGCCAGCCCAGGCCGGCCAGCTCGTCAAACGCTTTCCACATGCCCACCAGGCCCGTGCCCCCGCCGGTAGGGTAGACCACCACCTCCGGCAGCTCCCAGCCAAAGTGCTCGGCCAGCTCGTAGCCCATCACCTTCTTGCCCTCGACCCGGTAGGGCTCTTTGAAGGTCGACACATCAAACCAGCCGTGCGCCGCCGAGGCTGCTGCCGCCAGCTTGCCCGCATCGCTGATCAACCCGGGCACCAGCGTCACCTCGGCCCCATACACACGCGCTTCGGCCGCATTAGCCCACGGCGCGTCCTGCGGCATAAACACGTGCGCCGGCAGTCCCGCTCGCGCGGCGTAGGCCGCCAGCGCGCCGCCGGCATTGCCGGCCGTGGGCGTCACCAGCTCGCGCACGCCCAGCTCCTTGGCCCGCGACACCGCCGCCGCCATGCCGCGCGCCTTGAAGGTGCCGGTGGGGTTGAAGCTTTCGTCCTTAATAAGGAGGTGCGCCAGCCCCAGCCGCGCGCCCAGCCGCGGCGCGGGCAGCAGCGGCGAATCGCCTTCGCCCAGGCTCACCTCGTTGCCCGGCTCGCGCACCGGCAGCAGCTCGCGCCAGCGCCACATGCCGCGCGGCCGCCGGCTCATCGCCCCCCGGTCCAGCTCCGCGGCCGCGCGCGGCAGGTCATAGCGCGCCAGCAGCGGCCCGTTGCACGCGTGGCAATAGGTCTGGACGATATCGGCCGAAAAAGTCTGGCCGCATTCGGAGCAGTGGAGGTCAAGGAGATAAGACACGGTGGTTAGCGTTGATTGTAGGCCGGGCCTACAATTCCGGCAAGAATATGGACACACATCCTTGGTGGCAGGGCAGGCGCGGCGAGTGGTACTTCGTCGTTCAGATGATTCTGTTCGCGCTGATCCTGCTGGCGCCATTGGCGCCCGGGCAGCCTGGCTGGCCGGGCGCCCTGTCGCTGCCGGCGCGCGGGTTGGGCCTGCTGTTGGGGCTGGCGGGTCTGGCGCTGGCGGTGGCCGGGCTGTTAGGGCTGGGGAGCAACCTCAGCGTGCTGCCGCACCCTAAGGATGATGCCCAGTTGGTGCAGAACGGCGTCTACGGGCTGGCGCGCCACCCCATCTATGGTGGTCTGATCGCGGGGTCCGCCGGTTGGGCGCTGCTCACCAACAGCTTGCTGACTTTGTTCTTAGCGCTGGTCCTGTTGCTGTTCTTCGAAGTCAAGTCGCGGCGCGAAGAGCGCCAACTGCTGGCCCGCTTTCCCACTTACGCCGATTATCGCCGCCGCGTGCGCAAATTTTTCCCGTATCTATATTAAGTTTCCCCGCAATGATAGGGCGGCCACCGTGCTTCGCACGGTGGCCGCCCTATCATTGCGGGGTTTTCTTCCTGTTCCGGAAATTCATAAGGCAGTTGGCTATGATAAAATCTCGCCTGTGCCAGCCGCCGATCAACCGATGTTTTGCTCGACGATTGTCCCCGCCATCGGGCGGCCCAGCGTGGCCCAGGCCGTGCGCAGCGTGCTGGACCAGGCCTTCACCACCGCTGATTTTGAAGTCATCGTGCTCAACGACAGCGGCCAGCCGCTGCCGGGTGATGACTGGCAGGCCTCGCCGCGGGTGCGGCAACTCTCCATCGTGCGGCACGGCCAGTGTGCCGCGCGCAACACTGGCGCCGCCTTGGCCCGCGGCCAGTATCTGCATTTCTTGGACGACGACGATTATTTATTACCCGGCGCTTTGACTGCCTTTTGGGAGTTGAGCCAGCGCGCGCCACAGGCCGACTGGCTGCATGGCGGCGTGCGCCTGGTCGACAGCGCCGGGCAATCCTTGCGCGAATTCAACCCGGCCCTGGACGGCAACGCGTTTACGCAACTGTTGGCCGGCGTGTGGGTGCTGCCCATCGCCTCGCTCATCCGCGCCAGGGCGTTCTTCGCCATCGGCGGCTTTAGCCCGCTGCTGCGCATTGCCGAAGATAACGACCTGGGCCGCCAGGTGAGCCGCCGGGGCGACCTGGCCCACACGCCCGCCGTGGTGGCGGCCAAGCTGAACGGCGAAGGCTGGCGCAGCTCGATGGACAGCTATCCACTCTCGGTCGAGTCGAACCGCTGGTCGCGCGATCGCGCCCTGGCCGCGCCCGGCGCGTTTGGGCGGCTGCTGGGCTCAGCCCACAGCCCCTACTGGCGCGGCCGTATCTTGCAGGCTTATCTGGCCGCCGGTCATTGGCACTTGAAACGCGGTCAATATGCCGCCAGCGCCAGCCGGGGCGTGTTTGCGCTGCTCAGCCTGGCGTTGGCCGGCCCGTCGTTGCTGTCGGGCGCCTACTGGCAAGCCGTGCGCGATAAGCAGGTGCCTTACTCGGCCCATAAGATGCTCAGCGGGCTGGTGTAGGGCCAATTATTGCGCGCCGGCTCTTGGCTTTCAACGCTCACCCGGAAAGCTAGC